>Ga0194137_10000754_pt1 | contig 20614 bp, 20 predicted proteins | sample TARM_MetaG_T3_14_FD_134025 | JGI IMG/M metagenome (GOLD analysis project Ga0194137, IMG submission 134025) | Freshwater microbial communities from Pennsylvania, USA, analyzing microbe dynamics in response to fracking - TARM_MetaG_T3_14 (version 2) | ecosystem: Environmental > Aquatic >... | reverse complement strand
GGTGCAGAGAAGTATGAATCTAACCTTAACCCGGTCTTTTGATATATGGCTTTCATCGATAAGGTCTCTTTAACCTTGTCGCATTGTTTATAAGATCGTCTATCTTGCCAAGTAATGGCGTTATATAATACTTTCCCTTGCTTACTAATAGGGATAATAGAGGCACGTTGTGATGTTACTGTAATGGTTTCAATAGTAATATCGTGCTTACTAGCAAAAGAAGAAGCGTTGCTTAAAGTGCTGATTAAAGCATTTTTCCAGTCTCTTGGATCTTGTTCAACCTCAATCCCGTTAAATATAGGGGAATACTCATCTTGTGCGGTATATAAAGCTTCTCCGTCTTTTGTATATAAAATAGTTCTTAAACTTTGTGTTCCTACATCGACAACTGCGATAGCTTTATTCACTGACATCACACCTTTGCTTGAAACATTGACATATATTTTTGAACCACACGTTTCGCTGCATGCACTGCCTCAACGGATAATTGAGAGAAGTGGACATTAGAATTCGCATGCATCATTTTTTGCATGGCTTGCACGACTTGATAAGATATTTCGGTGTTTACGTTAATTTTAGTAATACCTTCTTTAATACAGGCTTTGACAGTTTCTTCTGGTGTACCAGACCCGCCATGTAAAACAAAAGGAATATCTACAGCGTCTTTTATTTTTATCAGTTGTTCAACACTAACTTTAGGTTCCCCTTTATACATACCATGAACCGTACCGATTGATACTGCAAGTGCATCGACTTTTGTTGTTTCAACAAATTCTTTGGCTTGTAAAGGGTCGGTATAAATTTCATCGCCTTCATCTTCATTAGAGTGATCACCTAAAGATAAAGAACCAAGCTCAGCCTCAACACTTACGTTAAAACTATGCGCGTACTCAACGACACTTTTTGTATGGTTTAAATTCTCTTCAAAGGGTAACATTGACCCATCATACATAACAGAAGTAAAACCGGCTTCAATCGCTTTTTTTATGGTATTAATATCGTTACAATGATCTAAATGAATGACGATATCTGTGTCAATATTCACACTCATTGTACGGATTAAATTGACAACTTCTTTAAGTGACATATTACTTAAATACTTATAACCAAATGCAATAATTGCGGGTGTTTTAGTTTCTTTTACACTCTCGATGACGGCTTTAATTGTTTCATAATTATAGACATTAAAAGCACCGATTGCGACTTTTTCTTGTTTTGCTTTATTGAGTAAATCTTTTAGATTTGTAATCATACTTTTTTAACCTCTTTTAACCATTCATTAAATGAAGCATTTTCCAAGACTTCAGGATTTAAAATAAATCGTGCTTTTTCACCTGATAAGAAACGCTCCATATCTTCCATAAGTAAATAAGGTGAATTGGTTAAAACCTCAGTAGTCGTCCCTGCTATATGTGTTGTTAAAGTTACATTATCAAGTTCAACCCAAGGATTACCTTGTTCAAGGGGCTCTTGGTCGAAGACATCCAGTCCTGCACCTGCAATTTTTTTATTTTTTAAAACATCTAATAAAGCATTAGTATCAATTAAGCCACTACGTCCTGTATTTACAATATAAGCTGTATTTTTCATCATGTTTAAATGCGCTTCATCTACCCAGTGTTTAGTTGCTTCAACTAAGCGTAAGTTTATACTTATAAAATCAGATTCTTTAAAAAGCGTTTCTTTATCAACAGGCGTACACCCACTGGCTTTGATGTCTTCATCGTTTGTAAAAGCATCATAAACTAATACTTCTAAATCCCATCCACTAAGTTTTTGCGCAACTAAACGGCCAATATATCCAAAGCCTGCAATCCCGACTTTTTTACCTTTTAACTGTGGAATAAAATCGATATTTGCAAATTCTTTTTGCCAAGCACCTTGTTTAATGGAATGATGGGCTTTAGCGATATTGCGTGATTCACTTAACATTAATCCTACAGTAAAATCACTGACTGCTTCAGCATTTCTTCCCATGACATTAAAAGCTAAAATACCGCGTTTTGTAGCTTCATCTAAATTAATGTTTTCTTTACCAGCTCTTGCAAGTCCAACCATTCTAAGATTTGGCATTGTGTCCATAAGTTTACTAGAGACAGGAACAAACAACCCAGTGAGGACTTCTGCATCACTATGCGTTTTACAAATTTCAGGGACCGTTTCTATTTCTGGTCCATTTTGTTCAACTTTTAAACGTCTATCTTGTAGTTGACCCCAATCATCTTCCCAGTTCCCTAAGGCTTTGTCATTAAAATACTGTTTTAAATGTTTCTCATAAGCACCTTCAAATAATTCACTTGGGATCATTGGATCCCCACTCATTAATACTTTTTTGTTCATAAAAACACTCTCCTTTGTTCGTTTATGTTATTTTTAAACGTTTTCATGGTAATTATAAATAAAAAGAGTGTGAAAGTCAACACTCTTTTGTTCGTTTATGTTCTTTTATCGTTTAAAATACACAGCATATTGTGCGGCTAAGCGAATTGCTTCAACCATACTTATTTCATTAGCGATATTTTTACCTGCAATATCCATCGCCGTTCCGTGATCAACAGAAGTTCTTAAAAACGGCATACCGTTGGTGATGGAGATGGTTTTATGAAAGTCATAGGTTTTTGTCGCAATATGGCCTTGGTCATGATAAAGGCTTAAGATTGCTCCCCAACGCCCATCTAGACCCATTGCGAAAATAGAATCTGCAGGAACTGGTCCAATCACATCAAAACCTTCTTTTTGCATGGCTTTGATTGCTGGAACAATCTCATCCATTTCTTCGCGGCCAAATAATCCGTTTTCACCTGAGTGAGGATTAAGGCCAGCAACAGCAATAGTTCCCTCAACCCCAAGACGTTTTAACGCTTCATGGCTGCGTTTAATATAATCCATGACACGCTCTTTCTTAACTAAATCAATGGCTTCTTTTAAAGACACATGACGACTTAAGAAGAAGACGCGTAGTTTTTCAATTTCAAACATGGTGAGTGGATCATGGGTGTTTGATAGTTTTGCAAATATTTCAGTATGGCCAATAAATGGTACCTTAGCAGCTTTTAGGGATTCTTTATTAATCGGGGTTGTCGCAATAGCATCAATTTGATTATTATCAGATAAAGTAACACTTTTTTCAATATAATCATACGCGGCCTGTCCACACATTGCACTGACTTTCCCAAGTTCAAGTTTATCGATATTAACACTTTGCATAGGCACAACATTTACAATGCCTTTTTCATAAGTCCCTTCTTGTGGGTTTGTAACCGCATTAATGCGTAAATCTAAATTATATAACGTTATAATGTGGTTTAAAACAGATTCATCCCCAATAAGAACAGGGTTTGAAATTGTTAGTAAACTATCATTAAGAACGGATTTCAAAGCGATCTCAGGACCGATACCCGCAGGATCGCCAATCGGAATACCGATGATTGGTTTTTTATTCATAATTATCTACCTCCATAAAAAATTCTTTAATTTCTGAGTAAGCATCATGCTCACCGATCATCCCACCTTTAGTAATTAAAGGAAGACCATCAAAACGACCACCAACAATTTTTCCATAAACACATAATGGCATCACTTGATTTAGTAGATGTATGCCATCAGCTTCTGTATTATGTAAAAAGCTTAAAGTGATGTCTCCACCACTAGAGAATACGCCACCAATATTTTTGGTTTTGCTAAGGAGTGTTTCAAGGATGGTTGCTAAACCATTGTTAATTTGCTTAGAAAGCTGATCAACCGTTGTTTGTTGTGATTGTGCAATCTCAAATAAATCCAATAATTCACGATGATTAGGATCACTCGTTGTAATTAAAATAAAGGGTTTAGATGTTTGTGTGAGTTTTTTTAATAAGTCAGTGGCTATAGTTTCAGTATTACCATCTAAAATCGCTTGAGCACTAATAGGGAATAAATCAAACATGTCATCATTTTGAATATGCTTGATTTGTTCGTAAGTTGTATCAGTGACACTGCCCACTAAATAAAGATAGCGTTTCATATGGATTCTCTCTGATTTTTGAATCATTGCTTTTGTATAATAATAGGTTAAAGGTCCAGGATCAACAGTAATCATTGAATGTTTTGCTTCTACAAGGGCTTGACTAATTATCATAATATCGTTGTTGGTTACAGCATCAAAAATAATGGCATCATGGGTTTCAAATAATGTTTTTATTTTATCAACCAACCCTTGGCTGTGAATATCACTTAGGTATATATTAGCGGTTTGACCATTAAATTGTGCATGTAAAATATCTTTAGCATTTGAAGTATGAAGTGGCATCTTAGGATCTTTAGCGACATCCGTTTCTTCAAGTGGTATATCATTCACATAAACGCGTCCATCTTTACAAGTTCTTTTTGAATTAGGAAACGCTGGCACCATCGCAATTTTTCTTTTTTTGTAGTATTTCACAAAAGCATTGAGTTCAGCGCCAATATTTCCCCTTAAAGTACTATCAATTCGTTTGTTTATAATATTGGGTGAAATATGGCTGAATGTTTTTAATACATTTTCAACCCGTTCAAAAGCAGTAGTGGCTTCAGTAGCACGTGAATCTGTACTCACAGCAACCGCATCATACCCGCGAATCATAGAAGCGTGATCATATTCAATTAAACTAAGTGTTGAGAAGTTCAATTTATTCAACAAAATCGCAGATGCGTTTGCGCCAGTACTGTCATCAGCAACAATCAATGTTTTAATCATTGGCATCACCTGGGTCAACACGGCACTCTAAAGGAATGAATTCAGTTGTTTGTAAATCAATGCCTTCAAGTTCTTTCTCATCGATATCTGAAATAATGACATCAAATGCTTGAATGGGTACAATTTTATAAAGTGATTTACGGTAGAACTTAGAACTGTCTGTTACTAAAATTGATTTAACTGAACGTTTTAAAGCAATTTCTTTAATCGATTTACGACTTAAATCAGGCGTGCATAACCACATATCATTATCGATTGAACTTGTTGCAATAATCGATAAATCAAAGTTAAATGAACGCAAGAATTTTTGGGCGTTTTCATCAATGGTAGACCCAGTTTCCTTTAGCACATTACCCCCAAGCATAATGACTTTATTATTAGTCAGCATTAAATGGGATGCAATACGTATATCGTTTGTGATAATGGTAAGTTCTAAATCAGGAATTTTTGTCGCAACTTCGTAAGTTGTCGTTCCTGCATCTAAGTAGATGGTTTGTTTTGGTTCTAAAAAATCAAGTACAGCTTTTGAAATACATTGTTTAACGCTAAGGTTTTCTTCACGTTTTTCATGGTATGCCATTTCATGTAATAATACTTTATTAACAAGTGCACCACCATGGGTACGTTGCAATAAATTACTTTCTTGAAGTTTTTCTAAATCACGTCGAATGGTCATTTTAGAAACCTTGAATGTTTTTGCCAACTCTTCAACTGTTACATTGCCTTTTTGGCTAATTAATTCAATAATTTCACGTTGTCTAGAATTGTTAATCAACCCTATCGCCTCCTATTGTTAGAATTTGTTCGGTTTTGTTCGTTTCAATGATAACACAAATAAAATATCACGACAAGTAAATTAATGCTTAATTTTTATAAAATGATACTTAAGTATCGTTAAAAAGTCATTTAAAGCATTTAAAAAGCGAAATAAATGCTTACCCAAAAAGAACATATCATAAATAAATATTCAATCTTTTGTTTGTTTTATAGAAAAAAAAGACCCATGATAGGTCTTTATAAAATGTGCTTGGTTAAGGCTTATTTTATTAAATCTTTTCCTTTTTGCGTTGTTTGGAAGTGGACTTTTGCTATGTCATCTAAGCGACGTTCACCATAAGCCTTAATGATCATGGCTACTTGTTGGTCAACTTTCTTAGAAGCCCCTTTATAAAGTTCTAATTTCATTTTCTTAGACAGTGCGCGTAAATGTTTAATAAACGCATAACGTGCTAAAATACTAGCCACAGCAACACTCGCATAAAAATTTTCTGCTTTGGTTAAAAACAAGTCTGGTTTAATCGGGTCTTTAAACGTTTTTAAATAATTCATATAAGTTTTTTCTTCAGAAAATTGATCAATGATAATCGTCGGTTTTTTGCCAATTTTATCAACAAGGTGTTTATGGCATTGAGCATGCAAATACGCTTTTAATTTATTAGCATTATAGCCTTTTTTAATCATCATGTTGTACTTTTTATTATCAAGGACTAATAAAGAATAAGGAATGACTTTACTGATTTTTATCGCAATCTTTTCTATATAAGTATCACTTAATTGTTTAGAGTCTTTGATATTTAAGCCTTTTAAAAACTCGACATGTTCATCACTTACATAAGCTGCACATGCGGTTAATGGTCCAAAATAATCACCTACACCTGATTCATCACTTCCGATGGATTCATTGTAAAAATTATGGTGTTTGTCAACTTCATCAACTTTGATAAGGGGATCTAAATCAAAGGTTTCATGCCAAAAGAAAAAAGCTTCCTCTGCACGCTTCCCTTGAAACATTACCTTATTTGATTGATAAATTGTGATGACCAAATCGTCCTGCTTAACCAAGGCAGTAATATGGTCTTGACTTTGTTTTATAAGGTTTTCTCTGTAATACATGATGATGGCTTCTACTTGATTATCGGTAATTGTCATCACAAAGTTCATATTTTTCACATCCTTTACTGTATTTTACCACGAATTTTGATAAAATAGTACCGATAAGGAGTGATTTTATGAGCTTCGATGTAAATATTCTCGAATTTCCTAAGATATTAACACAATGTATGTATTATGCAGAGACAAATAAAGGAAAAGTTTTAATAAAGGGTTTGAAGCCATTAACAGATATTAAATTAATAGAACAAGCCCATCAAGAAACAACAGAAGCCAAACGTTATATTAATCATGATAAACATCCATCATTTGGTGGAGTTTATGATATTGATGATAGTTTAAAGCGTGCAAAAATTCATAGTGTGTTAGAGGCTAATCAATTTATGGCTATTTTAGCGCATGTTGAAAGTGCAACCAGAATCAAACGTGAAATGTATCGCTTACCCGATGATTTAGACGAGCGATTTGTATTATGTGATTATGCCGATCAAATAATTCTTTTACCAAAGTTAAGAGAAGCCATCCAATCGATTTTTGATGAACAAGGTCGTGTGAAAAACGATGCCTCTTCATCCCTAAGAACGATTAGACATAAACTTGAAACCAATGAGAAAAAAGTAAAAGAACAATTAAACCAAGTCTTAAAAAAAGAAGCATCAAAGCTTACAGAACAAATTGTAACTATTCGTTATAACCGCTACGTCGTACCGGTAAAATTATCAGATAAAAATACGATAAAAGGGACTATTTTAGATTATTCAAGCAGTGGAGAAACCGCTTATGTAGAACCTGAGAGCATTCGCGAACTACAAGTTCGTAAGATGCGACTTGAATCAGAGGAAAAACAAGAAATAGAACGTTTATTTAATGAACTGACGCTTACTGTAAGTACGTTTGTGGAAGATTTAAAAGTCAATGTAGAAATCCTTGCTTTACTAGATATGATTTTTGCAAAAGGCAAATATGCGTTTAAAATTGATGCTCATCAACCAAAGGTTACTCAGCAATTAAAACTTATTCGTGCTAGACACCCTCTGATTGACCCTGAGGAAGTGATTTCGAATACAATTACATTTGATGAAACTGTAAAAATGATGATTATTACAGGAAGTAATACAGGAGGGAAAACAGTCACCTTAAAAACCATTGGACTTCTTAGTCTAATGGCTCAAAGTGGTTTACTCATTCCGGTTGATGAACATAGTGAAATTCGTATCTTTAAACAAATCAAAGCCGATATCGGTGATGAACAAAGTATCGAACAATCACTATCGACGTTTTCATCACACATGAGCCGCATTGTAAATATTATCAATGATTACGATGATGATGCGCTTATTTTACTTGATGAGTTGGGAAGTGGAACCGATCCTAAAGAAGGTGCGAGTTTAGCAATGAGCATTTTGGATCAATTACTCAAAAAGAATAGTATTATCATTGCGACAACCCATTATCCCGAACTTAAAGCCTATGCTTACACACAAGACACCATTATGAATGCTAGTGTAGAATTTGATGAAAAAACATTAAAACCAACCTATCGTTTATTGCTTAGAACACCTGGTGAGTCTCATGCTTTTTTAATCAGTCAACGCTTAGGGCTAAAACAAAGCATTATTGATAAAGCAAAAGACCGGGTGATTACTCAAAAAACAGAAGTGAGTGACTTAATTCAAAAACTAAAAACTGAAGCCACAAGACTTGACCAAGAAATATTAAAATATCATGAGTATAATGAATCACTTATTAAAAAAGATAAAGCACACGAAACTTTAAAACAGCAATTAGAAGAAAAACGGACCAAGTTAAAAGATCAAATCATGCGTGAACAAGCGCTTAAGATGAAAGAATATGAAGCAGAAGCTAAACAACTTATTGAAGACCTTGAGACACTTAAAACAAAATCATTTAAAGACCATGAGCTTGCAGAGAAAAAGCATCAACTAAAAACATTAAGACAAGAAGAACATGCAGTCTCACAAACACAAGGCCATGCCTATCAACCAGGAGATCAAGTGTATGTCTTAAAATATAACCGCCATGCAGAACTGGTTAAACAGCTTAAGAATAAACAATGGCAAGTAAAAATGGGGGTTTTAACCAGTGTTTTCAAAGAAGATGAATTTGAATACAGTGGAAAACCCAAAAAGAAAAAACAAACCCAAAAAGAAAAAACCGTTAAAAAACGTGTCCCTAGTGAACTTGACCTAAGAGGGTTAAGAGTCCATGAAGCCAAAGATGAACTTGAAAAATATCTTGATGATTGTGCGTTATCTAAAATGCCTTTTGCATCGATTATTCATGGATTTGGAACATTGGCCGTTAGAACGATGGTTAAAGAAGTACTTAATCAACATCCCCTAGTAAAATCTCACCGTGATGGCGAAGGTAATGAAGGAGGGAAGGGTGTCACTATTGCATATTTTTAAGGGAAAAAACGGTGATTTTTGGGAATGCTAGGTTATTTAGAAATCTTTATAAATACTGCAAGCAAAACAATTGTAATATTACCTAAGTAACGGTATAATAAGCATGTAAAATTAATGAGGAGGAAGATTATATGTCAGTAATTTATGCAGATAACACAAATTTAGAGGAAAAAGTAAAAGATGGACTTGTTTTATTAGATTTCTACGCTGACTGGTGTGGACCATGTAAAATGATTGGACCAGTTTTAGAACAAGTTGCAGATGAAAACCCTGATATTAAAGTTGTTAAAGTAAACGTTGATGAAAATATCGGACTTGCGCAACAATATGGTGTTCAAGGTATTCCAGCTTTATTTGTACTCAAAGACAGCAAAGTAGTGGCTCAAAAAGCAGGATTCATGCCAAAAGATGCGCTTGTTAATTGGGTAAAGAGTGCTTAAATGATTCAAAGTCACTTCGGTGGCTTTTTTTCTTGTCATAAAATGTTAACTCAACTTGACATTTAATTGGTTATTATTTATAATAATGTCAAGTTGAGTTAACATTGGAGGAAGTTTTATGAAGAAAACCCTAATTGCCCTTATTTTTCAAAGTTTTGCGTTTTTAGTATTATTAATGTTGATTTTATTTCTTGATATTGATATTTTTGTTACCGATCAAGGCTTAGAAGTTATCCACTATAATTTTTGGTTTTATTATGTGATGTTATTTATTTACACAATGATTATTTCAACATATAGAACCCTTTACAAACAATCAAATCACGCGATTATTGCACTAGAATCAGAAGATGAAAGAGAAGCCTTTATTATGAAAGATACGGCATTTTTTGTCTTTGGGAAATTTTCACCACTATTTTTTGTAATTATTTTCCTTCTAGCGATTTTAGTCGTTTTAATCCCTGATTTGTTTTTTGTGCATAGTATTGTTCTTTTAATCAAACTCATTCTAAGTGCAATAGCAAGCTTATTGATGGTTCCATATATTTTATATAATGTGTTAATATTAATTCGGTTAAATCGCTATGAAAATTGAAAATAACGTTAAAGCATTAAGACTTTCCCGCAAACTAACCCAACAAGATCTTGCGCTTAGATTAAATGTCTCTAGACAAACTGTTATAGCAATTGAAAAGGGTGGATATGAACCAAGTTTACGCCTCGCTTTGGAAATATCAAGATTTTTTAATGAGCGCGTCGATCATATCTTTTATTTTAGTAATAAAAACTGATTATCTTGCTTTAGAAACAACATGTTTTCGTGTATAATGAAAAAGGTGATTTTTATGGATGGAATTATTGTAATAAATAAACCGCTTGGGATGAGTAGTCACGATGTGGTGAACAAAATAAGAAAGACTTTCTCAACAAAAAAAGTAGGACATTCAGGAACCCTTGATAAAGAAGCAAGTGGTGTCTTAGTGCTTGGGATCAATAAAGGTACTAAATTACTGAATTATCTTAATCAAGATGATAAAGCCTATATTTTTACAATCTCTTTTGGGATTGAAACAGATACGCTAGATCATGTGGGTAAAGTCGTTAATGAAGCGCCTGTTTCTGACTTAAGTGCATTAAGTGAGGTGTTAAAAGACTATGTAGGGCCTTATCAACAAACCCCGCCCGATTTTTCATCGGTGAAAGTCAATGGGAAAAAGTTATATCAATATGCGCTTGAAGGCAAAGAAATACCTTCGGTCAACCCAAGAGATTTAACCATTTATGCGTTAAAACAATTATCGCCGGTCAACCATGTAGGCCAACACTTTGAAGTTAGTCTTTATGTTCATGGGTCTAAAGGGCTTTATGTTAGAAAACTTGCTTTAGATATCGCACAATCTCTTAATACAGTTGCGCATACTACAAAAATTCACCGGGTTAAGGCTGGTCAGTTCACGATTGATGATGCCCATGATTTAAATACGGTGGATACAGCGCAGTGCATCAGTATGTCAGACGCGTTAAAAGATATGCCGAGTTATTATCCTAATGACTATGGTAAGACACGTATTTCTCATGGTTTAAGATTATCAATTGAAAGTGATGCTACCTTGATTAAATGTTTGGATGAATCCAATCAACTCTTAGCCATTTATGAACTTAAAGAACCAGGACTTTATAAACCAAAAAATGTATTTATGTAAAGAAGGGTTACAATGGAAGTAATTAAATTAAACGGTAAAAAAATAGACGATAACGTTGTTGCGGCAATTGGGTTTTTTGATGGGGTCCATTTGGCCCATCAAGTACTCATTAATAAGGCCATTGAGATTGGCAAAAAAGACCAGCTTAAAACGGCAGTTATTACGTTTGATATTCATCCAAAAACAGTACTTTTTGGATTGGATTATTACTATATTACACCGCTTGAAAAAAAACTTGAAAAAATTAAAACATTTGATATCGATTATGTGTATTTAATTGAGTTTGATAAAGAAAAAGCACAGCTTACACCAGAAGCATTTATTGATTATTATATTCAAAATCTCCATACTTTAGTGTGTGGTTTTGATTTTAAGTTTGGGGTAAGAGGTAGTGGCAATGTGAAAACCTTGAAAACAAAAGCGCCATTTAGCACTGTGGTTGTTCATGAACAAACTTATGAAGGGTATAAAATAGGCTCAACACATATTAGAGATTTAATCCTCAGCGGTCAAGTTGATCATATTAAAGAAACCTTAGGAGATTATTATGCAATTCGAGGCGAAGTCGTTCACGGCGCAAAAAAAGGCCGTTTAATTGGCTATCCAACTGCAAATATTGATACAGATGGGTACCTTATTCCAAAACCTGGGGTTTATGCGACAATGACCAAATACAATGGGGAGTGGTTTCAATCAATGACCAGTATTGGTCATAACCCAACTCTTAATTGTAATGTGGATTTAAGTGTGGAGAGCTACTTATTTGGGTTTGAGAAAATGATTTATGGTGAAATTATTGAAACGGTATTTTTACACCGATTACGTGAAGAAATCAAGTTTGATCAAATTGAAGCGCTTATTGCTCAAATTGATGAAGATGGAAAAAATACAAAAGAATTATTAAAAACGCATGAATTTTACTTGCAACATCATTAAAATGTGCTATAATATATGTCGCGCCTAGTTCATGGTATAACGTTCCTCAGCGTTACTCTAAGTATTAGGTAAGTTTATTAAAAAAGGAGGAAACAAACATGGCATTAACTAAAGAAGAAAAAAGAGAAATCGTGGAAGCGTATCGTGTTAAAGAAGGAGATACAGGATCTCCAGAAGTTCAAATCGCAATTTTAACAAAAGAAATTAACGATTTAAACGGACATTTAAAAACACATAAACATGACTTCCATTCACGTCGTGGATTAATGAAAAAAGTTGGACATCGTCGTAATTTAATGAAATATCTTGCGAAAGAAGATGTTGAACGTTATCAAACATTAATCAAAAAATTAGGATTAAGACGATAATAACATTAGGCATCCAAGTTGGATGCCTTTTTTATTTTAAGAATATCCGTTTTTACCTTTCATATTATAGAAATATTCGATATAATTATTAATTAAAGGAGGGCAAAGTATGCAAGATAAAACTTTGAATAAAAAAATTAAAATTTTGATTAATTTAGCAATTACGGTTTTAGCACTGAGTATTATTTATCTTATCCGGTTAATTTTTTCAGATTTTATTACCCGCTTTTTTCAAGCATTTACTTCCATATTATTACCGTTTGCGATTGCGTTATTTATTAGCTACTTAGTCGCTCCAATATTTAAAGTATTAGAAACGAAAATAAAATTAAAAAACCGTCTCATTAATACGGGGTTGGTCTACGGGATCATCTTAGTTATTTTATTTTTCTTCTTTCGTTTTGCAGGCGTGTTACTCTATGAACAAGGCATTTTATTTGTTGAAAATGACTGGCCTAATATTTTAGAGACGATTGAACTGTTCTTAGCAAATAATCCTGTATTATATGACGCTTATCAGGCCCTTGGTGATTTGTTTGATATTAACTCAATTGGGCAGTCTATTAATATCGTCGGTGTTTTCCAAAGCATTACAAGTATTGTAATAACCGTAGTATTGGTCCCAGTATTTTTGTTTTTCATTTTAAATGACCGCACCAATATTTATGAAGGGCTTATTCGCTTATTTCCAGAAAAATACCGTAAACATGCGATTGCCTTAACGGGTCGTGCGCATAGAGTTATAGAAGTTTATTTTAATGGGCGTTTTGTGACAATGTTTGTGATGGCAATAGCCTTTACAATTGCATTTTTCATATTTGGATTCAAAGAGCGTAGTTTCTTATTTGGATTCATGATGGGGTTTTTCGATGTTGTCCCTTATGTCGGACCATTTATCGCGATGGTTTTACCGGTGGTTTATAGTTTAACAGATGAAACATTATTATTTGGAGAATATGCCCCAATTGCAGTTGTTATTATGGTAAGTGTTGGGCAGCTTATTCAAAACAATGTCGCACAACCTTTCATTATGGGCAAAGAAACCAAACTCCATCCGTTATTAGTATTAAGTTCATTTGTGTTCTTTGGATATTTGTTTGGCGTAGTGGGAATTATTTTAGCCATCCCCATTACGGGAATGATCCGCACCAGTTTTCATTATCTCAAAGAACTTCATGATGATAAATTATCATTAAGCAAGGCAGAAAAAGAAAAAATACGAGAGGAAGATGACAATGAATTACGTGATTAAGAACGCGAATCTTTACACTATGGATAAGATTCAAGGCGACAATGGGTATGTTGCGATTAAAGAGGGAAAAGTATTAGAAGTAGGACGAGACTTTGAGGCGTCTAAATTTAAAGATTTTGAAGTGATTGACGCATTAGGAAAAATGGTGACACCAGGATTAGTTGATCCTCATTGCCATATTGGGATTATGGAAGAAGGGATTCAGTTTGAAGGTAATGATACCAACGAGATGACCAATCCTATTTATCCAGAACTTCGTGGAATTGATAGTGTGTATCCCCACGATAAAGCGTTTGATTATAGTATGAGAAGTGGAATCACTTCAGTTGTTACAGGACCAGGAAGTGCCAATGTTATTGGGGGAACTTTCACCGCTTTAAAAACCGTTGGTAACACTGTGGATGAAATGATTTTTAAAGATGAAGTGTGTATGAAAATGGCACTTGGAGAGAATCCTAAACGAGTCTATTCATCGCAAAAGAAAAACCCATCAACCCGAATGGGAACAGCCGCACTTGCAAGAGAATGGCTAACCAAAGCGAAAGATTATCACACCCAATTAAATGCGTATGAAAAGGGTGAAGAAGGCGCAACAAAACCTTCATTTGATATGAAATTACACAGTTTAATGCGTGTATTTGATGGCTTAAAAGTAAAAATTCATGCGCATCGTAGTGATGATATCATGACAGCGATTCGTATTGCCAAAGAATTTGATTTGGATATGACAATTGATCACGGAACTGAAGCTTACCTTATTCCAAAAGAAGTTAAAGCAAGTGGTTATCCTGTTATATTAGGTCCAACACTAGGTCATGCATCAAAATATGAATTGATTAATAAATCATTTAAAAGTGCCAAAGTTTTAGAAGATGAAGGCATAGAATTTGCGATTATGACTGATCATCCAATTGTGACGCTTGATACAACGTTAGTCCAAGCCGCATTATTTATTAAAGATGGCCTTTCAAAAGAGAATGCATTAAAAGCATTAACGATCAATGCGGCAACATTAAACGGAATCGATGACCGCGTTGGATCATTAGCACCAGGTAAAGATGCAGATGTCGTTATTTGGGACGGCGATATCTTTGATATCCAAACAAGACCAAACCTAGTTTTGGTTAATGGTCAAATTACTCATAAAGCTTAGGAGTGAAAATTTGAGTGAAGTATTAGATAGTATCCATCCAATATTATTATATTTAATTATATTTGTAGTAAAAATTGTAGAGGTTGCCATGGCGACCATTCGTATTGTTTTTATTACTAAGGGTGAAAAGTTAAAAGGGGCTTTAATAGGATTTGTTGAAGTCATTATTTGGGTATTACTGGCTGCAACCGTGTTAACCGATGTCACAAGTGACCCTATGAAAGTGATTGTTTATGCGTTAGCATTTGCGATTGGGAACTATGTTGGAAGTATGGTTGAAAATAAATTAGCCATAGGAACTGTAAATATTGAAGCGATTGTAAAAAAAGCCCACGGGAAACAAATGTCTATCGCTTTAAGAGAGTTAGGCTTTGCAGTCACTGCAGTTGATGCGTATGGACGTGATGACCGTAAAGAAATTCTTTATATGCATGTCCCACGTAAAAAAATTGCAAGCACGATTAAATTAATCAAGTCTCACCAGCGAGATGTTGTGATTACAGTCAATGATATTAGACCGATTTATGGTGGTCATGGAATCTTAAGAAAATAGCTAAAAAAGGCGATTAGTATCGCTTTTTTTTTAGTGATGTTTACTATACTTTTAACGATTTTTATGATATTATTATTAATTGTAGAAAATAGAAGAAGAGAAAAGAGGAAATAAAAAATGACAGAAGCCAAGATTTTCGAATTTGACTTCAATGGACGTCGCTTAATTGTTGAGGTTGGCGAGGTTGCTAAACAAGCAACTGCTGCCGCAATTATCCGCTACGAAGATACCGGTGTACTGAGTGTTACTCAAGCTTCAAAAGAGCCAAGTACATTAGATTTCTTCCCTTTGATGGTCAATTATACTGAAAAACTCTATGCGGCCGGAAAAATTCCGGGAGGGTTTCTAAAACGTGAAGGTAGACCTTCAGAGTTAGAAACATTGACGGCGAGATTAATCGACCGTCCAATCAGACCATTGTTCCCTGATGGTTTTAAACATGATATTCAAATCATTAATACAGTTATGAGTGGGAATGTTGATTATTCACCACCAATGACTGCAATGTTTGGGAGCAGTTTAACACTTGCCCTAAGTCCCATGCCATTTGATGGACCAATTGCTGGGGTTGTTGTTGGACGAGTAGACGGAGAATTTATCGTTAACCCAACTATTGAAGAACTAGAATATAGTGATATCGACTTAACCGTTGCAGGAACTAAAGACGCGATTAACATGGTTGAAGCAGGTGCTAAACAAGTCCCTGAAGAAGAAATGTTAGATGCGATTATGTTTGGACACGAATGGATTAAAAAATTATGTGTTTTCCAAGAAGAAATTGTTGCTGAAATCGGCCAAGAAAAAATGGAATTTGAAAAAGAAATGGATGATGAAGACGTTACATCGTTTATTGATAAACATTACAAAGATGAAATTCTTAAAGCCGTTTCTATTCATGACCGTACTGAGCGTAGTGATGTCTTAAAAGGCATTAACAATGAAATCAAAGAAAAATTAGAAGATCATTATGCCTCACTTGATAAAGATGATCGTAAACTTAAACTTAAAGAAGCAAAAAATTATTCTGACTCGGTTGTAAAAGCTGAAGTAAGACGTTTAATTATTGAAAAAGGTATTAGACCTGATGGAAGAAGCTTAGAAGAGATTCGCCCATTAAATTCAAAAATTGATATTTTTGAAAGAACACACGGAAGTGCATTATTTACAAGAGGTCAAACACAAGCACTTAGTGTAACAACACTTGGCGCACTTGGTGAGTATCAATTTATCGATGGATTAAGCGATGAAGAAACTAAAAAACGTTTTATGCTTCATTATAACTTCCCACCATATTCAGTGGGTGAAACAGGACGTTACGGGCCACCTGGACGACGTGAAATTGGACATGGGGCACTTGGTGAGCGTGCGTTAGCACAAGTTTTACCAAACGAAGAAGATTTCCCTTATACTGTACGTATCGTAAGTGAAATTTTAGAAAGTAATGGCTCAACTTCACAAGCGAGTATTTGTGCGGGATGTATGTCATTAATGGCCGCTGGTGTGCCTATTAAAGCGCCAGTTGCTGGAATCGCTATGGGACTTATCAGTGATGGTAAGACGCATCGTGTGCTTTCTGATATTCAAGGATTAGAAGATCACTTAGGTGATATGGACTTTAAAGTTGCTGGGACTGAAAAAGGTATCACAGCCTTACAAATGGATATCAAAATCAGTGGATTAAGCAAAGAAATTTTACAAACAGCATTAAACCAAGCAAAAGTTGGTCGTATGACGATTTTAGATAACATGCTTACAGCCATTAAAGAACCGCGTGCTGAAGTAGCTAAACATGCGCCAAAAGTAAAAATCATGCTGATTGACCCAGACAAAATTCGTGATGTTATAGGACCAGGCGGAAAACAAATTTCAAAAATCATCGAAGAAAATGATGATGTTAAAATTGATATTGAACAAGATGGCCGAGTAACTGTAATGCATACAGATATCGAACCAATCTTAAGCGCGATGAAACGCATTGAAGATATTGTACGTGTTGCGAAGGTTGGCGAAGTATATGAAGGAAAAGTTGTTCGTATTGAAAAATTCGGATGCTTTGTTGAACTGTGGAAAGGCACTGATGGGCTTTGCCATATTTCTAAACTTGCACATGAGCGTGTTGCGAAGGTTGAAGATGTTGTTAAATTAGGAGAAAAAATCAAAGTGAAAGTCATCGGAATCGATGATCGTGGTCGCATTGATTTAAGTCGTAAAGCGACACTAGAAAATCCTAAAGCATCTGAAAAGGAATCTAAATAAAAAATTGCTATAATTGATGTATCAACAATGGAGGTGCATCATGAAAGATAAAGATGAAATTATTTGTCATTGTCAAGAAGTATCATATGGAACCATCTTAGAAGCCATTGAAAATGGCGCAGATGATATTGATGCGATTGGCGATAAAACCGATGCAGGAATCACTTGTGGAGCATGTATCGAAGATTTAGAAGAAATTCTAGAAGAACAAAACAATAAATAAGGCGTTTCGGACAATCGAGCCATCACTAAGGTGGTTAGGAAAGTCCATGCTAGCACAAGCTGAGATGCTTGTAGTGATTGTGATAGAGGAAACCATAACTCTATGCATACAATTGTATGACGGCTGAGAACATACCTGTTAAATGGTATTAGTATCTTTAAAAGTGCCACAGAGACGAGCTTTTATGGAAACATAGAAGGTGGAACGGGTAAACCCCGCAAGCTAGAAACCCAAAATTGGTAGGGGCACTCTTCAAAGATAATTCAATCTAAGAAGAGGCGCTTAGGCGCAGATAAATGATTGTCGCCTTTATAGGTACAGAACATGGCTTATAGAAACGCTTTACTTTTAAAAAGACTCATTTTTGAGTCTTTTTTCTATAGCCAATAAGCGAAGTTTACGCTTTCATTCTAGACTATGAAAAAAATGGTCCAAAAAGGTTGTATTCTTATGTGAGCGATATATAATATTGCCAAAACTTAATTTTTGAGGTGGCAACTATGACATTTTTATTTACAAGCAACCATCATCATTATAAAACCAAGGATTGTTATTAATTTAGTTATTAATACAAGCCTATTTTGTGTTGATCGATGGCTTGTATCTAATCTATTAAGTATTCCCAGGTAGATACAATCTACCTGGGATTTTTTTATACAAAAAAAGGAGGCAGTAACATGGATTTATTAACCATTAATGAAAAATTAGCATTTTTTGCAAAAAAGAAAGTATGCAAAAACATCTTGAATCACTAGTCACAAAAGCAGGATACACAAAGTATGAACCTGAAATATTTGAGTATTTCGAACCATTTGTAAGAAATAATAAACGGTTAAAAAAAGATTCATTGGTTCAAATTATCGCCCAAAGTGGGGACGTTTTATTGCTTAGACCTGATGCAACAAGCAGCATTATGCGTGAAATTATGCCGCTTTGTCAAGAAAGCGATATGATGAAAATTTATTATGATACCTCTACATTTAGTAAAACCAATCAAGGGATGATTGAAGAAAAACGTCAATTTGGCATTGAGGTTTTAGGACAACAAGAAGGTTTTATCGAAGGGGAAGTATTAAATCTTGCTCTAAAAACATTTCAAACATTTGACCTTAATCCAATTATTGAAGTCAATAACAACCAGTTTATTCTTGCGTTATTTGAGGCATTAGAACTAACTGACCAACAAATCAACACATTGAAAAAACTCATCTATTATAAGAACCAACACGGCATAGAAGAGTTTGTTAAAACTTATTTAGATCAGTCCATATTTAAAAGTGTTGTAAAGAAGATTTTAGCGCTTGAGGGTGACTTAGCGATGATTAACGACCAATTAGTTGAATGTGCGATTACAAAAACTATGAAAGAAAGCTTAGATAATCTTGCAGTGTTAAGTGCGTACTTAGAAAAGAATGATTTACTGAAGTATATTCGTTTTGATTTAAGCTTAATGACAACCTATGACTATTATGAAGGCTTAGTCTTTCAAGGCTACTTAGAAAACACCCCCCAAGCGATTCTCTCAGGTGGTGCTTATCAACCATTAACAAAAAGCTATGGAAAAACTTTGGAAGCCATTGGCTTTACATTAAATACAACGGACTTACTAAAGGAGATGATTACCAATGAATAATCCATTAACAGTTGCGCTGCCTAAGGGTCGTCTTGGAAATGATGCGCTTAAAATCTTAAAAACTGCAAACTATGGCACCAATATTGACCCAAAAAGTCGTCAATTAATCTTTGATGATGAAGCGGCAAATATCAGTTACCTCATCGTTAAACCCATCGATGTCATTACCTATGTTACAGAAGGCGTTGCGGATGTGGGTATTATTGGTAGAGATAATATTTTAGAAGAAATGGCCGATGTGTACGAACTCTTAGACTTAGGATTTGGATTATGTCGATTTAGTATTGCTAAAAGAAAAGGAATCAACTTGCCTGAGATTAACGAAACCTTAAGAATTGCGACTAAATATCCCAATCGGGTCACAGACATTGAAACAGCTTTAGCGAACTTTTATCATTACACACCAAGTAATATTTTAGTTGATAATGGTTCGAGTGCAATTTTAGATTTAATCGTAAGAAGTTTTACAGCGCCAGAAGAAGTCGTTTTAAGTTTTACTCCAAGCTTCTCAATGTATCAACATTACGCTATCACTAATAATGCATCCTTTGAAAGTGTCGAAGGGTTCGATGTGGACACACTCATTGAGACTGGACTTAAAACTAATGCTAAAGTAGTCATTTTATGTAATCCTAATAATCCAACAGGCACATTGCTTAAAAAAACTGATATCATCCGTGTATTAAATAGTTTAAGTGCTATTGTTGTAGTGGATGAGGCATATATGGAGTTTAATAAAGAGATTGAATCTATGACCCCTTATATCAATGATTATGAACGATTGATTACACCCATTCTAAAAGAACTGGTCAAAAAAGGAAAAGGGTTAGAGTTAAATACCTCAGGAATTCGCTATCAACTTGGGTTTATTCACCCTGAAAAAGCGATTTTAAAATGGTATAAAGCATTAGGGGGAAAAATCATTACGATTGGCTCTGATGCGCACGATGTTAAAGACTATCGCGCAAATTTTGAGGATGCCGTTACGCTTTTAAAAGAGACAGGCTTTGAAGCCTTGTCGATTTTCAAACAAAGAACACCCTATTTCATAAAACTGTAATAAG
>Ga0194137_10000752_pt1 | contig 20627 bp, 20 predicted proteins | sample TARM_MetaG_T3_14_FD_134025 | JGI IMG/M metagenome (GOLD analysis project Ga0194137, IMG submission 134025) | Freshwater microbial communities from Pennsylvania, USA, analyzing microbe dynamics in response to fracking - TARM_MetaG_T3_14 (version 2) | ecosystem: Environmental > Aquatic >... | reverse complement strand
GGCGTGATCCTGTACATCACCTACTGGTTTCCGAGCACCCGGCGCGCCAAGGTGATGTCGATCTTCTTCATGGCCATTCCGCTGGCGAGCATCGTCGGCGCGCCCTTGTCAGGCTGGATTCTCGCTGCGTTCTCCGGAACCCATGGCTTGCAGGGATGGCAGTGGATGTTCATCCTCGAAGCGATACCTTCGCTGATCCTGGGCATCGTGATCCTCTTCTATCTGGACGACAGCATCGGCGCAGCCAAATGGCTGACTTCCGAGGAGAAGGATCTCCTGCAGCGCAATATCGCCCAGGATGAGAGCGAAAAGGTCTCGCACCACTCCATCGGCGCCTTCCTCGCCGACCGCCGCCTGTGGCTGCTCACCGCGATCTATTTCTGCATCGTGATGGGGCAGTACGGCATCACCTTCTGGCTGCCGACCATCGTCAAGAACGCCGGCGTGACCAGCGTGGTGGCAGTCGGGATGCTGTCGGCGATTCCTTATATGGTGGCGCTGATCGCGTTGCCGTTCGTCGGCAAGAGCTCGGACCGGACCAAGGCGCGGCGCCTGCATTGCGCCGTGCCGATGCTGGTGGCTGCTGCTGCATTGTTTGCCCTGCCTTTCAGCGGCGGCGTGGCAACCGCCATTGCATTACTGAGCTTGGCAGCTGCCGGCGCCATCTCCGCCACCTCCCAATTCTGGGCGCTTCCGACTGCATTTTTAGGCGGCATGGCGGCTGCTGCGGGCATTGCGACCATCAACTGCATTGCCAACCTCGCCGGCTTTTTCTCCCCTTCCATCGTCGGGTGGCTCAATGACGTGACGGGCCAACAAGGGGCGGGCCTGATGTTCACCTCGGCCGCGCTGCTGGTCGGCGTGGTCCTGGTCTCCTTCGTTCCGGGCAAAATCGTCAATCGCTGATCGCCGAAGGTTGGTAAAAGCCCTCATATCCGGGTAAGGTTATGCGCTCCAAGCATTCCATGCGCACTCCCGCCCGGATACCATGACACTCAAGAAACTCGCCGTTGCCGCAGCCGTATTCGGCGCCGTACTGGCGACGGCAAGTTACTTCAGCCCTCACTGGACGATCTACCGCATGCGCGCGGCAATCGAAAAGCGCGACACCAAGGCCTTCTCTTCCTACGCCGACTTCCCTTCCCTGCGCGAGAGCTTCAAGCGCCAGCTCGCGGCTTCCGAAACCGGCGCCGGCAAAGATCCCGCAGCCGGCGCCGGCATCCTGGACCGGATTGGCAGTGAAATCACCGGCCTTGTCGCAGGCCCCTTGATCGATACGATAGTCAGGCCCGCCGGCGTCATGGAAATGCTCAACAGCGGCGTACCCGGAATCAGCCGCCAGGTCGTCCAGAGCACCATCACCCAGGTGCCGGCGGCGGGCGAGGCCATGCCGGAGATGAGCGTCGCCTATGACGGCTGGAGCCGTGTCATGTTCCGGGATGCCCGCGTCCCGGAACATGATGGAAGCTTCGTACTGGTGCGAGCCGGGCTGTGGAGCTGGCGGCTTGCAGAGGTGGAGCTGCCGCGGCAGCGGCAAGCCGGGCGCCGGTGACGTGCGGACAGGCTTGACCGGGTATCAGGCAACGGCCAGCAGCGTTGCGCCGGACGCCATATACTGTGTCGCGCCACTTTGTAATCCGACAATATGAAATCCCTCATCCTGACCTCGGCGCTCCTGCTCATCTCGGCCACGACCGCCTGCACCAACATCAATCCGCATTACGATGCCGCCAAGCCGCATCATACGGCAGAGGGCTTCAAGAACAACTATCCGCCGAATCCGGCCTACCGGCGCCCGGAAGTCGGCTTCATCGAAGGCTGGATGACGCGGATCAGGAACTGGACGAGTTCCGGCGACCAGCGCGCGCCGGCCGCGCCGATACGCGGCGTCGCACCCGATCTGGCTTTGATTGGCGGCAACCCTGGCGAGCCGGCGCTGACCTGGATAGGCCATGCGACCTTTCTGTATCAAACAGGCACCGGGGTCAATATCCTGACCGATCCTGTGTTCGAGGACCGCGCGTCGCCGGTCGGCTTTGCCGGTCCGAAACGGCACCAGCCGCCGGGCCTGGCGCTGTCGGCCCTGCCTCGTATCGATGTCGTGCTGATCAGCCATTCTCATTACGACCATCTGTCGATCGATTCGCTGCGCGCGCTGTGGCGCCAGCAGGGCGGACCGCCGATGCTGGTGGCGCCGCTCGGCGTCGATATCTGGCTGGAAAAAAACATTACCGGCGGCGACCGGTCGAGGATCGTCAAGCTGGACTGGTGGGACAAGACATCCATGCATGGCATGGACGTGCACTTGCTGCCGGTGCATCACTGGTCTTCGCGTACCCCCTGGGACCGCGATGCCAGCCTATGGGGAGCCTTTGCGCTCAAGACCCCGAAATCGTCGTTTTTCTTCTCGGGCGACCTGGGTTATTCGAAAGACATCGCGGATATCGCGGCGCGCTTCGACGGCTTCGATCTCGCGGCCATCGGCATCGGCGCCTACCAGCCGATCTGGTACCGCAATTCGCACGTCAGCCCGGACGAGGCGGTCAGGATCCACCGCGAGCTCAGGATCAAGCGCAGCGTGGGCATGCACTGGGGAACCTTCCCCATGGGCCAGGAACGGCTCGACCAGGCGCCCATCGATCTCGCCCGGGCACGCCGCGACCAGGGAGTGCCGGATGAGGAATTCATTGTGCTGCGGCATGGCGAAACCTTCCTGCCGGCCGCCAACATCAGGCGCCATGCCGGGCAGCCAGGCCCGGCGCAGGGCTCCTGATGCAACACTGCCAATCGTTACTGGATCGCCAGCAGTTCCACCTCGAAGTTGAGATCGCTGTTCGGCGGAATCACGCCGCCTGCGCCGCGCGCGCCGTATGCCGTCTTTGAGGGGCAAAACAGCTTGGCCTTTTCGCCCACGTTCAGCTTCTGGACACCCTGTGTCCAGCACGAAATGACGCCGGACAAGGGGAAGGTGGCGGGCTCGCCGCGCTTGTAGGAGCTGTCGAACTCGGTGCCGTTCTGCAGCGTGCCGCGGTAATGCACCTTCACCACATCGGACGCCTTCGGGCTCGGGCCCTTTGCCGTCTTGATCTTCTGAACCTTGACGCCGGATTCCAGCGTTTCAATGGGAGCGTCCGCGGCGCTTGCAGAGATCGGGGCAATTGCGGTGCCGGCTGCAATGACCAGCGCGGCGAGAAGGGCTGACTTTGTGTTCATGGGGGTTCCAGTAAAAAGCGGGAAACCGAAACCTAGCAGAGTGGACCGCATGCCGCAACGTCTATCGATGCGCAGAAATTCACCAGTCTTATTTCTCTCCATCACCACTTGAAATTGGGAATGCCGGGTCCGCGAGCCTATATTGTCTTCAACAGCAGAGGACATTACGAAAGGAAAAATCCATGACAACGCTCGCACTCAACGCCGCAAGCCGCTCCTTCGCCTTCCTGGGCAGCTTCATGGATGCACTGGACAAAGCCATTACCATGGCAAGAGCCGTTCACCACGACAGCCCCAGCGAGGCCGACATGAAGAAAGTACGCGCCATCGCGGAAACCATCTGAGGATGCACCCGGCCAAGGCCGGCAGTTTCCTGCAAGGCCCGCCGACCGCAAGGTCGGCGGGCCTTTGTCTTTTTGCTCCGCTTACTTCAACCTGGTTCAGCTTCGTTCAGCTTGGGTAATTTCTGCCAAACGGCTCGTCCCGCAAAGCATGCAGTATTCAATAGCCGCCATCCGACGAAGCAGATGGCGCTGGCATTCACTTGCCATATCATTGCAGCATTCGCCACGGCAAGGCGCCTTCCGGTCGAAAAAGTTTTCAACATTTTTGTTCAGCCTGTCACAACACCGGCAGCTTGCCCGTCTAGTCTCCGAAGGCAGCGCACTGGGCGCCTGCCTGCTGAACCACAACGCCAAAGAGGACTGCCATGTCGCATACCGCCCGCATTTCCATCGTCAAGCACGCACCCGCCAACTTCAAGGCCCTGATCAACCTGTCGGCCTCGGTCAAGCAGAGTTCGCTCGGTGAACGCCTGGTAGAACTGGTCAATCTGCGCATCTCGCAGATCAACGGCTGCGGATTCTGCATCGACATGCACTGGCGCGACCTGATCCGCCAGGGTGCCGATCCGCGCCACCTCAATACCGTTGCCGCATGGCGCGAATCGCCCTTCTTCAGCGAGCGCGAAGCCGCGGCGCTGCGCTGGGCCGAGATCGTCAACGCCCAGCCGCATGCCGATGCCAGCGACGCGGAATTTGCAAGGGTGCGCGAGTATTTCTCGGAAACCGAAGTCGTGGAATTGTGCTACGCGGTGGGCACGATCAAGGCCTGGAACATGCTGAACCTGAGCCTGCGCAATCCGGTGCCGGAAGTACCCGCTCCGGGATTCTGATGGACTGCGGACGACGTCGTGCAGGATGCATGGGCTGCGCGGGCAGGACGCCGATCACGCCAGCCTGCGTTCAGCGCAAACCTGCGCCCCGAGCCTTTCGCCGTGAGCGGGAGGAAGTTTCCGGCAGGCATATCGACAGCTCCGCTGCGGGAGATTCTGCTTGAGCGATGTCAAAGATTCGTCATGGCATTGAACAATTCCCAAGTAGACACATCAATAGGCTTCTGTGCCTGGCTTATTGGACTATTTGATGGAAGAACACGCTGAAAATCACCGCGTCTATGATCCGAACCGCCTTCTCGACCGCGTACGGGAAGCCTTGCATCTGGCAAACGACGCGGCGCTCGCCCGAACCCTGCAGATACGTCCACCCGTGCTGAGCAAGATACGGCACCGCCGCACTCCGGTCAGCGCCTCCCTGCTGATCCGCATTCACGAGGAAACAAACCTGAGCATCGCCGAACTGAGGGAAATGCTCGGCGACCGCAGGCAAAAATTTCGCGTGACCGATGCCTACATCAAGGTGAGCCCGCTGCAGCAATGAAAGGCGGCCCGCCATCCCTGCGGCTGCTTGCGGAAAACCTTGCATGCCGAACCCGCGCCGGAACGATTCTCCGTCTTCGCTTGACTGTTCCCGCCGCGGCTGAACAGTAAAGAAACTCTCGATCATCGCGTCGAAAACCGTCCGCCTGGTTTAAGATGCCCAATGTCATTATTGCCTGCGTGCAGGGCAAGACAATGGCATGAATTGCATGATCCGGGGAGGCTGCTTTGAAGACGGTGGGCGGATGGAACTGATACAGGGACAGGGGTTTCTCCTGACCCGGCATTGGCGCGATACGGCTGCCGGCACCGAGGTGGACTTCTGGGTGGCAACCGAGGAGGGTCCGCGCCATCTCCGTCTGCCGCCTCAAATTTCGGTGGCCTTCATCCCGGCGGAACAGGAAAAGCAGGCGCAATCCGTATTGCAGGCAGAGCGCGCCTGGGAACTGCGCCCTCTTGCGCTTCGCGATTTCCGGCGCCGCCCTGTGCTCGGCCTGTACTGCCGCCAGTATCGCCATCTGCTCAAGCTTGAAAAGCGCCTGCGCGACGGCGGCATCGACGTCTACGAGGCCGATATCCGTCCGCCCGAGCGCTACCTGATGGAGCGTTTCATCACCGGCCCCGTCACCTACGGCGGCCGACCTTCCCGGATCGAAGACCGCAGCGGACCGCTGCTCGATTGCCATTTCAAGCCGGCGGGCGGATACCGCCCTCGCCTGCGTACGGTGTCGCTCGATATCGAAACGAGCGCTCAGGGCGACTTGTACTCCATCGCACTCGAAGGCTGCGGCAGGCGCCAGGTCTACATGCTGGGGCCGGCCAACGGCGTGCAGGCGGCTCTCGACTTCGAACTGGAATACTGCGACAGCTGTTCGCAGATGCTGGAACGCCTGAACGGCTGGATGGAGCGCCATGATCCCGACGCCATCATTGGCTGGAACCTGGTGCAGTTCGACCTGCGCATTCTGCAGCAGCATGCCGACCGGCTGCAGATACCGCTGCGCTTCGGCCGCGACGGCAGCGCGCTCGGCTGGCGCGAGCATGGCAAAGGCCAGCACTACTTCGCCGCGGCGGCCGGGCGGCTGATCATCGATGGCATCGAAGCGCTCAAGTCGGCCGCGTGGAATTTTCCCTCGTTCAGCCTGGAGCAGGTGTCGCAGACGCTGCTGGGCGAAGGCAAGTCCATCGACAATCCTTACGAGCGCATGGCTGAAATCGACAGGCGCTTCGCCGAAGACAAGCCCGCTCTGGCGCGCTACAACCTGAAGGACTGCGAGCTGGTGACGCGCATCTTCGACAAGACCCGGCTGACGCACTTCCTGCTGGAGCGCGCCAGCGTCACCGGTCTGGCCATCGACCGCAGCGGCGGCTCGGTGGCCGCATTCGAACACCTGTACATGCCGATGATGCATCGCCAGGGCTATGTCGCTCCCTGCCTGGGCGATGTCGCGGGCGAGAACAGCCCGGGCGGCTTCGTGATGGACTCCCGCTCCGGCCTGTATGACTCGGTGCTGGTGCTCGACTATAAAAGCCTGTATCCCTCCATCATCCGCACCTTCCTGATCGATCCCGTCGGGCTGGTGGAAGGACTGCATCATGCGGACGAGGCGGCTACGGTACAGGGTTTCCGAGGTGCGCGGTTTTCCCGCGACAGGCACTGCCTGCCCGCCATCGTGCGCCAGATCTGGCAGGAGCGGGAAGCCGCCAAGCGCGACGGCAATGCGCCGCTGTCGCAAGCCCTGAAGATCATCATGAACGCCTTCTACGGCGTGCTGGGATCGAGCGGCTGCCGCTTCTTCGATCCGCGCCTGGCATCCTCGATCACCATGCGCGGGCACGAGATCATGCGTCGCACGCGCAGGCTGATCGAGGAACAGGATTATGAAGTGATCTACGGCGATACCGATTCCCTGTTCGTCAGGCTCGCCCAGGCGCATACCGACGAGGCGGCAGCCGTGGTTGCGGAGACGCTGGTCAGGCACGTCAATCAGTGGTGGGAGCGCCACCTGCGCGAGGAATTCGGACTGCAAAGCGCGCTTGAACTCGAATTCGATACCCACTACCGCAGGTTCCTGATGCCGACCGTGAGGGGTTCGGAGGAAGGCAGCAAGAAGCGCTACGCAGGCCTGGTTGCCAAGCCGGACGGCAGCGAAGAGGCCGTCTTCAAGGGACTGGAATCGGTGCGCACCGACTGGACGCCGCTGGCGCAGCAATTCCAGCAGGCGCTTTACCTGCGCATCTTCAAGGGCGAGCCCTACCGCGACTATGTGCGCGACTATGTCGGCCGCACCGTCAGCGGCGAATTCGATGAGCTGCTCGTGTACCGCAAGCGGCTGCGCCGTCCGCTGGATGAATACGAGCGCAACCTGCCGCCCCACGTGCGCGCCGCGCGCATGGCTGACGACTACAATCTGCGCCATGGCCGGCCCCGGCAATACCAGAACGGCGGCTGGATACGCTACGTGATGACCACTGCCGGCCCGGAACCGCTGGAGACGCAGCGTTCGCCCATCGATTACGACCACTATCTGACACGCCAGCTGCAGCCGGTGGCCGATGCGATCCTGCCCTTCGTCGATGACGACTTCACGATGCTGACCAGCCGCCAGCACATACTGTTCTAAGGCGGCCCGCCGATCAGGAATATCTGCGCAGCCTGTCCATCAGATCGGCATGCAGGCGCGCGTCGCCGCAGGCAATGACCGCGCCGCCATGCTGCGCGGTGCCGCCGTCCCATGAAGTCATGACGCCGCCTGCGCCTTCCACGACGGGAATCAGCGCCTGGACGTCGTAGGGCTGAAGCCCGGCTTCCATGACCACATCCACGAATCCCGAGGCCAGCATGCAATAGGCATAGCAGTCGCCGCCGAAACGCAGCAGCCGCGCCTCCGCTGCCAGGGCATCGAAGGCGGCCCGCTGTGCCGGCGACTCGAACAATTCCGGCGACGTGCACATCAAGGTAGCCGAGGCAAGGCTGGCGCAGTGCCGCGTCCTGACCGGAACGCCGTTGCGCCACGCGCCCTGCGGCGTGCCCAGGTAGCGCTCGCCGGTGAACGGCTGGTTCATGACGCCCAGCACCGGGGCGCAACCGTCATTGAGGGCGATCAGGGTTCCCCACAGCGGCAGTCCGCAGATGAATGCACGCGTTCCGTCGACAGGATCGAGCACCCAGGTCAGCCCGCAACTTCCCTCGTGAAGCCCCTCTTCTTCGCCGAGAATGCCGTGCTCCGGATAACGTGCCCGTATCATCGAGCGCATGGCTTGCTCGGCCTGCCGGTCGGCCGCGGTCACCGGATCGAAACGGGCGCCGCCCTTGTCCTCGACCGGGATGTCGGTACGAAAATACGGCAATATCGCCTTGGCGGCCGCGTCGGCTAGTTGCTCCGCAAACGCCTGATATTCCAAAAATTGGGAGGGAGTCATCAGCATGATGGATTGACCATGTACATCGGCCAAGGTGCCAGTCTTGTGCTTGGCCCCTACCGCCCGGGCTTGCATAGAAGAACGGACCTCACGCCAATCCCAAGGCATGACATGCGATGAGATCGCGTCTTTTTCCGCCTGCCCGCGTTGTGCTCGTCATCCATCGCCTTGCTTTGGGTTCCTGATCTGCCGCCCCGGCCTTGCCAGAAGAAAGAATTCTTCGTTCTCATCCGGCGCGTTATGTCTTGGGATTGGTATCAGGCAGCAAAGGCGACCGCACCAGAAGGAAATGAGAAAGCTCATCACAGACCGATTTCTTTCTTGACGTATCGGCCAATATATTCTTTAATTTCTGTAATGGCAGAAATTAAAGAAACATGAAACTTACACCGACCACACAAAAGTACATACTCCATTGGGGCGAAATGGGCACCCGATGGGGCGTCAACCGGACCGTTGCGCAGATCCATGCGCTGCTTTTCCTCGCCAACCAGCCCCTGAATGCAGAAGACATCGTGGAAACGCTGGGACTGGCGCGCTCGAATGTCAGCAACAGCCTGAAGGAACTGCAAAGCTGGGAGCTTGTGCGGGTGACCCATCTGCCCGGGGACCGGCGCGACCATTTTGTCGCGCATCAGGACGTCTGGGAAATCTTCCGGGTCGTGATCGAGCAGCGCAAGAAGCGCGAAATCGATCCTACGCTGACCGTGCTGCGGGAGTGCGCGCTGAAAGCCGGCCAGGACAAGGAGCTGGAAGCCGCGACACGGGCCAAGATGGAACAGGTGCTGGATTTCCTCGAAATGCTCGCCGACTCCTATGAAGACTACAAGCATCTGCCTCCCGCGACGCTCAAGCGTTTCCTCAAGATGGGCGGCAAAGTAGCCAGGCTCCTGAGCCCTGAATCCTGAACCTTGACGATAAGGACCCGACGCCATGACCACCCCTGCGCTGACGCTCTACTACGACGGCAACTGCCCCTTCTGCGCCTCGGAAATGTCCAGGCTGATGCGCTGGAACAGGGATGGCCGCCTTGCTTTCATCGACATCGCCGAATCCGGCTTCGATCCTGCGCCGCTCGGCGTCACCATGGCCGACCTCGACCGTGAACTTCACGGCCGGACCGCTTGCGGCAAAATGCTGGTCGGGATCGACAGCATGCTGGCGGCCTATACGCTCGCCGGCAGAGGCTGGCTCGTCGCTCCCCTGCGGATAAGTTGGCTGCGCCCCGTTCTGGCCGGCCTGTACCGCAGGTTCGCGCGCAACCGCTACCGCTTCTCCCGCTGGCTTGGGTACAAGCCCGTCGCGCGCTGCAAGGGCGGCGCTTGCCGCGTCGGCAATCCCTTCCTGGAGTGATATTTTTTGCCCATTTATTTCTCTCTTTACAGAAATTACAGACACACCATGAGTGTTTCCCCTACCCGCAAATGGATGGTCCGATGGATGTACGCTGCAGCAGCAGTTCATCTCTGCGTCGGTATTGCCCTTCCCTGGATCGGCGATCAGGCTGTCTTCGAAACCTATCACCGCCACACGGAATTCGCGTTCTGGGGGCTTGACGCGCCAGGCGCGGCACGGGCGCAGCAGGTCTGGTGGATCGCGCTGTTCGGCCCGACGATTCAAGGGCTGTCGCTATGGATGGGTGCGCTGGTGTATTTCGGAGATCGCTACCGAAGCCGATTTGCCTGGGCCATGCTCATCCTTGGCCTGCTGGTCTGGGCGCCGCAGGATATCCTGATTTCCCTGCGCGCGGGCAACTGGATGCATGTCTGGGCCGACGGCTTCGCACTGACCACCATGCTGCCGCCGCTTCTCTGGCTGAACCGGCATGACCGCAAGGCAAAAGCAGGCCGGTTCGAAAATCCGACGGCGCAATGAACACGCATATGCTGGCGCTGCAATTGATGGCCGTGCAGGGCATGCTGGGTGCGTTCGATACGCTGTACCACCACGAGTTGACCGAAACCTTGCCGCAGCGCTCCGGCGCACGCAAGGAACTTGCGATACATGCGGTACGCGCGTTGATTTACAGCGGTCTCTTCATCGGCCTGTCCAGCTGGGCATGGCACGGAAGGTGGGCCTGGGTGCTGGTCTTCCTCCTTGCACTCGAGATCCTGCTGACCTTGTGGGACTTCGTCGTGGAAGACCGGACCCGGCTGCTTCCTGCCACGGAACGTGTAGCGCATACCATACTGGCCATCAACGGCGGCGCCTTCATCGCTCTGCTCCTGCTTGGCCTGCCCGACTGGCTCGGCCGGACGACTGCCCTGGTCTGGCAGCCGCAGGGATGGTGGAGCCTGTTTCTCAGTCTCTGCGGCGCAGGAGTCGCCATCTCGGGCCTGCGCGATGGAGCCGCAGCAATACAACTGGCCCGACAACAGCAAAGGGAGCAAGCAATGGAAGTCATCCGTTTCAGCGAATCGAAGCAGCATGTTCTGGTAACCGGAGGCACTGGATTCATCGGACAGTTGCTGGTGAAGGCCCTGCTCGCCGATGGCCAGACGGTAACGGTGCTGACCCGCGACCCGAAGAAATGCGCATGGCTTTTCAACGGACAGGTGCGCTGCATCCAGAACATGAACGACTTGCCCTCTTCCAGCCGGGTGCACGTGATCATCAATCTGGCGGGGGCGCGGATACTCGGAAGGCGATGGACTGCAAAGCGCAGGCAAGCGCTTTTGCACAGCCGCATCGGGACGACGCAGAGGCTGGTGGAGTGGATCGCCAAGGCCGAATGCAAGCCGCGCCTGTTTCTTTCCGGTTCAGCCATCGGCTATTACGGAATCCAGGCCAGGAATGACGGGACTGCGCTGGCTGAAGACAGTCCGCCGCAACCGATTTTCATGTCTGAGCTTTGCCGGAAATGGGAAGCCGCGGCGATGGCTGCAAGCGACTACGGCGTGAAAGTCGCCTGCATGCGTTTCGGCCTGGTGCTGGGACGCGGCGGCGCGCTGCCGATGATGATGATGCCCATCCGGCTGGGCGCAGGCGGAAGACTGGGCGACGGCAGGCAGGTGATTTCCTGGATTCATGTGCATGACGTGGTGCGTGCCATCGCCTTTCTCTGGCGCGCTCACATTGGCGATGAACGCAGGCAGGCCGCAGATGAAGCTGCCATGGCATGCGCCTATAACTTCACGACATCCGAACCTGTCACGCAGGAACAATTCAGCAGAACCGCGGCCGAGGTCGTACATCGCCCGTGCTTCATGCCGACGCCTGCCTGGCCCATGCGTCTTTTGCTGGGAGAGCAGGCGGACCTGCTGCTCGAAGGCCAGCGCGTCATTCCCGCAAGACTGGATGCAGAAGGATTCCGCTTTACCTTTCCCACCTTGCGTCTTGCGCTGCAGAGCCTGTATTGAGGGGCGTTGCGCCATGAACATCGAACGCAGCCTGAGCATCAGAGCACCGGTTGAAACGGCGTGCGACCTATCGCAGGATTATTCGGCGAGATATGAGTGGGACCCTTTTTCAGGTATCCGGTAAAGATGAGACATCGCATCCTTCACGCCTTGCTGGCCCCGCTCGCAGATCTTCATTTTGGCCGGGTTGCAGCGTCGCGCCTACGCGGCCTCCAAAGATGCTGCGAGTCGGGCATTGCAGCGGTTGCAAGCCGTCCTGCCTTGAAAACCGGACAAGACATTCCGATGCAAACCGGCTTGCCCGACATGCAGCCGAATAATCATGGCGCGCAGCCGGCCGATTGCAATACCGTCAGGCAGGCGAGCCGGCCAGTGCCGCACGTGTCCAGCGGATGATGTCCGCCGACCCCATGGCGCCGGGCTGGCGGGCAATCTCGCGCCCGTGCAGGAAGAGCGCCAGGGTCGGGATGCTGCGAATGCCGAAGCGGGAACCGAGCATGGGTTCGTCTTCGGTGTTGACCTTGGCCAGCCGCACCGAGGGTTCCAGCTGCGCTGCGGCCTGTTCGAAGGCCGGTGCCATCATCCGGCATGGGCCGCACCATGGCGCCCAGAAATCGACCAGCAGCGGAATGTCGTTGCGGCCGGCGTGACGCTCGAAATCCGCGGTTGTCAGCGTGATCGGCTCGCCGCTGAAGACGGGCTTGTGGCAGCGGCCGCAGTCGGGAGCGTCGCCCAGCCGCTCGCGGGGAACGCGATTGACGGCCTGGCAATATGGACAGACGATATGCAAGCTCATGGCTTTTTCCTCGCATGGCAATGGAAGTTTGGATTACACCGCGGCGACACGATGCATTCCCCGCAGGATGCGCTACATGCCATGTGGAGACGCATGCCGCCAGGCTCAAGGCCATCATGGAAGAATCGAAACCATATCGCTGCGCCCGGGCAACAATCAGCAACGGCAATACGCAGCCTGCGCACGATCTGCATTGGACATGAAAAAGCCCCTGGAAAAGGATGCCAGGGGCTTTTCATAAGCGCAACAATGCAGCGGCATCAAGGACCGTTCGGGCAGCCGGCTAGTCGTCCAGCTTGAAGGACGCAACCACCTCGACCAGCGCGCCGGCCTGCTGCTGCAGCGAACCTGCCGCCGCTGCCGCGTCTTCCACCACCTTGGCGTTCTGCTTGGCGGCATCATCCATCTGGGCCATGCTGCCGTTGATCTGGTCGATATCGGCGGCCTGTTCCCGGCTGGCCGCACTGATCTCGGCCATGATGTCGGTCACGCGGTTTGCGCTGGCGACGATGTCCTGCATCGTCGCGCCGGCTTCGGCCACCCGCTTGCTTCCCTCCTCCACCTTTTCGACGGAGTCGTCGATCAGACCCTTGATTTCGCGCGCGGCATTGGCGGCACGCTGCGCCAGGTTGCGCACCTCGCCGGCGACCACTGCGAAACCGCGCCCCTGTTCGCCGGCGCGCGCCGCTTCGACCGAGGCATTGAGCGCGAGAATATTGGTCTGGAACGCGATGCCGTCGATCACGCTGATGATATCCACGATGCGCTGGGACGAGGCGCTGATGGATTCCATGGTCCTCACCAGCTGCGATACGCTGCTGCCGCCCTTGCTGGCAAGCGTGGACGTCGACACCGCGAGTTCGTTGGCGCGGGTGGCGCTGTCGGCATTCTTTTTCACGTTCAGCGTCAGCTCCTGCATGGTGGCGGCGGTGCCGACCAATGCATCGAGCTGTTCCTGGTTGCGCGCGGAGAAATCCTGGTTGCCGGAAGCAATCTGCTTCGATGCGACCATGATGGAATCGCTAGACTCCTTGATCTTTCCGACCAGGTCGGTCAGCCTGTCTTCCATGTCGCCCAGGGTCGACAGCAGCCGGCCGAAATCGCCGCCGCGCTCGGTGTCGAATTCCTGGCTGAGGTCGCCGGAGCTCACCGTTTCCGCGATCAGGATGGCTTCCTGCAGCGGCTGCACGATGCCTGCCGCCAGCCAGAATGTCAGGCCCGCGGCGGCTGCCAGCGCCGCAACGCCGAGGCCGTAGATCGCCAGACGCGTTTCGCCGATGCCGGCACCGGCCTCGCCGGCTGCGGTCTTGAGCGCTGCGGCGGCAGGACCTGTGCCCTGCTCCATCGCGGCGGCCTTGCGGCTGAAGGCTTGCATCTCGCCGAGCTGACGGTCTGCCACGCCGACGACGGCGGCCATGAACAGCAGAATGACACCGAAGCCGATGGCGATTCGATGGGTGATTTTCAGGTTGTCCAATAACATGCTTGCCCCGTGGTTGATATCCGATTGTTCAGTTGTCTTGATTTGCCGCTCAGGCGAGCGTCGCATCTCTATCCAGCAGCACAATGCCCGGTCTCAGGAATTGCCGGACTTCCGGCGCCGGCAGGGGACGCGACACCAGATAGCCCTGCACCTCGTCGCAGCCGAGCTGCTGCAGCAGGCCCAGCTGTCCCGCGTGTTCGACACCTTCGGCCACCACCCGCATGTTCAGCGCCTTGGCCATGGAGATAATGGCCTTGAAAAGAATCTCGCCCTCCCTTCCGGTGCCCAGCTGGGCGGTGAACGCGCGGTCGACCTTGAGCACATCCACATCCAGCTTGTGCAGGATGGACAGGGAAGAATAGCCAGTGCCGAAGTCGTCGAGATGCACGGAGACGCCCATCGCATGCAGTGCGGTGAGCTGGTCGAACACCTGTTCGGCGTTGCTGACCATGATCGACTCGGTGAGCTCGATTTCGATCAGGCTGGGAGGAAGCCCATGGCGCCGCACATGCATGGCCAGTACTTCGTCCACGCTTCCTTCGTTGAACTGCCGGGCAGAGGCATTGACCGACACCGGGACCGGGTCCAGCCCCTCGGCACGCCACTGCGCAAGCTGGGCGCAGACCTTGTCCATCACCATCGCGCCAAGCTGCAGGATGAGGCCGGAGCCCTCCGCAATGGGAACGAAGTCGCCCGGATACACCAGTCCGCGCACAGGATGCTGCCAGCGAACCAGGGCTTCCAGGCCAAGCAGCGTGCCGGAGCGCGCATCCACCCTCGGCTGGTAATGAATGACGAACTGATCCTGCTCGAGCGCCTGTACCAGTTCGGCTTCCATTTCACGCCGGCTCTGGATGCGCGCGTAAAACTCCTGGTCGAAGAACCTGAAATGCCCGCGGCTGCCCGACTTGACCGTGTACATGGCGATGTCGGCATTGCGGATCAGGGTTTCGGCATCGGCGCCGTCCCTTGGAAACAGGCTGATGCCGACGGAGGCACCGACCTGGCACTCCCGCTGGCCGATGCGGAACGGCTCCTCGAGGGCCGTTCCGATGCGATGCGCGATCTCGGCGGCATCGACGTCACGCGCGATGCCTTCGAGGAGAACGATGAATTCATCTCCGCCGAAGCGGGTGATCCTGTCACCCGGCCGGAGCACGCCGCGCAGGCGGCCGACCACCGCCTGCAGCAGCAGGTCGCCCGTCGAATGGCCCCAGGAGTCGTTTACCGACTTGAACTTGTCGAGGTCGACGAACAGCACGCCCAGCAGTTGGCCGCGGACCCCGGCGCGGGACAGTGCCTCGGGCAGATAGCCGGCGAGCCAGTGGCGGTTCGGCAGGCCGGTCAGACTGTCCTGTTCGGCCATGCGGTCTCTTTCCTGCTCCAGCCGCTTGCGCTCGCTGATGTCGCGCAGGGTGACCGCAATACCCTCGTCGGCGCGCACGAATTTCCGATGAACCCAGTCCGCAGCCGCAGTCTCGCCGGCGGGCTGGAATTCGTCTTCGTAATACCCGGTTTTCATGACGCCGTTGGCCGTTTCCATCAGGCCTTCCAGCAGATCGCCGCTATACATGCTTTTCAGGCGCCGCCCCAGGATTTCCATGCGCCGGCTGCCGTACAGTTCGGCGCCGCGCTCATTGCAGTCCACCAGTTCGTAATCGAGCACTTCGCCGTCATGGCCGTAGACGGGCCGCCACATGTAGAAACCCTCGTTGGCGCCCTCGGTGGCCACGCGATAGGCCTGGCGCACGAGCTCTTCACGGTGACGCCGCCATGCAAGGCGCAGCGACATGACGGTCGCAACGGCGGCGAACAGGACCAGCACGCAGGAGCCGGCTATTCCGATCTTGATGTAGGTTGCCCGCGCATTCTGCAAGGGCTCCATTACATCGGGCTGCCCCAGTCCGACCACCGCATGCAGCGGATATCCGGGCACGGGTGCCGATGCGAGATAACGAAGCACGCCGTCGGCGAACCACTCCGGACGGCTTAGATCGCTGAAGACCGGGCCGGCTGCGAGCATTTCCGCGGTAATGACCGAAGGCTTGAGCAGGCTGTCGATCTCGTCGCCGATTTTTGCCGCACGCAGGAAGCGGTCCTGCCCTATCAGCGCAAGAACGCCTGTCGCGCCGAGCGTGGACCTGTTGGCCGAAGCGGCCAAGAACTGGGTGCCTGTCGATGCGGTAATGATGCCGTCGAATTCTCCGTCATCGCGGTTGAGGCGGCGGGTGAAGGTGACGATCTCCCTGTCATTGAAGCGTCCGGCAAGGGGCCTGCCGATGTGCAGGACCGATGAGGCATTCGCTGCATGATGCTTGAAATAGAGTCGATCGGCGGTATGCATGCCGACCGCGTTGCGCATGGTGCTGGAAACGATCACGCCGTCGCGGTTGCTGATCGAAATGCCGACCAGGGTCGGGTCGATGAAGTCGGGCTGATCCCGTATGTCTTCCAGCCTGAACTCGCCTTGCGAGCGCTCCCAATGGCTTTTCAGCAGCGCGGTGATGTGATCGAGTTCACCGATGGTATGGGCAATCTGCCTGGCATAAGTGGCTGCCAGCATTTCAGCATCGGTACGGGCGTCCCTCTCCAGACGCTCGCGATGCGACGACAGCAGGGAAACCAGCAGGCCCCACAGCAATGCCCCAATCAGCACGCACAGCACGGGCCAGGCGCAGATCAAGCGCCCATGCTGCCGCAGAAATCGCTGTTTCTCCGGAGTGAGCCGAAGCGAACGGGTAATGAAATGGAAATGCATGGAAGTGCATCGAGACTGAGCCAGACAAAAGGGTAACGCATTATGTTGCCTTTAGGCAACGAATTGCGTTGCAAAAAGCAGCTCTTGTCCTTCAAGCCTGCATTTCCAGGTCCCCAGGGCGGCATTCTGTTGTCACGACAACAAGGATGGCCGGGACGGGAGATATTTTTGCGTTGTACGCGGTCAGTATGAGAAAAGCGCGGTACTTGACAGGAAACCACCAGAAGGAACACGCCAGGAGGCCTTATCAACTATCCCGTCACCCCGGACGGCCGCTATTTCGTCGTGCGCGGACGCTTGTGGCGCATGTCCGACCCGGCATTGCCGGAAAAGCGCAGGCACGTGTTGACATCGAAGCTGATGGCTGCGCGGCGCGAGGTCGCCGCTGCCCAGCGGGCAAAGGATGCAGCCCGGCTGGCTGCGGCACGCGCCGCAGTGCACGAGGCGAAGGTAGCGCTTGGGGAGCGCGGGCCGGTCTGGTGGAAAGACGGCGCGCCGGATTACAACCGGCACATGGCAAAGAACACGCCTTATGCCGGATGGCATGCCGAACTGCCGGAGTGATCTCCGGCGCCGCCGTGCAAGCCTTCAGTCCTTCAAGTCGGCTGGAACCTTGCCGCCGTTGGCAGCCAGCTTGTTCATGACTTGCCTGTGCAGCCAGATGTTCATGGAGGCCGAATCGTTCATGTCCCCGGTGTAATTCAGTTCCTGGGCGAGTTCCTTGCGTGCAGCAAGACTGCTGTCGAGGTCGAGCAGTTTGAGCAGGTCAACGATGGATGTGCGCCAGTTGAGCTTCTGGGGATTCTTCTGCGCCATCCCGTTCAGGAGCTGCTCGACGTCGACCTGCTCCATGGCGGCAGGTGCGGCTTGCGGCGCCTGGGCTGGAGCAGCCGGAGCACTATTGGGGGCAGCCTGCGGTGACGGCTGGGGGGCCGTCTGCGCGGAAGGCTGCTGAACCTGGCCTTGGTTTTGATTATTGGCAGCGTGCGACGATGGAAAGATCTTGCCGAAGATATTGCTCAGGATGCCCATGTTTCCTCTCCTAAAGATTGTTAATTTGCTCAGCTTGGAGCGCGGGCGCTTCCTTTAGTTTCAACAGTTCACCATCCATCCGATTCAGCGCAAGCGCGGGGGGAGGAAGGCGGACTTTCCGTTCCCGACGGTAGCGTTCCGCATTCCTGCCCGTGCCGCTCAGCGAATACATCGAACTCAGCGGTAGCGCCGATTGGTCATCAGCCTGTCGATGTCGCGATCGAGCATGGCCACTTCATCACGCAGCTGCCGCCTTTCCCCCATCGACAGATAACCGTCGGCATTGAAGCGAGCCTCGAGACGGTAGAGCTCCATCTCCTGGATTCTCAGCCGCTCGGCTTCGTGCTGCGTCAGGCGGCCGCTGCGCACGCCCTGGTCGATACGGGCCTGGATGCGTGCATGCGACATGTCCGCTCCCTGACCGCGCATGCCTGCCGACGCCGAAGGCCGCGCAATGGCGCGTTCGACGTCGGCGCGCATCGCGTCCAGATCCTGCATGAGCGCCTGGCGTTCATGTGGCGAGGCATAGCCGTCGCGCTTGATCTGCATTTCCCGCGCCCGCAGCTCGTGCTCCCTCTGGTACAAAGCGTCGGCCTCGCGCGGATTGATCCGGCCGCTGGCGATCCCCTGCTCGATGCGTGCCCTGATCTGCGCCTGCGTCTGATCGATTCCGGCAAGCGGCATGCCCTGCGCGACTGCAGCGGACATGCCTGCGCCGGCAATCGTCAAGGCGGCAACGAGTGTGGAAACAAGCTTCTTTGCATTCATGGCTGACTATCCTTTCCTGGGTATCGACATTGTTTTTCGGCATGCAAGGCGGCATGCCGCACGGCCATCAAAATCAGTAACGGTAGGGATTGTTCGGACGGCGGTCATAACGGTTCGGAACGCCGTCGCGGTCCCGGTCATAGCCATAGCCGCGTCCGCGCGGATAACCGGCAGCCGGGTAATTGGAAACACGGGCGCTTCCGCTGACATGAACTCCGGGATCGCTGACCGGGACGGCGATGCAGCCGCTGAGCATGGCGCAGGCTGCGGCTGCGGGCAACAGGAATGCTTTCATTTCTTCTCCTTGTTCGACTTTGCACTTGATACGGGTTGCTTGACGATGCCACTGCACGGTTCGAGGTTTGCGCATTGCACATTGAGCCAAACCAGCCGGAGAAGTCCGCATGGCCTGCATGTCTGCGGACCGGCAATGCGTTTCTCCATGACGGTATTAAAGGCCGAAGCGGGTTTTCCGCCTACCTGAAAAGCGTAAGGAGAGTTACCGGATGTATGTACCGCAATGTATGCGGGATATATCGAAGCACCGACGCGTCGATACGAATGGCGCGGCGGAAAATATTTTTCGCCGGATTGCTTACAATGCCTGTTTCGCCGGCCGGACGTTTTTCATGGCCGGTTTGCAACGAACAAGAAACAGGATCTGTTTTGCAAGGAATCAAGCGCAAAGTCGTCTACGTCTGCCTTTACGAGGCAATTGCCATCGCCATCTGCAGCGTGAGCTTTTTCGCCCTGTCGGACAAGGATCTGGGACACGCGACCGCCCTCTCGATCGCATGTTCGGCCATCGCGGTGATGTGGAATCTGGCGTTCAACGCCATGTTCGAACGCTGGGAATCGGTTCAGCCGGTGCGCGGCCGCAGCTTCGCGCGGCGCGCCGCCCATGCCGTCGGATTTGAAGGCGGACTGATCGTGCTCCTGGTGCCGCTGATTGCATGGTGGCTCGATGTGAGCCTGCTGCAGTCGCTGGTCATGGACATCGGCCTGTCCATCTTTTTCCTGGTCTATACCTTCGTGTTCGGCTGGATCTTCGACCGCATCTTCGGCTTGCCGGCGTCGGCGGCGTAAGCGTTCAGCGCCGCCCCGCAGGCATCCGCAAGCCTCAGCTGCGCTTTTCTATCTGTTCCACCAGCGCCCACGCCTGTTCCGCGAGCGGGCGGGTGCGCTTGCCTGTTTCCACCGCGTCGGCGCTGGCCGCATTGCCGAGCTGCGCGCGCTTGACGATGCCCTGCAGGATACCGACCAGGCGGAACATGTTGAACACCATGTAGTATTCCCAGTCGCTCCTGGAGAGATCGCTTCGGCCGGTGCGCTCGCAATACATGCGCACATACTCCTCCTCGGTCGGAATGCCCAGTTCGGCCAGCGGCACGCCGGCCAGTCCGCGCGAGCGGCCTTGCGGCATGCGCCAGGTCATGCAGTGATAAGCAAAATCGGACAGCGGATGGCCCAGCGTCGACAATTCCCAGTCGAGCACCGCGAGAATGCGCGGCTCGGTGGGATGGAAGATCACGTTGTCGATGCGGAAGTCGCCGTGCACCACCCGCGTTTCGTCGGCGGCCGGAATATGCCTCGGCAGCCATTCGATCAGGTTCTCCACCGCCTCGATGCGCTCTGTCTCGGACGCGCGGTATTGCTTGGTCCAGCGCGCCACCTGGCGTTCGATGTAGCTGCCCGGCTTGCCGTAGCTGCCAAGGCCGACGGCTTCGTAATCGACGCTGTGCAGCGCCGCGATGACGCGGTTCATCTCATTGAACAGCGCGCTCCGCTCCGCCGGCTCGAAGCCGGGCAGCGCCGAATTCCAGAGAATGCGGCCCTGCACGTAATCCATGATGTAGAAGGCGCTGCCGATGATGGTGTCGTCCTCGCACAGCGCATGGGCCTTGGCGACTGGCACATCGGTACCGGCCAGCGCGCTGATGACCTTGTATTCACGATCGACCGCATGCGCCGAGGGCAGCAGCGTACCCGGCGGCTTGCGGCGCATCACATACTGCCGGCCGCCTGCCGTCAGGAGAAAAGTGGGATTGGACTGGCCGCCCTTGAATTGTTCAACCAGC
>Ga0194137_10000748_pt1 | contig 20673 bp, 24 predicted proteins | sample TARM_MetaG_T3_14_FD_134025 | JGI IMG/M metagenome (GOLD analysis project Ga0194137, IMG submission 134025) | Freshwater microbial communities from Pennsylvania, USA, analyzing microbe dynamics in response to fracking - TARM_MetaG_T3_14 (version 2) | ecosystem: Environmental > Aquatic >... | reverse complement strand
TTCTTCCCGCGCATCAACGACATTCATCTCGCCGACTACAAGGTCCGCGTGCTCGACGAGAAGGACACGACTGCAGCCAAGGTCCGCGTCCTGATCGAATCCAGCGACTTCACGAGCAGCTGGAATACGGTCGGCGTATCCGGCAACGTCATTGAAGCAAGCTGGGAAGCCCTGCTGGACAGCCTGCGCTACGCTCTTCTCGGCATGACCAAGGTCGAGCCGGCCGTCGGCGAAGACCATTCGCCCCGCCAAGGCGTCATCAACCACTGAGTTTGGCCTGAATACCGGCCGCTCTTTCCACCTCTTGCAGCAGACAGCAAAAGCCCGGCCATCTGGCCGGGCTTTTGCTGTGCAATCCCTCAATCCTTTCTCGCCGCCAAACGCCTTCCTGCCCGCTGACCGGCGCGTTCATGAGAACAGCCTTTAGAACGTCAGGAGGCTCCTCCGCCTGCAACCAGGCCGGACAGCTTCTTCTCCCATTCCTCGCGGGGAATGACACCCGGTATCCGCTCCAGCACTTTGCCGTCCGGACCGATCAGCAGCGAAGTCGGAAAATTGTTTACTTTGTACAGCTTGGCGACCTCTCCATCGCGGTCCATCGGAATCGGGAAGGTCAGCTTCTTCTCGTCGACGAACTTGCGCGCGTCGCGTTCACGGTCGTAGCTGGTCGCATTGATGCCGTAGAAATCGATTCTGTCGCCGTATTTTTCATACAAGGCTTGAAGATCCGGCGCTTCCATGTCGCAAGGACCGCACCAGGAAGCCCAGAAATTAATCAAAACCGGCTTGTCCCGCGGTCCGCCGACGGAATAAGGACGCTCGTCCAAACCCGGCAGCGTGAATGCGGGAGCCTCATAACCGGCCTTCGGCTTGGAAGCCGGTTCGCCCGAGGTCGTCAGAGAGGCGAGTGAACCGCTCTTCCACATCCAGCCTCCGAGCAAAGCCGCGGCGCAAGCCAATACGATGATGATGCCTGTCCGTTTCATAGCGCGACCTACCTTCATTCTCTGTTAGACATTAGTACCGTCATGTTATCATGAATGGACTTGGCGCTCAACTTGGCGCATGAGCCAGCGACACACGAACCGAGAGGTGATCATCATGTCCTCCATCGCGCGGATTACGCCGGATGCCCTTGAAGCCATGCTTCGGAGCTGCCTGGCTTCTCCACTTGAAGAATGCTGCGGCATCGCCGCGTGCCGGCTGGACGATCCTCTGCGGATCGTAACGGCCGTCCTGCCCGTACCGAACGGCCATGCCGACTCCGGGACCCGCTACGCCTTCGGACCGGAGCAATGGGTTGCGCTCTTCTATCGCCTGCGCCGGGAAGGATTGGATGCTGCCGGCATCTATCATTCCCATCCGCGCACTCCCGCATTCCCGTCCGACCTGGACAGGTCCCATCCCATGTGGACTCGTTCCGACGCGGACGAGCCCTCCGGCATCGCCGGAGGGCTCGTCATGTGGATCGTTTCGCTGATGGATAGAGACCGGCCGGAGATCGCGGCGTTCAGGCCGTCCCGAGCTGGACTCCGCAAGCTAGTGCTGGCTGAGGTACGCGTATAAATCGCCGAGCGTCTTGATGTTCCGGGAGCGGATTCTGTCCAGGTATTTGAGCCATAGCTGGGCCTGCATCCTGCAGTCCTCGAGCGCGTGATGCCGCTGGGTGACCGGAATGCCTTCCTCTTCCAGCAGCTCGTCGAGCCCGTAGGCTTCCCTGCCGGGGTTCAGCCACTTGGCGACCATCATCGTATCCAGCACCCGATGCGACAGGTTCACCTTCGAGGTCCGCCAGAGAGCGGCATTGAGGAACTGCTTGTCATGGCCGCTTCCATGCGCGATGAGCAGCCTTCTGCCGCAAAATTCCATGAAGCTGTGCAGGACATCGAGGAGATCCGGAGCCTCTTCGACCATTCCGCTCGTGATGCCGGTCAGCTCGGTAATGTGGAGAGGAACCTTTCGTTTCGGATTGACCAGGCTGTAGAAGAACTTATCCTCCTGCACAGCCCCGCCCTTGAGCAGCAAAGCCCCGAAGCTGATGATTTCGTCTCCGTTATAAGGGTAGAAGCCCGTCGTCTCCAGATCGAAAACGATCGTCTCCATCTCCTCGAAAGGAGTATCGAGCATAGCCTGCTTGCGCAGATCCTTGTTCATCGAACGCATGAAAGCCATCTGCTGCGCATTCTGCGCGCCGAGCATGGAGGCGATGGCCGGCGTAACGCCGCCCATCTTGTACAGCTGCCACATCCGGTTCACGCCTTTGGTTTCCTTCATTCCAACCTCCCTCCGCTCTTGTCAAAGCCTGCCCATCGTGTGCCTGTACACACGCCGCTGCAGCTTTTTCCCGAGCTTGAGGCCGCTTTTCAGTTCTTCAGCCATTTCTTTGCTCAGCTTCCGGGCAGACAGCTTCCCGTTCGTGGAGAACTGTCCTCCCTCGAGCTTTTCCGTCGTCATCATGCGAAGCCTCATGAACAAGCGGAACGTCTGCATCCACTCCCTGGCGTCTTCGGCGGTGACGACGCCCGCCTGCTCCAGAAGCCGGATCCGTCCGAGGGTGGAAGTCTCGCGAAGATTGGCTTCAATGGCGAGCATCCTTACGGCGTTCACCATCGGAATATAAGCCCCGTACTTGATATCCAGACTGCCCGCATCCGCTCCGTACTGCTCCTTGAGCAGCTGGCCGAACACGTTGAGCAGCACCTTGTGCTTCATCGTATTGTCCAGCATCCTTCTCACGATCAGCGGTGAACTGAGGATATCTCCGTAGAAATGGCTCATCATGTCGGCATGGAGCTCGGCGCTGCCGTACACGCAGCGGCTGTCCGCGACGATCAGCAGGTACCGGACCGCTTCCCATGCGGGCTCCCTGAACCATTCCCCCAGCCGAGCCTTCCATACCGAGGCGGAGCTGCACCAGTCCGGATTGCTGCTCAGCACATTGCCCTCGCATAGAGGGTATCCGGCCATCAACAGCAACTGGACCGTCTCTTTTCCCAATAGCTCGAAATAGTCCCTGCAATGAACGGCATCCGCCTCGTTTTGCGGATCCGCGTAGATCATCCCGCTATCCTGATCGCTGAGCAGGGTCTGCTCCATCCTGCCCCCGCTGCCGAACAAAAGATACGCAAAAGGCACGGGGGGATTGCCTTTCCCGAGCCGTGCCAGTTCCTTTTGCGCGAGCCAGATGCAGCGCCTGACCATGGCATCATGCACATCGTTGAGCTCGCCGTAGAATGGTTCCGTTTGTTGCTGAGGCAGCCGGCTGATCATGATATCATGGACAGATTCGCGGATTCGGCGCAAGCCTGCGGCATTGTCCGCATTGCTTATGCTTTGCAGCAGCTGCTGCCATCCCAAATCCGTCATTCGGCTCTCTCCCCTCTTGCTATCAGCATACCATGAAGCCGATCGGGATCAAGCTTGGATATTCTGGCTTGCTTTCTTCAGCTGCTCCGGATAGACGTAGTTGCCGTGCTCGCTGAGGTCAAGGCCGGCAATCTCCTGCTCTTCCGTAACCCGAAGTCCCATGACGAACTTCATGATGCCGAGGAGCACGAAGCTGACGACGAGAACGTAAGCGCCGCAGATGACGACCGATTCAAGCTGAACCCACAGCTGATGCCAGGAACCGGTGTCGATGAGGCCTCCGCGGCCTACCGCGACTTTGTCTGCCAGCTCCTGCGTGGCGAAAATGCCGTTGGCGAGCGTGCCCCAGATGCCGGCGGCGCCGTGAACGGACATCGCGAAGATCGGATCGTCGACTTTGATCTTCTCGAAGAAACGGGCGCTGAAGAAGACGAGAACGCCGGCGACGAGGCCGATCACGACAGCAGCCCAAGGATCGACAAAGGCACAGGAAGCGGTGATGGCGACGAGGCCCGCGAGAGCTCCGTTCAGCGTCGTGCCGATGTCGGCCTTGCCCATGACCGCCCAGGAGATGAGCAGGGCTGCGACAGCGCCGCCAGCCGCTCCGAGCTGGGTGTTGAACGCAACGTAACCGAAGAATCCGTCGCCGATAGCAACCGTGCTGCCGGCGTTGAAGCCGAACCAGCCGACCCAGAGGATCAAGACGGACAAAGCCGTGAACACTTGGTTATGGCCAAGAATTTCGTTGGCCGAGCCGTCTTTGTTGAATTTGCCGATGCGAGGCTTCAGCAGCACGGTGCCCGCGAATGCGGCCAACGCGCCCGTCAAGTGGACGACGGTCGAGCCGGCGAAGTCCTGCGCGCCGTCCTTGGCAAGGAAGCCGCCGCCCCAGATCCAGTGGGAGATAACGGGATAGATGAGGGCTGTGAACAGGACCGTGAAGATCAAGTAGACGGAGAGCTTGGCGCGTTCCGCGAAGCCGCCCCATGCGATGGAAAGCGATACAGCTGCGAACGCAAGCTGGAACATGAAGAAGATTGTCGTTGGAAGGCCGTTGTCAACGGAGGCTTTGGCCGGGTTCAAGAAGAAGTCTCCCCATCCTATGAACGAGTTGCCTTCGCCGCCGAATGCGATGCCGTACCCTACGGCCCAGTAGATCAGGGAACAAAGGCCTACGGTAAAGATCGTCTTGCCGGCGACATGCCCGGCATTCTTCATGCGGGTCGACCCGGTTTCCAGAAGGATGAATCCGCCTTGCATGAGCAAGACTAGGATGGCGGCCAACATGACCCAGAGGGCGTTAAGTCCCATGTTGAGCGTTCCGGCGGAAGGATCTTCCGCGAATGCCATTGCCGGGAACAGGACCAGCAAGGCAACGAGAGATATCAAGCTTTTTTTGACCACAACGACCACTCCCTAATGTAATGTTCTCTAACACGTTTTGAAAGACTTAATGCCATTATAGTCAGAAGTACCTGCTTTGACAATATACAATCCAATAAAAACGCAAAGGATATCCGACATTCCCTTATCTAATCGTAACGAATGTTAAGTTTTTTAACCGGTTTGGCCTCCGATCCAAGCCATCCGTCTTGGGCCTTTCGTAATTCATGAAGCCTGTCGGGTTCTTTTCGCGTCGTCTCCATGGACCGCGATTGGATGGTCGGCCGGTCATGTCAGGTTACCTGCAATCGCTTCCATTAAAATATGGGCCGTTTGGAGTCCGTTTGTTTGACGGCATCGTTCGTTAGCGATTATCATAGTTTTTAATAGAGAGCGTTAGGGTTTATAAGGATGGTGGAGGAGAATGAACGAGAACCTGCTGAAAATCGGAGAATTGTCCCGCCAGGCCAGCGTCAGCGCGCGGACAATCGATTATTATACGAAGCTGGGCCTGATCAGCCCCGAGACGCGTTCCGAGGGGAATTATCGGCTCTACAGCATTGAAACCTTGGAACGGCTGAAGCGTATAGAACAAATGAAGAAAGACAAATATACGTTGGATGAAATCAAGCAGGCGCTGGACAGCTGGAACAAAGTCTCGTCCGTGTCCCAAGTCACGCAGAAGCTGAGTGATCTGCAGCTTCATCTCAGCCAGCTCGAGCGTGAAGTGAAAGAGCTTGAGCCCGTTATCCAGAATCTCAAGCCCAAGCAGGCCAACCAGGCTTTCAACCGGCTGATTCCGCAGACGGCTGCCTGCATCGAGGCGCTGATGCTGATTCTGAACAAAGGCAATTTCATGTAGGCCAACGCAAACCATGCAGCATGGAGGGATACTATGTTTTTTCATCCGATGGACTTCTTGATTCTGATCGCCTTCGGCCTCTCGATCTGGGCTCAGTTCCGGGTCAAGGGCACATTCAACCGCTGGGCTGAAGTTCCTGCCATGAGCGGTATGACAGGCTACGAGGCCGCCAGGCGCATGCTGGATGCCAACGGCCTCCACGATGTGCCGATCGAACCGGTCCCAGGACGCCTCAGCGACCACTACGACCCGATTCATCGCGTCGTCAGGCTGTCGGAGCCGGTGTACTACGAAAGCTCCATATCGGCCATTTCCGTCGCCTGCCACGAAGTCGGCCATGCCATCCAGCACAAGCAGAGCTACCCGATGCTGGTTCTGCGCCACCGGATCTTCCCGGTCGTGAACTTCGCTTCCGGCATCGCGCCGTTTCTGTTGATCGCAGGCTTCCTGTTCTCCGCCACGGGCCTTATCGGCGCCGGCATCGTATTCTTCTCGGTAGCGGTCGCATTCCAGCTGATCACGCTGCCCGTCGAGTTCAATGCCAGCAGCCGCGCGCGCGAGCTGATGGTATCCGAAGGATTCATCAGCAACGAAGAAGAGCGCGGCGTCGCCAAGGTCCTCAACGCAGCCGCGCTCACGTATGTGGCTGCAGCGCTGATTTCCTTGCTGGAGCTTGTGAAGTACATCATGATCTTCACCTCCTCGAACCGCGAGTAGCCTTCATCGGCATGCGAAAAGGCGTCCCAGATATTCTGGGACGCCTTTTGTGTCTGCTCATGCCCATCAGGGAGCTTCCGCATGCCATGCTCCCCTGCTACCGCCGATAGCGGTCCTTGCGGTATCTTTCCCTCTTGTCCATCAGTCCGTACAGGAGGAAGCCGCCGATTGCCCCGCCTACATGCGCCCACAGATCGACGCCGACATTGATGACGGAATAGACGACCCCGAACAGCAGAATGATGTACACCGTCTGCTCGGAGCTTTTGTCCATCATTCCCTTGCGCAGCAGCGCGATGAACAGGTAGGCCCCGTACACGCCGTAGATTGCCCCGGAAGCGCCCAGCGACAGCTGGGTGCCCGTTACGATGACCGCACCGATCAGGTTGCCTGCAACGCCGCTGAGCAGGTACAGGATCAGGTACCTGACGGAACCGAGCAGCTTCTCCAGCGGAGGGGCGAACACGAGCAGGGCGAACATGTTGAACAGCAGATGCTGCAGTCCCCCGTGGACGAATATCGACGTCACATAGCGCCACGGCTCTTCAAGACCGTAAGGGTCCAGCGGGCTTTGAAAAAATAAAAAACGGCTGGTCAGCGTTCCGGTGTTTAACCCTCCGCTTGCCATCTGGGCGATGTACATGAGGATATTGAGCGCGATCAGCACCGATGTGACCGGATAGGCCTTCAAGTAGCCCCGGAAGCTTTCGTAGCGCAGGAATATCATTAAGGCGTCTCCTCCTTAGCCGATTGGACAACACGGTTAGCGAACGATTATAATGGTCTAGCATTTCCTATCCCAAGCATTGTTGAAGGAGGAATTCCCCATGGCACAAGAACGTCAAGCGGCTTTCAAAGGAAATCCGATCACGCTCGTTGGTCCTGAGCTCAAAAAGGGCGATAAAGCGCCGGACTTTTCCCTGAACAAATCTCTCGTCGAAAATGTATCCCTCGCCGATTATGCCGGCAAGATCAAGCTTATCAGCGTCGTTCCTTCCATCGATACGGGCGTATGCGACGCCCAGACCCGCCGCTTCAACGAAGAAGCCGCCAAGCTCGGCAGCAACGTGGCCGTGCTGACCGTCAGCGCCGATCTTCCCTTCGCCCAAGCCCGCTGGTGCGGAGCGGCAGGCATCGATCAAGTGACCCTGCTGTCCGATTACAAAGGCAACGAGTTCGGGCAAGCTTACGGCGTCCTGATCAAGGAATTCGCTCTCGACATGCGCTCGATCTTCGTCCTGGACGCCGACAACACGATCCAATACGTCGAGGTTCTTGGCGAAATGACCGAGCATCCGAACTACGAAGCAGCCGTCGAAGCGGTTCGCGCCTTACAATAGGCCGCTTCCGCGATAGAGAAAAGCGAGCAAGGATGAACTCCTTCGCTCGCTTTTTTTTATATTCAAGCCTGAGTCGTCTTGAAGGCGGACAGCTTCTTGTCGAGCGTACGGTAAATGTCCAGGATAATGCGGTAATTGGCTCCCAGATCCCCAAGGGATCCGCGGGAAGCCGAATAAATATCCACCGCCGATGTTACCGGTCCGACCCCGATGACCGACACCGTGATATCCATCGTCCTGCCTGTAACCGTTCTCTTTTCAAGCACGATCTCCCCGACGGATTGCACGTCATGAAGAACTTTGTATCCTTGCATCTTCTTGAGCGTGGACAATACTTCTTCCCAGGCTTTGTCCTTCGATAGCTTGTAATAATGGGATTTGAGCTGCGGATCCTTGGCCTTGTCGCCTGTTTGTTCGAAGCTGCGGAGCAGTCCGATAAACGTACGTTTCAGCAAGTGATGGTCTCCCCCTCCGGCATCTATATGTATACCCCTGCAAAAAAAAGGCCCTGACAGCAGTCAGAGTCATGGAAGAACTCTAAAATTATAGTCCCGCAGTGCCGTCTGGCTTGCTTGTTTCTGAACCCGCTCTCGCAGGTGGGTGTCCTCAGGAAGGGTTTTGAGATCCTCCATAAAATGAAGGCATGTCAGCCGCCCGCCGATGTTGAACTCCCGTGAAACAGCCATTGGTTCAAAACACGTTAAGCCATAACGAGCACCGCAGGATGTATAGCTATTATAAGCTTTGTCGAAACAAAAGTAAAATCGCCGAGGCTTAAAAAAGGCCGTTATTTCTTGGTATCCTCGCTCAGCTCGGCTTCCAGGGCATCTTCTTCGGCTTCCTTGTTTCTCGCTTCCGTCTGAGCCTGGATTTTCTGGTACGTCAGGTAAAAGTTCCAGAATGCGAAATAAGCGATGATGCTGCCCATGAAAAATGGAATCAGCCATGTCAGCTTTGTCGAAAAGCTGATATAGATGATAAATCCGCTTACAATTGCCGTCGAGAACGAGCGGAGCGGCCTTCCGATCGTGATGAGCAGCGCGTTCTTGAGCAGCTGGAACGTCTTCATATGGTAGTGGACGACCATGGAGAAGAAGTTGAACAGCGAGATCCCGAGCAGCAGAATCAGGCCCAGAAAGACATAGGACACCAGCTGAAGGCTCGAATTGCCTTGGAAATACTTGAAATCCACAATCATGATGCCCAATACGAGCGCATACACGATTCCGCCGATCATGCTTTGAAGATAATTTTCTTTGTAATGGCGGAAGTAGGTCCGGAAGAGCGGAACGTCAAGATCCCCCATCACCCATTTGCGGGCGACTCCGAACATGGCGGATGTAGCCGGGAATAGCGTGAAAGGAGCTACGGCCAATCCCATGACCAGCCACCAGTAAAACATGCTCATCGCATTTTCTTCCAGGCCGGTCGACAAAAATGCCGTGAATACAAAAAACGCGAAAGGCAGCGAACATACGATCCAGAGAATATTCGTCACCGCAAGCCTCATGATCCATTCCGAGATGCGGTAGAACCCTCCCATAATTCCTCTCATTTCCATAAGCGGACCCCCTAGAAGCAAGCTTGAACATCTGCTTTTCCATTATAACTCAGCCGAGCCCATAAGCCCAACTTTTTGACAGGAGGGCTAACGTCCTTCCCATGGCAGCCGTACCGGAATAATTTGTATCATCTTCACCCCATCAACCATACAGGAGGTGCTTCACATGGGCGCAGCTTACGGAGGATTCGGAGGCGGATACGGCGGTTGCGGCGGTTACGGCTTCGGCGGTTACGGCATCGGCGCGATTCTCGTCCTGTTCATTCTGCTTGTCATCATCTCTCGCGCATTCTGGTACTAATCCGCAGCGGGCTGCCGCTGCGGACTACGGGAATCCTTGCCTTCAAGCAGGGACCGCTGCCGGCATCCATCACGGAATGGAATCAGGGCAAACATGGGGCATCGAAATGAAGTAGATGAAATAAAAACGAACGTCCGCAGCCTTGTTGGCCGCGGGCGTTCGCTTATGAAAGTCGAATTGAAAAAGCCGGGAAATCCGCATTGGGATTTCCCGGCTTTGGTTTTGAAAATCAGCCTTCCGTCGGTCGGCGCGTTTCGCTGCTGCTGCGGTTTTCGTAGCTGCGGCCTTCATAACCGCGACCGCCTTCCGTTCTTGGCTTGTAGCCGTCACGGCTGCTGCTGCGGTTGCCGCCGTAGCTGCTACCGCCGCTGCCGTAGCTGCTGCGTCCGCGAGGACCGCTGCCGCCGGAGCTTCCGCTGCCGCTGCGGTTGCCGCCGCCATAACCGCTGCCGGAGAACCGGCGGCCGTTGGAGCGAACATCCGGACGACGCTTTTTGGCGCGGATCGGATCTTCAGGCGTAAGCTCGACGTTGACATCCTTCTTCTCGCCTGTGATCAGCTTGATCGCCGAGGCGAGCAGATTGACGGAATCGTACTGCTCCAGAAGCTGGATTGCAATACCTTTGTATTCCTGGAAGCTTTCGCTTTGCGCGATTTCAAGGATACGCTCGGCTGTAATGCGCTGCTTGCCTTCGATTGCCTCTGCCAGGCTAGGCACAGGCTTCTTCGTGATGCGCTGGCGGGTAACCTTCTCGATGAAGTGAAGGTGATCCGTCTCGCGCGGCGTCACGAAGCTCCATGCCGTTCCTTCCTTGCCTGCACGGCCGGTACGGCCGATCCGGTGAACGTAGCTCTCCGGATCCTGCGGAAGGTCGAAGTTGATGACATGCGTTACGCCCGATACGTCGAGACCGCGTGCCGCAACGTCCGTCGCCACGAGGACATCGATGCTGCCGTCGCGGAACTTGCGCATGACGTTGTCGCGCTGGTTCTGGGACAGGTCGCCGTGCAGTCCGTCCGCGGAGTAGCCGCGCTTCTGGAGAGCTTCGCTCAGCTCGTCTACCCGGCGCTTCGTGCGTCCGAAAATGATGGCGAGCTCAGGGCTTTCCATATCGAGCAGGCGGCTCAAGGCGTCGAATTTCTGGCGCTCGTGAACTTCGATGTAAGCCTGGGCGATCAGCGGAGCGCTGACTTGTTTCGGAATAACGGAAACATGCTCCGGATTTTTGAGGAATTGCTGGGCAAGACGCTGGATGTTCGGAGGCATCGTCGCGGAGAAGAGCATCGTCTGGCGTTCTTCCGGCACGAGGCTCAAAATCGACGTGATGTCTTCCATGAAGCCCATGTCCAGCATTTCATCCGCTTCGTCGAGAACGACGGTCTGGACATCGTCCAGCTTGATCGTCTTGCGGTTGATATGGTCAAGAAGACGTCCTGGAGTACCGATAATGATTTGCGGGCGCTTCTTCAGAGCGCGGATCTGGCGTCCGATTTCCTGACCGCCGTAGATCGGAAGGGAACGGGTTCCCTTGAAGCGGGAAAGCTTGCCGATTTCTTCGGCAACCTGGATGGCCAGCTCGCGGGTCGGCGTCATGATCAGGGCCACGATGCGTTCTTCGCTGGATGGAATCTTGTTGATCAGCGGAATACCGAACGCCGCCGTCTTGCCTGTACCGGTCTGTGCTTGGCCAATCATATCGCTGCCGCTCATCGCGATCGGAATGGACTTGTCTTGAATAGGCGTGGATTCCTCGAACCCAAGCTCTGTAATTGCCTGCAACACCTTAGGGTCGAGGCCAAATTCAGCAAATGTTTTCAAATCTTATCCAAACTCCTTCTCTTTGTAAAGCTCGCTTCAAAAATATCCTGTTTAGTATAGCACAAAGACATGCATGAATACCAGCCGCATGCAAAGCCATACTAGGGTGGACATGTCAAATAGCTTTCCGCTTCGCTCCCCAGGCTATACAATGCCATTCCGATCGGAGGTCCTCATGAAACCAATGCGTGCCGCTTTGTCCTGGCTTTCCGTCACAGCGGGTTCGCTGATGATCGCCGTCGCGTTCAATCTGCTGCTCATCCCCCACCAGCTGCTGAGCGGCGGCATTTCCGGGATCTCCATGATGATCGGTTATCTGACGAACAGCAATATCGGCTGGCTGTATCTGGTGCTCAACATTCCGGTGCTGATCTGGGGATGGTTCACGCTCGGCAAGCGGTTCGTCGGCTGGAGCGCCTATTCCGTCGCTGCGGCCTCCCTATTCATGCAGCTGATTCCCGTCGACATGCTGGCCCGGGATATTTTGCTCGGATCGGTATTCGGCGGCATCGTCCTCGGCTTCGGAACCGGACTTTGCCTGCGGGCCGGGGGCTCCTCCGGGGGATTCGACGTTATCGCCTCCATCGTCAGCCGCACCCGCGATCTTCCCGTCGGCATGCTGATTTTTCTTCTCAACGGCCTTGTGATCGTCATTCTCGCCGCGTTCACCCGCAGCGCCGAAATTGCTTTATATTCGCTCATTTCGATTTTTACCGCCGGGAAAATCGTGGATATCATTCATATCCGCCATCTCAAAGTCACCGTGTTCATCATTACCAAGCGCACGGAGGACATGCTCCAGCAGATGCTTGCGCGGCCCCGGGGAGTCACCGTCATCCGCACGAGGGGAGCATTCACCTCCGAGGAAAACGACATGCTGATGACCGTCACGACACGCTACGAGCTGGACGAGCTGAAGCGGATGGTGCGCAAGCTCGATCCCAAGGCTTTCGTCAATATCGTGGAGACGGTCGGCATTCTCGGCGATTTCAGGCGCAATGCGAATTGAACGAATGCTCTGGGCAGCAGCGGATTTCTCTCCGCTTCCCTTTGAATGGCGGCCTTGAGATGGTATACTGACCCTATCCCGTAGTTCATGTTTCATGCCCAGCGTTCTGCCCTGAACACATCGATGAGAAAGGGTGATGCAAGGTGGATATGGAAACGGTCAAACTTTCGAGGATTGTGGAAAAATTGGCGCCTGAGCTTCATTCCTTCCTCACGGAGCATGAGCTTGGCCTCAAAATCGTCCTGCGGGACGGATTTTCGGTTCTGGAACCGGCCGATGCAATGGAAATCGTCCAGCAAAGCATTTGTGAATACCAGAAACAAACGCTTTTGCATTAAATGCCCGGCCCTGCCCGCAGGCTTCGTCTCCCAAGGCGAAAGCCCGGGGAACTAGGAACATCCCGTTCCGAATGCGCCTGGCTGCCCGCCTCTCCTCGAGGCGGGTTTTTTGGTTGTCCGCATTTACAAATGCATCCCTTTTCCACTTATCGGTTGCATAAAGACATCATTCGCCCTTATTCAACAACTTGCATGAAATTTCTTGTGTCAGCCATACCCATTCTGTTTTATAATCTCAAGAGAAGAGTACATAGGGAGAGAATAGAATGGAAATGGTTTACTCGACGCTGCTGCTCCTCATGCAGCTCCTCTCCGGAGGAACCGGCCAGCAGGCAGACGCATCCCATGGGATGATGGCCACCTACCTCAACGCCGCCGCAGGCAAGGAAGTCATGGCCGTTCCGGCCAAAGAAGTACAGGCGCCGGATGCCGGCGGAGGCGACTACGTCAAAAAGGATCCGCAGCCGGACGCTCCCGCCGTCAAAGGCATCTACGTGACCGCGCACAGCGCGGGCGGAGCCCGGCTTCCGAAGCTGCTGAGCCTTCTGGACAAAACGGATCTCAACAGCATGGTCGTCGACATCAAGGACGACAACGGCTACTTGACGTATCCGACGGACAACGCCGAGCTGCTCAAGCTCGGCACCGCCAAGAAATACATCAAGGACATGCCTTCCCTGATGTCCCAGCTCAAGGAGCATGACGTCTATCCGATCGCCCGGATCGTCGTGTTCAAGGATACCGTGCTCGCCGAGAAGCATCATGAGCTGAGCTACGTCCGGCCGGACGGCACGCTTTGGAAAAACGGCAAAGGCGATGCCTTCGTCAATCCTTATTCCAAGGAAGTATGGGATTACAACATCGCGGTCGCCAAGGAAGCCGCCAAGCTCGGCTTCAAGGAGATCCAGTTCGATTACGTCCGCTTCCCTGAAGGCTTCGAGAAGAAAGCCGACACGCTCAAGTATGAGAAGACCGACATCAGCCGCGTCGACGCGGTCGCCGGATTCGTCAAGTACGCCAGAGAGCAGCTGGCCCCTCTCAACGTCAGGGTATCGGTCGACATCTTCGGTTACGCCGCCTCTGTTCCGGCAGCGGAAGGCATCGGCCAGGATTTCGTGAAGATTTCCAAGTATGTCGACGTAATCAGCCCGATGGTCTATCCAAGCCATTATTCGACCGGCTGGTTCGGCGCCTCGAACCCCGACACGAGTCCTTACCAGGTCATCAAGGGCTCGATGGTGGACACGCACAAAAAGCTCGATCCGATCGGCAGCTACAAGCCCGTCATCCGGCCATGGATCCAGGACTTCACCGCCAGCTGGCTCGGCAAGGGCCATTATATCAAGTACGGCAAAACCGAAGTGGAAGCCCAGATCAAGGCGCTGCACGATACGGGCGTCGAGGAATACCTGCTCTGGAATGCAGGCAACAGCTATACCGAAAGCGCCAATTTCAAATAACCGCACTCATTCCCAACGATTCGGAGGAAGCGGCGATGACTTCGCTTCCACCCGCAAAAAAAAGGTCAGCAGCCTCCATGAGGCTGCTGACCTTTTTCATTCCGCATTCCGCGCCGCTATCCCTCGATCACATAGCCGTTGCCCGGCTCCGTCCTTTTCTTCTCCACGATTGCGATGGAGGTCATCTCGGGAACCTTCAGGAAATGCCGCTGCACATGGCTCTCCACGTAGGAAAACGCCTTTTCGTCTGTCGCGGCGAGCACGATCAGATGCGCCTGCCCTTGTTCAAGCTGAATCTCGATCTTATACAGGAACATAGATGATTCCTCCTTGAGAGATGTCGTCGTTAGGGGCCTACTCAGCGCCCGGCTGCCAGAAAGCCCTGCCGCTGCGGCTTAGGGCCGCAGGACAGGGCTTGGTTCTTTGAACGGCAACACTTGTTATTGGGACAAGCGGAGAGCCAGGTTGTACAGCTCCATGTTGAACGGCTTCTTCGTGTTGACGACAAGGTCGATGTCGGTCGCGGTCAGCTCGCCTTTGATGATGCCGCAGGACTTGGCCGAATGGCCTTCCATAAGCTGGCGTACGGCAAAATCGCCAAGCTGGCTCGCAAGGATGCGGTCGTTGTGGGTCGGCGCCCCGCCGCGCTGAATATGGCCGAGCACGGTCGTGCGCGGCTCGATGCCGCAGCAGTCCGTAATATGCTGGGCGACGTTCTCGCCTTTGCCCGCGCCTTCGGCGACGACGATGATGCTGTGGCGCTTGCCGTGCTTGAAGTTGTCCTGCATCCGGCGGGACACCTCGTCCAGATCGTACTCCACCTCGGGCACGATGATCGTCTCCGCTCCGCTCGCCAGACCGGCATAGAGAGCGATATCGCCGCAATGGCGGCCCATGACTTCGACGATGGACGAGCGCTCATGCGAGGTCATCGTGTCGCGCAGCTTGTTGATGGCGTCCACGACGATGCTGACGGCCGTGTCGAATCCGATGGTGAAATCGGTATATGCGATATCGTTGTCGATCGTGCCCGGCAATGCCATCGTCTTGATGCCGAGCTTGCTCAGCTTGTTCGCACCTTGGTAGGAGCCGTCCCCGCCGATGACGATTAGTCCGTCGATGCCCCGCTCGCGCAGGACGTCAGCCCCCTTTTGCTGGCCTTCCGGCGTCAGGAACTCCTTGCAGCGGGCTGTCTGCAGCACCGTGCCTCCGCGCTGGATGATATCGCCGACGCTTCGCAGGTCCATGGGACGGATGTCATCGTTGATCAAGCCTTGGTAGCCTCTCTGGACGCCATATACATCCAGTCCGTAATACAGGGCGCTGCGCACCACGGCGCGCACGGCAGCGTTCATTCCCTGGGAATCCCCGCCGCTGGTCAGAACAGCAATCGATTTAACAGCTGACATGTGTAAATCCTCCAATGACGCATATTTATTTGAAAAATGGCTTACAGCTTCGTTATTAGGCGCGGATGCGGCGGATGACCACGCTGTTCATGAAGAAGAACAAGCGGGTCAGCGGGCTGCGCCTCATCAGCTTGCGTGATACGCTGCGGACATCCTGCTGGCCGCTGACCTTGGGGTCGGACAAATAAAGAGCCAGAAGCCCTTCAACGATCATCCGGTGGAAGCCGGGCTCCGGCAGCCTGCGGATATCCTCGCGGGCCCGCCGGACGATCTCTCCGATCCGCTGGGCGGCCTCGGCCGTTCCGCTATAGTAGTTGCAGAAGTTGAGGTCTCCGCCCTCGCGATCCTCCTCCTGGTCGATCAAGTAGTCCAGAAGAATATGAAGCCCGCATACATGGGGGAAGTAAGCCCTTCTGACCTCTGCCGCTCTCTCCGGCGTCAGAGCCGGATCCAGAGCGGCGGCGAACAGCGTGAACATGCCGAGGGTCGAGCCCGTCGCCGCGGCGAATTCGTTCCACCGGAGCTCGGGGTACTCCCGCCGGTGCAGCTCCCACCACGCCAGCAGCTTCTCCTCCCGCAAATCCTTGGCGATATGCTTGTACACCTGCAGATCGCCGTAGAGGCCGACCAGCCGGGATACTTCCGGCTGCGCGGCGGCATAGCCGGGCAGCATGGCCGCCTGGCGCTGGCAGGTGCGCACCAGATGATGCAAATAGCCGCCGTCGTCGCGCTCCGCCCGCAGCGCGTAATAATCCGTCAGCTCCGCGTCGGGATCGACGGCATCCAGCATGGAGCGGTGCAGCAGCCGAAAATCGTCGGCATCCAGCGATGTGCTTCGGTCGCATAAGTTGTCCAGATAGTCGCTGATCGTCTGCAGCGCGACGATCAGCGGTATGAGGACCTTGCGGGAAGCCGGATCCGCGATTGCGTATACGGAGCCTCCCTGGCAATGGAACCTCTTTTCCTTCATGCTGCTCAGAGCCTGCGTCCGGAGCTCGGGATCGGGTATGCGCTCGGCGCGCTGCCTGAGGCTCTCGAGCTCCGCCGAGACGTCCGGAAGCGCGTATTTGTACACCCGGTACATCAGGCGCAATGGCTCTGCCGGCGCTTTGCCGGCTGTCAATGTTCGTTCGCTCATGTATGGCGCCTCCCGAATTTGCTTAGGAATGGCGCCGCAGTTCAATCTCCTGATTGACGCGGTACCAGATATGCAGATCATTGATCCGGCTTGCAAGCTCGGCGATCTCGCTGTTCAGGATGCAGGAATGGCTGAAGTCATCCTCGTCCTCGAGCATCTCCTGCTTGTCCCGGATCCTGTCCTCGAAAGCCTTGACCAGATCCGGTATGCGGCCGCGGATCAGCTCCCACTGCTCGATGATGAACAGCTGTTCGCCGGCCTCGTATTCCTCCCACCGCCTGTCCAGCGACGGAAGCGGGATTCCGAGCCGGCTGTCCGTACGGAAATAACGATTCCCCATGGTAAACCTCCAAAATAACTTTACCATCCCGAAACCCTAAAATCCAGTGCCGAAGCCGAAAACAATGTCGCCTTGCCGACCGTCCATGCTATACTTTCAAGAGTTCTTGCAGACGGAATAATGACATCGACAGGAGTGAAGCTTGGCACATGTCCGACATGACCGCCTCCCGAACGTTGATGGCGCCCGGAGCAGCAGCCCGGGAAGCCTGGAAACTTCGGGCGTTCTGCTTTTCCATCTATGCTACCCAGGCTGTCCTTGTCTCCTATTTCCCGCTCTACTTCATCGACAAGGGCTTTTCGAGCCAGCAAATCGGCTTCATTTATTCCTCGGGTCCGATGCTGTCGATTGCAGCCAATCTTGTCGCAGGGGCGCTGAGCGACAAATACCGCACGATCCGCCGCATTCTTCTCGCCCTGCTGTTCGGGCAGCTCGCTTTCGCCGCCCTGCTTCTTCCGCTCAGCGCCTTCGGTCCGGTGGCGCTTGTCATGGCCGCCTTCTATCTGTGCCAGACTCCCGTCAACCCGCTCTCGGACAGCCTGCTTCTGATGTCGGCTCCCCATACGGGACGCCCTTATGCGCTTATCCGCATATTCGGCTCGCTCGGCTTCTGCATGGCCGCCTATGCCATCGGATTGGTGCTGAAGCTCACCGGAACGGGAGCGACCGTATCGATCGCGCTGATTACGACGGCGGTGTCGCTCGTAATCGCATGGCAGCTGAGAGACTATCGCGGAGCGAGCGGCAAAATGGACTTCTCCGGCCTCGTCAAGCTTGTCCGCAGGCCGGACATCATCGCCTTCTTCTCCATCGTGCTCGTCCTTTCCGTCGCCCACCGGATGAACGACGGCTTCCTCGCGCTCGCCATGCGCGAGCGCGGCGCGAGCGATGCGCTTGTCGGGGCGGCATGGTCGCTGTCCTCGCTGAGCGAAATTCCCGTCCTGTTCCTGCTTGGACGGTACGGCAGCCGGTTCAAGGAGCTTCCGCTGCTTGCCATCGCAGCCGCTATGTACGCCGTGCGCTTTTTCCTCAACGCCCGCATCGAGGATCCGTCGCTGTTCCTGCTGACGCAGCTGATGCACAGCGTATCGTTCGGCATCTTTTTCTCGACGGCCATCCGTTATGTCGCGACGGTCATTCCCGATCAATACCGCGCTTCCGGAATGGCGCTGTATGCCGTCGTATGGACGGGAATCGCCGGCGTAATCAGCGGCCTCGCCGGGGGCTACTGGTTCCAGCATCTGGGCAGCGCTCCGTTTTTCTACATCGCCTCCGGCCTAGCCTTGACGGCATCGGCCAGCATCCTCGCCATCCATGCTTGTTCCCGGAACTAAAAAAAGGCGCAAAAAAACAAGGCCCCCTTGAGGGGGCCTTGTTCTGCTCTATTAGAAGCAAACCCGCCTAAGCGGATCTTATAAACCTACAGTTTAACGACGTTAGCAGCTTGAGGACCGCGGTTGCCGTCCGTAATGTCGAATTCTACAGCTTGACCTTCGTCCAGCGACTTGAAGCCGTCGGTTTGGATAGCAGAGAAGTGAACGAATACGTCTTCACCGTTCTCGACTTGGATGAAACCGTAGCCTTTTTCTGCGTTGAACCACTTAACTGTTCCTTTCAAATGAACAACCTCCTAAAATGACGCCGCCTTGGAGAGCGGCGAATAAGCCCATTATACACACCAGCCATGCCGATTGCAACGAGCCGGAACGGTTAAATCCATTTTTTACCGTACCGGAATCGAGATCTGCAAAAACCGGTCGGAGCCTGGGATGAACGGCAGTCGGGACGGCATGAGCTCCGTGATTCCGCCTGCAGCCGCAACCGCTTCCATCAATCGTTCCAGATCCGCATTCGGCTCCCATCGCAGAGACAGCAGCGGGTAGACCAGAACGCGGCCTCCCGGCGCGCAGATGCGCATCATTTCGAGGAGCGAACGGCGGTGGAATTCGTAGCCGAACGACTCCGCATACAAAAACAGGAAGTGGCTGCAGACGACAAGCGCGAACCGCCCGTCCGCCGCCGGAAGCTCCGGCAGGCTTGCCGCGACGTAGCGGTACTCCGCTCCGGGCAGCGCCCGATCTGCGGCCGACCGCCCGAGCGCCGCCATCCTGCCCGACCGGTGCCGGTCGAGATCGCCGTAATAGCTCCAGTCGAACTGATTCTTCAGCCGCTCCAGCTTGGCCGTCGACGCGTCGATCTCCGCAAGCGCAGCTTCATGCCACTGAGGGACAGCGGTTCCATACGTAGGATCGAATGCCGCTGCCCGATAGCCGCGCGCAGCCGCATCCGCGGTGAACGACGAGGCTCCGCCCGCGACATCCGCGATCTCGCCGGCAGCCAGGTCCTCCCCGGACAGCCCGAACATGGCCATGTACTCCTCGAGGCTCCGGCAAGTGACGGCGACTCCCTGCTGCTCGTAAGGCTTCATTCCCATTCCCAAGCTCATTCTGCTTCTCCTCCGCTCTTCTTCTCCGGCGCTCTCTCGGCGCCGGCAGAATCTCCATATTCTGGAGATGGTTAGATCCTAACCGATCCGGCGGTTGATTTCCAGCCTTTTTTAACGCTATGATGAAGGGATAACAAATAACGGGAGGACAAAAGCCACGTGATTAAGAAGCATCAGATCTATAAACGCGACAAATACAACATGCTCAATGTGGAGGTCCACGGAAAAACGCTCATCGCCAGGGAAATATCGGACCAGTGGGGCGAAGAATGCTTTACGTTCGTATCCCGTCCCGAAATGATGCACTGGGCGGAGAACAGGTTCCGTGCAAGCGACTTCGTCGGACGAGAGGAAGAGCGCACCGCCATCCTGGAAGCGCTCCGCGAAGTCTGACCGTTCCGAACATCCGGCAGGAAAACGGCGCTCCGCACCGAATGGGATAACCGAGCGGTTGCGCGTTGTCTATTGTCCTGCCCCTATGCAAGGCCGCGCCGGCTTTCCCGCCCATGCAGGCAGCCGTCAGCAATCCGCAATGGAGGCAACCCTTAGCGATGGATACGACTTCCGCTGCCATTTTCATTCTTTCCGCTTTCGTCCTGGGGGCCGTCATCCTCATGAGCCGGAACCAGATCCCCGAGCGGCTGCGCAAGCCGCTCGCCTTGACCGCCATCGTGCTCGTGGCATTCGCTTTCCTCGTCGTTGTCATGACCTTGTTCAGCCTGGGGACATAACGAGGGGAAAGACATGCCATACTAGGCAGACTATGCCTGGTTTGGAGGTCATATCATGAAATGGATTCCGCTGCTCCTGTCCCTCAGCCTGCTGCCTGGAAGTCCCCAGCGGATTTCCGAACAGAGCGAAGCGGTCCTGTCCCGATCCGGAGCCGGCGGGGCGTTCCCGCCCCCCGCTCAGGCCCTATCCAAGACCCCGACAAGGAGGCCGACTATGAGCCAAGTACCGAAACGTTCCGAGACCGCGCCAGAATCCCGCTGGAAGCTGGAAGACATTTTCGCCGACCAGAAAGCCTGGGACAAGGAATATCAGGAAGCCAAGACCAAGCTTAAATCCGTCGCTTCCTATCAGGGCACGCTCGGCGACGCCGCCAAGCTCAAAGCTTGCTTCGAGCTGGAAGACGATCTGGGCTACCATGTAGAGCGTCTGTACGTGTATGCCAACATGAAGCA
>Ga0194137_10000747_pt1 | contig 20683 bp, 14 predicted proteins | sample TARM_MetaG_T3_14_FD_134025 | JGI IMG/M metagenome (GOLD analysis project Ga0194137, IMG submission 134025) | Freshwater microbial communities from Pennsylvania, USA, analyzing microbe dynamics in response to fracking - TARM_MetaG_T3_14 (version 2) | ecosystem: Environmental > Aquatic >... | reverse complement strand
CAGCAGCGCGCTGCTGACCATCCCCGAGACCACTGGCTTCAAGTACGTCGTGATGCCGATGCGGATCTGAGTCACGACCTGACTTGGACACAGCGGGCCTCGGCCCGCTTCAGTGCTTTTAAAGGGCGATGAATCAGTCGCCCGCGAGTGAGAGAGAGTTCCCGATGAGTGATGTTTCCAGCAGCCCCGAGCACCCCGATGGCCTGAACGCCAACCAGCAGGCGGCCGCCGCGGCCGAGGCCAAATCGGGCGTGGCTTATGACGCCAGCTCCATCCAGATCCTGGAAGGCCTGGAGGCGGTGCGCAAGCGCCCGGGCATGTACATCGGCGACACCTCCGACGGCACCGGCCTGCACCACCTCGTCTTCGAAGTGGTGGACAACTCCATCGACGAGGCCCTGGCCGGCCATTGCGACGACATCGTCGTCACCATCCACACCGACAACTCCATCTCCGTCATCGACAACGGCCGCGGCATTCCCACCGGCGTCAAGATGGACGACAAGCACGAGCCCAAGCGCTCCGCCGCTGAAATTGCCCTGACCGAGCTGCACGCCGGCGGCAAGTTCAACCAGAACAGCTACAAGGTCTCCGGCGGCCTGCACGGCGTGGGCGTGAGCTGCGTGAACGGCCTGTCCAAGTTCCTGCGCCTGACGGTGCGCCAGAACGGCAAGGTCCACTTTCTGGAGTTCGCCAAGGGCATCCCGCAGGACCGCAAGATCGTCGTCGTCGACGGTGTCGAGACCAGCCCCATGAAGATCATCGGCGAGACCGACAAGCGCGGCACGGAAGTCCACTTCCTGCCCGACACCGAGATCTTCAAAGAGAACAACGACTACCACTACGACATCCTCGCCAAGCGCCTGCGCGAGCTGTCCTTCCTGAACAACGGCGTCAAGATCCGCCTGGTCGACGAGCGCAACAACAAGGAAGACAACTTCGCCTATGCCGGTGGCGTGAAGGGCTTCGTCGAGTTCATCAACAAGGGCAAGACCGTCCTGCACCCCAACATCTTCCACGCCCTCGGCGACAAGGTCAGCGAACAGGGCACCAACGTCGGCGTCGAAGTGGCCATGCAGTGGAACGACGGCTTCAACGAGAACGTCCTCTGCTTCACCAACAACATCCCTCAGCGCGACGGCGGCACCCACCTGACCGGCCTGCGCGCCGCGATGACCCGGGTCATCAACAAATACATCGACGACAACGAGCTGGCCAAGAAGGCCAAGGTCGAAGTCGCCGGTGACGACATGCGCGAAGGCCTGGCCTGCGTCGTCAGCGTCAAGGTGCCCGAGCCCAAGTTCAGCTCGCAGACCAAGGACAAGCTGGTCAGCTCCGAAGTGCGCGCCCCGGTGGAAGACATCGTCAGCCGCCTGCTGACCGACTACCTGCTCGAGAACCCGCTCGACGCCAAGACCATCTGCGGCAAGATCCTCGACGCCGCCCGTGCCCGCGAGGCCGCCCGCAAGGCCCGCGAGATGACGCGCCGCAAGGGCGTGCTCGACGGCCTGGGCCTGCCCGGCAAGCTGGCTGACTGCCAGGAAAAAGACCCCGCCCTGTGCGAGATCTACATCGTCGAGGGCGACTCCGCCGGCGGCTCCGCCAAGCAGGGCCGCGACCGCAAGTTCCAGGCCATCCTGCCGCTGCGCGGCAAGATCCTGAACGTCGAGAAGGCCCGCTACGAGAAGCTACTGACCAGCAATGAAATCCTGACGCTGATCACGGCTCTGGGCACCGGCATCGGCCGCGGCGCCGGTGGCGACGACTTCAACCCCGACAAGCTCCGCTACCACCGCATCATCATCATGACCGACGCGGACGTGGACGGCGCCCACATCCGCACCCTGCTGCTGACCTTCTTCTACCGCCAGATGCCCGAGCTCGTCGAGCGAGGCCACATCTACATCGCCCAGCCGCCGCTGTACAAGGTCAAGGTCGGTAAGCACGAGCAATACCTGAAGGACGGCCACGAGTTCGACGCCTTCCTGCTCAAGGTGGCGCTGCAGGATGCCCACCTGGACACCGGCGCCGGCAGCACGCTGAGCGGCGACGCCCTCGACACCCTGGCCCGCAAGTACGTGACGGCGCAGAGCGTCATCCAGCGCCTGTCCAACTGGATGGACATCGAGGCCCTGCACGTGCTGGCCAACGGCCTGGCGCTGAACCTCGACACCCCCGAAGCCGCCGAGGCCAGCGCCGCCAGCCTCAAGGGCCTGCTGCACGACGCGCTGGTGACGGTGGAGACCGACCCGCGCACCGACAAGCTCTTCCTGAAGATCGCCCGCACCCACCACGGCAACGTGCGCGCCAGCGTCATCTCCGCCGACTTCGTGCACGGTGCCGACTACGCCGTGCTGGCGGATGCCGGCCTGAGCTTCCAAGGGCTGATCAAGCCCGGCGCCATCGTGCGCAAGGGCGAGGGCGAGAAGGCCAAGGAAGCCAAGGTCGAAGACTTCCGCACCGCCATGGCCTGGCTGATGAACCAGGCCGAAGGCAGCGTCGGCCGCCAGCGCTACAAGGGCCTGGGCGAGATGAACCCCGAGCAGCTCTGGGAAACGACGATGGACCCCACCGTGCGCCGCCTGCTGCGCGTGCAGATCGACGACGCCATCGAGGCGGACAAGGTCTTCACGATGCTGATGGGCGACGAGGTGGAACCGCGCAGGGACTTCATTGAGACCAACGCGCTGCGCGCCGGCAACATCGACGTTTGAGCCCTGTAGAGCGCCCCATAAGGTGCGAAATTGAGCCCCATAAGCTGCGAAAGCTATGGGGCTCTCGCTTTTGATCGGCGCAAGCCAAGGGCTTCGCAGACTGAAAAAATTCCGTTCAGGCTGTTGCGGAGTAATTTCGTAGCGTGCTACAGTTCATTCCATCGACATGGAGGTGAACGCCGTGGGCTACAGCAACGAAGGTTATCAAGCGAACAACCGCCGCCTGTCGCGGGTCTCGCGGCACGCTGAAAAGCGTGCGCAGCAACGCTGCATCGACAAGGCGTCCCTCCCGCTCGTGCTTGCATACGGGCAGCGAGAGTTCGACGGAGAGGGCGGAATCCGCTATTTGATGACGGCGGACTCCATCGCGTCCCTCCGGCGTGCGGTTGGACACACCCAGCGCGTCGATGCGCTGGCTGGCGTGTACGCCGTCGTCAGCGCTGAGGACAGCACCCTCATTACCGTTGGCCACCGCTTCGGCTGAAGTCAGGAGCAGCACACATGACTCGAACCGAATCGCCGGTGTCTCTTGCGTTCTGGCGCCTGATGGACCTGGCCCGGGGGGACGTGTTCGGAGAGACTTGGCTGTTTGCCCTGGCCTGGTTGGCGGCTGGTCGGATGGCAGTCGCTCGCAACATGAGCGTTGACCAACTGGCTGAGGTCGATGCATGGAAGGCTCTGGTCGACGCGGGCTTCCCCGCGGAAGCGGCCGACCGGGCCGTTCCTCAGCGGACCTCCACGTCTGTTGCGGATATGGGGCGGCGTGCCGCAGCAACGAGCATCGTTGCGGAACTGCATCGCGAACTCGGAGACCTGCGCTGGGACGTTGTGCCCTGCTTCCTCGACGGAGGCGCACGCCAAGCCGAAGGCATGGTGGTCCCTGAGCTGACGGCGCTGCTGTTCGACCTAGTCGGTGAGCCGGACGGCAGCGAACTTTGGATTCCGTTCGACCTTCGCGGCCAGTTGACCGTTGAAGCCCTTCGCCGTGGATGGCGAGTCCTGGCCGCTTCACCGCTATCGGTTTGGTCACTCCCTACGCAGTTGCTGTTGACCATCGAAGCGGGTCATCCCGAGCATCCCAAGGTCCGTCGCGAAGTGGAACGAGACGGTGCGGGTCGCCCCATCGGCCGTGCTGACTACGCCTTGGTCATGCCGCCGTTTGGTGTCCAGGTGAAGGACAGCAGCATGGCCATGTGGGACACCGCCGGAGGCAAAGGACTCGAGCAATTCGCCCGCAGCGAGTCTTGGGCGATCCACGAGTTCGTGAACCGGACCAACAAACGGGCCGTGTTCGTCTCCGGGCAGGGTGTGCTCTTTGCCAAAGGTCAGGAGCAGCGTCTCCGCGAGTACCTCGTTCATCGCGGCGGCGAGTGCAACGAGGTCGAGGCCGTCATCTCATTGCCTCCCGGCGTGTTCGGTGGGGCAGGCATTGCCGGAGCGGTACTCGTCGTCAACCCAGGGGGTGGCACCGATGACGTCTACATGGCCGACCTCGGCAGCGGCCGGAGGTCTTTGCAAGATGCCGGAGACATCGTCGCCGCGGGGTATGACATTGCGCTGGGCAAGGTGCCCACCGACAAGGCGCGCTCCGTCACTCGCGACGAGATTGCGGCCAATGAATTCAGCTTGGCACCATCCCGATACCTACGCCGTGTCGCAGACCTCGGGGCTAATGCAGTCGCCTTGGGGGAAATTTGCACAGCGCTGCGCCCCCCGGCCACATCCAAGGACCCTAGCCAGTTCGAGATGGCTGAAGTCGGTCAGCAGGACCTGAACCAGTGGTCCGCCATTAACCACGAGCTCGAGAAGACAACCTACCTGAAAGCGCCCCCGAAAACTGGGAACCTTGTTCAGCCGGGCGACATCGTGTTCTCTATCAAGGGGACCGTCGGCAAGGCAGCCCTGATGGGCAACGCAGCGCAAGCAAGGCCGACCGTGGTCTCCCAAAGTTGCCTGGCACTTAGGCCACTGACAGATCGGGTCATGCCGCAATACCTGCTCATGTACCTGCGGTCACCCCACGGGCAAGCACAGCTAGAGGGGTTGCAAGTCGGAGCGGGTGTGCAGCACATCAGTCCGAGCACTTTGCTGGCCATGCAGGTCCCAGTCCCCCCTCTCGAAGAGCAACGTGCTGCATGCCCGGACTACGACCGGCTCTGTGAGCTTGAAGACCAAGTGGCCCGGCTTCAAGGCGAAATCGCCGACCTGACCCGTCATCGCTGGCCCGTTGACGTTCAGTAAGCGGCAGCCTCTAAAAGACAAACGAACAAACTACATGGCTCAACAACTCACTCTCGACACCCTCGAATCCTGGCTTTGGGAGTCCGCCAACATCCTGCGCGGCTCTATCGACTCGTCGGACTTCAAGAACTACATCTTCGGCCTGCTGTTCCTCAAGCGCTTCAACGACGTGTTCGAGGAGCGCGTCCGGCAGCTGGAGCAGGACGAAAAGCTCAGCGAGAAGGAAGCCGCCGTGGAGGTACAGGCCAAGTGGGGCGTCTTCCCGCCTGATGCCCGCTGGCCCAGCCTGATCGCGCGCACCGAGAACATCGGCGAAGCGCTGGACAAGGCCTTCGCGAACATTGAGGCCAACAACACCGAGCTGCAGCATGTGCTGACCGCCACGCAGTACGGCGACAAGCGCGTGCTGTCCGACGCCACGCTGCAGCGCCTGCTGCGCCACTTCAACCAGTACCGCCTGGGCAATGCCGACCTCTACAAGGCCGACATGCTGGGGGATGCCTACGAGTACCTCATCAAGCAGTTCGCCGACGATGCCGGCAAGAAGGGCGGCGAGTTCTACACGCCTAAGGCCGTCGTGCAGCTGGTGGTGGAACTCATCGACCCGCAGCCCGGCCACAGCGTGTACGACCCCACATGCGGCAGCGGCGGCATGCTGGTGGAAAGCGCTCACCACATCGCCAAGCTGCCCGGCGGCACGCTGATGGGCGACCGCCCCAATGCCCTGCTCTATGGCCAGGAGAAGAACCTGGGCACCTGGGCCATTGCCAAACTCAACCTCTATCTGCACAACATGCGGGCCGAGATTGAGCGCGGCGACACCCTGGTGGAGCCCAAGCACCTGGAAGGCGACTACCTCAGGACCTTCGACCGCGTCATCGCCAACCCGCCCTTCTCGGCCAAGGCCTGGTGGACGCCGCTGGAGCTGGAAGCCGAAGCCGCGCAAGACAGCGAAGGCGGCGCCGGCGGCAACAAGAAGTCCAAAACCCCCAGCTACAAAAGCGTGAGCGACCCCTTCGGCCGCTTCAGCTACGGCGTGCCGCCGCGCGGCTATGCCGACCTGGCCTTTGCCCAGCACATGCTGGCCAGCCTGAAGGCTGACGGCCGCATGGGCATCATCCTGCCGCACGGCGTGCTGTTCCGCAGCGGCGAAGAGGGAAAGATTCGCGAGGGCCTGCTGTTCGGCACCGATGCCGCCAGCGGCGGCCAGCCGGGCGACCTCATCGAAGCCATCGTTGGCCTGCCGACCGCGCTGTTCTACAACACCGGTATCCCGGCGTGTGTGCTGGTGCTGAACAAGCGCAAGCCCGCCGCGCTGCAGGGCAAGGTCATAGTCATCGACGCCAGCCACGACTACCTGGAAGGCAAGGCCCAGAATAGCCTGCGTCCCGAAGACATCGAACGCATCGCCCGCACGCACAAGGCCGCCTTCGAGCAGCAGACTGAGGTTGAGAACTACTGCCGCGTGGTCACGCTGGACGAGATTCGCAGCAATGAAGGCAACCTCAACATTGCGCGGTACATAGCCAACGGCGAGACCGAGGAGAGCGTCGATGTGGCAGCCACCTTGGTGCGGTTGCAAGCACTGGCCGAGGAAGAGGCGCAGATTGATGTGCGGCTGAATGGCTATTTGGCCGAGTTGGGGCTGCTGGAGGGCGGGGCATGACCGCAATGCAGGAGCAACAGGAATCAGCAGTCGGGGTGATTCCAGCGGGCTGGTCTATTGCCTCCCTTGGGGACCTCGGCAGTTGTATTCGGGGTGTTTCGTACAAGCCTGAGCACCTGATGCAAAAGACCGGAGAGAGCGTGACAACGCTACTTCGCTCGAACAACATCAAAAATGACAGGGTCAACTTTGACGATGTCCAGTTTGTGGCCGGATGCAAGATTTCCGAGGGCCAGCTTGCCCGCCCATTCGACATCGCCATCTGCATGTCGAATGGTTCCAAGGCGCTTGTCGGCAAGTCTGGCGTTATCACCCCCGCCCATCTAGCTCGTCACCCCAGACTAACGGTGGGCGCGTTTTGCGCCATCTATCGCTCGCCGGTGCAATACACCGCTCAGATTTTCAAGTCCCAATTCTTTCAGTCGGCCATTGATGTCCAGCTTGCTGGGTCCGCGATTAACAACCTGAAGGGCTCCGACATTGAGGGCATTCGGTTTCCTCTGCCGCCCCACAGAGAACAAAAAGCAATCGCTGCCATCCTGACGGCCGTGGACGAAAAGCTGGACGTGATTGCGCGCCAGATTGAAGCCACCCAGACCCTCAAGCAGGGCCTGATGCAGACGCTGTTCAGCCGCGGAGTCGGCACCCAAGATGCCGATGGTCGTTGGGTGTCGCACGCCGAGTTCAAGGACAGTGAGCTGGGCTTGTTGCCTGCGGCATGGACCGTGGTGTCAGTCGGTGACGTATGCGATGTACGAGGCGGAAAGCGGTTGCCCAAGGGTGAGTCCTTGACGACCGAAAACACCGGCTATCCGTATGTGCGCGTTTCGGACATGTACATGGGCGGCGTCGATACGTCGAACATCCTGTACGTGCCTGCGCATCTGCAGCCAAGCATTGCCCGATACACCATCTCCAAGGATGACATCTTCATCTCCGTGGCTGGAACGCTGGGAATCGTCGGCGTCATCCCTGAAGAGCTTGATGGTGCCAACCTTACCGAGAACGCAGACAAGCTCACCGACATCAAGATCAGCCGCGACTACTTATTTCATTGCCTGTGCTCTGAGCCGATCCAGCAGGCCATTGCGCGAGAAGCGACATCGAACGCGCAACCCAAGCTGGCCCTCGCCAGAATTCGGGACTTCCGGTTTCCGCTTCCACCTGCTGCAGAGCAACGCGAAATCGCAGCGATCCTCGGAGCAGTTGATGAGAAACGTGGCTCGCTCGCCGCCAAACATCGGCACTACCAGACCCTCAAACGTGGCCTGATGCAAAAGCTCCTGACCGGCGAATGGCGCGTCAAGGTCGACGCCGAAATGGCAGCCTGATCCTGGATGAACGCCGCGGCCTCGCCAACTCCCGACAGCAGCCGCCTGGCCGAGCTGCAGCGCGCCGTGCAGCTCAAGCTGGGCGGCGGCCTGCTGCGCCTGCAGCAGTACGAGCGGCTGCTGAAGGCCATGGTGGCGAACACCGATCTGGCGGGCGAGCCGGCACAGCTGCAGGCCGTGCGCGATGCCCGGGTGGCCAGCGTCCACAAGGCCACGCTGGGCGGGTTGGTGACCCTGCTCACGGGTGGCTACCTGAGCGCGCAGAACGAGTCCGCACCGGCGCAGGAGACCGACGACAAGTTCCCCGGCGACAAGCTCTGGTTCAGCTTCCAGCAGCGCATGGAGATGAGCGCCGAGCGCCTGGAGGCCATCACTACCGAGCTGAAGGAACTGGTGGACCTGCGCAACGAGCTGGTACACCATCTGTTGGAGCGCTTTGACCTGGGGCAGCTCGACCGCTGCGAGGCGGCCGTCGCCTACCTGGACGCCAGCCGGGCCACCATCGACCGGCACTACCAGACGCTGCGCACCTGGGCCGAGCATATGGACAACGCCAGAGCCCTGGCCGCGTCCTTCATGAACAGCGATGCCTTCAAGGACATGTTGATCGGCGGCATTGCGCCAGACGGTCAGGTGCACTGGCCCGTGAGCGGCATCGTCAGCAGCCTGCGCGAGGCGGAGCAGGCGCTGGCACCCTTGGGCAGCCAGGCACACTGGGTCGAGCTGAACGCCGCCATCGCCTGGATCAACCGGCAACACCCAGACCAGACGCCAAAACGATACGGCTGCAGCAGTTGGCGGCAGGTGCTGCATGAGAGCGGCGAGTTCGAGGTCATGAAGAAGCCGGCCCCGGCGTCCAACACAGGCGCTGGCACGACAACGACAACCGGCACGGTGGTTTGCTACCGTAGCCGCAGGGAGGACGAAAAATGAACAACCGACTGACTGCCTCGGCCCGTGGAGCGCACGCATGAGCCAGGCCCCCGAGAAGACCGGCGTGGAAAACCCGGCCCTGGATTGGCTGGTGCAGCTGGGCTACACCCATCTGCCCGGCGCGGTGGTGAAGGTGGAGCACCGCCACCTGGCGCCGGTGCTGGAAGACGTGCTGCGCCCGCGACTACTGGCCCTGAACCCCTGGCTGGCTGAGGCGCCTGGCGGCGTGGATGCGGCGCTGATCGAGCTGCGCAAGCGCGCACACGACGAGCTGCTGGCGGCCAACCAGGCGGTGTGGCAGCAGGTGCTGCACCGCTCGGACATACAGGTGAAGGACTTGGCAGGCCAGCCGCGCAGCGTGCGCTTCCTGGACGCCACCGACGCCAGCCGCAACGAATTCCATGTCGTGGACCAGTACGTGGGCCGTAATGCGGATGGCGAGCTGTTCCGGCCCGACCTGCTGCTGTTCGTCAACGGCCTGCCGCTGGCCATCATCGAATGCAAGGCCAGCCACCACCGGCTGGAGGAGGCGCTGGCGCAGCTGGACGGCTACCAGCGCAGCTTTGCCGCGCAGTTCGTGTTCAACCAGGTGTGCATGGGCCTGAACCGCCGCCAGGGCCTGTACGGCGCCATCCTGACCAAGCCGGCGTTCTATGCCCGCTACAGGCTGGAAGCCCCCGAGCTGGCCGAGGTGGCGGCCCTGCTAGGCAACGAGCCCGCCGAGCAGGAGCAGCTGCTGTGGGCGCTGTTCGAGCCCAGCCGCTTTCTGGAACTGGTGGCGCACTTCGTGCTGTTCGAGACGCGCGACGGGAAGACGGTGAAGAAGCTGCCGCGCTACCAGCAGTGGCGCGCCGTGCGCAAGACGGTGAAGCGTCTGACCAGCGCCACGCCACTGGGCGGGGTCATCTGGCACACGCAGGGCAGCGGCAAGTCGCTGACCATGGCGCTGCTGGCCCGCCTGCTGCGCGCCGACAGCACTGGCCTGGCCAACCCCACGGTGCTGGTGCTGACCGACCGGCGCGACCTGGACAAGCAAATCTTCGACACCTTCCACGCGGTAGGCATTCGTGCCATCCAGGCCGTGTCGGTGGCCGGGCTGGTGAGGATGCTGGGCAATGACTACGGCAGCGTGTTCACGAGCACGGTGCAGAAGTTCCAGGAAGGGGACGAGCCCGCCGCCAAGGCTGAGGGCGGCGCCGACGGCGAGACTGAGGAATCTGACGAGGTCTTGCAGGCCACGCGGCACCGGCGCGTGCGCGTCGGCAAGGACTTCTTCATGGTGGAGGAGCGCAACGAGCACTTCGGCCAGTATGACGCCGATGGCGTGCTGCTGGACCCGAAGTGGGTGGAACTGAAGCGCGAGAAGATCACTTTCCGCGTGCTGAGCGCCAAGCCCAACTTCTATGTGCTGGTGGACGAGGCCCACCGCAGCCAGTACGACTTCCTGGCGGCCTTCATGCGCGCCAGCCTGCCGAACGCCAAGTTCATCGCCTTCACCGGCACGCCACTGCTGAACGACGACAAGCACACGCTGGCCGAGTTCGGGGGCGAGACCTATATCGACGAGTACCGCCTGCACGAAGCGGTGGCCGATGGCGCCACGTTGCCCATCAAGTACCAGGACGCCTGGGTCAAGCTGGCCCCCGATGCCAAGCTGGACGAAGCCTTCAACGAGCAGTTCGCCAAGGCGCCTGAAGCGCACCAGCAGGCCCTGAAGAAGGCACTCTTGGCCCGTTGGCGCCACGCCGGTGACCGCATGGAGCAGGTGGCGGCGCACCTGGTGGAACATTTCATCAGCCACGTCCAGGCCAAGGGCCTGAAGGCCATGCTGGTGTGCAACGGCCGCGACATGGCCGTACGCTACAAGGACTTGTTGGATGACTTGATGGCTCAGCGTGCCGCGCAGGGCCTGCCGACCTTCCAGAGCCAGGTGGTTATCTCCCTGGCCGGGGTCACCGGCACGCGGACGGGCGCCACGGTCGAGGAAGAGGCGGCCGAGTACAAGCTGCCAGTCACCAAGGTGCAGAGCATCGAGGAGCGCATCCGCGATGAGCTGAAGGCCGGCAAGCAGCCGGTGGCCCTGCCGGCCGAGCAGATCAGCCACTTCGTCAGCAAGCTGTTCCCGCTGCCGTATGGCGATGAAAGCCAGGGCCGGGACGGCCAGCCGCAGGCCAACAACGTGGGGCTCATCATCGTGTCCGACATGCTGCTGACCGGTTGGGATGCGCCCATCGTCAGCACCATGTACCTGGACAAGCCGCTGAAGGAGCACACACTGCTGCAGGCCATTGCGCGGGTGAACCGCACGCTGCCCGGCAAGAACGCCGGCTATATCGTGGACTACCACGGCGTGGTGGAGCACCTGGACCAGGCGCTCAAGCTCTACGGCGGCGAGGTGCAGCCCGCGCAGGTGTGGCAGGGCGTGGAGACCGAGCTGCCCAAGCTGCAGAGCACGCTGGAGCGCCTGCTGAAGCTGCTGCCCAAGCAGCACGACCCGGTCAGCGAGCGCGAGGCCTACAAGGACGATGCCGAGCGCTTCCTGGACCCGGCGAGCCGGCTGGATGCGGTGGAGGACTTCCTGGCGCTGGCCAAGCAGTTCAACCGCAGCATCGACATCATCCTGCCCGATGTGCGCGGCCTGCCCTTCAAGCCCTACTTCACGCTGTTCGCCGAAATCCGGCTGATGCTGCGCGACAAGCTGCCGGACGCCACCTACCGCGAGCGCATCACGCAGCTGGAGTCTGCGCTGCTGCAGCGGCTGCTGGACGAGTACATCGCGGCCAGCCCGGCCAAGAGCCTGCTGGGGCGCGAGGTGTCCATCCTGGATGCCAGCGACATGGCGCGGCTCAAGCAGCTTGCCAGCCCGGGCAGCCAGGCGCTGGTGATGAAGAACCAGCTCAAGCACACCATCGTCACCGGCCGCGATAAAGACCCGGCCTTCTTCGACAAGCTCGCCGAAGAGCTGGAGAAGCTGCTGGAGGAGGAGAAGGCCGGCCGCATCAGCCAGGCGCAGTTCCTGGAGCAGCTGGAGCTGTTCGGCCAGCGCGTGGCGGACAAGGACAAGACGGGCTTCGAGACGCCGGCGCACTCGGCGGTGTACCGCTACCTGGCAGCGTTGCTGGGCGAGGACACGGCGCGCGCGGCAACGACGAAGCTGTTTGAGGACCCGTCGCTGAGCCAGACGCTGGCGGCCAGCAACTGGAAGCAGATGCTAGACCTCCACCCCGAGATGCGCGACCTGCTGCGCAAGCTGCTGATGCCGCTGGCCGGCTGGGAGCGCGCCGTGGCGCGCGAGCACGCAGCCCGCATCCTGGAAATCCTGCTGAAGAACTGAGCCATGCCCCGCCTGCAGTACGGTCAGACGACCATCGAGTGGCGCTTCAAGGCCGATGCCACGCTCAAGCGGCACTACGTGACCGTTGAGCGTGGCCGACCGGTACTGCTGCGCGGGCCGGCGGTCGGTCTCGAAGAGCAGGAGGCCCTGGTGCGACAGCGCGCCCGCTGGATTCGCGAGAAGCGAGCGCTGGTCGAAGCGCCGGCGGCGGACGAGCAGATCGTGACCGGCAGCCGGCTGCGCTACTGCGGGCGCACCTACTTCACCGAGGTGCGGCACGCGCCGAAGCTGGCGCACGCCACCTTGCACTTCACCGCATCGCGCTTCGTCATCGAGAACCCGGCCGGGCGCAGCATCAGCTCCCAGGCGCTGGCGCCGCTGCTCAATGCCTTCTACCGAGAGAAGGCGCACGAGAAGTTGCTGACGCGCGTGAGGCACTGGGAGCGGCAGTCAGGCCTGCAGGCCCGGGGCGCTCGCATTCGCCACTTCCAGAGCCGTTGGGCCAGCTGCAATGCGCAGAACGTGCTGGAGTTCCACCCGCGGGTGATGGAGCTGCCGGCCAGCGTGCAGGACTACGTCGTCGTGCACGAGCTTTGCCACACGGTCGAGAAGAGCCACACGCGAGCTTTCTGGGCGCTGGTGGCTCGTCAAATGCCGGACTGGCGCCGGCAGCATGAAGTCCTGGAAGGCGCGGCGTTCGGGGACCTGGTCTAGCGTCGCTCGCTGGGTGCCTTCCAGCGAAGCAAGGCATCAACGGGGTCGATGGTGCCAATGAGCTCCCTGGCACGGCCCAGCCGCTCAAGCAGTTGTTGCCTCGGCTCCTCCCCCAGTCGTTCAGAAGCCCTCTCCATCTCAGCGAAGTACGCACCAATCATCTGGGCTTCATCCCAGCTTGCAATCGCTGCCAACAGTTCCTGCCGCGACTCCTGACGGAGCTTCTCTTGACGGGCCCGCTCTGCTGCCTCCTGCCGAAGGCGGTTCTGCTCTTGCCACTGTCGGTACTCTTCTTCGGCCTTGGCGGTCGCCACCTCGATCTTCTTGCCCAAGATCGGCCCCTCAGCCTCGAGCTCTTGGACGATGCCGGCAACCAGCGAGGAGAACTGTCCTCGTTTGGCTTCAGACCACTGCCTGACCCACTTGACGCGCCCGTTCGTGGAATACGCTTGCACACGAAATCGGCCGGACGGTTGGTCCTGCGTTGTTGTCCAGTAGTGAGGCCTCGTCATCTTTCGACGCTGCTCAGCAGACAGTGAGGCCATGGGAACGTACTTGCTTCCGCCGACGTACATCATCTCCGTCGCCTCGGTCATCTCGTAGATGGTCAGGCCGATAGCGACTTCGCCGATGAACACGACCGTCGGCCGCTCCGGCGACCAGGCGCTCTCCATGTAGTGGTGCTTCCTCGGCACCTCGCGCAGGTCGACTTCCGCGCGGCCGAAGTGACCGCCGTGCGGCGCGATGGTGACGCGGTGACCTCGCTTCGTCAGTGCGCGAAAGAGCGCGTCCGCTGCGGCAATCCCGGCGTCGATACTGGCCTCCGACACAAGGACGTCGGCCATCAAGCGCTTGTATGGCCGAAGGATGCCGGTCCTGCTATCGCGTGTCTTCTTGAAGTACGGCTTGATGTCGGCGAGGACCGGGTGCACTCCACCTGAGTTGGCCAGACGTGACGCGCGCTTCTGCGGCGCCGACGGCGGACCAGATTGCTCATCCGCGCCCGTTGTCGGGCTTGGCTTGGGCTTCGCCACAGATGTGCGCTCGCTCCTGCCGATGAAGTCACCAGGGCTCCACTCCGTGATGTCGCCTGGCCGTGCCGCCGGCAGCGCAGGCTTCGGCGGCGCCTTGCCAAACTCCAGCTTGGCCCAGTAGCCCCGCGGTGGCCGGGGTACGCGCAGCTCCGTGCACACGCGCGCCATGTAGCTCGACGACACGCCGAGCCGCTCGCCCACTCGCAGCATCGGCTCCTTCCAAACGAGCTCGTAAAGCTGCTCCCGCGAGAGCGGATTCGTCTTGGCCTCGGACATCTCACCTCCATGCAAGCAGGAGGCCGAATGCTGTCACGGCTACACGACTGATACCCGCTCAGCTGCGCATCAGGTGCAAAGATGACAAGGGCAAAAGGTGTCGATGGACGCGGTCTTGCGGTGCCTCGAACGGAGGCATTTCACCGTCGAAAAAGCTTAACGTCGCGCCGCCACAACGATCCGTATACCGTCAAATATTGGGTCTGTCCACCTGCCCTCGAAAGCCTTTGACCGGCCCGTTCGACCCGCCCTAGGCTGCTCAGTTCGGCAGGGGCTGGCGGCTTCGAATCTCATCCCGAGACGTCTGCATCCTAACCCGTTTTGCGAGCTTCGGCGCGCTCGCGAACGGATCGTTGCGGGTCGTCGGTTTGAGTGTGTAGGTCATGAGCAAGTACAGCAGCCGTCCGGGCTTGAGGGACGTGGACATCGGGGCGCGGAAGGTCGCCCCAACCTATGGGCGGGAGGCCTTCATCACCTTCGTGGAGAAGGGCGGCGGCACGCTGGTCTTCGAGAACGACGCGGAGCGCCTCGTGGCGCACATGCTCGGCTTCGATCCCAGGGTGCGCCGCATCCAGGCGCAGCCTTTCGCCGTCGACCTCGTGGAAGGACGGCTGCTGCGCTCCGCCGAACAACGCGACGCGGCTCGGCGCAAGTACGCCAAGCGCAGGGGTGCCTCGCTCTACACGCCGGACTTCTACGTCGAACGCGCCGACGGCAAACAGATCGTGGTCGAGGTGAAGCTCGAAGGCTTCATCGGCAGCGATGCCGACCACGACCGCCTCGACCAGGGCACCAAGGTGCTGAAGACCTTCGGCCATGAAGTCGCTCGGGTGGTCATCCCTACCGCGACGCATCACCCGCTGGGCTCGAACATCGGTCTGCTCCACGCCGCGGCGCAGCGCCCCGACCTCCAGCCCACCGAGGAGATCGTGGAGCGTGTGCACCGGGTCGCCGACGCAGGGGCTTGCACGCTGTTCGACTACGCGCGAGGCCTGGACCTGTCGGTGAACCGCATCCCCGCCCTCGTCGCCTATGGCGCGCTGGCAGCGGACGTCATCCAACAGCGCTTCGAGGGCCGTATGCCAATGCAGCCGGCGTACGGCAGCCTGGACCATCTGGCCCTGATGGAAAGGCTCGTCCAGTGACGCCCGGCTTTCTGCGAGGCGACGAACTGGTGCAGTCGTCGTCGGGAGAACTGCTGTACGTCGTCCAGGGCGTGATTCCCCGCATTCAGCGGGTGCGGGTCCTAAACATGTCCAGCCGTGAAGAAGAGCTTGTTGACGACGTGGAACTTCGGCCCAAGGTCGCGTCCGGTGAACTCCGCGTTCTGCGGCAAGGCAAAGACTGGACCCATGCACTGCATGACCGCACCGAGACCGATGACCAGGCACACCAGGACGCCCTGCAGTTCTTGAACGAGCTGCTGCAGCTTCGTCGGCAGTACGAGGTCAGCTTCAATCGTGCCTACGACATGTTCGTGAACCAGGTGCTACCCGAACGGGGCGATCAGGCGCCGAAGCGCCTGTCTCTGTCGCAGGCCTATCGCCTGTGGGAGCGGGAGCGCAATGGCGTCCCCTTGCACCTGGGAAACGCAGCCAAGGGCAATCGTGACCTCCGCTATCCGGAAAAGGTCTATGAGGCCGTCGAGGACGTCGCTGAGGAGCTCTTCCTGCGAACCAAGTCCAAGTGGACTCTGCGAACACTGACCGAAGCGGTCAATCTCCGGTTGCACGACATGAAGGTGCTGCCGAGTTCTCAGAACGTCAGTCGCGACTTCGTGAAACGAACCATCCTCGCAGAGGTCGACGCGGACCCATCCCACGTACGGATGAATCCGCATGACGCGATTGCGGCGAAGGCGGTTGCAGGCAAGAGGTATCGCATCGCGTCGCTGTTCGAGCGCGTCGAGCAAGACGCGCTGCATCTGCCCTGGGTGATTCGGACACCATACGGCGATTCGGACAAGGTGTACCTGGTCCATGCCATCGACTGCGCCTCTTCCATGCCCCTGGGCTGGTGTCTGGTCATCGGCGCGCCTCGGACGCCCGACACGCTGAGGTGCGTCGAGAGCATCCTCTTTCCGAAGAAGCGCCGGTTCGAGATGCTGGGCCTGAAGTACGACTTCGATGTCTACGGCACACCCAACCTGGTCGTCGTCGACAACGGCCCGGAAAACAAGGGCGAGCGTGTCATGCGCCTGTCCCGGCTGTCCATCACCGTCAATCGGCTGAAGGCGCGACATGCGCATAGGAAGCCATTTATCGAACGGCTCAACAAGTCGCTCAAGGAGTACCTGGAGACGCTGCCTGGCTGCACACGTTTCGATGGCAAGGACGGGGAGCGCGATCCTGTGGCCCTGGGCGACCCGGTCATGACCCTTGAGGAAATGGAGCGCTGGATCGTGCGCTTCTACTTCGAGGAATGGGTCAACAACCCGCTAGAACGTTTGGCCGAATGCGTCTTCGTCGACAACGAGAACCTCGGCAACACGCCGTTGAAGCGCTACCGGGCGCTCACCGAAGAGAAGGGCTGCCCGATTCCGTTGCCGCCCAGCGTGGATGCCTGGCGTTCGACCGTGTACGACCAACTGTCTCGCAAGCTGTCGCTCAAGACCGGCATCAGCTACGCCAACTACCACTTCAAGGGGGACCGTCTTTCATACCTCATCGGCCAATTCGGTGAGGCGGACGTGAAGGTGCTCGTCGACAAGGATGACTTCCGCTGGGTCTACGTTGTGGATAAGGACGGGCGAACGCTGGTTCCGCTCGTCAACGCCAGCGTCTCGGAGAGGACGCCGGCCTACAGCTATGACGAGGCAGAGGCCCTCTTGCAAGAGGCAGCCGACGAGGGGATCGACGTCACCCGCGAAAACCTTCGTCGTGACGTCCTGAGCCGGTCGGTCGAGCGTGCCCCGAAGGGCCGCAAGGCGCAAAGCGGCCCAGCCAGCAGCAAGGCGGAGAAGTCCAAGGACATCACCACCAAAGCCCGGCGGCAAGCCGCTGTACAGCGCAGCGCCGAGAAACCGCTGCCACCAGCCCCTCCCAGCCTGGGGCATCCCCCGCTTGGGAGCACCCAGGACGACTGGGTCAACGTCGGGGGCCTAACAGTGTTTGACCGCAAAACCGGAGAGGTTCGTAAATGACCAGCGCAGCAGAACTGCGCCGCAGTATTGAGACCTGCAGGCTGAATCACACCCTTTACGACGAGCACTATCGCTGGCTCAAAGATCGCATCGACGATGCCCTTGACGGCTTCAGCGAGCGCGTCGAGGGCCTCATCGGGCCCTCACGGGCGGGTAAGTCAATGTTGATGGAGGCCTTGGAGCAGGACTACCCAGCAATCCGAGTGGATGGCGTTCGCAGGGTGCCTGTTCTCAGGGTCAAGCTGCCGCCCGCCATCACGCCCAAGCTCTTTCCGGCTGAGCTCTTGAAGGCGTTGAAGGTGCCCATCCCCAACCGGGTCAAGACCTCCGGCGAACTTCTCGGACGGGTCACTGAGCAATTCAAGCTCGCCGGCACCCGGGTGCTGTTGCTCGATGAGGCCAGTCATTTCGTCGAGCCCGGCTCGCGTGTGCCACCTCGGGCGGCAGGCGATATGGTCAAGTCGCTGTCGGAGGACGCAAAGCTCACCATCATCGCTACGGGCATCCCGCACCTGGAACGCCTCTTTCAAGCCAACGAGCAGTTGCGCCTGCGAGCTACGGTACGGCGGGTCTTCATGCCCTATGACTTCAGTGACGCCGATCACCGCCGGGACTTTGCCCAGTGTGTCAGAACCTACGTCGATCTGTTCGAGAAGCACGGGTGGCCCATCGCTCTGGAGTTCCCCGCGCTGGTGAAGCAGTGCTATTTCCACTGCGGAGGACTCGTCGGGGTGTTGAGCGCGTTCATGCGCGAGCTGTCCATTCGCAAGCGAGGCGAGCAGCCCAGGGCCCTGACGCTGGAAGACTGCCGAGTCGCCGCAGCGCGGGCGGAAGGCACGGGGCACCACCTGCACCAGCCCTTCACCTCTGAGGAGGTGTCCCTCGCTGAGCTGAACCAGGCCTACGGCTATGTGCTGGAGACCTACAGCATGCCGACCCAGCGCAAACGCTAACCCTATCGACACGAGAAAGCCCTGCTGTGGAACTGACCTACCTGCTCGAGCCCAAGGCGGATGAATCGCCGTTGGGGTACTACCGTCGCCTCTCAGCGGCCAACGCCCTGACCAGCTGGAAGGAGCTCGCCATCATGGCCGAGGTCTCTCCGTCACGCACTGGTCTGCTCGGTGTGCCAGACCACGTCGCCACGATGCTCAACATGCCACGCGAGTGGACGGATCGGCTGGCACAACAGGAACAGGAGCTCCGGGCGCTGCGTTCGCTGCACCGGTCAGGCAGGGATGCCGTCTGCCCGCATTGCTTGGCCGAGGACATGTACCTGCGAGTGGGCTGGGAGCATACGTACACGACCGCGTGCACCCGGCACAGGATGCGGCTTGTGGATCGCTGCCCCGGATGCAATTTGCCGCTGGACCTGTTGCGCGCGCACATCGGGCAGTGCGGCGGGTGTGGTCACGAGTTGGCCAGCCTGTCCTGCGAGCCGGCGACCGACGCCGAGCTGTGGCTGTCCGCGTTGCTCGCAGGTCCAGGCGCCAGCGATGCTCTATGCATCGAACCCAATGTGTCCGGCTCCAACCCCAAGGCCGTCGCTCAGCTGGTCAAAACGCTATGCCAGCGTTCCGAGGCGGGCGGTGCGCCGCCGCGCCGGAACGCTGCTTCGCCGAAGTCCATCAGCGAAGCCCTGGAGTTCCTGGCTCCCCTGCAGCAGCTGCTCTACAAGTGGCCAGAGCAGTACGAAGCCCATGTGCGCTCCCGCATGGCGGCTGGTGCTGAGCAGGCGCGAACGCTCAGGGCCTTGCTTGGCACCTGGTATCAGCAGCTGCGGGAGGTTGCGGCGGATGGGCCCTTGCATGCGTTCCTCGCTCCTGTGCAGCGCATCGCGGCGGCCGAGTTCGATGGGGTGGTCGGGCCGGAGGACGTCGATAGCTGGGAGGACCTGCGCTACGTGCGCCTTGGGGAAGCAGCCCGCTATGGCCAGATGACCGTGCCCACGCTGCGCCGCGCCATTGCCGCAGGTCAGGTCGAACACCGGACGCGCAGGCTTGGAACCAAGGGCAAGGTGTACGAGGTGCTGCGCACCGACCTGGAGCGCATCGTTGAAGCGCGTAAGGGGTGGATGGCCGAATCTGCCGCTTGCAAAGCCTTGGGCGTGCCACCGAAGGTATTGACGAATATGGCTGCGGCCGGCCTCGTGGAGGCGGACTACGACTGGGTGAAGGACGTCCTGAAGGGTGGCCCCTTCCGCACGAAAGCCATCGAGGATGTTCGTGCGACGCTGATGGCGATCCAGGCGGAGAGCCCCGCCACCGGCGAGCTGATTGCCTTTGCCGACCTGACCAGCCGGCGCCTGGGTGACAACACCGCAATCCAGGCCCTGATGCGAGCCATCCGGTCTGGAGAGGTGCTGGCCCAGGGTGCGGCGAGGAGCGTGGGCGAGCTGCAATACAAGCTGTCGGACGTTCGTCGCTTCTTTGGCACCCCTCTGTTGGAGGCTGGGCTGTCAGTCAACCAGTTGGCCAAGTTGACCGGTTGGAAGCACGAAAGCATTGACCACTGGATCGAGTCCGGGCTGCTGGAGTCGTTCTCCATCATGCTGCGAGGGCAACCGTGCCGGGTGGTGATGCCTGCTCAGCTTTTGGCGTTCAACCGAACCTACATGCCGGTGGCCGACCTTGCCAAGCTGGTCGGCACTCGCTCGTCTTACTTGGCGAGTCGGTTGGAGCACATCGGCGTCATCGCCGGAAAGACGGTGAGCGACGGAACGCAGCGGGGAATGCTCGTGAGGTTGTCTGACGTTGCAGCGATGGCGATGAAGACCGCCAACCTGGGACGTCTCGGTGTCCGTGATGCACGAGCTGGTCGGACGATGAAGCCGAAATGAAGACGCTGCTACAGCGAACGAACGCCCCTCAAGAGATGGAGACCTCGTCGTGGGGATTTTTTGACATATGCAAGGGAACTAGCCATGAAGACTGAGTTGGTCGAAGCCACTGTGTCAACCATCGTGCCCGAATTCGAGTTGGTCAAACTCGAACTTGGTAACGGTGACACGCTTTCCATCGGCAAGCAGACCGACGGGATTGATTGGCGTGATTTGAAAGTGGGCCAGCGTTTGCTGTGCCTTGTTCAGGGAGAGCACGCCACCAAGGTGTTGCGGGCGGAGCTAATCCCATCAACAGCGCCCAAGGCCTGACTGCTCAGGAGTTGCGGGAGGTGAGCATGGCGCGCGCCATGCCCCCTCTTGTTGCATCACTCACGAGTCCGCCAGGCACGATGCTCTCGAGGGTGCCAACGTTCGCATCAAGCCTTGCAAGCTGTGCGACACGTCGAATGATGTGCT
>Ga0194137_10000746_pt1 | contig 20685 bp, 16 predicted proteins | sample TARM_MetaG_T3_14_FD_134025 | JGI IMG/M metagenome (GOLD analysis project Ga0194137, IMG submission 134025) | Freshwater microbial communities from Pennsylvania, USA, analyzing microbe dynamics in response to fracking - TARM_MetaG_T3_14 (version 2) | ecosystem: Environmental > Aquatic >... | reverse complement strand
TCGCCAGATATACGGTTCTTACAACACCGTCCGCTCCAATGTGTATGCCCTTGAGAGCATCGAAGTACTCAAAGGACCGTCGTCCATGCTCTATGGCCAGAGCGATCTGGGCGGCATCATCAACGCCGTGTCCAAGCTTCCGGAAGATGAGCAAGGCGGCGAAATCTGGGCCCAGTACGGCACCTTTAACCGCAAGCAACTGGCGGTGGATGTGACCGGGCCCGTCAACGAAAGTGGTGATTTGCTATACCGCCTCATCGCACTCGGACGCGACAGTGATACCCAAGTGGATTATGTGGAAGACGATGGCTACGTGCTCGCGCCTTCGCTTACCTGGCAAGCCAGCGATGACACTAGCATCACCCTGCTTCTGAACCGCCAGGAGAATAAAGGACAGGTCTCGGCCCAGTTCCTGCCGCAGGCAGGCACCCTGGAGCCGGGCTCACAGGGCTTCATCGGTTCCGAGCGGTTCGTTGGCGAGCCGGGCTGGGATCGTTATGACCGGGAGAAAACCGAAGCTACCCTGTTTGTTGATCACAAGCTGAACTCCAACTGGGCGCTTTCCGCCACTGCCCGCTACACCCGCTCCAGCACCGAAAACCGCGAGCACTGGATCACCATCCCAAGCGTTCCCGATGCCAATGGCGAAGTGCCCCGCACCATTTACACCGCTGATGCCGAAACCCGAGTCTTCAATATGGATGCTCGCCTGGAAGGCAATGTTGAGCTGGGCATGACCCGCCACCGGCTGATCGTCGGCGCCGACCGCCAGGATGCCCGCTGGGAGCAGGACAACTACTTCTACGGTGACGGTCTTGGTGGTTCCTTGGATGTGTATGATCCGCAGTACGGCAACCTTAATGCCGGGGTCATCAATCCGAGCGACCGGCCGGATAACGAGATTGAACAGACCGGCCTCTACGTTGCCGACCACATCGAAATCGGCAACGTCGTTGTGTCCGCCGGCCTCCGTCATGACTGGACCAAGAACCGCAGCCTGGCCATCTCCGGATCAGACACTGTCAGCGACGAGGAAGCCACCACCGGCCGGGCCGGGTTGATGTACCGGTTTGAAAACGGGATCTCCCCATATATCAGTTACGCCGAAGCCTTCAGCATGAACCTGGGCACCGATGGCACGGCAGCGGCCAATACCCTGGAGCCAACCACCGGCGAACAGCAGGAAGCGGGCGTGAAATACGTGTCTCCTGATAAATCACTGGGTGTTACCGCGGCCTACTTCGATATTACCCAGGAGAACCGGATCAGCGACGGCAGCACCCCCGGAGGCGTAAAGCAGACCGGCGCGGTAATCGAGGGTTGGGAGCTGCAGGTGAACAAACGCTGGCAGCGCTTTGAAACCCAGCTGGCCTACACCGACCTCAACGCCAAAGACGATGCCACCGGCAATCGCCTGCCCTATGTGGCGGAGCGTCAGGCTTCCTGGTGGAACCGGCTCTACGTAGGCAGCAACTGGCGGTTTGGTGCCGGGGTTCGCTACGTGGGTGACAACGTTGGCTCGGGCGGCGGGCCTGTAGTTCCCTCCGTAACACTTTTCGATGCCATGATCGGCTACACATGGCATAACTGGGACTTCAGCGTGGATGCCAAGAACCTGGCCGATGAGGAGTACATCAGTTGGTGTCGCTATGAAGGGGCAGACTGCGGCTACGGCGAACGGCGTACTGTGAACGCCAATGCGAAGTACCGCTTCTGAACCTCCCTTCTGACGTTTCTGGTCGCCGCAGGCTTCAGAAGTCTTCGGCGATCAGCTCTTTTTACGCTTCTTCTTTTTCGCCTTCTCGTACAACTCGCGCAATGCTTTGGGATTCTTCCCTTTACCCGAGCCGTGAGATTCGAGAATACGTGTCCAGATCGCCTGCTTTTCTTCGGGCGAAAGCTGTTTCCATTCCTTTTTCTCCTGTCTGGTTCTGCCACAGGCTTTGCAGATGTCTTTCTTGTTGAACTCACAGACATCGATGCAGGGTTTCTTGGTGACGGGCTCCATGGGCTCTGGTTTCCCCTCGTTCTAAAGAAAGTTGCTTAGTTCAAGCCTGAGGACTGCACTCCGCGGATACAAGGCAAAATCCCGTGGAAAACCGAGATTAATAGGGAATAAATGCTTCCTCATCGCCCACTACTTTTTCACAGCGCTCTGCCCGCCAGTCTTCCCTGGCCTGATCAATGCGGGCCTTGCTGGAAGACACAAAGTTCCACTCAATAAAGCGTTTGCCCAGCGCCTGCCCTTAACCGGTGGTCAGTTGCTGTGATCTCCGGACGCTCCCGCTCGGAATGGGCTATTCCCCGGCCGGCAACCATCAGGTTGATATCTCCCGGGCGGATTGGCTGATAGCTGCCGACGGAATCCCGGTGCAGTATCTCGCCCTCGAACAGATAGGTGACTGTGGCAATGCCGATGTGGGGGTGGGGCAATATATTGATGCCCTCGCCCGCCGCGAAATCGGCCGGCCCCATTTCATCGAAGAAGATCCAGGGGCCGACCATTTTCCGTTTGGCGGTTGGCAACAGCCGACGTACGGAGAATCCACCCAGATCCGCCACCCTTGGGGTCAGTATGATTTCAATGGCCTCGCAGGGTGCTTCAATGGTTTCACAGCTTTGCTTCACCGATTGCAGTACGTTGCTCATGGCAGCCTCCCCCGTCGCAAGCGCCCGATGGTGAGTATGGATTTCATTATTATAGAGCCAGCCACGGTTTCATGTCTGGCGTAGGTATTTGTCCTTCCATGTTGTTGCTGCAATAGTCTGTCACATTGGGCGCCCGCAGGGTCGGCATTGGAGAGCCACCATGAACATTGCCATCTGGTTTGTCCTGATTGGAAGTCTGTTGATCATGATCGGACTGCGGCTATCCGTTTTGCAACGATTCCATCTGACACCAACTCTGGTCTACCTGGCGGTAGGCATTGCCCTCGGACCGACGCTGTTTGGTGCCTTTCATTTCAACCCGCTGAAACAGGCGCATTTCCTGGAGGTGCTGGCCGAAGTTGCGGTACTGCTGTCGCTGTTTATTGCAGGCATGAAGATGCCGGTGCCCTTTCTCTGGCAGGAATGGAAGGCTCCCATCCGGCTGGCCTTTGTGTCCATGACGATCAGTGTTGCCCTGACAGCGGCGTTTGGTTATTACGTACTGGCCCTGCCTCTGGGTGCGGCCATTCTGCTGGGTGCCATTCTCGCGCCCACTGATCCGGTGCTGGCGACCGAGGTTCAGGTTCGGCATGTGGGCGATAAAGACCCTCTGCGTTTCACGCTGACCAGTGAAGCGGGTATGAATGACGGCAGCGCCTTTCCATTTGTGATGCTGGGGCTGGCGCTGATCAGTACACCCGCAAGTTTTGAACTGATGGGCATCTGGGTACTGAAGGACGTTTTATGGTCGACCCTGGCTGCCCTTGTCGTAGGTTTGGTGATGGGGCATGTATTGGCGCAAGTGGTGCAGCAGCAGCGCATCCTCGACAGTGAGCGCCCCTTGCTGGACGATTTTCTCGGTCTTGGCCTGATCGGTGTGGTCTACGGCATGTGCCTGGCGCTGGAAGCCTGGGGGTTTCTGGGGGTTTTCGTCGCGGCTATTTCGCTTCGGCAGTCAGAGCTCAGGCAAGCGGGTAAAAACGCTCCCGGTGATACCGCTGATCCGCTATCGGCATTCCCGGACCCGAAGGGCAGACCACAGCCACAGTTGAGTCCGCAGGTGTCTGACGGCTCTTTGATTTTCAAGGAATCCCTGGAGCGGCTGTCCGAACTGGCCCTGGTTCTTTTGCTGGGCGGGATGCTGTTTCTTGATTCCTGGAGCTTCAGAGCCGTCGGCCTGGCACTTTTTCTGTTTTTAGTGGTCCGTCCTGCCAGCGTTTTTCTCGGCTTGCTGGGTTCCGGAACTCCGTTAAGATTGCAGATGCTGGTCGGCTGGTTCGGCGTGCGCGGCATCGGCTCGATCTACTACCTGATGTTCGCCATCGTCTTTGGGTTGCCGGAAGATCTTTCTGTGGAGTTCATCCACATTACTCTGGCTGTTATCGTCCTATCGATTATCGTCCACGGGCTGACGGTCCGCCCGATGATTCTGAAGTGGTGGGGTTAGATTTCGATCAAAAGGAAAAGGACGAACATTAAGGATCCGTAATGCCTCTTGTTAGTTTGAAACTGCCTGGAGGCATTTATCTAAAAAAGTTTATACTTCAGATACTTACAAATTTCAAATAATGCTTTTATTGAACTGACAGCCACTCAATCTGCCGACCGCACCTTGAAACTAGCACTAATTAACCTAAACCGTTGTAGTAGGGACGCGGATAAGTTAACCCCCGCTCCCAGGCAGTACATTTCATTTATGCCGACAAAGAGAAGGAGCGTTCTATGAAAGCTCAACTCACTTCACTTATCGCACTGTCTCTGGCCAGTTCAATGTCTTTGGCAGCCGCCAATTTTACCTTTCAGGATGCCAACGACGACGGCAAGATTTCCAAAGACGAGTTTTACAGCACCATGAGCGATTCCGGTATCTATGCGGACTGGGATCTGAACGACGACGGGTTGCTCGACGCCGGTGAATTCGAAGAAGTCGGTTTCGACTACGACTTCGACACCTGGGACGTCGACGGCAACAACTATCTGGACGCCGGCGAGCTCTATGATAGTTACTACGACAGCTATGACGACAACGAAAACGGTCATTGGGATGCCGGAGAGTGGGACGACGCAGGCGATGAAGGCTTCTTCGATGTTTAAATGCCTGTAGTCCCGGTGTACTCACCATCCCGGTGAGTTTACTTCCCGGCCTCAGAGCCGGGAAGTTTTCCTCCCAGGTACACTGAGTTGCCCCCCCTGAGAGTCTAGCCAGCAACCTCGGTAGCCTTCCGGCTAACAAACCACCCCTTCAGATCTTCAAGTACCAGATAGAGGCAAGGCACCAGAAACAGGATCAGTACCGTGGCAAACACAATGCCGAAGCCCAGGGAAACCGCCATCGGGATAAGATAGGTGGCGTGCAGGGCCGTTTCGAAGATGATGGGCGTAAGGCCACCGAAGGTTGTGAGGGTGGTCAGCATAATAGGCCGGAAACGACGAAGGCCCGCTTCGTAGATAGCCTGGGCCGGGCCCAGGCGATCCAGCTGTCGGTTAGCGTAAGTCACCATGAGCAGTGGAAGCCCGCAAATCTGCCTGACTGCCCTGGAAGGTCCAGGTGAGACCGGGGAAATCGGCACGTAACTGCGGCGCACCTCGGCACGCAGCGCGCCACCGTCCACCAGTGGCGGGAGGTTGGGTTCCCTACGACATCAGACAGGCTATAGTGAAACACATCTAAACAGGTCGAGGCCTTCGTGTTTTCGTCACTGACTACCGCCATTATTGCTTTTGTTGTCGCCTCCATTGTCATTGTGACTGCTGGCAGCCGGTTGGCTCGGGTGGCAGATGAGCTGGCAGACCGCACAGGCCTGGGCGAGGCATTGTTCGGCATCTTTCTGCTGGCCGGGGTAACGTCACTTCCCGACTTTGCGGCGACTCTCAGCGCAGCGCTGGACTCCAGGCCGGATCTGGCCATGAGCAATGTCATGGGCAGCATGGCTGTGAATCTCGTTTTTCTGGGCATTGCGGATATTATCTATCGCAAGGCCAACCTTGAGCACGCGGCCGCCTCGCCCACCAACCTGATGTTGGCGGCCCTGTTGATCGTGCTGCTGTCCCTTCCGCTGCTGGCAATCGCCAGTCCGCCGGTCGCTCTCTGGGGCGTGCACCCCATCACTCCTGTTATTGCCGCGGCCTATATGTTCGGCCTGCACCTTGTGCGCACCACAGAAAACAAACCCATGTGGTTTCCCCGCCTCACCCGTCAGACGGTTCCCGATGAACCTGGCCATTATCTTCAGGGCGGTCTTTTTCAGGCCTGGATCAGTTTCATTGTTCTGGCTGCAATTACCGGCCTCGCCGGGTGGGTACTGATGGAAGGCGCAAAGGTGATCAGCGATCAGACGGGGCTTTCAGACAGCATTATCGGCGGTCTCTTTACGGCCCTCGCCACGTCCTCTCCAGAACTGGTTACAACCATTGCGGCCATTCGCAGAGGGGCGCTTACACTCGCTGTTAGCAATATCTTCGGCACCAACTGTTTTAACATGCTGGTCATTGCCTCTGCGGACATTGGTTACCCGGGCGGTTCCATCTATCACGACATCACGCCCATACAGATGACATGGGGCCTGGTCAGTATCCTGATGACAGCAACACTGCTGATGGGAATGGTGCGACGGCAACTCTATGGCATTGGCCGGATCGGGTTTGAAAGCGCACTGATTATGACCGTTTATACTGTTGCGCTGATCATTGTCGTGGCGAGCGGATAATAGGGAGATTACCCATGAAAACCATTGGCCTTCTCGGCGGCATGAGCTGGGAATCCACCCAAACCTACTACCGGTTGATCAACGAAGGCGTAAAAGCCCGGCTCGGCGGACTGCATTCGGCCAAACTGGTGCTGTTCAGCGTTGATTTCGCCGAGATCGAAGCGCTGCAGCACAAAGGCGACTGGGCTGCCACGGCGGACATTCTCTCTGACGCCGCATTATCGCTGCAAAAAGCGGGCGCGGAGTTCCTGATTATCGGCACCAACACCATGCACAAGGTCGCTCCCGAGATTGAACAGGCAATTCGTATTCCCCTCTTGCACATAGCCGATGCCACAGCAAAGGTATTGGCAAAGGATGGCATTACCCGCGTTGGCCTGCTTGGCACGCGCTTCACCATGGAGCAGGCGTTTTACCGCGACCGGCTGGAAGATGCGGGCATTGAGGTCATTACGCCGGAAGAGGCTCAGCGGGATGCGGTGCATCGGGTGATCTATGAAGAGCTTTGCCAGGGCAAAATCAATTCCGACTCACGCAACGCCTATCTGGATATCGTTGCCTCGCTTTCCGGGCGCGGCGCGCAGGCAGTGATCCTCGGCTGTACCGAAATCGGCCTGCTGATTCGCCAGGCAGATACCGAGGTTCCCCTCTACGACACCACAGAGATTCACGCCGCTCAGGCGGTCGAACTGGCACTGAATCATCCGTAGAAGACCGACCAAGACGAACGGGTGCAAAAACTGGATAATGGCCGCCATTAAAAGCCATGGCGCGCCAAATTCTCCGATCCAGGACTCTTTGTAATGGAAATCAACGTCAACTTTCTCGAGAACCTCAGACTTGAAGCCAGGTTTGACGATTTCACGGTCGTGACGGACCAGCCCATCCGCTACAAGGGTGACGGCTCCGCGCCAAGCCCGTTCGATTACTTCCTGGCTTCCTCTGCCCTGTGCGCGGCCTATTTTGTCCGGGTTTACTGCCTGGCCCGGGACATTCCCACGGAGAACATCCGGCTGTCCCAGAACAACATCGTGGACCCGGAAAACCGCTACAACCAGATTTTCAAGATTTCCGTGGAGCTGCCCGAGGACATCTCCGAGAAAGACCGCCAGGGCATTCTGCGCTCCATCGACCGTTGCACCGTGAAAAAGGTGGTCCAGACCGGCCCCACCTTCGAGATTGAAACCGTCGAGAATCTGGACGCCGATGCCCAGGCACTGCTGATGACCCAGCCGGAAGGCGGCAGCCAGACCTTTATCGAAGGCAAGGACCTGCCCCTGGAACAGACCATCGCCAACATGACCGGCATTCTCGAAGAGCTGGGCATGAAGATCGAGATTGCGTCCTGGCGGAATATCGTGCCGCACGTGTGGTCCCTGCACATTCGCGACGCGGCCTCACCCATGTGCTTCACCAATGGCAAGGGTGCCACCAAGGAAAGCGCCCTGTGCTCGGCCCTGGGTGAGTTCATCGAGCGGCTCAGCTGCAATTTTTTCTACAACGATCAGTTCTTCGGCGAGGAAATCGCCAACAGCGAGTTCGTCCACTATCCGAACGAAAAGTGGTTCAAGCCCGGCCCCAACGACGAGCTGCCCGACGGGATTCTGGATGACCATTGCCAGGCCATCTACAACCCGGACGGCGAGCTGCGCGGCTCCAACCTGATCGACACCAACTCCGGCAAAGCCGAGCGCGGCATTGTCTCCCTGCCGTTCGTGCGCCAGTCCGATGGCGAAGTGGTGTATATCCCCTCCAACCTGATCGAGAACCTGTTCCTGAGCAACGGCATGAGTGCCGGCAACACGCTGAATGAGGCGGAAGTGCAGTGCCTCTCGGAGATTTTCGAACGGGCGGTGAAGAAACAGATTATCGAAGAGGAAATTGCCCTGCCGGACGTGCCCCGGGAGGTTCTGGAAAAATATCCCGACATCCTGGAAGGCATTGAGGCCCTGGAGGCCCAGGGTTTCCCCACCCTGGTGAAAGACGCCTCCCTGGGCGGCCAGTTCCCGGTGATGTGCGTCACCCTGATGAACCCGCGAACCGGCGGCGTGTTTGCGTCCTTTGGAGCCCACCCAAGCTTCGAGGTGGCCCTGGAACGGAGCCTGACCGAGCTGCTGCAGGGCCGAAGTTTCGAAGGCCTCAACGATGTGCCGGCGCCCACCTTCAACAGTCTGGCGGTCACCGAGCCGAACAACTTTGTGGAGCACTTCATCGACTCCACCGGCGTGGTGTCCTGGCGCTTCTTCAGCGCCAAAGCCGATTACGGTTTTGTCGAATGGGATTTCTCCGGCACCAATGCCGAGGAAGCCGATCGCCTGTTCACTATTTTCAGCGAACTGGGCAAAGAGGTGTATGTGGCGGTTTACGAGGAACTGGGCGCGCCGGTCTGCCGGATTCTGGTTCCGGGCTATTCCGAGGTGTACCCGGTGGAAGACCTGATCATGGATAACACCAACATGGCCCTGGACTACCGGGAAGATATCCTCAATCTGCACCGTCTGGACGAGGAACAGCTGGCGGATTTGGTGGAACGCCTGGAAGCCAGCCAGCTGGATAACTACATGACGATCATCACCCTGATCGGTGTGGAGTTCGATGAGAACACGGTGTGGGGCCAGCTCACCATCCTGGAGCTGAAGATCCTGATCTGCCTTGCCCTGCAGTGGCACGAGGAAGCCCTGGAGTTTGTCGACATGTTTCTGCAGTTCAACGACAACACCGTTGAGCGTGGCCTGTTCTACCGGGCCATGTACGCGGTGCTGGAAGTCACCCTGGATGACGAGATGGAACTGGACGACTACATCACCAACTTCACCCGCATGTTCGGCGAGAAGACCATGGAAGCCGTTGTCGGCTCGGTGGAGGGCACGGTTCGTTTCCATGGTCTGGAACCGACCAACATGCAACTGGACGGGCTTGAGAAGCACCAGCGATTGATCGAAAGCTACCGGAAGCTGCACGCGGCCCGTGCTGCGAAAGCAGGCCTGGCGTAAAAAGTTCTGCCAGACTCGCCCCCTGCTTTGACAGTTGTCAGGGGGCGGCCACCGAGGGCAGCGCCATCAGCTGCGGCGTTACCATTGGCCGCGGCACCATAATTATCGGAGACTGAGCCAACCACGCTACGCCGGAGTGCTCGCGCCCTCTGCCGGGTGTTCTGCGCTGGCCGCCAGGACTCGAACCCGTTCGAAGTCCTCCTCGGTGAACACGCCGTTCACCCCGGAAATGGCGGCCAGCTTCATGCCATGTTTCAAGCCGAGCTTGTAGATTTCCCTCACCTTTTCCCATTCGATGTTGCGGCCCAGGGTGAAATTCTCGAACCGTGCTTCCAGGGTCAGCACGATGGTTTCTGCCAGGCAGGCATAGGCGATGCCTTTGGGCAACCCGATATCTTTCATGTGCACTTCACCCGGTAACTGGATCTCGCCAGATTCGATGACCAGCACATCCGGGCGTTTCGCCACATCTTCCGCCGGAATATCCAGGGGCCGGGCCACGTCTGTGATCACGCAACCCGGCTTCACTTTCATGATGTCCAGGATGCGTTTTCCGGCACCGGAGGTGGCGGTCACGATCATGTCCATGTCGGCCAGGTCGCGTTCGGCAGAACCGGCAACATGCACGATCGCCCCCGGCGTTTCCTGTTCGATGCTTTCCTTGAGTGCGAGCAGTTTGGCCGGTTCCGGTGCGGCGAGGTAAACCTCATCGACTGCCTTGGCCAACAATCTTGCGCAGACAGAACCGATAGCCCCCGTCGCGCCCACCACCATGGCCTTACCGGCGGCTTTGCCGCTGGGGCCGATACTCACCCGCCCTATTTTCTTCATGGCGTCGTGGGCCGCCCAGAGGGCGCCAGAGGCACTGTAGCTGTTGCCGGTTGTGATCGGCAGCGGTGCCCGTTTGGCCACCGTAATGCCGGCATCCCCCACCACCTTGGTAAACGCACCCAGGCCCATGATCTGGGCGCCAAGCTTCTTCGCCAGCTTTGCCGCCTGCAGCAGCCTGGCGTAGGTAAATTCCGGTCCGTGCGCCATGATTTCCCGAGGGGTGCCACCAACCGTAATGAGCCAGCCCTGTACCTCATCGCCACTGGGTGACCGGATTCCGGACACCTTGGAGTAGATAAACGGCGGTGAATAGGCTATGGCCTTTTCAACCAGGTTCATCACCACAGGGGGCGAGACACTGGCAATCCAGTCCAGGGGCGGTGTTTTCGTAAGGTATTGCTGCGACAGGGGATGAATGACAAACGCAAACCGGTTAACCCGACGGTAACCATCCGGATACAGGATTCGTGGTTCGATACCGAGGCTCTGGATAACATCCAGGTAGTCATCCGGACCCAACTGATCCGGAGTTCGGGAGAGTGCCGCGCTGATCATCGCCTCCATGACATTCACCCCCACCGGCCGGCCCTCCAGCCAGGGGCTGTAGTCCACCACCATGGCCACCCGCCGGGACCGCATCCAGTCGAGAGCCGTGTCTGTGACCCGTGAGGTGATGATGGTCTTGCCATCAAGTTCTTTCTGGGTGAAGTGCTCCAGGTCTCCGATAGAAGCCACAATCACATGGGCTTCGGACACAGCATGGTGCAGCGATCCTCTCACCAGACTTTCACCCAATCGATAAACCGGCGTGCGAAGAATGGTTTCCACGGCTTTCACAGCGGCCGGCCGGAACATGATGGGAGCGGTCAGCGAGGTATAGGTTTCCAGTTGCTTCAGGGAAGTCAGCAGTCTGGGCACTCCGAAATCGGTGTAGGGATCGGCGAACAACAGGTTTTCGGTATGTTCCGAGAGCGCCCTGGCAATCCGATAGCCGGCCTGGCCATTCATGAAAAGCACACGGGCGTTGTCGAAGAAATGGCCAAGTTCGGACTGGGTATGGCGAACCGCCCACTCCTGCAGGATTGCCCGCAGGCCCGCACCGGTGGTAACCGGCCTGTCAGGAACACAGGCTTCCAGGCGGGCGGTATCCGGATGTTCAAGCTGCTCGCGGCCCACCTCGTAATGATCGTGAACCATGCTCAGACCGATGGCGTCTGCCTGCGTATGCACCGACTCCAGAACCGCTTCCGCCCTGGAAAGATCGCCGTCTGTGCCAATCCGGATAATCCGGAAAGGCTGGCCGAGGAACGAGGTTTCCAGATCGTAATCGTATTCGGCAGATCCCTGGCTGACACTGACAACGGTTTTCATATTCAGGCTTCCCTTTTTCCTGTTGTTATCAGGGAAAGCCTAATTCACGGGAGCCGTTTTTGCCTTAGCCCAGATCAAATTCCGAAGTGTCATTCAACGTCTACAATGAGAGACAGCCCGAACGCACATTCAGAGTGTCACGATCTATTCAGGAGCTCACTATGACCACACAGGAAGAACTGAACGCCACCGTCCGGGAACTGGTTCAGCCCGGCAAGGGAATTCTCGCGGCGGACGAAAGCCACCCCACCATCGCCAAGCGTTTCAAGGCCGTTGGCGTTGAATCCAGCGAAGACAAGCGACGGGAGTATCGCAGCCTCATTTTTTCCACCTCGGGGCTGGGGGAGTTTATCAGCGGCGTGATTCTGTTTGAGGAGACCCTGAGCCAGACCAGCCTGGACAACGTGGCCATGCCAAAGCTGCTGGCCAGCAAAGGCATAGTGCCGGGCATCAAGGTGGACAAGGGCAAGGGCCCCCTGATTAATGCGCCCGGTGATGAAATCACCTTCGGCCTGGATGGCCTGGAGGATCGCCTGGAAATCTACAGGAACCAGGGTGCGCGGTTTGCCAAATGGCGCGATGTGTTCCATATCTCGGACACCCTGCCCTCACGGCAGGCCATCGAGGCGAACGCCGAGGTGCTAGCCCGCTATGCCGCTATCTGCCAGTCCCTGGGCATCGTGCCCATCGTGGAGCCGGAGGTGTTGATTGATGGCAACCACACCATCGAGCGCAGCGCGGAAGTGAGCGAAGCGGTGATTCGCGAGGTTTTCCACGCCCTCTACCGGCACAGAGTGACACTGGAACACATGATTCTGAAGCCCAGCATGGTAACGCCTGGCAAGGAAAACCCGAAGGCATCTCCGGACACAGTGGCAGCAGCCACCCTCGGCGTCTTTCGCCGGGCGGTGCCGGCCGCCGTGCCGGGCATCTGTTTTCTGTCCGGCGGCCAGACACCGGAGGAAGCCACCGCCAATCTCAATGCGATGAACAGCATGGGCTCGCAACCTTGGGAGCTGAGTTTTTCCTATGGCCGGGCCTTGCAGGAACCGGCCCAGAAGGCCTGGGCGGGAAACCTGGACAATGGCCCCGAGGTCCAGTCGGCAATGCTGAAACGGGCCCGCCTCAATGGGGCTGCACGCTCAGGCAGTTACCGGCCGGACATGGAAGACTGACCCCCACCAGTCTCCCATTGCCCAGACCCTGAAGCCCGTGACTCAGTCGCAGCCGGAAACACAGCTGGCCTCGCCGTTAAATGCCATGGTGCGGCCACTGAGCGGGACATGAACCGGCACCTTGACTGAGTCCCGGAACAGTGCGGTTCGGGTACCCTCCTGCACCTTGCCGCCAGAGGTAGCCGGCTCGTTGGCATGGGAAGGAATAACCGCCCTTGGCTGCACCAGATCATTGATCACATAGGCGGCCTGGGTCGGCCCGGTAGTGTAGGTGTCGCCAATGTTCATGACCGTCAGCCCGGCGCCATAATGCTCGTTGACCACCAGTTTCTGCTCCGCGGTAATGCCGGTGTCGCCCGACAGATAGACCACCAGGCCATTGGAGAACTTCAGCACGTAACCGGTGGGCGGTCCCACACTGGCCCCCACCCCGGCTGCTTTCAGGTGCTCCGCCAGCGGCCCGGTCAGGAATGAGGGGGATACGCCGTTGCTGTGCACCGCAGGCACGGTCGTGATGGCAACGCCGCCTACTTCCCGCTCACCACCGAAACGCACCAGCATCGAGTTGCCAGGGTCGCTGCCGGCATTCTTCAGTTTGGCAGCAAGGAACGCGGGCATTTCACTGCCGGTTACAATCTTGGCGTTATGTTTTACCGCAATATCCACGGTGTTCGTTTGCGGCAACGTGGAGACGCCGGTATCCGGTGAAGCACAGGTTCCCTGGTTGGTTTCGCTGATTCGCTGATCGCCAACGTGGTCCCCATGCAGGTGAGAGACCAGAATGATATCGATTTTACCCAGCCGTGGGTCATCAGGCCCGGCCACAGTGCGCCCGGCATCGTAGAGTATGCGGGTGCCATTGGGGTCTTCGAAAACCAGTGCCCGGTCCCGGCTGCAGAATTCGCCGTCATGGCTGCCGAGGGGAGTGACTTTCACCACGTGCTCATCAGCAAAGGCCGGCACGGCGGCACCCAGAAGAAAACAGGCAGACGCCGCCGCAACGGCGAGCGTGTTTCGGAATAGTCCCTGTGACATGTTTTCGCCTCCCACTTGTTTTGTTGTTGGTACCAGCGTTGATACGAACGATAACGCTGTTAGTACCAGTGTAGTCAGCAGGAAGGATCTGATTCGGAAAAGAAGGCTCAGGCCGCGCGCGAATCCTTAAGCGGTATCGGCTGTTCCAGACAGGCCAGCATGGGGGCCACCTGGCGAAGCTTCCGGGCCTGGGGCCATAGGGCTTCCGCTTCGGCAAAGCCCTGGCGCAGGAAGTTGAGCCACTGTTTGATGCGGCCAGTGACATAGCGGTCTTCGAGCCAGCCCTGCAAGACGGTCGCATACTCGCGAACCAGAACCACAGCTTCCAGCCAGGTCATATCCGGTATCGTATCGCCCTGCTGGCTGGCCTTGATCTGACGGGCCAGGTCTGGCCTGGCTATGAGCCCACGGCCAATCATGACATCGTCGCAGCCGGAGACTTCCCGGCATCGCCAGTAGTCCGCCACCGTCCAGATCTCGCCATTGGCAATGATATGGGTCCTTACCGCTTCCCGTGCCCGGGCGATTTCCTCCCAGTAGGCGGGCGGTTTGTAGCCATCCACCTTGCTGCGGGCATGGATGACAATCTCTCCGGCTCCGGCGGCTTCCAGCGCCTGGGCACAGGCCACACCCATGGACCGGTCGTCATAGCCCAGCCGCATCTTGGCCGTGACGGGCACATGGTCTGGCACGGCCTGGCGTACTGCGGCCACAATCTCGTGCATCAGCTCAGGCTCACGCATCAGCACGCATCCGCCCTTGTGCCTGTTCACGGTTTTTGCCGGACAACCGAAGTTGATATCGACCTGGGTGGCGCCAAGCTCTGCCGCACGCACGCCATGACGTGCCATCTGCTGAGGCTCTGAACCCAGTAACTGAACAGCAACAGGCGTACCCACTCGAGTGAGTGACCGGTTGTGTAGTTCGGGGGCGTATTTGTAGAACACTCTTGGCGGCAGCATGCCGTGGGTCACACGTACGAATTCCGTCACGCAACGGTCGATGCCGCCAACCCCGGTCAGGGTTTCGCGGATAGGTGCGTCAACCAGCCCTTCCATCGGGGCGAGAATGATCCGCATGAGTGCTCCAGCATCAAGAGGGTCTGTTCAGGGTGAGGCTGATCAAAAATCAGACGGAGCGGATTGTAAGGAATTTGGCAGGAAGTTGATAGACGGGCACCCCGATACCGGGGTGCCCAATCGCTTATTCAAAGGCCTTATTTAACGTCGAACCGATCGGCGTTCATGACCTTGGTCCAGGCAGCAACAAAGTCCTTTACGAACTTCTCTTCGTTGTCGTCCTGGGCATACACTTCAGCGTAGCTGCGGAGAATGGAGTTGGAACCAAACACAAGATCAACACGGGTCGCAGTGAACTTGGTGTTGCCGTTGCTGCGATCCACGATATTGTATGAGTTTTTGCCAGTTGGCTCCCAACGGTTCGTCATGTCGGTCAGGTTCACGAAGAAATCGTTGGTCAGCTGGCCAACCCGATCCGTGAACACGCCGTGCCTGGTGCCACCGTGGTTGGTGCCCAGCACCCGCATGCCACCGAGCAGAACGGTCATCTCCGGTGCGGTCAGGCCCATCAGCTGGGCACGATCCAGAAGCATTTCTTCCGGTTTGACCACGTAATCCTTCTTCTGCCAGTTGCGGAAGCCATCGGCCAGCGGCTCGAGCGGTTCGAAGGATTCCGCATCCGTCATTTCATCGGTTGCATCGCCACGGCCTTTAAGGAAAGGAACGTGAACCTCATGGCCAGCAGCCTTCGCCGCCATCTCGATGCCCAGATTGCCACCCAACACGATGACATCAGCCATGCTGGCGCCGGTGTCTGCAGAAATCTGCTCATACACTTTGAGCACCTTGGCGAGACGGTCTGGTTCATTGCCTTCCCAGCTCTTCTGCGGGGCCAGGCGAATGCGCGCACCGTTGGCGCCACCACGCATGTCCGAACCGCGGAAAGTGCGGGCGCTGTCCCAGGCGGTGCAGACCAGTTCGTTCAGGCTCAGGCCCGCGTCGGCAATCTTCTCTTTGACCACTTCCTCAGTGTAGTTAGTCTCGCCCTGGGGAACCGGGTCCTGCCAGATCAGATCTTCAGACGGCACATCCGGGCCGATGTAACGGGACTTCGGCCCCATATCCCGGTGCGTCAGCTTGAACCAGGCCCGGGCGAAGCAGTCCCTGAAGTACTCGGGATCTGCCATGAACTTCTCACAGATCGCGCGGTCCTTAGGATCGACTTTCATCGCCATATCCGCATCGGTCATCATCGGTTTGCGACGGACGGACGGATCGGTCGAATCAACCGGCATATCCTCTTCTTTGATATCGACCGGCTCCCACTGGTTTGCACCAGCCGGGCTCTTGGTCAGCTGCCATTCGTAACCGAACAGGAGATCGAAATACCCCATGTCGAACTTGGTCGGGTTGGTGGTCCAGGCACCTTCCAGACCGGAGGTGATCGCGTTGGTGGCCTTGCCCTTCAGGTTCGGGTTGTGCCAGCCGAGGCCCTGTTCATGGACGTCCGCGGCTTCCGGCTCGGCACCAAGGGCGTCGGCATCGCCATTACCATGGGTTTTACCAACTGTGTGACCACCGGCGGTCAGCGCCGCAGTTTCCTCATCATCCATCGCCATACGAGCGAAGGTCACGCGGACCTGCTCTGCCGATTTTTGCGGATCCGGCTGGCCGTTCACCCCTTCCGGGTTCACATAAATCAGGCCCATCTGGACGGCCGCCAGCGGGTTTTCCATCGTGTCCGGCTTTTCAAGATCTTCATAACGGCTGTCTGAGGGTGCCAGCCACTCTTTCTCAGCACCCCAGTAGATGTCTTTCTCCGGATGCCAGATATCCTCGCGACCGTAAGAGAAACCGAAGGTTTTCAGGCCGAACGACTCATAAGCGACGTTGCCAGCCAGAATAAACAGATCGGCCCAGCTCACCTTGTTGCCATACTTTTTCTTGAGCGGCCATAGCAGGCGCCGGGCTTTATCCAGGTTGCCATTGTCAGGCCAGGAATTGATCGGTGCGAAACGCTGGTTACCAGTGCCTGCACCACCACGGCCATCAGCCAGCCGATAGGTACCCGCCGCGTGCCATGCCAGGCGAATCATCAGGCCACCATAGTGGCCCCAGTCCGCAGGCCACCATTCCTGGCTGTTGGTCATCAGCTCGTGCATGTCTTTTTCAAGCGCTTCGTAATCGAGCTTTTTGACCTCTTCCCGATAGTCGAAATCCTCACCCAGGGGATTTGTTTTCCGGTCGTGCTGATGAAGGATGTCAAGATTGAGGTTTTCCGGCCACCAACTAGTATTGTCCTGCGCATGGGCAGTACTACTTCCATGCATGACGGGGCACTTTCCGCCCGCGCTGTTATTATCTGTCATTTCTCTCTCCTCATTGGGTTTGGCAAAACGACACTGCTTCAATTCGACACTTCTAACTATAGGACACAATAATTACTCTGCTCTGAGTAATTCTTATATCCCGGATAGCGTGTGCCTATAAGGTTTTCCGCAGGCTCTGCGGGCTTCATTCCGGTTACTGGGCACAAGCATAATCGCTCGAGTAATCCGTCAGGATTCCGAGAAAATCGGGCCATACGGTAGAACGACTGAGTGAGAACATATTCGACATGGACCTGCTCCTGCCTGACTAGAACAGCTCCACCATAGCGCGGAGAAGGTCACGCAATACAATTAATTAAAAATACATTTGTGAAAGTTTTTATTTATGACTAGAGGTCACTAAGGGATTAAAGACGATCGATGGACGAGAACTTGCCGGCATCGTCAAACACGATGCGGAAACTGCCGCGAATGCCATCGCGCAGGTAGAAACGGGAGAGGATACGGGCCGGGAACCGGACAGAGCGTCCGTCCCGGGCCGTGGTGTGAACATCGGTAGCAACGCCCTGATAGAGTTTGATCCACTCATCAGGGCTGATGCTGATATCCACAATGATCTGCTGCATCTTATGCTGACCTTTTTGTCGGATTACGGCTTCGCCTAGTCCGACCTACCTTGAGTTGTAGGTCGGATTAACCAACCGCGTAATCCGACGCAGGACCGGCCCCAGGCTTCAGTTGGCCAGTTCAAGCAGCAGACGGTTCAGGCGGGTGACATAGGCACCCGGGTCCGGGAGCTGCTCACCGCTGGCCAGGGTGGCCTGGTCCAGAATGACGGCCGAGAGCTCATTGAACCGCTCTTCGCCCTTCTCGCTTTCGAGGCGCTGAACCAGCGGGTGGTCCACGTTGATCTCAAAGATCGGCTTGCTGTCCGGCACCTTCTGGCCGGCGGCTTCCATGATCTTCTTCATCTGCGCGCCCATATCGAAGTCACCCACCACCAGACAGGCCGGTGAGTCGGTCAGTCGGTTGGTCACCCGCACTTCCTGGACCCGATCGCTCAGGGCACTCTTGATGCGCTCCAGCAGATCCTTGTGCTCTTCGGCGGCCTCTTCCTTGTGCTTCTTGTCTTCCTCGGTCTCGACTTCCCCAAGGTCCAGATCACCCCGGGCAACATCCTGGAACTGTTTTCCGTCGTACTCGCTGAGGTAACCCATCATCCACTCGTCGATGCGATCGGTGAGGATCAGCACCTCAATGCCCTTCTTGCGGAACACTTCCAGGTGCGGACTGCTCTTGGCCGCCGTAAAGTTGTCAGCGGTGATGTAGTAGAGCTTCTTCTGGCCTTCCTTCATGCGGCTGATATAGTCATCCAGCGACACATTCTGCGCGCTTTCGCCGGTATGGGTGGAGGCAAAGCGAAGCAGGCCGGCAATCTTCTCGCGGTTGCTGAAATCTTCCGCCGGGCCTTCTTTCAATACCGTGCCGAACTCGCCCCAGAACTTCTGGTACTGCTCGGGATCCTTCTTGGCCAGCTTGGACAGCATATCCAGAACCCGCTTGGTCAGCGCGGTACGGATGCTTTCCACGGTGCTGTCGTTCTGCAGGATCTCACGGGACACGTTCAGGGACAGATCGTTGGAATCGATCACGCCCTTGGCAAAGCGCAGGTACAGCGGCAGGAACTGCTCGGCGTCGTCCATGATAAATACACGCTGAACATACAGTTTCAGGCCACGGGGCGCTTCCCGGTTGTAAAGATCAAACGGCGCACGGGCCGGGATATACAGCAGGCTGGTGTAGTCCAGCTTGCCTTCCACCTTGTTGTGGGACCAGGTCAGCGGGTCTTCAAAATCGTGGGCAATGTGCTTGTAGAACTCCTTGTACTCCTCGTCCTTGATTTCGGTACGCGGGAGGGTCCAGAGCGCTGTCGCATCGTTGACGGTTTCGTACTCGTCTTTCTTTTCACCTTCGTCGGATTCGGCCTTCATCACCACCGGGAAGGAAATATGATCCGAGTACTTCTTCACCAGACTGCGCAGTTTCCAGCCATTGGCGAATTCCTTGGCGTCTGATTTCAAATGCAGGACGATTTGGGTACCTCGGTTTTCCCGATTGACCTGTTCAATGGAAAACTCGCCGTCGCCGTGGGACTCCCAATGCACGCCCTCTTCCGCCGGTGCACCGGCACGACGGGTAAACACATCGACCTTGTCGGCCACGATGAACGACGAGTAGAAACCGACACCGAACTGACCGATCAGCTTGCTGTCCTTTTTCTCGTCGCCGGAAAGCTGCTGGAGGAATTCGGCGGTACCGGAACGGGCAATGGTGCCCAGGTTCTGGATGACATCGTCACGGGTCATGCCGATACCGTTATCGGTCAGCGTGACGGTATTCGCCTCTTCATCAAAATCCAGACGGATCTTCAACTCAGGATCGCCTTCGTACAGGCTGTCATCCTTCAAAGCCGCGAAGCGAAGTTTGTCTTCGGCATCCGAAGCGTTGGAAATCAGCTCACGAAGGAAGATTTCCTTGTTGGAATACAATGAGTGAATCATCAGGTGAAGCAGCTGCTTCACTTCAGTCTGGAATCCAAGCGTCTCTTTATTGGCTTCAACCGTCATGGTGTCTATGTCTCCTGCTTTTTACATTCGGAGTAGCGGCGTGGTTGGGCAGGCCTTTGTTTTGGAAAGGCCTGCCCAACCACACCACCCGACTATCGAGTTTGTGTTGAACAGGAAATGGGGACGAGGAAGGGCATTTCAAGCCCCCGAAAAGACCTGAAACTCAGTCCTCTAACAGAAAATGAGCCCGGGCAGTCGCTATTGGTTGGGAACGGGATTTCTGCCAGGCGCTTACCATCACATTGGCAACCCGGTTGCCCTGGCGGGTCAGGCGGCATTCGGCGTAGGTTTCACGGTTGAGGCCTGCCCGGAGGTAATCGAGCGAAAAGTCGACGATACGGGGCATGCGCAGGCTTTCCTGGGACATGATCAGGTAGATATTGGCGGACATTTCCATAAAGCCACCAATGACACCGCCATGAATGGCCGGCAGGATCGGATTACCGAGGTTGGAGTCCTTGCAGGGCAGGCGGAAAATCAGATCGTCTCCGAACCGCTCGCACTGCAGGCCAATCCAGGTGGCGTAGGGAATGCTCTGAAGCATCCGGCTGAAGTCGCCGGTTTCCTGGGTATAACGGAGGATTTCCGGATCGGTCATTCTTCACCTCCTGTTATCAGATCCCGGTAATGTTTCGGGCTGGCATCCTTGCCGATACGCATGAAGGTGGCCACGCAGTTGGCAATGGTCTCACCGTCCTCCTGATAGGCTTCACAGCGCGTAAAGATGATGTTCCGTGTCACACGGTAGGTTTCCGCACGTGCGTAGACCGGTTTCCGGGGCTGCGCCGGGCGCATGTAGTCCACACGCAGGTCGAGTGTCGGGCAGAGTTCGAAATCTTCCAGGGCACACAGGATCACGCACCCTGAAGTGGTGTCCATCAGCGTGGTAATGGCTCCGCCGTGAATGACGCCGGTGTCCGGGTTACCGATGATGCGGTCGCTGTAGGG
>Ga0194137_10000745_pt1 | contig 20705 bp, 14 predicted proteins | sample TARM_MetaG_T3_14_FD_134025 | JGI IMG/M metagenome (GOLD analysis project Ga0194137, IMG submission 134025) | Freshwater microbial communities from Pennsylvania, USA, analyzing microbe dynamics in response to fracking - TARM_MetaG_T3_14 (version 2) | ecosystem: Environmental > Aquatic >... | reverse complement strand
GGATAAACAAGGACCGATCAGTCGACACATAAGCCACAAAGGAAATAAAATGAGCTTTGCTCATTTCATGATCGAAGGTAATGTAGTATTCCCCATCGTCATCCGTTACTACTGCGGTGTGTTTTTCATCAGCTGGTTTGGCCACCAGTGGAGCCAGTTTGCGGCCACAACAGGAAAGCTCCGCATCGCCAGTGGTGCTGATCACATTGCCGCAGTTTGGACAAACATAAAATTTTATTCGTTTCAAGTTTCCAGTTTCCATATCATTCAGTTCCAGATCTCCTAAAAGTATTTTTTCAATATTCACCTCAAATAGTTCCGATAGCTCCCCCAGTAGGGATACATCCGGACAACCCAGGCCACGTTCCCATTTGGAGATGGTTTTATCACTGATGTGCATCCGATCGGCAACCTGTTTTTGAGTCATTGCTTTTTCTTTTCGTAATGCCTTCAGTAGTATACCTACCTTATTACAATCCAATTGTCGTACCTCCATATGAATTATAGTAACGGATCGATGGAAATTATTCAATCAACGCTCCGTAGAGTTTCGGAAACTTTTGCCACTTAATCACCAGAGCTAGCCCCAAAAAACTGGCCCTTATTTCTACTGCTTGTTTTTTGTCGCGGATTTATGTTCCATTCCTTACTTGTATCCGTTATCATCTGGCGGTCAGCCTCAAAAAACCTTTTAGTCTATTTCAAACAACAAGGGTGTGTGATCCTGTCGTGGCCCTGAATCAATCATTTCTGATTTGATAACACGACTGGCAAGACGGTCACTGACCAGCCAGTAGTCAATTCTCCAGCCCGAATTATTAACTTTACTTGTTTTCACGCGCTGAGCCCACCAGGAGTAAACCCCAGTCACGTCCCCATGAAGCCGGCGAAAGCTATCCGTAAAGCCTTTGGCCAAAAGGCCGGTAAAACCCTGGCGTTCCTCATCGGTAAAGCCCGCGGAACGACGGTTATTCTCAGGATGAGCCAAATCAATTTCCTGATGGGCGACATTAAAATCTCCAGTTGCAATGACCGGCTTTTTTCGATCTAAAGCGGCCAGATAATCGGCATACTTTTGGTCCCAAGTTTGACGATCAGCCAGTCGATTCAAGCCGTCCCCAGCATTGGGCGTATAAACCTGAGTCAGGAAAAAATCATCAAATTCCAAGGTGATGATGCGACCTTCTGCATCCATGGTGCCTGGTGCGTCAATCACCGGCATGGTAACGGTTGGGGTCAGATCCTTCTGATATAAAAACATGGTTCCGGCATAACCCTTGCGAGCCGGTTCGACTGAACTGTTCCAGACAATTTCATAATCTGAAAATAGGTCGCTCAGAATTTCAAAGTGTTTTTTTGTCGGTCCCTTACTCGGTAGCTTTGTTTCTTGGATAGCAATCACTTGTGGCTGGTGCTCAATAATGCTCTCCAATACCCGCTGTGATAATAGCGCCCGTGCTGATTCACCGGTTAATGCCGCATTTAATGAGTCAATGTTCCATGAAATAAACTTCAATCTATTTTCTCCTCATAGCCTATGTTTAAAACAGCGTTTCCTTGTTTAAACATGTTATTTTTTTATTATTTATCATCTCATAAAATCCATGCAGAAACAATTAATTTTCTTTAGATCTCACCAATCTGATAATTCCCCTTGTAAATATTCCCCAGCCCGCCGTCGATGGAGATGAGATCCCCTGATTTGAAGCGATGCCCATTGATGGTACATTCTTTGGTTGAATCATTAACTTCGAGACCCTTGCATTTAACAATACAGACCTTGCCGACGCTGGCGGCGGCCACCGCGGCATGGGAGGTAACCCCGCCCTTGGCCGTAATCAGACCGTCACAGACAAAGATTAGCGGAATATCATCGGGCACGGTGTCCGGCCGCACCAGAATAATTTTTGACTCAGGAGCGTTTTGTTTTAAGCTTTCCATATCGGCCATATCAAAGGCCAAAAGTCCTGACAACACGGCACTGCTCATGCCGATGCCGTGACCGACCAGTTCCATTTCATGAGGTGCCAGCAGAAAACCGGAAAAGGAAGTTTGTTTTTTGAGCTTCTGATTCCTAGTCTGCAGAATATACAAATCATCAGGGTGATCGGATTCAAAGGTAAATTCTATTTCCTGGTGGACAAAGCCATACTCTTCGATCAGCCGTCCGGCATAACCGATCAGAGCCATATAGATTTTAGGGAATCCCGACTCTAGTGACATACTACTGTCCTGATAATCCCGGTTTCTTTGCGACTCGCTAATGGGCAGGGTATTGACCAGTCCGGAAACCACATCTTCGCCTTGACTGCAGAGGGCAAAATCGCCATAGAGATTAATCCCGGCACACCCGTTAAAGGGACTGCTGGTAAACACCACCCCAGTGCCGGAGCGAGCCGAGCGGTTCCCCAGCACCATTTTCTGAACTACCACGGCGGTTCCCCAGTCCTTTGCAATCTGCAGATGGTCGCGATAGTAAACCGCACTTTGGGAAAACCAGGAGTCTAAAACTGAGCGAATCGCCTGTTTTAGCTGCTGAAACAGGTTGCTTTCGATTTCGATGTCATAGTCATTTAGAACCATTTTATAGCCGTAAGCGACGGCCTTCATCTGATCGGGACTAAAATTGATTTTGAGATCGACGTCCCATTGTTGCTTGTGTTTCTGCATCACCCGGTCAAAAACATCGCGGTCGATCCCGTAAGCCATCCCCCAACTCTGGAGAAAACGGCGGTAACAATCCCAGGCCGTCCAGCCACAGCCCTCTCTTTGGCTAAAGGCTTGGGCGATTTCGTCATTCATCCCGACATTCAAAAATGTTTTCATCGCTCCCGGCAAAGAAATTGACGAGCCCGAGCGGATCGAGAAGAATAAGGGATTGTCGGCATTACCAAACGATTGCCCCGTAATTTTCTCGATGACTGCAATATGCTTCTCAATACGCAAATCCATATCACGCATCATATCCGGGTGACCTTCAATGGTTTCCTTATGCCTGAATACTTCGGTGGTAATTACAAATCCTGGTGGCACATGAAATCCATAGGTAATCAGTTTTTTTAGAAAATAGGCCTTGGCTCCCAAAAAAACCGGATTGTCAATTTCTGCGGTGCTTTCGGTCAGCAGACTAAAGGTGATGTCCGGGTCATAAGTCATCATGCTTTCAATAAAGGTGCTCGAATAGTTTTTCATCATGCTTCGAAGCCCGTTGATGGTGTCGGTGATAAAGTTATCCAGATCCTGAACCAAAAAAGCGGTGGACAGGTTGTCGCGCAGAAATTTCTCTGATTCGATGTGATAGAACTTGCGGCTGTCTCCAGCCATTTCTACCTGTTTTGAAGCGAGAACCTGGGGAATAATAACCTTCATCGGGATTTCAAAGAGATCAAAAAAATATTCACTGATCATTTGTTTAATATCATTGGCCATAAACTGAAAAATATTGATGTACTGGTGGATCGAAAAGCTGGGCGAGGCCAGCCCAAATTTAAGCATATCCAAATGGGAATTAAAGCCTTGATTGTAAATACCATCCAGCTCCAGCCCATCCTTAAATAGCAGCAGGATCTGATAAATCTGACGAAAGGTTTTGGCGGTAATGTATTCTGCATTAAAAGGCTGGGTGACCTGAGTCATCAGTTTTGCAACCGTTCTTTCGAGCCGGTACATCAGACCCAGGGCATCAAATTTAGGCTCCACATATTCGCCGTACATCGAGGGAATATCGGCCGCGATGTGCCGCTTGTAATAGATGTTCTCTGAGGCTTCACTGGGACGGGGATCCTGAATAATCAATTTGAGATGGTTCATGTGTTGATAAATCTGGCGAATCGATGCTTCCTTATCGCCTCTTTTAAGACTTTCTTTTAATTCGGTCAAATCCCCAGTCAGATGGGGGCTGTAACCGCTGAGCATGACCAGGACATCGTCAAATTCAAAGGAATATTTTTCCAGCAGCAGGAAGTAAACCCTGAAAAGATAAAGCACCCGTTTGCTGTCGAGCGATTGGTTCGATCCAAAAGCTTGCAACACCTCCTGGATTATATCAATATCCAAACGGAGCAACTCGGTTGGGGGGGCTTTTAATTCCTGGCAAAGTCGAATCATCGTTTGATGAGGCCGAAGAAACCATTGGCTGTTCTGATCAAGACCTTCATAAATTTCCTGGGGGATCAGCTCTTGTAGCGGTTCCTTATTGCCGTCATACCAGTAGGTGATGATTTTCCGGGCCAGATCGATATGGGTATTGTTGCTTTCAATATGAATCTGTTTGCGCATAAAATGGATCAGCCGGTCTTTACGGCGGGAAGCCTCATCAATGGCAGTTGTCACATCCCGAAGCTCACCCTCAGCGCCGATTTCCCGAAAATAGACCGGAAAGATCCGCGCCAGTTGTTTGATTTCCCGATAAACCGGCGTGATCTGGCCATTTAACAGCCGGGTAATATCCCGCTGAAAAAGATCGGTGTCGGAAATAAAGATCCCACCCAACTTGAGATTGACAATTAGGGCTGCCAACAGGACCCGCATGGCTCGGGGATTTTCTTCAATTAATTCCAACCAGACCCGAATGTTTTTGACGTGATTGGAATCAATCAGAATCTGCCAGTCGCTATTGAGACTCAATTTCCCCGGGTAGTTAAAGCCGAGACTGATCAGCGCTTTGGTGAAATAGTCAATATTGGTGGCATCACCGGTGGCAATAATTTCTTTGCCGAGGGTGAGAATGCAATCCAGTACGGTGCCACCATGGTCCACATTGAGTTCCTGAAACTCGGCCATAATGGTATTAATAAATTCGGTGATATCGTTAGCATCCAGTTCATCAAAAATGTTGCGCAGATTGCGGTTGATATCATAAATCAGATGGTCGTTCAGAGTTGCCATGCCGGGTAAATGCAGCAGATAATACAAATAGTAGATGGTTTCTAAATGGGTAGGGAATTTTTCTGAGAAACTACGGAAATAAGCGGCAATGTCATTAAAAAAAGGCAGCTTCTGAAGCTCACTCCAATTGCTGGCCTGTTGGCGCTGGGCTCTGAGCTCCTCAAAAAAGACATGTCCGATGGCCTGGATGTCTTCTACCTTCATATGGGGAAAAAGTTTTTGCCGGGAATCAAACCACGTATCAGCCAGGGAGCTTTGATCCCAGTAATCAATGCACTGATCGAGCAAGTTTGTGGTGATCTCTACCAGCGTTGCGCTAAATTCTGGTTCCGCCGCCACCTTATTCAAATAAATTTTAAATACGCCGGAATTTTTGACATAAAGAAGTTCGTGCTGAGCCATGTCTTCTTTGAGAACATCAATGCACAAAGAAATTATTGCTTTGGGATATTCGTCAAGATTGGCCAGGCGATCCATAAACCGGATCAATACCTGACTGAGCAAGACTCGTTGGCTGTCTTTTAGTTTAGAATCCAGCACTGACCGGATCATCTCCACCAGTACCGCCAAGGCCTTCTCGGATTCTTCCAACTCATGGTAGAGCCAGAGATCGCCAAGACAAATGGTCTGCAGCGACTCAATGACATAACGATTGTTGCGATACTTATGATTGAGCTCAACTAAAAATTCCTGGGTACGCTTATGAATCCCCCAGTAGTCTTTTGATAATTCGCCGAACCATCGCTGAATCTCCGGGATCTCGGTGACACTTTCCCGGGTCTGATTAAGATTGGCCTCTAAAGCCTTGGAAGAAAACACGTTTGCCATTTTTCTATCCCCCTGATTACAATCGATTCGCTTAAATAATTATTTTCACCGTATTTCGATCCGCTTCATTGGTCACGCTAAAGGATTTGGCGTAATTTTTAATGATCGCCAATGATAGCTCATTCTCCTCTGCCTTTTCTAGTTCATAGGCATCACCTGCAAAGCTGGCCTCGATGGTGATCTCACCACTTAAATCTGAATACTCCACCAAAAGTGTTACCCTGGTCTTGGGAAACTCCCGCAGCAAGATCGCCAGGATCAGTTCCTCACAAACCAATTGAACATTCATAATCTGCCGATCGGTAAACATCTGCTTTTTAAGGAAGGTTTCGATTTTGGCATTGAGTTCATAGAGGTCAAAGCCGCTGCCCGCCGCGATATATTCAAAGGACGAAATTTTTCTTATAAACGCCCGGGTTCTGGCCTTCTTGGGATGGTCAAATATTTCTGCCGGTGTTCCGTCTTCGTAGATCCCCTTTTCATCCATATAAAAGACCCGGCTAGAAACATCGCGGGCAAACTTCATCTCATGGGTCACAATCATCATCGTCATCCCGCTTGATGCCAGCTTGCGGATAACCCCCAGAACCTCACTGACCATGGTGGGATCCAAGGCCGAGGTGGGTTCGTCAAACAAAACAATCTCCGGTTTCATCGCCAGGGTTCTGGCAATCGCCGCCCGCTGTTTCTGGCCACCCGATAATTCGTCGGGAAAGGCCAGGGCTTTTGACCGGAGCCCGACCATTTCCAGATAAGCCAGCCCTTCATCATAAGCCTGTTGCCGGGGCATTTTTAATAAATTAACCGGCCCTAGCATCAGGTTTTCAATGATCATCAGATGGGAAAAGAGGTTAAAAGACTGAAACACCATCCCCATTTTCTGGCGCAGTCCCGAGACATCGGCATTTTTAGCCAGGATGTTTTGGCCATCAATGACAATCTCGCCACTTGTCGGGGTTTCCAGCAGGTTTATGCAGCGCAGAAAGGTTGACTTGCCGCAGCCCGATGGCCCGATGATCGAAATCACTTCGCCTTCTTTTATCTCGGTGCTGATGTTGTTAAGCACTTCTAATTCTCCAAAGCTTTTGAACAAACCATTAATTGTTATCATTCTGCCACCTCCGCTACACTTACTTCTGGATCAATAATCCCTTTGACCAGCCGTTTCCGGCGTTTAGGATCAATCGAAACTTCAATTTTTCCCAGTGCGATAATAAACAAGTAGGTGATCACAAAATAAATAAAAGCAGTCACAAAGAGCGGGAAAAAGGCATCAAAGGTACGGCTCCTAATGATATCTGTCATCTTGGTCAAATCCTGAATGGCAATATAACCGACCACCGAGGTCATCTTTACCATGCTGATAAATTCACCCTTGAAAATCGGCAGAATATGACGCAGCGCCTGGGGCAAGGTGACCTTAAAAAAGCTGGATACCCTGGTAAATCCCAAGGCATAGGCAGCCTCTAGCTGTCCCTTGTCGGTGGCATCGATGGCGGTTCGAAATATCTCTGCTGAATAGGCGGCGAAATTAATCGAGAAACCCACCACGGCGATGAGAATCGGGGCAATATCGACTGAGGCAAACAAAATATAATAAAGGATCATCAGGGTTAGCACAATCGGCACCCCCTGAATCAGCCGGATATATACAATCGCCAGCCCGGACAATATCTTTGACCGGGACCTGCGCATGGCACAGATTACCGCCCCCAGAATGCTACCAAATAATAGTGACAACATCGAAATGACGATGGTCGTCCACAACCCCTGCAGAACCAACTTATAGCGATCTTCGACAATAAAGGTTTTGTTAAAACTATCCTGAAGCGAGCTAAAAAAGCCGGTCAGGAATAAGCCCTCTCCCGAGGCGCTACCAGGATATGCTTTATTCTTAACAAGCGCCACGGCGCGATCTGATTTAAGCGGTGTCAGGAATCGGATCGACTCTGCCCGTTCCGGTGTATAGGCCAGGTAGAAAGCCAGGTCAATCTTGCCAGAGGTAAGGCTGGGAATAAGGGCTGAAAAATCCATCGTTTTAAGATCTAAATTCATTCCCAGTTTGGCTGCCAGGATTCTGGCCAGATCGACTTCCAGTCCCACCAGCGCATTATCTTTATAGTAGGAATAAGGGTAATCGTCGCCGAGAACACCCGCTACCAAGGTGCCATTCTCACCCGTCAAGGTAACCGGCGTCAGCACCTTTTGGGCCTCATCACTGCTCATCCATTTCTTTGTTAAAGCATCCAATGAACCATCAGCAATCATGCTTTTCACTGCCGCATCGAGCTTATCCCCCAGCTCAGTGCTGGTTTTGCTCATTCCAATAGCAGCTGAGTTATCCGCATACGGCGCCAAGGCCAGCAGGTCGGGATTTTGTTCGATGATCTCAGCTACCTTGGACTCACTGGTCAGCATCGCATCAATCCGATCGGCTTTCAGGGCTTCTGTCATCGCTGAAAAATCGTTGAATTCATATTCCTTTGCATCATACAGCGGACGGAAATTATCGATGTGCACCATCCCGGTAATAAAGCCCACCCGTTTGCCGTTAAGTTCATCGTTGCTGGTGATGGTATCGTCGGCCGCTTCTAAATTTCCGACATACATGCTTTTTCGCACCATCACGCTGTTATGAAGCACCACATAGGCATCACTGTAAAGCACTTCCTGTCCCCGTTCGTCGGTTTTAAAGAAGTCCGAGATGATAATATCCCCTTTGCCGCTTTGGAGCGCCGGGATCATCGCCGCATAATCCATGGTAATGATTGTATAATCGAAGTTGGCATAGTTAGCAAAGCGCTTGATAAATTCAATGTCATAACCAGTAAGCTCGCCATTTTCGTAATAATTCATCGGTTCGGTCAAGCCGTTGGTAATGATCGTCAGCTTCCTCTCCGGGCTCTGGGGTTTAGGAATATCGGGCATCTCTCCGCCAATGTTATCAATCCAGCGGTTCACCATTTCATCGGCGGTACCATCCTGATGAAGCTGTTTAATAAAAGCATTAACCTGATCATTAAGCTCCGTATCACTCAACCTGACCACAGTCGCAATTTCAATATTGCCGAGTTCCTCCGGAAGCTTAACCAGATCGGGATTGCTAAGCAGAATCCGGTCAACCCCGGAGCTGTCATAAATAACCGCCGTGGCCTTGCCACTTTTAAGCGCCGCCACCCCATCAATAAACTGGGTAAAATAAGAGATCTCGGCATTGGGCATAAACGCTTTAGCCACTTCTTCTGGCGGCGTTCCTTCAGGAACGCCGATGATATAGCCGGCCTGGTTTAAGTCACTGCTGCTACTGATCTTCGCTTCATCTGCGGCTGAACAACCGCTGATCAATATGATTACAAACCCTAACATTAAGGCCAAAAGCTTTCGTCTACTGGGCATTGCCGCCTCCTCAATTCTGTCTTTTTTACAACCAATCCCGGTGATCGGGATCATAACCCTTGGTTTAACCAGTAAATACTTCATGTTCACGATCCCAAAATTTGCCTGTTATTCTGTCGGATGACTTAACTTACATATTTTTTTATCGACAAAATATTTTTGCTTTCTTCAAAGCGATAGTCCACCTCATCCATGGTTTTTTTAACCATCAGCACACCTAGCCCCCCGATTTGACGCTCTTCAGCCGTCAATGTGATGTCCGGATCGGGGTTATCAAGGGGATTGAATGACTTACCATAGTCAATAAACTGGATCTCTACCAGTGGCGGGTTACCATAGGCATCAAATTGAATGATTACCTCGCCGTCATCTGGAGCATAGGCATAGTGGGCAATGTTTGTATATATCTCTTCTACCGCCAAATCAACCTGAAAGATCATTTTCATACCGGCACCAACTGCCTCCAGTTCGGCATCGATAAATTCGAGAATCTCAGGCAAATTTTTTGTCGACGCATCAACGATTAATTTCTTCATATTATTGATCTCCTTTACTGTTGGTTAACAAATCTACCGGAGTACCCATCACGTCAATCGTTTTTATGGAATGAAATCCGAGCCTCTCGTAAAATTTCTGATTGTCCTTGATATTGCTATTTTCCAAATAAATGGGACAGTCACTAAACTTTTTAATATCATATTCCATCAGTGCCCGACCCGCACCTTTTCTCACCGAAGCGATCATAAATAGATAATGATGCTCTTTGTTGTAATGATACCGCTCGGTGATCAACGCTTCATTCTTGACCATGATCAAACTTTTGATCTGCGCCAGCATCAGGAATTTGATTAACTCTTTAAACATTCCACTGGCAAGGGCACTGCGGATACTAAAAAAGGGTCTGCCCTTGTGGTTCCAAATAGAGACCCCGACTATTTCATCCTCAGCAACTGCCACATGAATCTCCCCATTGCGATTGTAGTAGTCAACCATCAATTTGATGTATCGGCAAAGATCTTTCTCATTTTGAAACACGGCTAGATAGAGGGGATCGTTCTTAAAGGCATTGCACAAGACATCAGCTGCCTTTTTTAAGTTGCTTTTATCTAACTTTTTGTCCCCTATTGTTATCATATGTACCTCAAGAAAATATCGTTATTGAGTTCAAAAAGTGTTACCTTATCTTTGGACCAAATCGGCTTTCCCCCAAGATATAGCATATTATTAACACCATCGGCGGTGATTGCAAAAGCGATTATTTTTCCAATCGGACAGCCTTCGATGTTTTTTTTCTTCAGATAATCCCTGATTGAATTGACTAATAAGTTTGAAACTCCCTGCTGTTGAAACGCCTGCTCAACAACTATATCAAACAATAGAATATCGTTATCCCTTCCCTTTTCTAAGGGAATCACTTCTGTGTCGTTCAGATTGTCATCGATATACTCCTGGTTATCGACAGCCCGTTGATAAATGCCGGAATCGACACTGAAAAAACAGGTAAAACCAATCAGCACATTATCAGCGAATGCCGCAATAAAACCGTCTTTAAATTTTAAAAATCGTTTTTCTGCCATCCCTTCATTTGATATGATGTTATCTCCGAAGCTTTTACGATCTAACTCCATAATGGCTTCAAAGTCCTGCATCGATAAACGCTCACCCTGCTTTATAAGAATATCCATTTTTCTACTCCTCAAGCTTAAATCCCAGCATGGTGATATCATCAAACTGTGGTTCGGTATCGGCAAATTCATCCACATCTGCTAAGATATCAGCGCACAGGGATTTAATATCATGCTCGTCTTTTGAAGCAACCAAAGTTTTCAGACGTTCCAGTCCATAAAACTCATTTTTGGTATTATTCGCCTCAGGGATTCCATCGGTATAGAGATAGATGATATCGCCTTTTTCGATTTGCGATTCATTCATCTTGTATTTTGCCGTTTCCATGCCGGCGCAGACAAATCCTTTCTTGCCGGTAAGCATTTCAACGGTGCCATCTTTTTTCCAGATTATTGCTGGATCATGTCCGGCATCACACCACTGGAAGACCCCTGTTTTGACGTTAATAACAGCAATCAGCAAGGTCACAAACATGCCCTGTTCGTTGTTGTTGCACAGGTTGATATTGGCTTCAGTCATGACCTCATCGACAGGCAAGCGTCTGAGCACCAGGTCTTTTACCGTTGCTTTAGTCATCGCCATAAACAAAGCCGCTGGAACCCCTTTTCCGGAAACATCCCCAATGGTGATGCAAAAGTGATCATCATCGACGAAAAAGAAGTCATAAAAGTCGCCGCCCACATCTTTAGCCGACCGCATCGAGGCATAAAGGGTAAACTCGTTTCTGTCGGGATACTCAAAATTCCGGGGCAGCATCCCTTCCTGAATCAGGGTGGCAATCCGCAGCTCGGTTTCAATCCGCTCTCGCTCAGAAGTGGCACTGGTCAGTTCTTTGATATAACGGATAATATCACTGGTCATCTTGTTGAAGGCTTCGGCCAAAATTTCGATTTCATCACCCGTTCTTACTTCGATATTCAAAGCGACAATCTCACTGAGGTTATCATCGATATTGGTATTGACAAAATCGGTAGCATTATCAACAATCACCTGCAAGGGATCAATAATCGATTTGTTGAGAAATAACAGATAAATGGTGATAAACAGAATTAAGATCAGTGCAGCAATGAAAGAAACCAGAATAATATAATTAAGAAGGGTTGAATCGATATCATCCATAGACATATCTGCCCCAACAATCAAAACCGCATTCCCTTGCGCGTCTTTTAACACATTAACTGCAGAAATCAGATATCCAAACTCGCTTTCATTTGTGATAATTGTCTTAATTTTCTCAGAACCGGAAAAAAACTGATTAGCGGCATCAATGTCTTCCTGCGGAAAATAGTCCGCACCCAAAAAATCACCAAATACAAAATGACCGATCGTCCCCGGTTTAGTTCCCTGACCAAAAACTTCAAACCCCTTTTCAGTGGGTACGTAGGCATAGAGGTATTCCAACTGGTTCTGTTCCTGAATGATCTGCAACTCTTTAATAAACAATTCATAATCAGCATCGGTCTGGCCGGTTTCAAAATACTGGTTGACCTTATCAACCGGAACAAGGACTGAAGCCGTATTCACCAATGCGGTGATATGTTCTTCATAGCGCTTAAACATCGAATCCCGATAACTGAAATAAGAAACCAGCACAATCACCAGCGACAACACCAGTGCCAGAATCATACTGGCTGAGGCAAACTTGGTTTTTAAACTGATTCGACGAATACTTTTTTGTTCTTTCATATATGCCACCTTTTTTATAGAATAATAAGCAAATTGTTAAATACCAGGGTTCGGTTATAGGCAAAGGATTTTGCCTTTTTACGGACGATCGATACGCCCAGATAATCAAGCGCTTCATCCGGTTTTTCGGATTCTTCAAAAGGATTGTAGCTGGTGCTGTCATCCCTGAGCCGAATATAGATATCCTCTTCAAATAGCGCGATTTTTATATGAATATAATGCGGTTTGCCATCATTAAAACCGAAATTAATAATATTAGCTGCCAATTCTTCAATGGTCAGGTTAATGAAATAGGCGTTCTTACTGTCAATATCCAACCGTTCGCAGAAGGCCTCAATTTCGATTACACATTTTTCCAGCTCTTTAATATCAGAAGAAAGGGTGGTTTCATATAGTTTATCCTTAGCAATAATCGGTTCCTTAAATAATAGCAGATTTCGGTAACCACCCTGTTTCTTGATAACTAAAGCCGCAAAGAGCAGGATCACCATGGTAGCCGTTTCCGCCGCCACAATTGCTAATGCTGTTCCGCGCACTCCAAAAACCGGAATAAAACCGGCCGAAAAAACGATCAGTAGCAATAATCCCCGCATAAAGTAAATCAACCCCGCCAGGGTCGGGCGCTTAATGGTCTGATAAAAGTGTGCCATAACACAGTTAAAACAGGTTTGCACTACCCCGAAGGCAAAGATTCGGATGGTCTGAGCGACCAGTGGCAGATTTTCCGCTACTCCAAACATGGCCGCAATCGGTTCTGCCAAGATAAGCAAAAACAGGGCGCATAAGGCACTGAGTAAGACCGCTGTCTTTAAAGACAATCTCATGGTGTTATAAACCCCTTCGGTATCCTTCTCGCCGGCAAAGGTTGCCACCAGCGGTGCCAGCGCCAATGAAATACCATCAAAGATGGCATAGGCAAACAGCGATACATTAAAAAGGATATTATAGACAGCCAGTCCCCCCACCTCCGCTGTCACACTGAGTAAATTATTGATGACGATCAGGGTGATTCCCTGATAAATAAAGGCCGATGCAATCCCGAAACCACCCTGAAAAAGCTGATAGCCCGCTTTTGGGCTAAGGGAAGTCTGACATAATTTAAGGTGGTTATGTTTTTTAAAAAAGTGCTGTGAATAGATGATAATCGCACACGACTGTCCGATAATCATAGCCAGTGCCCCGCCAAACACGCCCATATTCAGGCCAAAGATGAAGACGAGATCCAACACCAGATTCACTACCACCGAGACAGTAATCCCCAGGGTCGATAAAAACGGATCAGCGTCACTGCGAATCAGTAGCGACATCACCGGAGCCACAATAAATATCGGTGCTGCGAGCACAATCGGCCACATATAGTCGCTGGCCGTCGCAATTCCCGCCCCGCCGGTGAGGCTAATAATGGTCGGCAGAAAGAGGCTTCCCATGACCGCAATAATGACTCCCACTGCCACGGCAAAAAACATTGCCACGGTAAAATAAGATCTAATTCCATCTTTATCCTCGGCTCCAATGGACTCCGATACTTTTAGCGATCCACCGACTCCAAAGGCGTAGCCGAACAGGTTATAAACCGCATATACCGGCATTGAAACTGCCAGTACCGACAAGCCAATCGTTCCAAAGGCATTACCCAGAATGATCGCATCGACAAAAGTTCCCAGCACCACCCCAGCCGAGGAAAGGATGCTATTGATAACAAATATACGAAAAGCCTTGTTAACAAAATGTTGATTATTCATGATGCCTTCTCTCCACGCTCCACTTTTTTCATTCTTAATAAACTATATCTGAGGGAACTGCTCATTGATCGATTATCAAATGATCGAGTCGCTAACAAAATCATCCCATCAGAAAAAAGTTATACGTTGCTATTATAGCATATATTATTCATGCTTTGTCCAAGATTTACTTAATTAATTGTGAAGTTTTGTAAAAATTTCTAATAGATCAGCTTTAATTTTGACATCAAAAAAGCCTGAGTATCACCTCAGACTTTTTTCTAGTATTTTCCTCGTTATAATCTACTGTTCTCCTTCGCTTGATCGCCAATGCTCTGTTTCTATTTTACCACCTTAGACGTCTTAACCAGCCAAATAATTTTTGTTTACATCTTTTTTACCAGTCGCTTTTACTTCAGATAGCCTCTTTTACGATTGAAATCTATATTAGAATTTCTTAATGATTTCTTAACTCAGAACCATTTCAAGATAGCTTTAAGCATTAGCCTATATATTATGACTAAGCAAAGCCTCATCAAACACTTAACCTATTCCAACCTTTCATGAAAGCAACGGTCTCATCAAAGAGCGTTGTTTTTATTTTTTGAATAGTTGCACCCTCAGTAATAACTCGCTAAATTTATTAATAGTCAATTCGTTTAAAAAATGATAGAATATAACAATTATGAATTCTCATTTTAGCATCATTTTTCATTGAATAAATCTATTCCTAAACTTAGTGGAGGTAACCATCTTGCGAATCACCAGAGACGAATTTCACGGACGTATAAAATTATCAAAAAAAGAGAGCCCCGATCCCAGTACAGAAAAACCTTCAGAAACCCCGGCGCCTTCCGAATCGCCATTAAGCGCTTCTACGAATCTTCCCAAAAAGAACAAAAACAAGGGCGATTTAACCACGAAGTTATCGGATTCTGAAATTAAAAAGCAATTATTAATCTTAGCTGAAGAAACAATCAATCAATTATCGGACCCCAACAAAGTACTGCGCGATGTCGAAGATATCTATCTCATTTTTAAAGGGCAGATGATGGTCATCAACAAGTGCCGCTTACTTTCTGTCAGTGAACAGCAGGAGCAGAACGCCCAGGTATATGCCTGCTACTATAAAAAGAAGTTTGAGCTAAAAAAACTGGAAATGCAAAAAAAGAAAGACTGAGTTTTCAGTTCTGCTGACTATTTTAAAATCATTATGTGCAATCGAAACAAAAACCATGGCGCTAAACGCGCGCCATGGTTTTTTTTCGATTGTGGGTCTTCTCTTTACTTCAGATACGACTAAGCAAGCCGTTTGCCCGACTCTCTGCAGGCTTTTAAGCAGTCTTCTTCGGGAATTATCATTAATTTAAATCCATCCTCACCTTAAAAGTGCGGAAATTTTAATATCCTCAACTTTATTCTAATGCTCCTCTGACATTTTTCAATTCCTGGATAATGGCGATATTCTGGGGACAATGCTCTTCACATTTTCGACACGCAACGCAATTAGAGGCTTTAGCATCTTTGGGAAACATCGTAGCATAGAGAGATTTGGCCTTTTCCAGTGTATCAAACAAATAGGCATTGTTATAAAGCGAAAAATGTCCCGGGATATCGACCCCGGATGGACACGGCATACAATACCGGCAATTTGTACAGTTGACCTTCATCTTTGCCATTATTGTTTTCCTGGCAAAATCCACTAATGCTTGTTCTTCTGTGGATAAGGAGTTGGCCGCACCTTCGTTTGCAGTATTTAAATTATCGATCACCTGCTCCATCGTTGTCATGCCGCTGAGTATCACGGAAACCTCCGGATGATTCATGACCCACCGCAGCGCCCATTGAACCGGGGTTCTTTTGATTGGTGCTTGATTCCAGGCGGCTAAAACTTCTTGGGGTAATTTATTGACCAACGCACCGCCTCTGATTGGTTCCATAATGATTATCCCCAATCCTTTACTAGCCGCATATTCCAGACCTTTTTTACCAGCCTGATAGTTTTCATCCAGATAATTGTATTGAATTTGACAAAATGACCAATCATAAGCATCGACAATTTCGACAAACAAATCATAGTCATCATGAAACGAAAAACCAGCGTGTTTGATTTTACCGTCTTTGATTGCCTGATCCAAAAATTCAAGGGCTCCCAGGTTTTTTAAGTTTTGCCAGAAACCTCTGTTTAGGCCATGCAATAAGTAAAAATCGATGGTATCGGTTTCTAGGCGTTTTAGCTGTTCATTCAAGATTCGGTCCATGTCTGCTCGTGACTGAATCAGCCATGACGGCAGCTTTGTCGCGATTTTAACCCGTTCCCGATAACCATCTCTTAATGCCCTGGCCACAAAAGGTTCGCTCTCTCCCGCTGTATGAAAACCGATTCCGTGATAAGGATAGGCCGTGTCGATATAATTCACCCCATTGTCAATGGCATACCTTAGCATTTTTACTGCTTTCTCGTCATCGATATGGGATTGAACCCCGTCGACAACAGGCAGACGCATACATCCAAATCCTAAAACTGAAACCGCTTCATTTGTCTTTCCAAGTTTTCGATACAACATTCTTCTTTCTCCCTTGTGAATCGGTCTGTATTCTCCGCTATCGATTTCAGGTCTTTATGCCCTTTTGACAAACTCGGATTTTAGAGACATTGCGCCAAAGCCATCAATTTTACAATCGATGTTATGATCTCCATCAACCAGACGGATATTCTTTACCTTAGTTCCCTTTTTTAGATCCTGGGAACTGCCTTTAACCTTAAGATCTTTGATAAGAATAACCGTGTCACCATTGCTTAAGATATTTCCATTTGAATCTTTGACTATCTTATCGTCTCGGCTATTTTCGTTTGTTGCGCTTAAGATCCATTCATGGGCGCATTCTGGACAAATTAGTAATTCTCCATCTTGATAGGTGTATTCTGAGTTGCATTGCGGACAATTTGGCAATTGTTTCATCGTATTATTCTCCATTCATTGTTTGTTATTCTTCGCTCGAAGCGTTATTCATCCTATCATAATATCACTCTATTAAACAAGTTATCCCAATGGTTGCTGCGATAGATTTTAGGCTTGTGTCAACTGCTGTTGTTTTTTATCCGCATACATTTCTTCATCGGCTATTTGAAGCAATGCATCGATATTATTGCCATCCTCGGGAAATACCGAGCTACCAATACTTACCGCAATTTTACAGGGATACTCAACCAAGTGAAAGTCATCTTTAAAGCTCTTTATCAGTCGTTCCCGAGTCTGCTGCAATACCGTGCCGTCCTCGATATCCGGCATAATAATAAGAAATTCATCGCCACCCAATCGAAAAACTGCCTCGTTTGTCCGAGTACACCCTTTCAAAACCCGCGCCGTTTCAACGAGAACCAGATCACCAACGTTGTGTCCATAGGTGTCATTAATTTTCTTGAAATGATTTAAGTCCATGCTGATAAACCCGACATGCCGATTATTTCTTTTGGCAGCAGCCAAAACCATCGCCTGGTATTCATTTAAATAATGTCGGTTAAAAAGACCGGTTAGGGAATCATGACTGGACATAATCCGTAATTGATCATTTGTTTTAAGAACTCTGTAAGTTAATTGCCCAGCCCCAGCGGCAATTAAAAAAGCAAACAAAATGGCACCTTCAAAAATCAGCTGATTGTTTTGCCAACCGTCTTTGGGTGAGACAACAACCTGCCAGTTGATAAAATCGGGATCGATGTCAAAACCTAACGGCGCTTCTCCTACGATACTCATGGCTCCATAAAATGGCACCCTTTTATTTTGATCGTTGAAGATGGCGACCTTTAATCCAGCATCCGCTGCATAGGCATTAATCTCTTCAATGATTTTATCGCCATTAAGGACGATACTGATCTGTCCCCAATAACCAGTCTCCGGTCTGATAATCGGAAGACGGATAATAAAACCAGTTCCCCCCTGAACCAAGTCAACCGGCCCCTGTAAGACTGGCTCCAGTTCATTTTTAACCTTAAGCACCAGCTCCTTTTGACCCTCAACCATCGACAAGTCAACTCCGACTGCCGCAGCATTTCCTTCCTTAGGATAATTCCAGATGATCGTCGTATCTTGAATGACGCCAATGTTCCTAATTTGATTTTCATTTTTTGACAAGAGCTTATCCATATAGATTTCGGCCTCTGCTTGATCCAAATCGGGATTCATCAAAAGATAGGCTTCAAAGCCCTGAACCAGGGTTTCATTGGTAAAAATCAAACGTTCTACCCGACTTTTAAAATTGATAAATTTATCGGTGGCTTTTAACATCTCCTGCTGTTTTATACTATTCATCAGCATCCCAATAATCAGCAAAAAAACCATTAAGAGAAAAAAAGTTATCGCTACTGAAATGAGAATCGCCAGTTTCTTTTTAAAAAGACCTTTGTTCTGATCCATCTTTTGTCTCCTATAAAACCGTTAATTTTTAACCTTCTAAGTTTATCATCAAAAACGAATAAAGGCCACTAGTAATAACCGCACGGCTACAAAAAAATCCATAATTTTCGAATTTCTCGCCGCGGTTGTCCTAATTTGTTTTTTTTAGTATAATGGAGCTATCATTATCTTTGCTGCTTATGTTTTCGTAATCTGCGGCTTGTCCTGTAAAATAATAATAATTTAATAATTTTTCACTATTTTCTCCCTCGCAAAATAAAATTTTAGAAAGGAGTTGGTTATAATAAACATTCTTTTTGAGAAATTCAGAGAGGTTCTGGTTTCGGTTTTACCAATCACACTGATTGTTGTTATTTTAAACTTTACCCTTGTTCCCCTTGAACTCCCGATTATGCTGCGCTTTCTGCTGGGTGCGCTCCTGATTGTTGTTGGGCTGACGATCTTTCTCTTCGGTGTAGATCTGGGTATCGCACCGATCGGAAATTTAATGGGAACCCATATTACCAAAAGTAATAAGGTCTGGATTGTCATTGTTTCCGGCTTACTGCTTGGTTTTTTTATCTCGGTTGCCGAACCCGATCTGCATATTATCGCCGGGCAGGTGGCCATCGTTTCTGACAACATCATTACAAAGTTTGAAATCATTCTTTATGTTTCAGTGGGAATCGCCCTACTCTTGACTCTTGGTTTTTTAAGAATCATTTATAACAAATCTTTAAGCATTCTTCTGACCATCCTGTACGGACTGATTCTGATTGTCTCCCTTTTTACCACCGAGGAATTTCTGGCGATTTCTTTTGATGCCTCTGGGGCGACGACCGGTGCCATGACGGTTCCCTTCATCCTCGCATTAGCGCTAGGAATTTCTTCCCTTAAAAAAGGCCGTGCCTCAGAAGATAACAGCTTTGGTCTGGTTGGCATTGCCTCGACCGGCGCCATTCTCGCAGTGATGCTGATGAGCGTGGTAAAGGGGACAAACGAAATAAGTGGCAGTCTTGACGGCGAATTGTCCAATTCAACCGCTATTATTCTGCCCTTTTTACAAAAACTGCCGACCATGCTTTACGAGGTCGCCCTGGCTCTTTTGCCGATTGTGATTGTTTTTATCGTTTTTCAGATCATTGCCTTTAAATTAAAAAAACGACCCCTAAAACGAATCATCAAAGGCCTGGTTTATACCCTAATTGGGCTAGTTCTTTTTTTAACTGGCGTTAACGCCGGGTTTATGGAAGTCGGAACCCTGGTCGGTTATACCATTGCCAGCCTTGATAATAAAGCCATTTTAGTTGGCATTGGCGGCCTGCTTGGACTGGTGGTGATTTTGGCTGAACCGGCGGTTTATGTCCTCACCAAACAAATTGAAGATGTCACCAGCGGCTATTTAAAACGACGGGTCGTTCTGGTTGCCTTATCCCTGGGGGTTTCCCTGGCGGTCGGCTTATCAATGTTGCGGATCATCGTTCCAGAAATCAAACTGTGGCACTATTTGTTGCCGGGTTATCTTCTTGCGATTGTTCTAAGCTATCTTGTCCCCAAGCTTTTTGTGGGGATGTCTTTTGATTCTGGCGGGGTATCTTCCGGCCCCATGACGGCTACCTTTATTCTTGCTTTTGCCCAGGGTGCCGCTGCATCCACCGAAGGGGCGGATGTACTGGTTGACGGTTTTGGACTGATTGCCATGGTGGCAATGATGCCAATCATTGCCCTGGAAATTCTGGGTCTGATCTTCAAATTAAAAACTGTAAAAGGAGGCATTTCCGAAGATGAACATGCTTGAAAACACACTAAAAAGAACCTATGAAATGCTGGCTGTCATTGTCAATTTCGGCGTTGGTTCGAAGGTTTTGCATTTGGGGAAAAAATGTGGAATTTCCGGGGGAACGATTTTTTTGGGAAAGGGCACCCAGCATTGTCTGCTCAACGATTTTTTTGATATCTGTGATGAACGGGTGGAAGTGGTTCTAATGATCGCCCGAACGGAAAAAATCGAGTCAGCCGCTGAGACGATTAGCCAGAAATTTAAATTCGCAAAAGCCAATCATGGTATCGCCTTTACGGCAGCGCTGAATAATTTTTTAGGGGTTCGAAATTGTTCCTATGATAAAACGCATGAAGAAGGAGTCTATAAAACAATGTATGAAGC
>Ga0194137_10000744_pt1 | contig 20726 bp, 25 predicted proteins | sample TARM_MetaG_T3_14_FD_134025 | JGI IMG/M metagenome (GOLD analysis project Ga0194137, IMG submission 134025) | Freshwater microbial communities from Pennsylvania, USA, analyzing microbe dynamics in response to fracking - TARM_MetaG_T3_14 (version 2) | ecosystem: Environmental > Aquatic >... | reverse complement strand
CATTTATATGGTATATACCACTTTTCTTTCGTACTTACACAACTTTTTTAAGTGTTAAAAAAAAACCGCCATCAATGGCGGTTTAGATAGCATTTCTTAAGTATTAGTTTGGATAGATACTTATTTGCTTTTTATTTTTACCAATTCGCTCAAACTTCACTGAACCATCGATGGTTGCAAAAAGAGTGTCATCGCCACCTCTTTTAACATTATGTCCGGGATGGAACTTTGTACCTCGTTGTCGAACCAGAATGTTTCCGGCTAGAACATGCTGCCCATCACCTTTTTTCACACCCAGTCGCTTTGAAATACTGTCACGACCGTTCTTGGTACTTCCTACACCTTTTTTACTTGCAAATAGTTGTAAGTTCATTTTAATCATTTTTTACACCTCCAGTTCGTTGATTTCCATAAATTCAGAATAACTATGTTGGACGCTTTTCATACCTAAATACATGGTATTTACGATAATATCGGCTTCTCTTGCCTTAGCTGCTGTAAGATTTTCCGGAATTTCACAAGTAAGGTATCCCGGCTCGATCCTGTGCGTTATATGAATATTAGCAATTTCCATAAGTCCAATAATACAGGTTTGTCCTAACACGGATATTGCTGAACAAACAATGTCCTCGCCATAATCTCCAGCATTGGCATGTCCTTTGATCTCAAAATAGTAAATTCGTTTATTTTTCTTTTTAATTTTCACTTTTACCATAAGTAGAATTTCTACCCGTTAATTTTTTCAATTAATAATCTTGTATAAGGTTGTCTATGTCCCTGCTTTTTTCTGTAAGCTTTTTTGGGCTTATATTTAAACACGGTAATTTTTTTAGACTTTCCTTGCTTTTCTACTTTTGCTTCTACGGTTACACCGTCTAAAAGCGGAGTACCGAATCTAAAGTTTCCGTCTTTGGAAATTCCAAGAACTCGATCCAACGTAACTTTATCACCTTCGTTGACCTCAAGTTTTTCAACAAACACAGAATCTCCTTCTGCTACTTTATATTGCTTTCCACCAGTCTCGATAATTGCGTACATATATCAAGCACCTCCTCTTTTCAAACTCGCCAAATACAGGCAACATCTCTGTTTTAAACCTTATTTGTGCGGCTACTACAAATATAAATAATATCATATTTTAAACTTTAAGTCAATCAGTATTCATAAGAATTTCATAATCTCCATAGGGTACTTTCGGTTCACTTTCAAATAAAAGGTTAACTTTATAATGATTGTTGAGTTTTTCAATACGTTTTGCCTTATCCTCTAACTTTTCCAATAAATCCGGGTGAACCTTAAATTTAAAGTTGGTTTTGGATGTGTGTCCATTATATCTTTCTATAGCCTTTTCAATTTTTAATAAAAAGAAATCAAGAGACATTCTTCTTCCGGTTCCGTCACAACATTTACAATTGCTGTATAAATACCTCTCCAAGGTTTTATTTTCCCGCTTCCTTGTCAATTCCACAAGGCCTAAGTTTGTTACGCCTAAAATTTTGGTTTTTGTTTTATCTTTATTTAGATTCTCCTGGAACGTATCTAAGAGCTCTTTATAATGATTTTGACTTTTCATATCGATAAAGTCGATAATAATGATGCCGCTAATATCTCGTAACTTGAGTTGCTTTGCAATTGCTTTAGAAGCTTCTAAATTAATCAGGAAAATGGTTTCTTCAAACTCATTTTTGCCGGTGTATTTACCTGTATTTACATCAATAGCTGTTAAAGCTTCCGTGTGATCAATTACGATATATCCTCCGCTATTTAGCCAAACCTTTGATTTATATAATTGTTCCAATTGAGAAATCACATTAAATTCCAGAAACATGGGTAATTTATTCTCATAAAGTTTCATGCGGGTTGCCAGATTAGCATTAAACTTTTTCATTAAGGAAAAACTTTTATGAAATTCATCCTTAGAATTAATGTACAGTTCTTTAATGTTTTTAGTAAAATAATCTCGAAGCACTTTATGGGCGATCCCCCATTCTTCGAAAATTAATTTTGGAGGATGTTCGTAGGATCCTACCTGTTTAATATCTTCCCATAGTTTAATCAAATATTGAAGTTCCGACTCAAAATCCCCTCCGGAGTAGTCCTTTGCAGCAGTTCTTACGATCAGGCCGTAATTCTTGGGGAGGTATTTTTCAACTTCACTTTTTAATTTTTTTCGATTTTCCGGGTTTCGAATATTTCTCGATATCCCAATCCCCTGTTCACAGGGAAGGAGCACCACATTTCGCCCGGGAATTGCTATTTTTCTTGTAATCTTTGCACCCTTATCCCCAATCTCTTCTTTCGTTACCTGTACAATAATTCCTTGACCTTTCTTAAAAAGTTTATTGATCTTTTGGTTTTTCTTCTCCCCGGGAATTATGGCATCCTGAATATGAAGATAAGCATTTTTTTCGCGACCGATATCAACAAAAGCGGCTTGCATGCCGGGTAAAATATCAGTAACTTTTCCTAAGTAAATATTGTTTAAAATTCTTACGGAATCTTTTTTTTCTACATAGTACTGACTGAGACCATACTTTTCATCAAGAATTGCAATCCGATCTTCCTCGAAGCCAATATCTACTAAAATGGTTTCCATTACGCTCCCCCTTATGTCATATTTCCTTACCTAACTGCATCAATAAGGTTTTTTAGCTCCCCATTTACCTCGTGATATAAGTCATTTCGCTTAATCCTTTTGGACATGATTTCTAAAGGCTGTTCTAGTTCCTTACTTGCACTTTGGTTTTGTACATATTTTTCGAAAAGTTGAATGAGGTCTTCGGGTTTTAAGTTTCCCTTTGACCCCGTAGTTAGTAAAGTATGGAATACTACTGATCGCCCTTCAACCTTTTCCACTGTGAAATTTTTTATCAAGGGTTTAACATCCACTTCTTTATACTCTTGACGACGTTGTCGTCGTTTTTTCTTCTTCTTTCGAGTAATCATTATGGTTTCCTGTTCTAAAAAGCCTGCGATCCACTCTTTCACTAGTCGCTCATTCATTTCTTCGACTGAAAAATCCAAAGCAATTTTATAATCCGAATACTCTACCATGGACATTAGCGAATCTTGTTTTGAATCAATATATTTTCCTTCTACTATTTTGATACCCCTTGGCATGTGTTCATTAACTTTTTCTTTAAATTCCCGGAAAGGAATCTCTTCATCGAGTTTTAGATCGAAGTATTCCCCCTGGCTTTCAACTCCAAGACTCAGTGCTGTGGCAAATGAAATAATAGGGTGAGGGTTAAACCCCTGACTATAGGACATATTGATTCCAGCCCTTCGCAAGACTCTGTGAAATAGCCTTACAATATCTAAATGAGAAATATACTTCATTTCTCCTGTTTTTGAAAATTTCCCCCGCAGTATGGCCATTAGCAAACACCCCGCTTCGTAGTGAAGTTTTTATTAATCCCACAACCGGAGCAGTTTAAACGACAATCAGCAGTAACCTCTTCAGATTTTGCTTTTTCATTTTCATTGATTAAAAAAGACTTATTAACACCGATATCAAAATGTTCCCAGGGCAGGAGTTCTTCGTAACCTCGATTCCTATGGCTGTAGAAAGCTAAAGATAAGCCTTCTAATTCAAATGCTTCCATCCATTTTTGATAGTTAAACCGGTCGTCCCAGCCATCGAATTTGCATCCTAACCGATAGGCTCTATGAAGAACTTTTGACAGCCTTCGGTCCCCTCTGGCAAAAGCCCCTTCTACAACACTGGTTTTTCCATCGTGATAATTGTAGTTTATACTTCGATGGGTAAGAGTCTCTTTTAATAATGATTGACGACGGTGAATTTCTTCTAATGTTATCTGTTCTTCCCATTGGAAAGGGGTAAAGGCTTTGGGTACAAAAGTAGACGTGCTCACAGTAATCTTTAGCCCACCGGCCCTTTGTTCCTTGGGTACACTATGATACTCATTTAGTACCTTGTATACAAGATCCTTAATTCCGAGAATATCATCATCGGTTTCGGTCGGCAGTCCAATCATAAAGTATAACTTAATGTTATTATAACCCATCTCAAAAGCCTCTTTTGCGGAGGTTAATAAATCCTCTTCCGTAATATTTTTATTAATCACGTCCCGAAGTCTTTGGCTGCCGGCTTCCGGAGCAAAGGTCAATCCTGTTTTGCGTACTTTTTGAATTTCTTCAATCATTTCTTTGGAGAAGTTGTCCAATCTGAGAGAAGGCAAAGACACTCCGATATGATCCTCCTGATTAATTTCAATGAGATGCTTAATTAACGCTTCTATTTCAGTATAGTCACTGGAACTTAAGGAAGCTAAAGAAATCTCTTCGTAACCCGTGTTTTGTAATAAGTCATGGGCCATTTTTTGTAATTTGTCCAAACTGCGCTCTCGAACCGGTCGGTAAATCATTCCTGCCTGGCAAAAACGACAACCTCGAATACAACCACGAAAAATTTCTAATACTACACGGTTGTGGACGGTATCAATATAAGGTACCAGAATTTTATCCGGGAAATAGGCTTCATCCAGATCTTCAATTATTCTCTTCTTTAAATTTTTAGTTCCACCGTTCTCTTCTATTGATCTAACCGCTTTAACGGTCCCATCCATATGATACTCTACAGTAAAATGACTTGGAACATACACCCCTTCAATTTTTGATACTTCTTGTAAAAATTCGGACTTTTGGTATTTTTGATTTTTTTTCATTTCTTTATATAGGTTTACAATTTCAAGGGTAATTTCTTCCCCTTCACCTAACACAATAATATCAGCGAAGTCTGCGATAGGTTCAGGATTATAGCTGCAGGGACCTCCTAAAATTACAAGAGGATCCTCTTCTTTCCGGTCTTTCTGGAAAAGTGGAATATTACCCATTTCTAAGATATTTAATATATTGGTGTAACTGAGTTCGTACTGTAAGGTAAACCCAATAAAATCAAAAGCCTTTAATGGGGATTTTGTCTCTAATGCAAACAAAGACCGATTATTTTTTCTAAGTAAATTCTCCATATCTTCGTTTGGTGAAAATACCCGTTCACAAAAAATATCCTCTTGTTCGTTTAATAGGTGGTATAGAATTTGCATCCCTAAATGGCTCATACCGATTTCGTAAGTATCCGGGAAAGCGAAAGCAAAACGCACCATATCTCTGGTTATCTCTTTATGGGCAGCGTTCATTTCATTTCCTAAATACCTCGCTGGCTTTTCTACGTTCATAAGCAGATCATCTATTTGCACTTTCATCATTTCTTCTTTCATCATTTCACTCCTAAAAGTAATTTTCAATACGACCTTTAACAATTTGTTATTTGGACAGGTTTTTTGACTCTTCAGTTTACCATATTTACACATATAAATCAATATTGCTTCCTTTTCAATATTTGAAGAAATGTCTCCCTATGTATAGAGTTATAAAGAGAACAAAAAAGAACTTCTAATCGAGAATTCAATTAAAAGTTCTGTTATTAAAGGAATCTTATGTTAGGATTTGTCCTCTTTTTTCCGATCTTTCATTTTCTTAATGGGAATGTTGGCAACTAAGGCAGGTTTCCCACGAGAATTTGAATCATCATCGGTCTGTACCAGTTTTACATCAAAACAGCTTTCATCAATTTCAATGTACTTTGAAATCACTTCTAAAATATCACTTTTTAAGCTGTTTATAAACTCCGGCGATGAATTATTTCGATCATGTATTAAGACAAGCTGTAATCTTTCTTTGGCTACGTTCTTACTTGTTTTGTCCTCTTTATTAAACCACTTGAATATATTGAGATTCATATTATGCCCCCTCCCTCTCTTTAATTTGAATTGATTTTAAAAAAGCTCTTTAGTTTATCCATAATTCCGTTTTCAACCTTAAATTCTTCAAAAGGAACATCTTCACCGTCAATTCGACGGGCAATGTTTCTAAAAGAAGTTCCCGCAAAAGAATCTTCATGGTTGACCACAGGGTCTCCTCTGTTAGTGGAAATAACAATATTTTCGTCATCCGGTACCACACCGAGCAACTCGATAGCTAAAATATCAATCATATCCTCTGTATTCATCATATCTCCTCGTTTTACCATATCATAACGAAGTCGATTAATTATCAGTTTTGGATCTCGAATTTCCGAGGCTTCTAATAAACCGATGATTCTGTCCGCATCCCGTACTGCGGAAACCTCCGGAGTGGATACGACAATTGCTTCATCCGCTCCTACAATAGCATTTTTAAAGCCTTGTTCAATGCCTGCTGGACAGTCAATTACTACATAATCAAAGTGCTCTTTCATATCATCAATTAACGTTTTCATTTGTTCTAGTGCAATGGCATTTTTGTCCTTCGTTTGTGCCGCCGGCAGTAAGTGCAGTCCCGGATGTTTCTTATCTTTTATAAGCGCTTGCCGTAGTTTACAAACTCCTTCAACAACATCTACAATATCATATACGATTCGATTTTCTAAACCAAGTACCACATCTAAGTTGCGAAGTCCAATATCTGCATCCACTACTACAACTTTTTTCCCTAATTTAGCTAAGGCTGTACCAATATTCGCCGTAGCTGTGGTTTTTCCTACGCCACCCTTACCCGACGTGATTACGATTACTTTTCCCATTATCTTTCCCCCTTCTTCTTGCCTTTATTATAGTTGGATTCTACATATACTGATTCATTCTTTACTTTTGCTACTTCAGGATTTACTGAATCCGGTATCTTTTCATCCGGAGAACGGGCAATTATATCCGCAATTCTTAGTTGGGTTGGATTCAACACATGGGCGGAAACAACAGCTTTTATATTTCCGTTAGCTCCGGCGTGTGCAATTCCTCTTAAACTTCCCAAAACGATGATATTTCCATAGGCTTTTACCACTGCTCCCGGATTTACATCCCCAAAAATCACTAAATTTCCTTCATAAAATAATACTTGTCCGGAGCGTAGGGTTCCACTATGAAACTTGGTCATCCCTTCGTCAAGTCCTTCAAATATTTGGTCTTTAGGATCCTCAATCTCTTCTCTAAAGCTTAAATCATATTTTTCCATAACAATGGATTTTAGTTCTAATCGTTCCTCTTCATTAATGTATGGACATTCAATATCCAAAAGTTTAGCTCCGTTGAAAAAGCTCCCTGCTTTCTCAAATTGGGCTATCAAAGCACTTTTTATATTCTGAAAATCTTGATGTTCTTTAACTTTGATGATTAGACCATCCTTCGTTCCCTTAAACTCAATTAAGCTTTGATTCACCATAACGAACCCTCCACACTGAATTTCTTCTACCTTATAGTATTCTCGATTAATTAGAAATCTCCTGCTTAATCTTTCAAAAAAGATTAAGCTCCAGGATCTTCCGAGTCTTCATCTTCATCATTCAACTCTTCAGTTTCTTCATTTTCCTCATCTAGAGCTTCATTCATGCCTAAATATTCTGCCACGATTTCTCTAAAAATTGGTGCTGAGTACCCACCGGTTCCACCTTGATGAATAACAACGGCTACAGCAATTTCAGGGTTTTCATAGGGGGCGAATCCGATAAACCAGGAGTAATTATCATAATCTTCTTTAAATTGATCCAATTCTTTATTCCCGACATTAGAATTTAATGCCTTGATTGCTTCTCTCATCGCATATCCTTCCTCTGAAAGTCGCGTCTGATTTGGATTAGCTTCTCTTAACTCTTCCATTTTATTATAGACTTGTTCTTCAGTAACACGAAAACGACTAAGATGTTCGATAAGATACTCCACTTCATCGGGAGGCGGAATTTTACCTGTTAACTGAGCAGTACCTGTTTTACCTGCCACATTCATGGGAAAATCCTGAAAATATCTCCAGGCTGTCCCTTCTTCTGTAGTTCTAAACATCCCCTCATTTATTAAATCCAGATGTCGGGGATTGCTTAATTCTAATTGATTGATAATCTCCGGTTCTTTTTTTACATATTCTCCGGATAAAGGGTCTTCGGTTCCATCAATCACTGAAACAGCATATCTTGTACCACCGTTCGCAAGAATTGCCATGAAATTTGCCATTTGAATCGGCGTATATTGATGCTCCCCTTGACCGATGGAAAGGTTTAACACGTCCATTTCTGTCCAGTATGCTTGATTAAAGTAACTATATTTAATAATATCTACCCAACCTTCACCATTGTTAATTCTTTCAATATATTCTCTTTTAATTCCGATTTCCAACAAACGATTATATAATACTCCTCTTGTGGGATTTTCATCGGTCCAGGAAATGATTTCATCGATAATCTCACCTCTTGGATCTTCGGAAATGTCTACAATTTCAGGATCCAAATGATCCATACGCAAGTCATTATATAATTTCCACCTAAGAGACCGTTCGATCCCTCTGGTTTTGGATTCTTCACTTGGAATTTTTCCGGAAACCTCTCTAGGAACTTTAATTTCAATTCCCGAAGCTTGGTTCAATCCAAGTTCCTTTGAAAACTCCAACATTTGATTTACACTCATACTAAAAGGCAGGGCTCGATCTCTGGAGTAATCCCAATTTCTAAGAACTGATGCAAAATAAATATTGTTTGAGTCCGCAATTGCTTCCACTAGATTTTGGCTTCCTAAATAGCCCTTGCTTTGGTTCCATAGCCAGTTTCCAAAGATTTGATTCCCTCCAATACCAACTTCGATAAAACCGGTATCCTGCATGCGATAATAAGGATCAAGTCCATACTCTAACGCTGCAAGACCAACTACCATCTTATATACAGATCCCGGTTGCACAGCTGAACTTAATGCAATATTCCTTAAGGGTGCTGGAGACAAACTATTTCTCGGATTCTCCGGTTGTAATTCTGCCCAGTCCTCACTACTAATCCCGGTTGTAAAAAGATTTGGGTCGAAGTCCGGATAATTAGCCATAGCTAAGATTTTCCCGGTATTGATATCCAATACAACCGCAGACCCACTTTTCGCTTTATCATAAATCCGCCCTTGACTGTTTTGAAAGGTATCTGTACCCCAAGGGGTTTCATAAGTCCCTCCTCGTTGAATGGTATTAATTACTTCTTCTAAAATATTTTCTGTCTTCTCTTGTAAGTTTTTATCAATACTGGTATAGATATTTTTACCGGGAATCGGGTTTATGGTTTCTAGGGTTTCTTGTCGTCGTCCTCTAGAGTCCACTAAAACTTCTTCTAGACCTCTTTTCCCTTGAAGGTCCTCTTCAAAAGCGTGTTCAATACCCACTTTCCCTATGATATCATTATTAGCATAGCCTAAGTCTTCGATATAGTGATTGATTTCACTTTGTGTAGCGATTCGACCTACGTGGCCAATAATATGTGATGCTAATGAATCATTCGGATAATATCTTGTAGGTTCGATAACAATATTCACTCCGGGAAATCGATGAATACGCTCTTCAATAGCAATTACCGATTCCTTACTGATGTTTTCTATAATTGTTACCGGTTGGTATTGAAAATAAGAACCTTGCCGTTGGATTTGATCCCGAAGAATCATTATATCCCGCGCTTCTTCTATTGTACGCTGTGTCTCAATTTCAAATACTTCTTCCCGAAGAAAATCAAAAGTCTCTTTCGCGCTCATATCGTAATCTTCAATCCGATAGCTTCCCATCCAGCGTTCTTTGTTTAATTCTTCTCTAAATTTCCATGCACTAATGGATATGGGAACGGAGATTTCTGAAACATTATCAATAAAGTATTGTTGCGCTTCGATATTATCAAGATCTTCTACTCCGTATCGATATTTTAAAATTTCAAAAGCTTCTTTTGCATTATCCGCTTCTTCTAAATCATAACTCTCTTTCCATTGTTCAATCTTTTCATCATATTGAAAATAGATCTCTCCCTCATCTGAAAGAACTATCGGGAAATCATCCTCTTTTAAATCCTCGTTTTTCCGAAGAATGCTCATCAATTCAAAAGCAAGTTCATTGATATCCGCATCCACGGTTTCATTTCTCATAATTTGGATGTTAAAGCTGGGGTTATTCCCTGCCAGAAGGTCGCCATCACGGGTGTATATTTCTCCTCGAGGAGCCGGAGTGGAGACGGTTTTTAATATACTGTTTGCTGCGCGGTTTCGATAAGTTTCGCCTTCCACAATCATCAAACTTGCTAAACGAAAAATAATCACAGCAAAAACGATTAAAATCATAAGTGCCAACAGAATATATCTTCTTGTGGTTTTTTTATCCATCGTCATTATTATCACCTTATCCTAGTATTTTACTTCTTTAATTCTTCGGTTATAAAACTTGCTAACTAAGGTATATATCAACAGCATGAAAACACTGTTATATCCGATTTCAATAAATGTATTGAAGCTAAAATAATGAGCGAGTCTCACCGTGTATCCCAGTAAGTACACAAAAAACAAACTAAAAAAATTATAAATCACAATAGAAGCCATACCCAGCAGTAGAGGCGTTAAATAACTCTCCTTAACCATTTCTTCTTGAATTATTGATATCCCATAAGCAATCAGCAAAAAAATAAAAGTATTTAACCCGATAAAAACTCCGGTTACGGTATCTAAAAGTAGTCCTGAATACAAAGCATATAACAGGCTTTCCTTAGGTTCTAAATAAACACTGATCGCAATAATTAGCAATAAACTGGTATTTAATGATGCACCATTGATGGTTAAGACATTTAAAATTGTTGTTTGTAATATGATATTAATTGTGAGCATTACAAATATTATTATTCTATTCATAGTATCTCCTTTAATAGATGTAGAAAAGCTAATTCATTTCTTCTAAACCTAATACCAACACCCGATTGATTTTTTGAAAATCTACCGCAGGTTGAACCGTCACTGCGTCTAATAGTTGCTCTCTGGATTTCCCAATTTCCGTTACTTCTCCGATTAATATTCCCTCTGGGAAGATCCCTTGTCCGGAGGTTACCAGTTGATCTCCCACCTCTATTTCCATCCTTGGGTCAAAGAGGTATCCTTCCAACTCTTCGGAAACACTACCTTGAACAATTCCCTCCACATTATCGTCCCGCAGTACTTTAAAACTTACCGAGCTATTACTGTCAGAAATAGACATTACCCTTGCCCAGTTATCTCCGGCTTCAATAATCCGACCAACTAATCCTCTTTCACTGAGTACAACACTGTCTTGATTAATTCCATGATTTTCACCGGCATTAATCGTAAATACATTAAACCAGTCCGCATTAGACTTTGAAATAATTCGGGCAGAAATCGGTTCGCCATGGGCCTCTGCGGATACATAATTTAACGCTTCCCTAAGGCCACGTAGTTCTTCCAACTCACTCTCTGAAAGTCGGGATTCAATAAGTTCCTTTTCTTTTTCAATAAGCCTTTGTTCCAGCTCCTGATTCTGTTGATTCAGTTGTGCAAAATTAGCAATATCATACACCCTGTCTTGTACAGCATGAATCGGAGTCATAACTACACGTTGAATGGGAGTTATAATATTTCCAATCCATCGTTCAACCGCGCTGACTTGTTCTCGATCCCCCGAGGTAATTCCCATAAAGATTACCATAAGGATTAAAAGAATCGTTGTAATAATTGCTATTTTTCTATTTAGAAAAGATTTACTCATTGCTGTCACCATCACTTTTGAATTTTCTGATCAAGGCTTCATGTTTTTCAAACAATTTCTTTGTCGAAATTTCTATATTATAGTATTTATTAAAGTACTCCACCACTGTTCTTACCGATAGTCCCATTACGTTAAAGTAGTCTCCTTGGATCTCTTTTACTAGCTGATCTCCGTTATTTTGGATGCCATATGCACCAGCTTTATCCAAATACTCGTTTTGATCAAGATACTCTCGAATTACTTCTTCCGTAAGAGACTTAAAATTCACAATGGTATTACTGGCTACCTCAAAGTTAGAGGCTCTATTATTATCAACAATTACGGTTGCAGTAATTACTCTATGTTTATTCCCCGATAATTTCCTAAGCATATCGAATGCTTCTTTTCTATTCTTTGGCTTGCCTAAAATTTCTTCATTTATACAGACTACCGTATCCGCAGCAATGATTATTTCATTTGAAGACATCACATCAATTACATTTGCCACGGCCTTAGCTTTTTTACTTGCTATGCTGATCACTTTTTCTTCTAGGGTTTGACTGTTGGGATCGCTTACTTCTTTGGTATTACTATGGAGCACGGTTATTTCGAATCCTAAATCTTGAAGAACTTCTTTTCTTCTTGGGGATTTTGAAGCGAGAATCAGAGAATGGTTCATGTTTCATCACCTCATTTATGAGTATTTCGTTAAATTAACGGTCACTGTATTTTTGATCTTAGATAATGTCAAGTGAGAGGTCAATCCTATAAAAATTCCTGTAAGAATACTGGCAAACATTAAAATCGGTAAATAAATAAAAATTCTAATGTTATTAATGATCAATGCAGCCACTAACAACTGTGCAACATTGTGAGCCAGAGCGCCAAAAACGCTTACTCCGATTAAACTAAATTGGCGTTTAAAATATTTGTAGATAAACCACATAGCAAGGGTACTCAGAAAAGCTCCGGCCATACTGTAAAACATTGAGGTAACCGCTCCTGTGGCTAGTCCTCCTAAAAAGGATCGCATGATATTTACGGTTAACGCACTTTTCAACCCTAATATTACTAGGGTAATCAATCCGATAATATTTGCCAACCCAAGCTTCGCCCCTGGAGCCAACCCTACGAAAGGATTCGGAATGAAACCTTCAATAATATGGAGTGCTAAGCCTAGTGACACCAAAATTGCTAAATATATCATTTTTTTCAATTCCATTCTTGCTCACTCGTTTCTATATTAATCTAATTTATCATTTTATTTACCCATCCTGTACAGTATAACGATAATATGAATACATTAAGATTTTAACACTTTCAACCATACCTTACAAGCTAAAATTAACTTAAGGAATCATTAAAAAACCCTTGCCATAATGGAAGCTGCTTCATTATAGCAAGGGTTCCTATCAAGATTCTAATGCTTATTTTCTCTTTTTCATTTCGATGGCATCTTTTGGACATTTTTCAGCACATACACTACAGCCGATGCACTGTTCTTCATGCACTAAATGTTTTTCCTTTACTTGGCCTTCAATTGCATCAACAGGACAAGCTTTTGCACAAATATTACACTTAATGCATTTTTCCTGTATGATTTCCGCTTTTTTTCTATTGTTGATGTCCCCTTCAATTGCATGGGTAGGACATTTTTCAACACAAACATGGCAATTTGTACACTTGTCATAATCTATAAAGGCAAGATTGTTTTCAAAGCTAATCGCTTCAAATGGACAGGACTTCACGCAAATCTTGCAACCTATACAACCCACATCGCATTTTTCACGAACAACTTTACCTTTTTCTTCATTTTTACAAGTAATTACCACTTCCTGACTTTCCGGAACCATATCAATCACATTCTTAGGACATACAGCAACACATTTTTCACAACTTATGCAAATGTCTGGATCAATTTTTGCTATTTTATTATTGGTAATGTGAATAGCATCAACAGGACATTCTCTTACACAGGTTGCAAGACCCAAACATCCAAAATTACAGGATTTACTTCCTCCATTGAATTTGCTTGCAGCTTTACAGTCTACAATTCCCTGGTAATCAAAATCCTCTTTTGCTCTTTTATTATCGGCATTACAAATAACCTTGGCCACTTTTCTTTCCCCTACATTTACTTCAACTCCCATAATCTTTGCTACTTCTTCTGCGGTGGATTTACCACCGACGGGACATCCGTCTACCGCAGCTACTTCTTCCACTACAGCTTTAGCAAAACTGGAACATCCGGGGTACCCACAAGCTCCACAATTAACTCCCGGTAAAGCATCATTTACCTCTTGAACAAGAGGATCTACTTTTACTGCAAATTTTTGGGAAGCGAAAGCCAATCCACCACCAAAAACTAAACCTAAACCTCCTAAGCTTACTACTGGATATAAAATATCAGTCATATTCATATAATCACCTCTCTATACTAGACCGGAGAAACCTAAAAATGCTAAGGACATTAATCCTGCTGTAAGCAGGGCAATTGGAAATCCTTTGAATGGCTGCGGTACATTGGCAATTTCAAGTTTTTCTCGAATGGCTGCGAATAAAACGATGGCCAACGAGAAGCCTACTGCCGCCCCAATAGCATGAACGATGGTTTCTACGATATTATAATTTTCTTGAATGTTTAAAATTGTGAGACCTAGTACCGCACAATTCGTAGTAATCAGTGGTAAAAATACTCCCAGAGATTGGTATAAAGCGGGACTGGTTTTTTGAATTACCATTTCTACAAACTGAACCAATGAAGCAATTACTAAGATAAACATAATCGTTTGCATATATTGAAGACCCAGGGGTTGCAATATATAATTTTGAACAACAAATGTAATAATTGAGGCTAAACTCATAACAAAGGTTACAGCCATTCCCATCCCAAAAGCGGTTTCCACTTGTTTTGAAACGCCTAAGAAAGGACAGATTCCTAGAAATCTAGACAACACGAAGTTGTTTACTAGAATAGCACTCACTAGTATTGCAAATAACGATGATACTGATAAATCTAGCATGTTCCTAACCTCCTATCTATTTGATTCGTTTCAAAATAACAACATTGAAAAGTGCGGTTAACAAACCTAAGGCTAAGAATGCCCCGGGAGGTTGAATCATAATTCCCATGGCAGGATAGGCTTCTCCTAATAATTCCATTCCGAAAATTGAACCGCTTCCAATTAATTCTCTTACACTACCTAAAATCACAAGAGCTAAAGTAAATCCTAATCCCATGCTAATTCCGTCAACTATCGATGAACCCGTAGGATTTTTCGAAGCAAATGACTCTGCTCTACCAAGAATAAGACAGTTTACAACAATCAGTGGAATAAATATTCCTAAAGCACTAAACAAATCTGGTAAATAAGCATTCATAATCATTCCAATCATTGTTACAAAAGTGGCGATAACAACAATAAAGCTTGGAATTCGTATTTTACTTGGTATAAAATTTTTCATTAAAGCTATTACAGTATTTGATCCTAGAAGAACGGCTGTTGTAGCAAGACCCATGCCGAGTCCGTTCGTAGCGGTTCCTGTTACGGCTAAGACGGGACACATTCCCAAGAACTGAATAAATACCGGATTTTCTTTCACAATACCATTTTTAACAATATTGCCCATGTTCATAATAACACCTCCATTTTCTAATTTCTTAGTTCCCCTTCAAACACATTGGCTGCTGCATTCACACCGTTTACTACTGCATTTGAAGAAACAGTGGCGCCGGAAAGGGCATCTACACCCACTTCTGCATCTGAAGATTGTCCAACGAACTGATCTTTAAATTCATCATTCGTAATACGATCACCAAGACCCGGAGTCTCTGTTTGGCTTAACACCTCAACACCGGTTATTTCTCCATCCATGCTGATTCCTGTTAAGAGTTCTATCGTTCCATCGTAACCGTTGGGAACTGTTTTAATCGTATAACCGATTATGTTATCCCCTTGTCGGACTTCGTAAACTTCATCCACCAAATCGTAAGCTAGGACGTCGCCGTCTTCTACAATTCCCGCACCATCAGATTCCGGGAAAAAGGCTTCAATGGCTTCCATACTTTCTTCAAGAGCTCTTTCTTCTATGATACCTGCAGTCATGGAATTTACTCCACCTAGAATTAAACCTGCTACAGATGTAATTACCAATAAAATTAATCCTAATTTAATTATTTCACGCATTTTGCTTTTTCACCTCCCCAAAGACTTTCGGAGCTGTATATCGATCAATAATCGGTACCATGGTATTCATCAGAAGAATGGAAAAACCTACTCCTTCAGCGTAACCGCCAAATAAACGAATCGTCGCTGTTAGAATTCCACATCCAAGTGCAAAATAAATTCGTCCCCTTGGAGTCACAGGAGTTGAGGCATAATCTGTGGCCATATAGATTGCACCGATCATAAGCGAACCTGAAAGCAGATGAAAAGTCATGTACTGAACATCAAACCCACTATAGAGTAAAGTTGCGATAGCAACGGTTAAAATATATACTCCCGGGATTTTTATGGAAATAACTCCACGATATACTAAGTAAATTCCACCTATAATTAACAATAAGGCAGAGGTTTCTCCCATACTTCCTCCAACATTACCAAATAAAAGGTCTACAAAACTTGGCGCTCCATCTTGTACTGCCGTAAAGTCTTTTACATAAGTAAGTGGTGTAGCGGTTGATACTGCATCTACTCCTGGTTCTACCCAACCGGTCATTCGATCAGCGTAGGAAATAGTCAACATTATTCTTGCAGCCAATGCAGGGTTCATAAAGTTTTGTCCCACACCACCAAATAGTTGTTTTACAATTCCGATGGCAAATACAGATCCCACAACCGGTAGCCATAAGGGTACCGTTGAAGGCAAGTTTAACGCAAGTAACATCCCTGTAACTAGGGCACTTCCGTCATGAATAGTTACAGGCATTTTCCTGATTTTTTGAACTACTATTTCTGTTACCAGACAGGAAATGATACTAACTAATAGGATCATCGCAGCTGGTGCTTTGAAAAAATAAACTGAAGCAATAGTTGCCGGTATCAAGGCAATGGCAACATCAAACATGATTTTTTGAATCGAGGTATCTTCTCTGAGATGTGGAGAAGAAGATACTATTAATCGATCACTCATTGATTTCCCTCCTTATACGATCTATCGTATTTCTTTATTTTCTGTTTCTCGCTTGTATTTCTCCTTTGGCAATTCGAATACTTTGCAACAAAGGTCGCTTGGATGGACATATATAAGAGCAAGAACCACACTCAATACAGTCCATGGGATGATACTTTTCCGCCACGTCGATATTATCAATTAGCGTATATGCGCTAATATATAAAGGCTGTAAATAAACCGGACAAATATCCACACAGGCTGAGCACCGAATGCAGTTTTCCGGTTCCGGTATGGTTCCTTCTTCACGATTAAAAAATAGTACGCCGGATGAACCTTTTGTTATAGGAAGTTTGTCCGTACTTACCGCCATACCCATCATCGGTCCTCCCATGATGATCTTTCCGACGGGCTCTTTCAATCCCCCGCATTGTTGAACAAGTTCATTTACAGGAGTTCCAATTTTTACCCATAGATTCTTAGGATTCTGTAAAATTTCACCACTTAAGGTTGTCACTCTTTCTACTAAAGGCATTCCGGTTTCAATCGATTGATGGACTTGGTATGCCGTTCCGATATTATTTACCACAACTCCAACTTCCATCGGTAATGCTCCTGAAGGAACAATTCGACCGGTACAGGCATCGATTAACTGTTTTTCTGCCCCTTGCGGATACTTCGTCTGTAGTACAACTACCTGAATATTTTCTTCCTTCTCAACTGCTTTTTGCATCACTTCAATGGCATCCGGTTTATTGTTTTCAATGCCAATATAACCAATAGTTACATTTAAAACCTTCATAATGGCTTTTAGACCACCCACAATCTCACTGGGGTGTTCTAACATTAACCGATGATCAGCGGTTAAATATGGCTCGCACTCTGCACCGTTTAATATCACCGTATCAATGGTTTTTTCTGGTGGTGGAGATAGTTTTACATGAGTCGGAAATGTTGCTCCTCCCATTCCCACAATTCCTGCCTCTAAAATAATTTCTTTGATTTCATCACCGCTAAGATTTTCAAAATTTCCCTTTTTTTGAATCGATTCATGCACTTCACTTTTCCCATCAGAATCAATTACAACGGTAAGTACTTCACCGTTAACGGCTGGTTTCATGGCCACTTCACGAACCGTACCTGAAACACTCGCGTGAATTGGTGCCGAAACAAAACCTCCTGCTTTACCAATTTTTTGCCCAACCTTAACCAATTCCCCGGCCTCAACCAGCGGCTCGCAAGGAGCTCCGATATGTTGTTGGAGTGGAATTGCTACAAATTCTGGATCTTTTGCTTTTTCTAATGCTAAATGAGCGGTATAATCCTTTCTTTCCGGCGGATGTATACCTCCTTTAAATGAAAAAACTTTCACTTTGTTTCACCCCTATCATTTTATTATATTTTTGAATATACTATGTATAAGTTTGTTAATGTTACAACAATCTTAAACATAAATACTAGTAGATAATAATTCTACTTAAAATATCTTATAATATATTCTATGATTTAACAAGTGTTTCTAGATTTTCTTTTAGGTATTTTTTTATCCAGTCTAATACATCCGGCTCATACAAAGGCGTGTTTCCAAGAATCTCTTTAACTTCCCTCGTATCAAAAATAAAAGACTCCTCGTTATATTGATGCTTATAGACATAGTTCAAGGAAGTAATGTCTGCATTTATCTCTTCATTATCGATCAAAAGCGAAATTAAAGTATCTTCCATTTTCCCAAGTGGCGCACGATCAATATGGCTATGTTGAAAATATGAGTAAACCTTCGTACCTTTCCCTTCTTCCGACTCAATAAACAAATCTCCTTCACATTGTCGAGCTGTAGCTTTAAGTAAAGAAAGGCCCAACCCGATTCGTCTTGTATCTCTGCTAGTAACAAAAGGGTCTGTGACTTTTTTTAACAAACTCGGACTCATTCCATTTCCATCATCTTCAATTTCTATAACCAGACGATCCGCAATTAAATCTTCTGAAATTTTTATAATAATTAATGTAGCATCTGCTTTGATAGAATTTTGTACTATATCTAAGATGTGTAAAGACAACTCTTTCACATCCTCACTCCTTCATCGTTTATTTTAATGATTTAAGAATGGTTTTATGCGCTTCTTTATTAAAAAAATTTGCTTTAACTCTCTCTAAAATACTTGTCAGTTGATGTGCATCTGAATTTTGAATGATCTTGTAGTTTTTCATCGAAGGATACTTATTGTAAAATTCTGTTTGACTAATGGCACTGCTAATTTCTAAAAATTTTCCTTTGAATTCCGGAGGAATAAAACCTAGATTGCTTAGTATACTAAAACTCTTACGATCCACATGAGCGGGAATTAATACTCCGTCTATTTCCTTTGCTATGTCTAAGGTTTTTTCAAATGACAATTCCGTGGCATTTGTCAGCAACTTATTTTCTCCAGCTATTACTTGATCATTTATGTTATAAATCAATTGATTGCCAAATATCTCTTTTCGGTTTTGTATGTCCGGCAAACTTTTTTGCAAGATTTCACGTAGATAGGTTATCGGTGTAAGATCTTCAAAAAAAATAAGCACGTGTATTTCTTCGCAGGTAGTAATTTCTACTCCGGGAAGAAATCCTATGCCTTTGGATTTAGCCAAATGATAAAAGGGATTTAAATTTTCGACCGAATTATGATCGGTAATGGCAATCCCGTCCAACTCTTTAATTAGTGCCATATTTATAATATTATTCGGAGTCATATCTTCCATTGCACATGGTGATAATCCACTGTGTATATGAAAATCCCAAAAATTATCCATTTTCCTTCATCAACTCATTTATTTTAATAGCAAGCTCATAAGCACTCATATGGGACATGAGTACAGGCAAACTTTCTTGATCAGCTTTTTTCCTTGCATCTTCATCCAGACTTACGCCTTCCGCTAATAAGATGCAAGAAGCGTCATTTAATACTCCCACTGCAATAACATTAATATGACTCTGAATGGTTACCCAAACTTCATTTTCTTGAAGATGTGCCATAACCCAACTTAGCAGATCTCCAATGTATACTCCTTGAAGTTCTTTTTCTATTCCCCTTTCACCAGCGATTAAACTAAAATCATCTTCTTTCAACAGGTCTTTTACCTTCATTAAGATCCCTCCTAATCTATGAGTTTGATAAATATATTATAGATTCTATTTTTGTATATTGATTGATTTCAGATGTAATAGTAAATTCATCTGAGTTTCTTTTAATATTTGGCAGCCCCATCCCTGCACCGAAACCTAACTCACGTACTTCTTGAGGGGCTGTAGAAAATCCGATTTCCATTGCCTTTTGAGTGTCCTCAATCCCGGGTCCTTGATCAATTGCTTGGATCTCGATTTTCTCCGTGTCGATTCTCACCCTTATTTCCCCTCCAAAGGAGTGGATAACGATATTCATTTCTGCCTCATAGGTAACAATGGCCACTTTTCTAATAATTTTTGATTCAATTCCCAGTTTCTTTAAAGTCTTTTTTATTGAGCTAGATGCTTCTCCTGCTTTCGAAAAATCTTCTTTAGCAACATTAAAGGCTAAATTCGCCGTGCCCATAGCTTCACCTTCACTTCCTGCTTATTTATGCATGATGTTTGCCCCTCTTAGACCATTATTATATAAAATCCCACAACTTTGGTATAAAATATGCTTTGTGGTCAAAATAACCATGTTATTTTCCTTTGCCAGACTTAAAATTTCCTGATTCGGTATTTTCCCCCGTACAAAAATAATAGCTTCAATATCCATCATTTCTGCTGTTCTTATAGTTTGTTTGTTTACTAATCCCGTAAGTAATAATGACTTATCTTCTACAAAGGCTAAAACATCGCTCATTAAATCACAGGCAAAAGCACTGATAATTTCTGATTCTAAAGCATCTTCCCCCACTAAAACCTCTGCATCCAGCAATTTTTTTACTTCTATCAACTTCATCTTAACCCACTCCTTATTAATATTTTACGCTGCTCCTATCATAATATGATTGATTTATAATATGACAATTTCCACTTATTTGGTGTAACTGTAAAACTTTAGTGTTGTCATAAAAAATATCAGTATAATAATCGTTATTTT
>Ga0194137_10000743_pt1 | contig 20801 bp, 23 predicted proteins | sample TARM_MetaG_T3_14_FD_134025 | JGI IMG/M metagenome (GOLD analysis project Ga0194137, IMG submission 134025) | Freshwater microbial communities from Pennsylvania, USA, analyzing microbe dynamics in response to fracking - TARM_MetaG_T3_14 (version 2) | ecosystem: Environmental > Aquatic >... | reverse complement strand
CGTGGCGGCCGCCACGACGGCCTGGCCATCGACCTCCTGGCTGACGTCGCACTTGACGAAGACGCCGTCGATCTCGGCCGCGACCTGCTGGCCGCGCTCCACTGCCAAGTCGGCAATGACGACCTTGGCGCCGTGGGCCGCGAACATGCGGGCCGTGCCTTCGCCGAGGCCCGAGGCGCCGCCGGTGACGATGAACACCTTGCCTGCGATTTCCATGATGAGGATCTCCTGGTTGACGTAAACGTCAATTGTGGCCGACAAAACCCGGCCCCTCGGTCACGCGCTGTGCCCCTGACCGATCCCCCGCGGGGATGCTCTTTGTCTTGGGGTGGCCCGGCGACAAAAAAGCCGCGGGATGCCGCGGCTTGGTTCTGGCGCAAGCGAGGCTTAGCTCAGCGCGGCCAGGGCCTTCTTCATGATCTCGTCCACCGAACCCACGCCCTCGATGCGGCGGTACTTGGGGGCGCTTGCGTCGCCGGTGGCGGCCCATTGCGAGTAGTAGTCGACCAGGGGACGGGTCTGGGCCGAGTAGACGTCCAGGCGCTTCTTGACGGTCTCTTCCTTGTCGTCCTCACGCTGGATCAGGTCCTCGCCGGTCTCGTCGTCTTTGCCGGCGACCTTGGGCGGGTTGAACTTGACGTGATAGGTCCGGCCCGAGGCCACGTGCACGCGGCGGCCGCTCATGCGCTCGATGATGGCGTCGAAGGGCACGTCGATCTCCAGCACATAGTCCAGCTTCACGCCAGCCGCCTTCATCGCGTCGGCCTGGGGGATGGTGCGCGGGAAGCCGTCGAACAGGAAGCCCTTGGCGCAGTCGTCCTGGGCGATGCGTTCCTTGACCAGGCCAATGATGATGTCGTCGCTGACCAGGGCACCCGAATCCATGACGGCCTTGGCGGCCAGGCCCATGGCGGTGCCGGCCTTGATGGCGGCGCGAAGCATGTCGCCGGTGGAGATCTGCGGAATGCCGAATTGCTTGCAGATGAAGGCAGCTTGGGTGCCTTTGCCGGCGCCGGGTGCGCCCAGAAGGATCAATCGCATGGGTCTCCTCGTCATGTCGGGACTTGTTGGAAAGTCCCTCTTCATTCAACGGTCAAGTATCGCATGTGGCCTTTCTAGGGCCTGACGTGTCAACCCGCGATCAGACGCCGCACGCGTTCCAGATCCTCTGGCGTGTCGACGCCAGGACCGGGCCGTTCTTCGCTGACATGCACGGCGATGCGCTCACCATGCCAGAGCACGCGCAACTGCTCCAGCGACTCGATCTCCTCCAGCGGGCTCACCGCCAGCGTGGGGAAGCGGCGCAGGAAGCCGGCACGGTAGGCGTAGAGGCCCACGTGTCGCAGCGCGCCATTGGGCTGGCCGCCGCCGTCGCGCCACCAGGCGATGGGGGCGCGCGAGAAATAAAGCGCCCGGCCAGCTTGGTCGGTGACCAGCTTGACGACATTGGGGTTCGCGAACTCGGAAGGATCGGTCAGCGCATGCGCGACGGTGGCCATCACGCAGTCCAGCTGCGCCGCCAGGGTGGCGGCGCAGGCATCGATCATGGCCGGCGCGATCAGCGGCTCGTCGCCCTGCACGTTGACGACGGTGGCATCGTCGGCCAGGCCGAGCTGCTCGACGGCCTCGGCCAGGCGGTCGCTGCCCGAGGGGTGGTCGGTACGTGTCATCAGCGCCCGCACGCCATGGGCGGCGCAGGCGGCGGCGACTTCAGGTGCATCGGTGGCGACGGCGATCTGGCGGGCGCCCGACCGCGCGGCGCGTTGGGCGACGCGCACGATCATCGGCAGGCCGGCGATGTCGGCCAGCGGCTTGTTTGGCAGGCGGGTCGACGCCAGGCGCGCCGGGATGATGACGGTGAAGCTCACGGGACGAGCGGCGCGGGTGCGCTGGCCGCTTCGGGATCCCAGGGCTTGGCCTCGTTCTCCAGCATCAGCGGAATGCCGTCGCGGATCGGGAAGGCCAGGCGGTCGGCACGGCAGGCCAGGGCCGGTTCTTCACCACGCAGCAGCGTCAGCGGCCCCTTGCACAGCGGGCAGACGAGCATTTCGATGAGGCGTTGGTCCATCAGGCGGGAGCGAAGAGTTTTTGCAGTTGGGTGTCCAGTGCGGCCTCGAAGCCCGCACCGGGGAAGAAGTCTAGCGCCACGACCCAGACGGGCAGGGGGCCGACGCGCTCGGGCGCCAGCTTCACGGCGTCCTTTTCGGTCAGAACGATGCCGACCGTATCGGCGGGCCAGGGCAGGGCGGCGAAGTCTGCGTGATCGGGCAGGGCGAGGGTACCGAACGAGAGGCCCAGGCCGGCCAGCATGTCGAAGAAACGCTGCGGCTGGGCGACGCCGGCGACGGCGAGCAAACCGGGTCGTTCGCGCAGGGCCAGCAGCGTGTCCATGCGTGCAGGCTGGCCGGCCCACCAGTCTGCCAGCGTCACGGCGCCCGCCAGGCGTCGTTTGGCGACGAAGCCGGGGAGGGCAGTGCTGGGTTGTGAAGCGTTGTAGACGACGAGCTGGTCCGCCGCCAGCGGCGCGGGCGTCTGGCGCAGAGGTCCGGCCGGCAGCAAACGGCCGTTGCCCAGGCCGCGCTCGTCGAAGACCAGCAGGCTCAGGGCCCTTGGCAGCCGCCAGTGCTGCAGGCCGTCGTCGCTGACCAGCAGGTCCAGTTCGGGGTGGGCCGCCAGCAGTGCACGCGCCGCAGCGACGCGGTCTCGACCCACCGCCACCGGCGCGCCGCTGCGCAGGTGGATGAGCAGGGGCTCGTCACCCACTTCGCGCGCCGTCAAGGTTCGCGTGGCAAGGCGCACATCATCGCCTTCACGCCCATAGCCGCGCGACACGACGCCGGCGCTCAGGCCGCGCTCGCGCAGCAGCTCCAGCAGGGCCAGCGTCGTCGGCGTCTTGCCGGCGCCGCCGACGATCCAGTTGCCAACGACGATGACGGGGACGGGCAGAGCCTCGATGCGCTTGAACCCGACGCGGTAGGCCAGGCTGCGCAGGGCCAGCAGCGCGCGGTAGAGCCAGCTCAGCGGCAGCAAGGCGGCGGACAGCGGCCCGCCGGTCAGCCACTCACCCTGCAGCCGATCAGCGAGCGTCGGTCTGCGCGGCGAAGGTGACACGCGTAAGGCCGACGCGACGCGCGGCGTCCATCACATTGACCACGGCCTGGTGGGGCGTGGCGGCGTCGGCCGAGATGATCAGCGACGCGTCGGTGCTGCCCCCCGACGCCTGGCGCAGGGCGCCGATGAGGATGTCGACCGAGCGGCCTTCCACTGGCTGGCGGTTGACGACGAAGCGGCCGTCGGCCGCGATGCCGACGATGACTTCCTGCGGCCTGTCCTTGAGCTTGTCCGCGTCGGCCGAGGGCAGGGTGATCTGCAGCTCGGTGAACTTGGAGTACGTCGTCGACAGCATCAGGAAGATCAGGATCACCAACAGCACGTCGATGAAGGGGATCAGGTTGATCTCCGGCGGCTCGCGGTGCGGGGAGCGGAAACGCATGGCCTGTCCCTCAAGCGGTGTAGCGGCGCAGTTGCCCAAGGAGGCGGTCCGCAGCGGCTTCCAGTTCCAGCACGTACTCCTCGATCTTGCCGCGGAAGTAGCGGTAGAACATCAGCGACGGGATGGCAATCATCAGGCCGAAGGCGGTGTTGTAGAGGGCGATGGAGATGCCGTGGGCCAGCTGGGCGGGGTTGCCGCCGCCGGGCGTCTGGCTGCCGAAGATCTCGATCATGCCCACCACCGTGCCCATCAGGCCCAGCAGCGGCGCGGCCGTGGCGATGGTGCCCAGTGTGTTCATATAGCGCTCGAGCTGATGCACGGCGCGGCGGCCGGCGAACTCGAATACCAAGCGCAGCTTGCCCTCAGGCATCTGCGGCTCGGCCGTCACGGCGCGCAGGCCGGCGGCCAGCACTTCGCCCAGCACGGAGTTCTCGGCCAGGCGGTCGACCATGTCGGGCGCGGGCAGTTGCTGGGCGCTGACGTTCATGACGTCCTCCAGCAGCCGCCGCGGCAGGATGCGACTGGCGCGCAGGCTGGACAGCCTCTCGATGATCAGGGCCAGGGCCACCACGGAGCACAGGAGCAAGGGCCAGATCGGCCAACCGGCGGCTTGTATGATCGAAAACAAGATTGTCCCCGTGAGAAAGTGGCCGCTGACCGGCCGGAAGAGTGCGCGGGATTATGGCCCCAGCCTCGAGCCCTGCAGCCTTGCTTGTTGCCCACGAAAGCGTTCCCACAATCCACCGTTGCTGTGGATAACTTTGTGGGCAAGCCGGCTCGGTCGGCCAGCAGAGGCCGTCAAATCAATGCCTTGGACAACTTGCCTCCAATTTGAGCAACGGAAATCGGATTGAAAAACAAGGCCTTATGTGCTCATGACGATGCCGTGACAGGCTCAATGAGCCGCAATCGCCCGCCAGCCCAGTATTGGCGCGGCTGTGGACTTCCGGACCCGCGCCGGCATTGGGTTTGCGCGTGATTGAGCCTCGCGAAGCCGCATCCGGCCGACGTGTCTGGGGCGTGGCCGGCCTGCTGGAAGCGGTGAGCCAAAGCCTGGCCGAGCGCTTCTCCGTCGTCACCGTCGGCGGCGAGATCAGCGGCTTCACGCGCGCCGCGAGCGGCCACTGCTATTTCGGCCTGAAGGATGCCGACGGCCAGGCCGCCAGCCTGCGCTGCGCGATGTTCCGCCGCGCCGCCGCCATGCTGGACTTCGCACCGGGCGAGGGCGTGCTGGTGGAGGTGCGCGGCCGCGTCGCCGTCTACGAGCCGCGCGGCGAACTGCAGTTCGTCGTCGAGGCCATGCGTCGCGCCGGCGCCGGCACGCTGTACGAGCAGTTCCTGAAGCTGCGGGCCCGGCTGGCGGCCGAAGGCCTGTTCGAACCCGACCTCAAGCGGGAATTGCCTCCCCATCCGCGGCGCATCGGCGTCATCACCTCGACGGCCGGCGCCGCCCTGCACGATGTGCTGACGGCGCTGGCGCGGCGTGCGCCGCAGGTCGAGGTGGTCGTCTATCCCAGCCCGGTGCAGGGCGCCGAAGCGCCTCCCGCCCTCGTGCGAGCCCTGCAGACGGCCAACGAGCGCGCCGAGGTCGACGTCCTGCTGCTGGTGCGTGGCGGCGGCTCGCTGGAGGACCTGTGGGCCTTCAACGATGAGCGCGTCGTCCGTGCGGTTGCGGTGTCCGAGCTGATCGTTGTCTGCGGTGTCGGCCACGAAACCGACGTGACCCTGTGCGACCTCGCCGCCGACCTGCGCGCACCCACGCCCACCGCTGCTGCCGAATTGGCTGCGCCGGCGCGCGACGGCCTGCTGCAGCAGCTCGCCGTGCTGGAGCGCGGCCTGATGCTGCGCCTGGAGCACCGCCTGCAGTCCCTGGCCCAGCGCTTGGACCGCCTCGGCCAGCGCCTGGCGCGGCCCAGCGATGCCCTGGCCCGACAGCGCCGCATGCTGGATCTGCTGGCCCAACGGGCTGCCGCCGCACCCCGCCGGCGCACCGAGCTGCAGCGCCAGCGCCTCGATCATCTCGAACAACGGCGCGGGCGCAGCAGCGCAGAGGTGCTGCGCCGCCAGGAGACCCGCCTGGACGCCCTGCAGGCACGCCTGCAGGCCCTGGACCCGCAGCATGTGCTGGCGCGCGGCTATGCCTGGCTGGACGACGGCGCCGGCGGCGCGGTCACCTCGGTGCACAGCCTGCTGCCTGGTGCCGAAGTGCGCGCCGTGCTGGCCGACGGTAGCCTGGACTTGCGCGTCCTGGGGGTAGAGCCTTCGCAGAAAGGGTGATCTCCTCTCCCTACAATCTTTCGGTTCACCCCTTCCCCCCCCAACACAGAGGACTCCACGATGGAACACACGCTGCCCCCGCTGCCTTACCCGATCGACTCGCTGGCCCCCCACTACAGCCAGGAAACCCTCGAGTTCCACCATGGCAAGCACCACAACGCCTATGTGGTCAACCTCAACAACCTGCAGAAGGGCACCGAGTACGAAGCCTTGTCGCTGGAAGAGATCATCAAGAAGGCGCCGAACCCGGGCCCGGTCTACAACAACGCCGCCCAGATCTGGAACCACACCTTCTTCTGGAACTGCATGAAGCCGCAAGGCGGCGGTGAGCCCAGCGGCGCCCTGGCCGCGGCCATCAATGCCAAGTGGGGCAGCTATGCCGCCTTCAAGGAAGCCTTCGTCAAGAGCGCCGTCGGCAACTTCGGCTCGGGCTGGACCTGGCTGGTCAAGAAGGCGGATGGCTCGGTCGACATCGTCAACACCGGCGCCGCCGGCACGCCGCTGACCGGCGCCGACAAGCCCCTGCTGACCGTCGACGTGTGGGAGCACGCCTACTACATCGACTACCGCAACCTGCGTCCCAAGTTCGTCGAGACCTTCCTGTCGAACCTGGTGAACTGGCAGTTCGCTGAAAGCAACTTCGCCTGAGCGAATCGCCGCTGATCAAAGGCCGGCCGATGCCGGCCTTTTTCATTGCGAGACCTGGATGACGTGCCGCACCAGCGGATAGACCTGGTGCTGCCAGCGCCGGCCGCTGAACACGCCGTAGTGGCCGACATTGGGCTGGATGTAGTGGGTGCGTAGATAGGCCTTCAAGCTGCTGGCGAGATCCTGCGCCGCCAAGGTCTGGCCGACCGAGCAGATGTCGTCGCGTTCGCCCTCCACCGTCAGCAGGGCCGTGCGGCGTATGGCTGCTGGGTTCACGCGCCGGCCCTTGAACATCATCTCGCCGCGCGGCAGGTCGTAGGTCTGAAAGACCCGCTCCACCGTCTCCAGGTAGAACTCGGCCGCGAGGTCGGCCACGGCCAGGTACTCCTCGTAGAACATGCGCGTGACCTCGGCCTTGTCGAACTCGTCGGCGACGAGATGCCGGTAGTAGTCCTTGAAGGCATTGGCGTGGCGGTCCTTGTTCATGCTCATGAAGGCGGACAGCTGCACAAAGCCAGGGTAGACGCGCCGCCCGGCTCCCGCGTGCTGCCAGGGCACATGGCTGATGAGGTTGTTGCGGAACCACTCGATAGGTTTGGCGGTGGCCAGCTTGTTGACTTCGGTGGGGCTGACGCGGCAGTCGATGGGGCCGGCCATCAATGTCAGGCTGGCCGGCGTGGCGGGGTGGTCGTCCTCGGCCATCAGCGCGACGGCAGCCAATGCGCTGACGCAGGGCTGGCAGACGGCCACCACATGGGCCTGCGGACCGATGGCGGCCAGGAAGTCGATCAGATGGCTGGTGTACTCGTCCAGGCCGAAGCGCCCGGCCGACAGCGGCACGTCGCGCACGTTGTACCAATCGGTGACATAGACATCATGGTCCTGCAGCAGCGTGCGCACCGTGTCGCGCAGCAGCGTCGCGAAATGGCCCGACATCGGTGCCACCACCATCACGCGGGGTTGCAGCGGCGCCCCCTCCTTGCGAAAGCGCAGCAGCGTGCCGAAGGGCGTCGCCAGCGTGGCCTCCTCGCTGACCGGCCAGCGTTCGCCGCCGCTGTGGATCTCCCCAATGCGCCAGGGCGGTCGCGCGTGCGTGACCTGGGCGAGCTGGAAGACCCGCCCGGCGGCCGACAACTGCCGCGCCGGTAACCAGCCGGCGTCGGCGACCGCGGGTTGCTCCAGCAGCGGCAAGGCCAGGTGCGTGGCCGTGCGCAACGGCCACATCAGATCGCTGTGGGCCTGATAGGCGGGGTACATGCCTGCTCCTGCAAAGCCGTGATGTCCCAGACATCGCAAGTAGCGCGCCAGCATGGCATGGGCCTTGCGACGAGATGGCAGTCCTGAACGCCGAGGAGACGCCCATGCCTGTTGCCACGCCGACCAAGCCCGCAGCCCGCAAGGCCGTCAAACCCAAGGCCGCCGTGGCGGCCGCGACGTTAACGCTGAGCAGCAAGAACTACTCGTCCTGGTCGCTGCGCGGCTGGCTGTTGACGCGCTTTGCCGGCCTGGCTTTCGAGGAGATCATGGTTTCGCCCGACGACGAGGATGCGCGCAAGGAACTGCTGCTGCTGGCGCCTTCCATCCGCGTGCCCTGCCTGCGCCACGAGGGCGTGACGGTGTGGAACAACATGGCCATTGCCGAGTATCTGAACGAGCTCTTTCCCAAGGCCGGGTTGTGGCCGGCAGAGCGCGTGGCGCGGGCCCATGCCCGTGCCATCTGCGGTGAGATGAACTCGGGTTTCGCCAACCTGCGCGCGTCCCTGCCGATGAACCTCAAGGGTCATTTCCCTCGCCACAAGATCTGGGCCGGAGCCAAGCCCGACATCGAGCGCATCAGCGAGATCTGGACCGACTGCCTGGCGCGCTATGGCGGCCCCTATCTGTTCGGCGGCAAGCGCGGCGCAGCCGACGCCTTCTTCGCGCCGGTGGCCACGCGGTTCAAGACCTATGACGTGCCGCTGAACCCGGCCTGCATGGCCTACTGCAAGATCATGTACGCCATGCCCGAAATGAAGGAATGGACGGCTGCCGCCCAGCTCGAACCCGACGAGATCGAGCAGCTCGACATGGACTTTTAGGGCCCTAGGTCCAGGGTGTCGGCGCCGGCACCTCGCAGGGCGCCGGCATGTCCACGGTGCCGAAGTTGGCGGGCGAGACGATCTCCAGGTACTCCATGTCCGGCGAGTAGTCGAACAGATAGTGCACGATGCCTGGGCGCTGGTGCACGCAGTCGCCGGCCTCGACCAGGGTCAACTGGTCGCCGTACATGAACCTGGCCCAACCCTTGGTCATCAGCACGATCTGGAACTCCGCCTCATGACGGTGCCAGCCCGTGCCCTTTTCAGGGGCCATATTTGCCTTCACAAGGTGCGCGATGACCTTGCCGCCGGTGGCGGCGGCCACACCGAGGTCGCGGTAGAGGAAGAAGTCTCTCAGCCCGTCGCTGCGCCAGGGTGTGTCCCCGGGCTTGACGTGGGAGAACTGCGTGGTGGACGCGTCATTGGCAGCGTCCACGGGTATCGACAGATCCGACATGAGGGGGCCTCCGGGAATGCTGAAAGGCCCAGAAACCCACGCAATATGCGTTCCCGCCGCGGTGAGCGGCGGCTGCCTTGATGCAGGTCAAGCGAGAAGGCGCGGGGGCGGCCTAGATTGCCGGCGTGAGCGCTCCACCCCCTGGCTTGCACGCGGCCGAGTCCGACGCGCAGCTCCTGATTGCCCCCTTCACGACCTGGCCCGACGGCCCGGGCGGCGCGGCGCTGTCGCAGTTCCAGCTGGCCGGCATGCATTGCGGGGCCTGCGCCGGCATCATCGAGGCGGCACTGCTGAAGCTGCCCGGCGTCGAAGGCGCCAGCGTCAACGCAGCCTCGGCTCGATTGGGCCTGACATGGCGTCCCGACCGCCTCGCGCTGGCCGACGTGTTCGCCGCGCTGCAGGTCGCGGGCTACCAAGCCGTGCCCGATGTCGGGGCGTCCGCGCGCGAACTGCGCCGACGCGAGAGGCGCCAGGCGTTGTGGCGGCTTTTCGTCGCGGGCTTCCTGATGATGCAGGTCATGATGATGGCCACGCCCGCCTATGTGGCGGCGCCGGGCGAACTTAGCAGCGACCTCGACCGCCTGCTGCGCTGGGCCAGCTGGGTGCTGACGCTGCCAGTCATGGTGTTCTCCGCCGGCCCCTTCTTCAGCGGCGCCTGGCGGCAGTTGAGGGTAGGGCGGCTGGGCATGGACGTGCCGGTGGCCTTGGGGCTGGTGGTCACATTCATCGCCAGCACCGGGGCCCTGTTCGACCCCGGCGGCGCCCTGGGCCACGAGGTCTATTTCGACTCGCTGACCATGTTCGTCGCGCTGCTGCTGCTGGCGCGCTGGTTCGAGCTTGGAGCGCGCCACCGTGCCGCCGACGCACTGGAAGCCGTGGCCGGCGCCTTGCCGACTGCGGCCGAGCGCCTGAACGACGACGGCACGACCGAGCGCATCCCTCCCGAGGCCCTGCGCGTGGGCGACCGCATCCGCGTCGCGGCTGGCGAGGCCTTTGCGGCGGATGGCCGCGTGTTGGCTGGCCAGGGCTGGGTCAACGAGGCCTTGCTGACCGGTGAATCCGCACCGGTGGTCAAGGCGGCGGGTGACGCCGTCGTTGCGGGCAGCCTCAGCATCGACGGCAGCTTTGTCGTCGCGGTGCAGCGCGTTGGCGCCGACACGACGGCCCAGGGCATCGTCAGGCTGATGCAGCAGGCCCAGAGCCAGCGGCCCATGGCCTTTGGCTTGGTGGAACGTGTCGCCGCCGGCTTCACGGCCACCGTGCTGCTGTTGGCCCTGGCGGCCGGCATCGCCTGGTGGTGGATCGAACCTTCGCGCGCCATTGCCGTCGCCGTGGCCGTGCTCATCGTGACCTGCCCCTGCGCATTGACCCTGGCAGCCCCCGCAGCCTGGCTGACGGCCAGCGGCGCCCTGGCGCGGCGTGGGCTGCTGCTGGCCGATCTGTCAGCGCTGGAGCGGCTGTGCGCCGTCGACACTGTGGCTTTCGACAAGACCGGCACGCTCAGCGAAGACCGCCTCGTGCTGCGCCGCTGCTGGGCCGTGGGCGCCGATGCTGTTGCGCTGCTCGCTGTGGCCCGCAGTCTGGCCGCGCTGTCGCACCACCCGCATGCACGGGCGCTGGCCGATGGCGGCGTGCCGGGTGTCTGGACCGAGGTGCAGGAGGTTGCCGGCCGCGGCGTGCAGGCGCGGGACGGGACCGGCCGGCTCTGGCGCCTGGGCGCGCCGGGCTGGGTCGCCGAGCGCCCCGATGAATCTGCAAGGCTGGCCTTCGGATGCGGAGGCTGCGTGCTGTGGCTGGACTTGGCCGAAGTGCCGCGCGCCGATGCGGCCGAGGCTGTCGCTGCCCTGCGCCAGGCCGGCCAGCGCGTGCGCCTGCTGTCGGGTGACCGGCCCGCGGCTGTGGCGCGCATGGCCGCCCAGCTGGACATCGCGCATTGGCGCGGTGGCGCCACGCCGGAGTCCAAGCTCGCGGCGGTGCGCGAATGGCAGGCCGCTGGCGAGCATGTGCTGATGGTTGGCGACGGCATCAACGACGCCCCCGTGCTGGCCGCAGCCGACGTGCGCATCGCGATGGGGCAGGGCGCCATGCTGGCGCGCAGCGCGGCGGATGCGCTGCTGGTGTCCAACCGCCTGATGGCCCTGCCTCAAGCCCTGGCGCTGGCGAAGAAGACCCGCCGCGTGCTGCGCCAGAACCTGGCCTGGGCGGCCCTCTACAACCTCGCCTGCGTGCCGCTGGCCCTGGCCGGCTGGCTACCACCGCTGGCGGCCGGCGTCGGCATGGCGACGAGCTCCCTCTTCGTCGTGCTCAATGCCCAACGACTGAAAAACTGACATGGCATCGAACTTGAAATGCGACCACAGAGGCACGCAGGCACAGAGAAACAGTCTCTCCGGATTTCCTCCGTGTCTCTGTGCCTCTGTGGTTGCATTCGGGGATGGGCGCCGGAGGCCCTGACATGGACATCCTCTACCTCCTCATCCCCTTTTCCGTCGTGGTGGTGCTGCTCATCGTGGCCGTCTTCGGCTGGGCCGTGAACTCCGGCCAACTGGATGGCTTCGAAAACGAGGCCGAACGCATCCTGCTTGACGAGGATCAAGCCGCCTGAGCGGCCTCCCACGAAGAATCGTTTGCATCTGACTGAAGGAGTCGCGATGACGAACGACAAGGTCCCGGTGGCCCCCGGGACAACGACATACGAGGACGGACCCGTGCGGGCCTTCGCGCTGGCCGCGGTGCTATGGGGCGTGGTTGGCATGGCAGTGGGCGTCTTCATCGCGGCCCAGCTGGCCTGGCCCGAACTCGGCGCCGGCATCCCCTGGCTCAGCTACGGCCGCATCCGGCCCCTGCACACCAATGCGGTGATCTTTGCCTTCGGCGGCTGCACGCTGATGGCGACCAGCTATCACGTCGTGCAGCGCACCGGCCAGACGCGCTTGTTCGCGCCGGGCCTGGCCTGGTTCCATTTCTGGGCCTGGCAGGCCGTCATCGTCGGCGCCGCCATCACCCTGCCCCTGGGCATCACGCGCGGCAAGGAATATGCCGAGCTGGAGTGGCCCATCGGCGTACTGATCACCATTGCCTGGGTGGCCTATGCCATCGTCTTCTTCGGCACCGTGGGGCGCCGCAAGATCCGACACATCTACGTGGCCAACTGGTTCTTCGGCGCCTTCATCCTGGCCGTGGCCCTGCTGCATCTCGTCAACGGCGCGGTTCTGCCGGTGAGCTTGTGGAAGAGCTACTCGGCCTACGCCGGCGTGCAGGACGCCATGGTGCAGTGGTGGTACGGCCATAACGCGGTCGGCTTCTTCCTGACCGCGGGCTTCCTCGGGATGATGTACTACTACATTCCCAAGCAGGCCGAGCGCCCCGTCTACAGCTACCGCCTGTCCATCGTCCACTTCTGGGCGCTGATCTTCACCTATATGTGGGCGGGCCCCCACCACCTGCACTACACGGCCCTGCCGGACTGGGCGCAGAGCGTGGGCATGCTGTTTAGCCTGGTGCTGCTGGCGCCGAGCTGGGGCGGCATGATCAACGGCATCATGACGCTCAGCGGTGCCTGGCACAAACTGCGCGACGACCCCATCCTGAAGTTCCTCATCGTGTCGCTGTCGTTCTATGGCATGTCGACCTTTGAGGGACCGATGATGTCCATCAAGACGGTCAACGCTCTGTCGCACTACACCGACTGGACCGTGGGGCATGTGCACAGCGGCGCGCTGGGCTGGGTGGGGCTGATCTCCATGGGCTCGCTCTACCACCTGATCCCGCGCATGTTCGGCCGCACGGAGATGTACTCCAGGCGCGCCATCGAGCTGCACTTCTGGATCGCGACCCTGGGCATCGTGCTCTACATCGCCGCGATGTGGATCGCCGGTGTCATGCAGGGCCTGATGTGGCGTGCCGTGAACCCCGACGGGACCTTGGTCTACACCTTCGTCGAGAGCGTGAAGGCGACCTGGCCCTTCTACGTGGCCCGCCTGCTGGGTGGCCTGCTCTACCTGGCCGGCATGCTGGTGATGGCCTGGAACGTGGTGAAGACCATGCAGGCTGGCCGTCCGCAGCAAGTGCGCATTCCACAAGTCCTGGCGCACGCCTGAGGAGGACCCAATGACCACTGAACGCTACACCGGTCACCAACGCATCGAGACCAGCAACCTGCTGATGATCATCCTCGTGCTGCTGACCGTCTTCGTCGGCGGCTTCGTCGAGATCGTGCCGCTGTTCTTCCAGCGCTCGACCACGCAGGCCGCCCCCGGGCTCAAGCCCTACACGGCCCTGCAGGTGGCCGGTCGCGACATCTACATCCGCGAGGGTTGCTACAACTGCCACTCGCAGATGATCCGCCCGCTGCTGGCCGAGACCCTGCGCTACGGCGCCTACTCTACGGCGGGCGAGTTCGTCTACGACCACCCCTTCCAGTGGGGCAGCAAGCGTACCGGCCCTGACCTGCACCGCGTCGGCGGCAAGTACAGCGACGATTGGCACCGCATCCACCTCAACAACCCGCGCGACGTGGTTCCGGAGTCCAATATGCCGGCCTATTCGTGGCTGGCCAACGCGCCCATCGACGCGGCGGCCCTGCCGGCCAAGATGACGGCCCTGCGCATCCTGGGCGCGCCCTATAGCGACGCCGAGATCCAGGACGCCCCCAAGGCTGCCGCCGGCAAGACCGAGCTGGACGCCCTGATCGCCTATCTGCAGGTGCTGGGCACGGCGGGCGCAAGCAACAAGGAGGCTTCCCGTGGGAATCAATGAACTGCGCGTGGCCGTGACCGTGGTGTCGCTGGCCGTCTTCATCGCCATCGTCGTCTGGGCCTGGCGCGGCCATTTCGAGGCCGCTGCAGCCTTGCCCTTTGAGGGAGACGAGCCATGAGCGACTTCATCAGCCCCGGCTGGTCGGCCTTCGTTGCCGCGGCCACCGTGCTTGGCCTCGTGGCCTGCGTCGTACTGCTGCTTATCGCCAGCCGCCGCCAGCCCTCGGCCATCGACAACACCACCGGCCATGTCTGGGACGAGGATCTGCGTGAACTGAACAACCCGCTGCCACTGTGGTGGATGGGGCTTTTCGTGCTGACCATCGTCTTCGCCGGCATCTACCTTGCCCTGTATCCGGGCCTGGGCAGCGCCCGCGGCAAGCTGGCCTGGACCAGCGCTGGCGAGCACGCCGCCGACGTGGGCCAGGCGCGCGCCGCGATGGCGCCGGTCTACGCCAGCTTCAAGGACATGCCCGTCGAGCAATTGGCCAAGGACGAGAAGGCTCACGCCATCGGCGAGCGCCTGTTCGCCAACAACTGCGCCCAGTGCCACGGCGCCGATGCCAAGGGCTCCAAGGGCTTCCCCAACCTGACCGACAAGGACTGGCTGTGGGGCGGCAGCTTCGAGGCCATCACCGAGAGCATCACCAAGGGCCGCGAAGGCAATATGCCGGTCATGGCACCGGCGGTGGGCACCAGCGAGGACGTGCGCAACGTCGCCCACTATGTGCTGTCGCTGTCGGGCAGCCCGCACAACCCGTTGTATGCCCAGCTCGGCAAGCCCAAGTTCGTCGTCTGCGCGGCCTGCCACGGCCCTGGCGGCAAGGGCAACCAGGCCCTGGGCGCGCCGAATCTCTCCGACAACATCTGGCTGCATGGCTGGGGCGAGGAAGCCGTCATGGCCATGGTCAACAACGGCAAGCACAACGTGATGCCGGCCCATGGCGAGCGGCTGACGCCTGAGCAGATCCGCGTCCTGGCTGCCTACGTCTGGGGCTTCAGCCACTAAGAAGCTGTGAACGCCTCCCGCACGCCCGCTCATCCCGTCGTGACGCCGCCACTCGGCGTTGCAAACGCTCGCCGTAGCCCGAGCTACGGCTGCGCTTCGCGCCTTGATTGGCGCCGCCGCGACGGTCTGCTCGGCCGCGCGGGAGGCGGCCACAGCTTCTAGCCATGGCCGATTCCGAAGCCGTCATCCGGCTCTACCGCTCTGAAGACAAGATCCACCCGCGTGCGGTGGACGGCTTCTTCGCCCGCTGGCGCTGGGCCCTCGTGGCCCTGACCCAGCTGGTGTTCTACGGCCTGCCCTGGCTGAGCTGGGGCGACCGGCCGGCGGTTCTCTTTGATCTGGCCGCGAGGCGCTTCTACGTCTTCGGCCTGGTGCTGTATCCGCAGGACTTCGTCTACCTCGCTGTGCTGCTGATGGTCTCGGCCTTTGCCCTCTTCCTGTTCACGGCCGTGGCCGGGCGGGTCTGGTGCGGCTATGCCTGCCCGCAGACGGTCTACACCGAGCTCTATATGCGTGTGGAGCGCTGGTTCGAGGGCGACCGCAATGCGCGGCTGCGCCTGGACAAGGGCGCCTGGTCCCTCAACAAGCTCTGGCGCAAGGCGGGAAAGCAGCTCGTATGGATCGCCATGGGCCTGTGGACGGGCTTCAGTTTCGTCGGCTACTTCACGCCCATCCGTACGCTGGGCGCCGAGGTGCTGAGCCTCGGTCTGGGCCCCTGGGAAGCCTTCTGGGTGCTGTTCTATGGCTTCGCCACCTATGGCAACGCAGGCTATATGCGCGAGCAGGTCTGCAAATACATGTGCCCCTATGCGCGCTTCCCGAGCGCGATGTTCGACCGCGACACGCTGATAATCAGCTACGACGGCGCCCGCGGCGAGCCGCGCGGCAAGAACGCCCAGCGCGGCAGAAAGGGCGAGGCCCGCGTCGAGACGGTTGGCGACTGCATCGACTGCCATCTGTGCGTGCAGGTCTGTCCCACCGGCATCGACATCCGCGACGGTCTGCAGTACGAGTGCATCAGCTGCGCCGCCTGCATCGACGTCTGCGACGGCGTCATGGACAAGATGGGCACGCCGCGCGGCCTGATCCGCTACGACACCGAGAACGGCATACGGCAGCAGCTCACGCGAGCCCAGCGCTGGCGCCGCATCTTCCGGCCGCGCGTCCTCGTCTATGGCAGCGTGCTGCTGCTGATCTGCGCCGGCGCCCTCTACAGCCTGGCCTCGCGCCACAGCTTCCGCGTCGATGTCGTGCGCGACCGCGCGGCCCTGGCCCGCCTCGTCGAGGACGGCTGGGTGGAGAACGTCTACCGCCTGCAGATCATGAACGCGACCGAGTCGACACAGCGCTACCGGCTCGAGGCCGACGGCCTGCCCGGCCTCAGGCTGAGCCAGACGACGGCCATTGCCGTCGGCCCCGCCGAGGCGCGCTGGGTGGCCGTGTCCCTGCGCATGCCACCTGAGGCGGCCCAGGCCTTGAAGGCCGGCGCCCATGCGCTGCGGTGGCGCGTGCACCGCGAAAACCCGGGTGATGGCGACGGCGAGACCGTCGCCGAGAAATCCACCTTTGTCGTGCCGCGCTGAAGCGGCGGGAGAACTCGATGAAAGCCATCCCCACCACCTCCACATCGCCCTGGCGCCAGCCCATGGTCTGGCTCGTCGTGTCGGGTCCGGCCCTCGTCGTCATCGCCAGCTTCTTCACGCTGAGCCTGGCCATCCGCCATCCCGATCCGCCGCTGGAGCTGCGTCACGCGCAGGCGCAGGCCGCCGACGACACCGAACCCGCAGACCTGCGCGCACGCGAGGGCGACGCGGTGCCAGCCCTCATTGCGCGCAACCATGCCGCCACCGGCACGGCAGGCGTGAAGAAATGAACGGCCCCGCTGGCGCCTCGCGCGTCAAGCGCTTCGCGATGGCCGTGGCTTGGTCGTCCTTCCTGGCGGCCGGCGTGATGGAGGCCCTCGTGTTCGCTGTGGTCGACCCGGCCGACTTGCGCTGGTTCGGCGGCGCGCCCATCGAGCTGTCGGCGCAGGCGACCTACACGCTGAGCTTTCTGATCTTCTGGGGCGTCATCGCCCTGGGCGCCAGCCTCGCCCTGCTGTTGGTGAACCTGCCCGAAGATGACGTCAAGCCTGCGCGTCGCGCGCCGGGCTGGCCTCGCTGAGCGCGGTCTGGGCGACGACGCGGGCGCCGCGGTCATAGGTCCAGTAGGCCCAGGCCCAGTCCAGCAGCACGACGAAGCGGTTGCGGTAGCCGATCAGGAAGTAGACATGGGCGAACAGCCAGAATAGCCAGGCGAAATAGCCCGAGAAGCGCAGCGGCCCGGCCGGCGTGCCGAGGTCGACGACGGCGCTGTTGCGGCCGATGGTGGCGAGGTTGCCGTAGTCGCGGTAGCGGAAGGCCATGGTGGCTTCGCCGCGCAGCCGGCGCTTGATGTTGGCGGCGGCGCAGCGGCCCATCTGCTTGGCGCCGGGCGACACACCGGGCACGGGCCTGGGCTCGTGGCCAGGCGCATGGCTTTGCGCTGCGGCCAGGTCGCCGATGACCTGGATGTGCGGATGGCCCTTGAGGCTGAGGTCGGGCTCGACGACGACGCGGCCGGCGCGGTCCAGCGTGCAGCCGGTGGCATCGGCCAGCACGCGGCCCAGCGGCGAAGCTGCCACGCCGGCGGCCCAGACGACGCAACGGCTCGCCAGGCGCTCGGCACCGGCGGCGGTCGTGAGGTCCAGGCCTTCGGCATCGATGCCGGTCACGCGCGCACCGAGGCGCACATCCACGCCCAGGGCGACGAGTTGCTCGCGCGCCCGCTCACTCAGCGACTCGGGCATGGCGCCCAGCACACGCGGGCCGCCCTCGACAAGCAGTACCTTGGCCTGGCGTGGGTCGATGCGGCGGAACTCTCCGGGCAGGGTGTGGCGGGCGATCTCGGCAAAGGTGCCGGCGAGCTCCACGCCCGTGGGCCCGGCGCCGACGACAACGAACTGCATCAGCGCCGCGCGCCGGGCCGGATCGTCCTCCCGCTCGGCGGCCTCGAAGGCCAGCAGCACGCGGCGGCGGATCTCGAAGGCGTCTTCCAGCGTCTTCAGGCCCGGCGCATGGGCGGCCCAGTCGTCACGGCCGAAATAGCTGTGCGTGGCGCCGGCGGCGACGATGAGGTGGTCCCAGCGCAGCAGCGCGCCGTCCTTCAGCGTGGCCGTCTTGGCGCCGGCGTCGATGCCAGTGACTTCGCCGAGCAGCGTCGTCACATTGCGCTGGCCGCGGAAGAGGTGGCGGATGGGCGCGGCGATGGACGGTGCCGACAGGCCGGCCGTCGCGACCTGGTAGAGCAGAGGCTGGAAGAGATGGTGGTTGGTCTTGTCGACGATAGTGATGTCGACGTCGGCGGCGCCTGAGCCGGAGAAGGCTCGCGCCGCCTCCAGGCCGCCGAAGCCGCAGCCGATGATGAGGACTTGGGGACGCATGAACCCCATGGTACGCCTGGTTTGCTGCATTGCAGCATTGGCGCTGTCCCCCCCTCGGCAGGGCCTTGCGTCAGGCCTGGCAGTTGTTGACCAGGGCCTGCAGGCCTTCCTGGTCGAGGATGCGCAGCTGGCGCTGCCTGACCTCCAGCAGCCCCTCCTCGTGGAAGCGCGAGAAGGCGCGGCTAACGGTCTCGAGCTTGAGGCCGAGATAGCTGCCGATCTCCTCGCGTGTCATGCGCAGTACCAGGCTGGAGGCCGAGAAGCCGCGGGCGCGCAGGCGTTGCGTCAGGTTCAGCAGGAAGGCGGCCAGCCTCTCCTCGGCGCGCATATTGCCGAGCAGCAGCATGACGCCGTGGTCGCGCACGATCTCGCGGCTCATGATCTTGTGGAACTGGTGCTGCAGCAGGCTGAACTCGCGCGACAGCTCTTCCAGCTGGGCGTAGGGGATGACGCAGACCGAGGAGTCCTCCAGCGCGACGGCGTCGCAGTGGTGGTGGTCACTGCTGATGCCGTCCAGGCCGAGCAGCTCGCCGGCCATCTGGAAGCCTGTGACCTGATCTCGGCCGTCCTCGCTGCCGACGCAGGTCTTGAAGAAGCCGGTGCGCACCGCGTACAGCGCCTCGAAGCGCTCGCCGTTGCGGAACAGGGCCTCGCCGCGCGGCACGCTGCGGCGGCGTGCGACGAGGCCGTCCAGGCGGGTCAGGTCCTTGGGCGTGAGGCCGACAGGCAGGCAGAGCTCACGCAGATTGCAGCTCGCGCAGGCGACCTTCAGCGGCTCGAGGGCGGGGTTGTCCTTCAGGGGCGTCTGCATGACTTTGTTTGGGGTGAATCAACTGTTGGCATTCTTGGCGCTGCCCCCCGCAGCGCGCTTGACGTGGATCAAGGCTGCGGCCCCGGGACGCCGGCACAGTGCCTGGCATGCAAGCCGTGACAGACCGACCGCTGGACCCCGAATTGCTGCGCCGCCACGATGTGGCCGGACCGCGCTACACCTCCTATCCGACCGCCGACCGCTTCGTCGAGGCCCACCAGGCGCCCCAGCATTTGCAGGCCCTGGCCCAGCGCGGCGCGGCCCAGCCGCTGTCGGTGTATGTGCACATCCCCTTCTGCGAGCAGCTCTGCTACTACTGCGCCTGCAACAAGATCATCACCAGGCACCATGAGCGCTCCCAGCCCTATCTGGACGCGCTCGAGGTCGAGATGGACCTGACCGTCGCGGCCCTGGGCGGGCATGCGCCGGTGTCGCAGCTGCATCTGGGCGGCGGCTCGCCGACGTTTTTTTCGGATGCCGAACTGGGTGCGCTGATGGCCGCGCTGCGCCGCCACTTCCGCCTGCTGCCGGGCGCGGAGCTGTCCATCGAGGTCGACCCGCGCACCGTGGATGCCGGGCGGCTGGCGCATCTGCGATCGCTGGGCTTCAACCGCCTGTCCTTCGGCGTGCAGGACTTCAACGCCGACGTGCAGAAGGCCGTCCACCGGGTGCAGTCGCGCGAGTCCGTCTCGGCGCTGATGGGCGCGGCGCGCGAGCTGGGGTTTGCGTCCATCAGCGTCGACTTGATCTACGGCCTGCCGCTGCAGACGCCGGAGTCCTTCGCGCTGACCATCGCTCAGGTCGCCGAGCTGCGGCCCGACCGCATCGCGATGTATGCCTATGCCCATCTGCCGCAGCGCTTCAAGCCGCAGCGCCGCATCGCGGCAGAGCTGCTGCCCGCGGCCGGCGACAAGCTGACCATGCTGTCCGGCGCCATCAGCGCCCTGCTCGGCGAGGGCTATGCCTATATCGGCATGGACCACTTCGCCCTGCCCGACGACCCGCTGGCTGTCGCCAAGCGCCAGGGCCTGCTGCACCGCAATTTCCAGGGCTATTCGACCCAGCCCGACTGCGATCTCATCGGCCTGGGCGTGTCGGCCATCAGCCGCGTCGGTGCCACTTATGCGCAGAACGCCAAGACCCTGATCGAGTACGACGATGCGCTGCGCCAGCGCCAGTTGCCCATTCAGCGCGGCCTGGCATTGACCCGCGAAGACCTGCTGCGCCGCGCCGTCATCATGGCGCTGATGTGCCAGGGCCGGCTGGAGTTCGAGTCGATCGCGGCCTCCTACCTCGTTGACGTGCCCAGCTATTTCGCGTCCGAGTTGGAGCGACTGGAGCAGCTGGCCAACCAGGGCCTAGTGACGCTGGAGTCCGGCGCCATCCAGGTGACGCCGCTGGGCTGGTATTTCGTCCGCGCCATCGCCATGGTGTTCGACCGTTACTGCCAGACTGCGGCCAGCCGCGAGCGCTTCTCCAAGATCCTCTGAGTCCGCGATGGATGCCGCGCTGATCGCCTCGGCCACGCTGATGGGCCTGGCCGGCATGCCGCATTGCGCGGCCATGTGCAGCGCGCCTTGCGCCATGGCGGGCGGGCGTGGTCCGGCGCGTTTGCTGGTGGGCCGCCTGTTGGGCTACACCGCCGGCGGCGCGGTGGTGGCCGCATCGGCCCAGGTGCTGGCCCGGGCCACCCAGGGCGCCATGCTGCTGCAACCCGCCTGGGCATTGCTGCAGGCCGCCGTGCTGCTGCTGGGGCTGACGCTGCTCGTGCGGGGGCGCATGCCGGTCTGGCTGGGTGCACTGCGGTGGCG
>Ga0194137_10000742_pt1 | contig 20823 bp, 20 predicted proteins | sample TARM_MetaG_T3_14_FD_134025 | JGI IMG/M metagenome (GOLD analysis project Ga0194137, IMG submission 134025) | Freshwater microbial communities from Pennsylvania, USA, analyzing microbe dynamics in response to fracking - TARM_MetaG_T3_14 (version 2) | ecosystem: Environmental > Aquatic >... | reverse complement strand
GTGCGCGGGCTGTGGCAATCCGGTCTTCGCCTCGGACACCAAATTCAAGAGTGGCACGGGGTGGCCCAGTTTTTTCAAGCCGCTGAATGAAAACGCGGTGGGAACCAAAAAAGACCGGCGTTTGTGGATGGTGCGCACGGAGGTGCACTGCGCGCATTGCGAAGGCCATCTGGGCCACGTCTTTCAAGACGGCCCCAAACCGACGGGGTTGCGTTATTGCCTGAATTCCGCGGCCTTGAACTTTGTGCCCGCGGAAGAACGCGAGTAGGGGCCTACTTCTTCCGGTCGCTGATTTTTTTGGCGTCCTTGCGCTGGGTGCGGGACCGCTTGTCGATGGACTTGGCGAGTACGGAGCGGACGGTGGTGACGTCGAACGGCTTCTGAATGATGTCGAACGCGCCTTGCTGGCGCAGTTGTTTGTCGGAGTCGCGGGAGATGTTGCCGCTGATCACGACCTTCACCATGTCGGGATCGAATTCGTCGGCCAGGCGCATCATTTCGGTGCCGTCCTGGTGGGGAAGCGCGAGGTCGGTGAGGATGACCTGAAATTTCTGACCTTTTTCCAGCAGGGAGACGGCCTCGGCCACGGAGAGGGCGCCGGTGACCTCGTACATGTTGGGGTTGAGCATGCGTTTGATGAGCAGGGCGACCTGGGGGTCGTCGTCGACGACGAGAACGGGATGCCGGTTGTAGGTAAGTTCGCCGGCGTTTCGCAGTTTAGACCAGGAACTGACGGATCCGCCGCCGCGTTGCTTGGCGGCGAAGAGGGCCTGCTCCGCGCATTCAACGAGTTGCGCGCTGGAGGTGACGCCGTGTTCCTTGCCGCCGAGGGCGATGCCGACCGTGGCGGAGATCGTGAGTTCCCCGTCGGTCTTGCGGGGCCGGAGAGCGGTGATACGTTGCAGAAGCTCCCGCGCCATGGGGTCGACCTCGGACTCCCGTACCCGGGGAAGCAGGGCGAGGAATTCATCGCCACCGGTACGGAACACCATGGCGGGGGAGGCCATGCGCTCGGTGATGAGGCTGGCCACATCCCGGAGCAGCCGGTCCCCGGCGGCGAACCCGCAGGCGTCGTTGACCGCCTTGAAGTCGTCCATGTCCAGCACAAGCACCCCCACGGTGTCGCCGTGGATTTCGGCCAGTGCCCAGGCGCGTTCCACGGCGTCTTCGAGCGCGTTGCGGTTGAAGAGTTCGGTGAGGGGGTCTCTGAGGGAGACGGAGCGCATGTGCTCCACGGTTTCCAGCAGGGTGGTCAGATGGTGGGAGGCCAACAACACGTGCTTTCGCTCGGGGGGGGGCGTGTCCGTGCGGGCGCCCTCCAGCACGACCCAAAGCATGCCCATGAGCTTTTGTTTTCCCGCCACGGGCACCATGAGCACGTCGTGTCCGGCGCGGGAGATGGGCGGGGCGTTTTTGCGGGCGACCGTGACGTGGGGGCTCGGTTTGGCGTTGAGGGGGGAATCCGACAGCACCTCGAAATGGTCGACCATGCGGGCGATTATGTCGCGTTGGAACGCGGGGTCGAGCGGAGCGCCCGATTGGATGCAAAGGGTCTGGTAGTCCCCGTCCACGCCGAAGACCCCGGCGGCGCTGCAGGGAATGACGTGGGAGAGGGTATCGGCGAAACCGGAAATCGTGCGCCCGAAATGGAGATGTTCCAAGGCTTCGCGCGAGAATTCACGCAGGGCGCTCAGTTCGCAACTGATGCCGGGTTCGGGGCTGTATCCCGCCGGGAGACCGCCGCGGAGGGGATCCTCGGGGTTGCGGACCTGCTGGATGGTGTCTTCCAGGGTGTTGAAGCTTAGAGGTTTTTCCAGAATGTGGCGGACGCCGAGTTCGCGGGCTTTGGCCCGCACGTGATCGTTCATGTAGCCGGTGCAGAAGACGATGTGTTCCCAGGGCCACAGCCGCAGAACCTCCTCCGCGAACGCGATGCCGTCCATCACGGGCATCTGAACATCCACGATGATCAGGTCGAAAGAGCTTTCCATGACGTGGGAGAGGCCTTCGCGGCCATTGTGGGCCGTGACCACGGTGTAGCCTTGTTGACGGAGAAACACCTTCAGCAGGCGCAGGATTTTGTCGTCGTCGTCCAGTATCAGAACGCGGAGGGGGCGATTCATTTTGCTCATACGGTTTCCTTCTTCAGCTTCGGGTCCTGGGTTCAAGTATGCACCCGGACCCGGTCCGGGATCGAGTGTTTTATGCGTTCATTATCCACCGGAGAATTTCGGTGGGATGATCGACCACGATTTCGGCCCCGTGGGCCTCGAGTTCGGCGCGGTCCCGAAACCCCCATGTGACGCCGATGCCGGGCATGCCGGTGTTGCGGGCGGTGAGCATGTCGGTCAGGGTGTCTCCGACATAGGCGACTTGTTCCGGGGAGAGGGCCCAGGTTCGGAGAATCTCCCGGGCGGCGTCGGGCGCGGGTTTGAGGGGGACGTCTTCCCGCGCGCCCCGCACGGCGTCCCATTCCATGTCGGGGAAGACATGGGCCACCATTTCGCGGGTGAAGGCGTCGGGCTTGTTGCTGAGGACTCCCAAGCGCAGACCCGTCCGGCGCAGGGTGTGGATCATCTCCCGAACACCGGGATAAGGGTTCGCGTGGTGGGACCACCGCGTGGCGTATTCACGTTTCATTTCCGCCACGAGGGCGGCGACGGTGTCGGGAGTGTCCCGGCGGGACTCGGGCAGGGCGCGGCGGGCCAGGACTTCCATGCCGTCTCCGACGAACACGCGGTAGGCGTCAAGGGAATGTTCGGGCAGCCCCCGCGCCGCCAGGACGGCGTTCATGGCGTCGCCGATGTCCCGCAAGCTGTCGACGAGGGTTCCGTCGAGATCAAAAAGGACTCCTGAACATTTTGTGTCGTTCATGGTTTTCCTATACGCTGTGGGTTCGCTAAAGAGAAGAGCGGAACCGTTTGAATTCGATCCTATGAACTCCTCGCCCGACCCCGATGCCACCCCCAACCGCCGTACCCGGTACGAGCGGCGGGAAACCGCCGCCGCGGACGCCTTGCGCGGGTTGTTGCGCGAGACCCTGCTGGAGAAATTTCCCTCCCTGGCCGCCGCGCCGGCGGAATTGGAGTTGAACGTGTCGTTCAGGCTGGACACGGCGGAGGCGGGCGGTCTGGTGTTCGAGCCGAATTTGAGGCAACAGGTGGTGGCCCAGGCGACGGAGAGTCTGGCCGCCCGCACGGCGTATCGGGAGGGCGCGGTGTACGATTTCGGAGCCCGCAGCAGTGAGACGCCTCTTTGTCGGCCCCCGGACGCCACCTCGGTGTTCGCCGGGTACGATGGAACCGGCCGGCCCTTGTGGAGCGCGCGGGATGTCGATCGTATCGAGCCGACGACGACCCGGGGTCGGGATTTGCGGAAGCCTCCTCCGGGTCTGCGGGGGGCGGAGCGCGCCTACAGCGTATTGGGACAGGTGGAGTACGGTCCGGTGCCGCTTCCGGCTTCCTACCGGGAGCTTGCGGGAGGGGAGCGGTTGGCGATGACGTTCCAGGCGGTGGAAACCCGGGACCCACAGGGCCAGTTTCGGCTTCGGTTGAATCCTTTGGCCGGCCGGTTGCTTCCGGACGAGTGGGAACGCCTGCTGGAGGAACGGGAACTGAAGCGGGTGGCCACCGCTTTTGTAAAAGCCCGCGAACGGTTGGCGGAGGTGGAGCGGGAGGCGTTCCAGGCGTTGGCCCATCGCGATTCGAACGGATATCGGGAGACCATGCGGCGGGTGCCGGGGGTTTTGCACGGCCTGGCGGGCGATTTAAAGCGGGCCACCGGCACGTCGCGTTCCGGTGCGGAGGAGCCGTCGGCGGGGGAGGTGTTGGAGGCGGGCATCGAGGACTTGTTTTACGACGCGAATCGGCGCACCTGGGTGGTGGTGGCGCGCGGAAGCGGCACCGGATATGTGTTTTCGGAGTCCGGGGACTACCTCACCCGTTTTCAGGCAGACCCGGAGAAGGTGGCCCGGAGGCTCGGGGCGGAACGCTGGCGTCCCGCGGGCGCGGCGGACGAGGCGTTTCTGATGAGGGTCAAGGCCCGGCTCCGGGGGGATGAAGCCCCCCGGTAAATTCCTCCGGTACGTAGTGGGTCAGCGAGCTTCGTATTCCCGGAGGTGGGCGAGGGCGGTCAACACTGCGGCCCGGCTTTCCTGCACGTAGTCGGTCCATTTTCGGCGCTGGGCGGCCAGGGCGTGGTTCCGAAAATATTCCTCTCCCTTGTAGCCCCGAAAACTTTTGTACTCGCGTTCGTGAATCCGGCGGTATTCGTTTTCGAACTGTTCGCGTTGGTTGTTGGCGTCATTCAAGCGGCGGCACAGAGTGGAGACGAGGATGGCTTCTTCGCGGGAAAGGTCGTTCTTCTCATACGCGGCTTTGGCTTCGGCGTATAGGCGGGACAGCTCTCCCGTCGCATTGGGGGAGGAGGTGTCCAAGGGGGAAAACACCCGGTTCGTGATGGTTTCGAACCGGTCGGTGAACCCCGGGTCCTCATGAAACACGTACCAGCCCAACCAGCCGGCCCCCGCCAACAACACCAATGCCAAAAAGCCTTTCATCTCGTTCCCCTCTTGTTTTTCAGTAGGCCCAAATCGGTACATCACTCGCGTTCATTGCACAGAACGGATATAACTATGGCTAAGAAAATGTAAGCAAGAACTGAATGTTTTTGCCGGTTTTTGGAGAAAAGAGATGGTTGTTTCATATCGGCGTCCCGGCGAGTCTTTCGATATGTGGCTGCGGGTTGTTTATTCTGAAAGTCGGGCGGCGGCCGCATCACGGCGGAACACGAGGGGAGAGACGCCTTTGCGTCGCTTAAACCAGTTGGTGAAGTGGGAGGCTTGCTTAAATCCGAGGTTGAATCCGATTTCCTTAACGGACTGGTCGGTGGATTCCAGTCGGTGGCACGCCTCCTCTTCCCGCCTCTTTTCCCAGTATTCCCGACTGGAGAGGCCCACCTGGTTACACAGCATGCGGTCGAGGTGAACCCGGCTGACACCGGTTTCGCGGAGGAGGCGCGAGATGGGGAAAGGGTCGGCCAGCAGGGCGCCGTTGAGACAGCGGATCGCGGTGCCGACTCGGTGGTCCATGGCCCCGCTGTAGATGGGCCGTCGGTCGTATCGCTCCAGAGCTTGAAGCAACTCGTCGAGAAAAAGGGAAAAGCGGCTTTGGAGTTTCAGGTAATTTCCCAGAGTGGAGGTTTGCTCGAGCAAAATGGCGCGGGCTCCGGGAAATTCCCGGTCGGTAAGAGTGTGCAACTCGTCGGCGGCGGCGTGGAGGCGTGGATGCCGCGCGGAGGGGAACACCAGTCCTTCCCGTTCGGGGAAAAGGTTCTCGCCGGTGGGCCACTGGCAGAGAAAATGAAGGGAGAGGATGCGGGCGTCCTCGGAGAAGGATTGTTCGCCGGGACCGACGGGACAGAGGATCCATTGCCCGGAGCCGGCGCGCAAGGTCTGGTTCTCGGATGTCACTTCCACATGTCCCTCCTGCAGGAGCCAGAGCCAATAGCCGTAGTTGTGTTTAATTTTCAGTCGACGGTCGTGGCATTGGACCCGCCCGCTGTAGGCCCAAAGGAGCTCGATGCGGAGGCTGGCCCATTCATGAAGGGTGGGGCGGTGGGGAGGAGGAGTTATCATGACAAATATAGGTAACTTAAAAATAAACACTGGTAGATGAAACCCGTTGCATCAATTTAAAAACCCAAGAAAATTCAAATACAGTATACGCCACCCATGGACCCCGCGATGTATGACCATTTCTTCTCCCCCCCGCCCCGTTCCAGGGGATTCACATTGATCGAACTTCTGGCCGTTTTGGCGGTGATTGCCCTGGTGGTCGGATTGATCTTGCCGACGATCTCCTCCATGCGGGCGTCGGCCAACGACACGGGTTGTAAAAGCAATCTCCGGCAGCTGGCGCAGGGATTCACCCTGTTCGCAATCGACCATGACAACCGGCTGCCGCCGAACCTGCATGAGAATCAATCTCCCTATTTCAATCAAGACCGTCGCTACCTGGCCCATTCCTCCAAGCTGGGTCCCTACATCGGAGCGCCCGTTCCGGGAAAGGGGCTGTGGACCACGAATCTGCAAGACATGTGCTATGCCGAACATATGCTGTGCCCGTCCCGGGCGGGAATGCCGGGGGACAATCGGGATATGTTCCGGCTCAACAAGCGTGAGGTTGAAATGACCAACGCCTCCAAGGGCAAGGGAAGCCCGTGGGGGACGGGGAGTGCCAGCAAGGATTTTCTCAACGCATCGAATCCGCAGTTGGTGAAATCCCAAAAGTTGAGCTGGATCGTGGATCCCGCCGACACCTGGTTGATCGCCGATCTGGATCAGGAATTTCCCGTCGGGGATACATCACAAAAAACGGTGGAGTCCCCGGTGCACAAGGATCATCGGAATGTGATTTTTTTCGACATGCACACTGGAGAACTCGGATTGGAGCCTTCGCTGTACAGACGATGATCCCCGAAACCCAGAGGAAGGAGCGTGTAAACCGCCCTATGGAAGTTCATGTGATAAAATAAGATAAGTATTTATCTAATCCAGATAGCGCAATCCTGTTGTGCCGATAGAAAAATCACGGCATATTTCACCATAGGTGTTTCAGGATTCACCTTCGGATCTCGAACATCGGCATCGTCCCAATCCAGTAAGATTTCTTCAGGTACAAACCATACAAAACAGGAGAGAACGCATGAACATCGGACTTTTAAACACCCGAATTGGCATGGCACTTGTGCTGTGCACGCTTCCTTTCGCCGTTTCCCGAGCCACGTTGCTGGCCTATGACGGCTTTGACAGCGACACTTATCTGACTGGAAGCGACGGCACCGGCGCGGATTATCCCGCCGACAACCTGTCGGGCCAGGGCGCCGGCGCGGGTAGTGGTTTCACTTCTACCTGGGGGGCGCCCATCACGGACGGCCAGGCCTTGGGGGATCACTGGCTCAACACGGACGATTCCGCGAGCGGATCCTATTACCGCGCCTCCACGGGACAGAACAGCTACACGGACGGCAACAGCGAGTCGTTACAGACCACCGATGGTCAGGCGGTGTTCAGCGGAAACGGCACCCGGGTTTCGCTGCAGCAATTCACGAGCAGCGGTTCCGACGCCCCGGCCGTGCTCTACATGAGCGCGCTTGTGACTCTGGACGGCAGCGCGACCGACGTGTCGTTCGGTTTCGCCTCCGCCCCAGACAGCGGCAACCCCCGCCCGTTTACCTTCGGTTTCAATTCCTCGGGAAACCTTACAGCAGCTGGATGGGACGAGCAGTCGGCCACCTCTTCCGGGACCTACGGGGTGGGGACCTATTTGTTGGTGGCGCGCGCGGCGGAGACCACGGGCTCGGGAGACACTCTTGACGTCTGGCTCAATCCCCTGCTGGGAGACGAGTCGGGATCCGGCGCCGCGACGGTGTCGATCTCGGGAGGCGGGTTCTATGTGGACGGGTCAAGCACCTGGAGCATCGATGGCCTGGTGGTGGACAGCCAGGGGACCGGAAGCGTGACGCTGGATGAGTTGCGGGTGGGAGAAACCTTCAACGATGTGACGCCCTCCGCTATTCCGGAGCCGTCGACCTTGATGCTGTCGGCCCTGGCCCTCTGCGGACTGGCGGTGGTCCGTTTGTCTCGGAAGCGGGATTGCCGTTAACGAAATCAAGCCATGTGTCTGGGACCTCTTTCCGTGCGAGGCTGCGGAAAGAGGTTTTTTATGTGGGACTTTTGCCTTCCGTACCGGCTGGGTTCGTGGTACTGGCAACGTATGTCAAGTTATTCAGGTAGAAACATCCGTAAAAACATACTTTTTATTACATCGGATCAGCAACATTTCGATACATTGGGTGTGGGAAACCCGAAAATTTTTACCCCGAATCTGGACCGGTTGTGTGCGGAGGGGACCCGGTTTTCACGGGCGTATTGTCCGAATCCGACCTGTACGCCGACCCGGGCGACGTTGTTGACGGGATTGATGCCTTCCCAGCATGGCGCCTGGTCGTTGGGTACGATGTTGAGCGAGGCGTTGCCCACGCTTCCGGGGCTGCTTTCGGAGGCCGGGTATTTTACGGGCTTGGCGGGAAAGGCGCATTTTCAGCCCTTGCGCGGCAACGAGACGTATCCCTCCATCGAACGGCATCCGATTTTACGGGACCGGGAGTTTTGGCGGGACTTCAAGGGCGACTGGTATGGCTTTGACCGGGTGGAAACGGCAAGGATGCATGGCGACGAGGGGCACGCGGGTGGTCATTACGCCCTGTGGATGGAGGAGAAGGGGTTGAAGGAGTGGGAAGACTATTTCCAGTTGCCGGACGCCGGGCTGTGCGATGCGCGCCGCGCGACCTATACCCACGGGGATTTGCGGAAATGGGATTTGCCGGAGGCCTTCCATTACACCACATGGACGGCGGAGCGTACGATCGATTTCATCGACGAGGCGGGGGAGGCGGACACGCCGTTTATGATCTGGTCGAGTTTTCATGATCCGCATCCCCCGTACATCGTGCCCGAGCCGTGGGCGTCGATGTACGATCCGGAGGACATGGAACCTGGACGGTTGTGCCCGGGCGAACACGATCGAAATCCGGAGATGTTCCGGCGGGCGGCGGAGGAGGACTCGGAGTCCTACTGGGCGAACGTTACCGAGGGACAGGGCGGAATTCACGGCGGGGAATTCCAAGGCGGGTACCCGGAAGAGGCGTTGCGGAAGGACATGGCGTGTTACTATGGCATGGTGAGTTTTATGGATCAGCAGATCGGCCGAATTCTGGACGCGTTGGACGCGCGGGGCCTGACGGAAAACACGATCGTGGTGTTCACCACGGATCACGGTCATTTTCTGGGACAGCACGGGTTGCGTTTGAAGGCGATTCATCATTACGAGGATTTGTTGAAGCTGCCCTTTATCGTGCGTCATCCGGGAAGCGTGCCCGCCGGGAGGGTGTGCGCCGACCTGCAGAATCTGGTGGATCTGCCGAAAACATTGTTGAAGGCGGCGGGGGTGGAACCGCCGGTACATTTTCAAGGGATGGACCAGGGATCCTCCTGGAGAGGGGAAGGACCGGTGCGCGAGTGGTCCATTACGGAAAACCACCATGGGTACACCCGGTTTCACATGAACACGCTGGTGACGGACCGCTACAAACTGACGGTCCACCGGGAAACCGGAGAGGGGGAGTTGTTCGATTTGCGGGCGGATCCCGCGGAAGTGCGCAATTTGTGGGACGATCCGGAGGCGGCGACGTTGAAATCCGACCTCCTGCTGGCGTACGCGCGCGCACGAATGGCCGAGGAGCCAATCCGGATGCCGCGTTTGTTCCCCGCCTGAGCGCGTGTGCCTGAAAAGTTGCGGTTTTCCATTTGGATTTTCCTGAAAGGCCGCTACAGAGGGCGGCACTGATGGCCCGACCCTACCGATTGAAATTTGAAAACGCCTGCTACCTGGTCTTCCTGCAGGGAGTCGAGGGGCTCGGTTTGTTTGTGGAGCGGGAGGACGCGGAACATTTCGTACGCCTGATCGAACTGAGTCTTCGGAAGCACCGGGTGCGTCTGCACGCCTATGCCCTGGCGGCCAATTCCGCCGAGCTGGTGGTGGAGACGCCGAACGCGAATTTGAGCGCGTTTCTACAGGGAGTCCAAACTGCGTTCGCCCGGCATATCCGCCAGTACTATGTGCACAGCGGTCCGATCATGCAGGGCCGCTATCGTGCCAAGGTGATCGAAAAAGACAAGATTCTGCACCGGGCATGCGAATGGGTACATACCCTGCCGGTACGGGACAGTGACGCGAAACGCAACAACTCCCAGAAGGTCAAGGCGTTGCGGAAGTATCCCTTCTCCAGTTTCCGCCATACGGTCGGGGTGGAGAAGGAGGGGCTCACGGATCCCTCGGAACTTTTGCGGATGTACGGATCCCCCGTCAAAAAACGGGAGGAAGCGCACGCGGTTGCCTGTGAGAAGCTGGTGACCGAAGGCGATCCGGCCTGGGAGGAATTGATCACGGTGTCTCCGGTCGCGATCGGCTCGGAGGATTTCGTGGAGGAGATGCGGCGGAAGCACCAATCTCTACGGGAGGGAAAACGGGTGAAGGGATTGAAAGTGTATGGTCGGCGCCAGCGCGGGGTTTCCCGCACCAAATTGGTTCAGGCGGCGGCGGAGGTTTTCGAGGTGGATCCCAAGGAGTTTTTCACGCAACGCCATGCCAGTCTGCTTCGTCCCGTCGCGTCCTACCTGCTGTATCGTTTTGGAAAGATGACACAGCGTGAAATCGCGGAATATCTGGGCCTGGGGTCCTCGGCCGCGGTCAGTCTGCAGATCAAGCGACTTTTGATGGAACGCGCCGCCGATCCGGAATTGGAAAAGCGTCTTGGCGGGCTGGAGGCCCGCTTCCCGGAGAGCTGATTCCGGAAGACGGAATCCGAGAGGCCGTCCCCGCACCCCCGCTTCGCCTATGAATATTCGCAAAGCCATCAGCAAAGAAGCCGTCAGCCTCTCCCTCCAATCCCGCGAAAAAAACGCGTTGATCGAGGAGTTGCTGGATTTGGCGGTGCGCACGGGTCGGATTCCCGATCGCAAGGCGGCGTTGAAGTGTCTGTTGGAGCGGGAAAAGAAGATGTCGACGGGGATGCATCATGGATTGGCGATTCCCCACGGAAAAACCGACACGGTGGACAGTCTGGTCGCGTCGGTGGGCATTATTCCGGAGGGCGTGGATTTCGATTCGATGGACGGGGAGCCCAGTCGGATTTTCATTCTCACGGTTTCGCCCGCCAATCGGGCCGGCCCCCACATCCAGTTTCTGGCCGAAATCAGCAGGTTGTTGAACCGCAAGGACATCCGGCAACAGCTTCTGGAGGCAAAGACCGAGGAAGAGGTGCACGAGTTGCTGACGTCCTCCTGACGGCCTTCTTTCTTGCGGCTTCCCCTTGACCCCGCGCCCGCGCCGGGAAATGATGTGGTGATGTCCGATTCGCTTTTTCTTCCGACCTTCATGATCGACGCGCCACTTTTCCCTCTGGCCCTGCTGGACAGTTTCACCCGATCCAGCGTGGTGGGGCAGGCGGTGGTGGTGATCCTTCTGCTTTTTTCCATTCTGGCCTGGACGGCGATGGTGTTCAAATCCCGGGAGTTCGCCCGAATCACTTCGCAAAACCGTCGGTTCACCCGGGCCTTCCGGGAGGAGGGGCATCCCCTGTCGTTGTTTCTCAAGCAGAAGCGGTTTCACGACTGTCCGACGTACCGGTTGTATCTGCGGAGTTGCCACACCGCCGCCCGAACCCTGGGCATGAGCGAGACGGATATCGGCGACCTGTTGTTCGGGGCCGGGGCGCGCCACATTCTTTCCGCCTCCCAACTGCAGGTGATTCGCGAGTCGGCGGAGCGGGAACTGGCGGACCAGGTGTTGTTGATGGAGAAGGATATGTCGATTCTCGCCACCACCACGACCGTGGCGCCGTTCATGGGGCTGCTCGGCACGGTGTGGGGGGTGATGGAGGCCTTCAACGGCATGGCGGTCACGGGAGCGCCGACGCTTAGCACGGTGGCTCCCGGCATTTCCGCCGCTCTGCTCACCACGGTGGTGGGGTTGCTGGTGGCGATTCCGACCGTGATCGGATACAATCTGCTCACCGTCCGGTTGCGGAACGAGACGGTCGGGATGGATAATTTCGTGCAGGAGCTGGTGGGGGAATTCCACCACGCCTACGTGCGGGAGGACTAACGGGATGGGCCGGAAGACCGAATTGCTGAGCACGGGCGTGATCGGGGAGATCAATTTGACGCCGCTCATGGATTTGACGTTTATCCTGTTGATCACCTTCATCATCACGTTTCCGTTGTTGGAGAGCGGGTTGCCGGTGAATCTGCCGACGGCCGAGGGGGACCCGTTGGAGGAGAAGGAGACGGTCAGCGTGTCGGTGGACGAGGAGGGGCAATGGTTTCTGGAGGAGCGGGCGTTGACGCGTGAACAATTCGAGGAGGAGATCCGCATTCTTCGCGCCACCCGACCGGAGGCGACGGTGTTGTTGCGGGGGGACGAAGGGTTGCCGTACGGGGATCTGGTGCGGGTGATGCAGGTCCTGAAAGAGGGCGGGATTCGAAAAATCAGTTTGGTCACGCGTTCCGGAGGAGCGGGCGGGGGACCATGACGCGAACCGAGGTGTTTGTGCGGGTGATGTTCGTCCACGCGCTGGTGGTGGGAGTGCTAGTGCTGTTCCCGCTTTTGAGGGGCTGTGACTGGTTTGAACGGGATGAGAAAATCATCAGTGTGGATCTGGGAGCGTTGCCGCCGCTTCCGCCCGATCCGCCGGAGGCGTCGGACCCTGAAGACGAGGTGTCGGACGAGGAGGAAGACGCGCTTCCTCTGGCCACCGCGAGGCCGACGCCGCGTCCGACCGCCGAGCCGGCTTCGACCCCCACTCCGGCGCCCCGTCCCACGGCCACGCCGCGCCCGGCTCCCACGCCCACGCCGTCCTGGCGGGCGAAAACGCCCGAGGAGATCCGGCGGGAAATTCAGCAACGAAACAATCCGGCCCCTCCTCCGGCGGCGCCCACGCTCAGTCCGGAACAGATCCGCGACATGATCGCCGACGGCCTCCCCTCCAACACGGGAGGCGCGGCCGGTTCCGCGGGCGGGGCTTCGGGTGGAGCCGAGGTTTCATTTGACGAGGTGACGCGGGACCTGTATGCCAAGCTGTACAGCGCCTGGCGGCAGCCGGTCGGACTGAGTTCGGCCTCCGCCGGAACCGTGACGGTGTCGGTGGTGGTGCGGAAGAACGGAGACCTGGTGTCCTCCCGCATTGTCGAGCCCTCCGGAAACGCGGAAATGAACGCCTCGGTACAACGGGCGCTGGATTCCGTGACGTCGGTCCGGCCCTTGCCTGCGGAGTACACCGGAGCGACCCGCACTTTTCAAATCGACTATAAACTGACCCGATGATCCTATGAAAATGTTCCGAAGTTCTGTGTGTGTATGTTTGTGTGTGGGCCTGCTGTCGATCGCGGCCCGGGCGCAGGAGCGGATCGTGATCGAAAAATCGGGGTCTTCCGCCGCGTCGTTTGATTTTTCGGGGTTTTCCGCGGGCGCGGGCGAGGGCGCGGCCTTTTTCGCGTCGCTGCGTGAAAACCTCACGCTCCCGACCTTTTTCAGCGAGGGGCCCCCCAGTTCGGCCGATTACCGGGTGGTGGGCGACGCGCGGGTGGACGGGGGACGGCTGCACGCCACCGTGCAGGTATTGAACCGGCAGGGGGGCGGGCGCGCCTTCGGCAAACGGTACCGGGTGGCCACGGGTCGGGCGGACGACTTGGCCCGGGCCGTGGCCGACGACGTGGTCACGGAACTGACGGGCCGTCCCGGCATATCCTCCAAGCGTATCGCGTTTGTGGGGACCCGTCCCGGTACCAAGGGAAAAGAGGTCTACGCCATGTATCCGGACGGAAAAGGGCTGATTCAGTTGACGCGCGACAGCTCGCTGGTGATCGCGCCCACCTGGAGCCCGGACGGAGAGTCGCTGCTTTACACCAGTTACCATCGCGGCTTCCCGGACGTGTACCGGCATCAGTTGAGTCCGGCCCGGCGCACGATCATTTCCAATTCCTCCGGCATGAACACCGGGGGCGAGATATCGCCAGACGGACGGCACGTTGCGTTGATCCTGTCAAAAACCGGGAAACCCGAACTGTACGTCAAGGATTTGCGGAGCGGAGCGCTCACGCGTCTGACGGACACCGGCATGTCGGCGAAGTCCAGCCCGAGCTGGTCTCCGGACGGACGCCGGATCGTGTTCACCTCCGGTCACCAGGGTCGTCCCCACTTGTACGTCATCAGTCGGTCCGGCGGGGGAATGCAACGGATCACCCGGGGCGGCGGGGAACACCTGTCCGCCGACTGGGGGGACAACGGCCTGATTGTGTTCACCCGGCGGCAGGGCGGGGTGTATCGGGTGGCGGTCCTGAATCCCGACACGGGCGACGTCGGGTATGTCAGTCCGGCGGATGCGGACTTCGAGGACCCCTCCTGGGCTCCGGATGGATACCACATTGTAGCTTCCCGGAGTCGGCGCGGGCAATCCTCACTGTACTTGCTTGACAGGGAAGGCAAAGGGTCCAAAATGATCCTTCACGGACAGGGAAGCTGGTATATGCCCAACTGGTCGCCTTGACCTTTCACATTTTCAACAACCATCGTTCGAACCTCACGCACCCCGACATACCGCCATGAAATCCATTCTCCGCATTTTTTTCCGTACGCTTGTTCCGCTCCTGCTTTTGACGCTTTCCGCCTGCCGGAACGATCCCGAACCCGGGAACCCCTTGTCCGACGAGACATTGAGCGGCATGCCGTTGGACGGGGAGATCATGGGGTTTGATGAACCCACCGAACTGGGCGAGCGCGGCATGATCGGCGATATGCAACCGGTGGACAGCTCGGCCTACGCGCCGGTTTATTTCGCCTTCGACAGCTACACGCTGGCGCCGAGCGAGATGTCCAAGGTGCGCGAAATGGCGGATCACTTGAATTCCCAGACCGGACACGCGGTGATTCTGGAGGGACACACCGATGAACGAGGCAGCCGCGAATACAATCTCGCGCTCGGTGAACGCCGCGCTTTGGCGGTGCGCGAATCGCTGATTACCCTGGGCGTGGAGCCCGACCGGATTCAAACGCTCAGCTACGGCGAGGAACAGCCCGCGGTGGAGGGGTTCGATGAATCGGCGTGGTCGCTGAATCGCCGGGTCGAATTTCAGTTGATGCGGTAGCCCCTGGACGCGGACCGGGTTTCTTTGAACACCTCCGTTTTTGAGGCGGGAATGCGAAGGTGCGTGTCCGAGGTGCGGGGTGACGCGGCGGTGAGACACCACCGCTCCACATCTCCGTTCACCACGCATCTGGTGTCGAGTGGGGTGAGGGAACAACAAAAAGAAGGGCCGCATCGATATGCGGCCCGGTGGATCGATTCGATGAGAGGGACTCAGGCGAACCGGTTGTCCACGATCTGCTCGGCTTCGATCCAGTAGGAGCTGGCGTCGCCGGCGAATCCGTTTTTCTCCGCCAGGAAATACGCTTCCAACTGAACTCGCTGGTAGCGTTCCTCGGGGGAGAGGCCGGTCGCCTTGGTGGCCGCTTTTTTCACCGGCGTTTTCTTCGTGGCGGCTTTTTTGCGGGCCGGCGCTTTTTTGGTCGCGGCCTTTTTGGTGGCCGGAGCTTTCTTCACGGCGGCCTTCTTTTTCGCGGGCGCTTTTTTGGCGGCGGCTTTCGCGGTGGTTTTCTTTGTGGGGGCGGTGGATTTTTTCTTGGCGCTCATGTGCCTGTCCTTGTTTGTTGATTTTCCGGGTTGGAAGGAATATGACGCCAATTTCCGCCATTGTGATTCAAGATGCAAGACTGAAAAGGACAGGACCATGTTAAAAGTGCAGACCGTGGACGCCGTACTCGCCGAGGCCGTGGAAGAGGCCCTTCGGGAGAAGTTTCCCGACGCCGTTCCGGCGGAATTCCGGGCCGGGGTGGTGCGGACGGCCGATCCGCGTCACGGGGACTATCAGTGCAACGACGCCATGCCGCTGGCGAAGGCGTTGCGGCGTCCGCCGCGCGGCATCGCGGAGGCCGTGACGGAGGTGTTGGAGGGGCATCCGGCGGTGAAGTCCGTGGAAGTGGCGGGGCCGGGGTTTATCAACTTCCGCTTGTCGCCGGAGTGGATGTCCGAGCGGTTGGGTTCGCAGGAAGCCGACGCCCGCCGCGCCACTCCGCAGGTGGGCGAGGGCGACACGGTGGTGATTGATTACTCCAGTCCGAACGTGGCCAAGCCGATGCATATCGGCCATATCCGTTCCACGGTGATCGGCAACGCGCTGGATCGGCTGCATCGGTTTTGTGGTTACACGGTGGTGGCGGACAACCATCTCGGGGATTGGGGCACCCAGTTCGGGTTGATTATTATGGGCTACCGTCATTTTCTGGACGCCAAGGCGTTGGAGACCTCGCCGGTGCAGGAACTCGAAAGGGTGTACGTTGAAAGCTACGGGAAGTCGAAGGAAGACGAATCCTGGCTGGAGGCGGCGCGCGAGGAGCTGGTGAAGTTGCAGCGGGGCGACCCTGAAAATCTGGAGCTGTGGCGGAAATTCGTGAGTTTGAGTCTGACCGAATTTCGGAAAATCTACGATCGACTGGACGTGCGGTTTGATCTGGAACGCGGAGAAAGCTACTACAGCGACGCGCTGTCGGGCGTGTTGGATCGGTTGCGCGAGGCGGGTCTGTTGGAGGAGAGCGAGGGGGCGCAGGTGGTGAACCTGGAGGAGGAGAAGCTCGGCGTGTGCATTGTGCGCAAGCGCGACGGCGGGTTCAACTACGCCACCACCGACATCGCGACCGTGCTGAGCCGGGTAGAGGAGTTCTCTCCCAAAACGATTCTCTACGTGACCGACGAACGGCAGCAGCGTCACTTCAACCAGTTTTTCAACGTGGTGGAGAAGCTGGGTGTCGGTGTCGACCTGCAGCACGTCTGGTTCGGGCTCATGCGCCTGCCGGACGCGACCTTCAGCACCCGCCAGGGCAATGTGATCAAATTGGAGGCCCTGTTGGACGAGGCGGAGCGCCGGGCGTTGGAGATGGTTACGGCCAGCAGTCCCGACATGCCGGCCGATCAAAAGGGGGAAGTGGCGAAAGCGGTGGGGATTGGCGCGATCAAATACGCGGACATCAGCCAGAACCCCCAGAGTTTGGTGACCTTCACCTGGGAGAAGGCGATGGCGCTGGATGGAAATTCCGCTCCCTATCTGCAGTATGCCCACGCGCGGATTCGGAGCGTGCTCGACAAGTACGCCGATCGGTTTCCGGAGGGTGACATCGACGCGGCGGTCTGGAATCTGGAGGAACCCTTGGAGCAGACACTTGGGCTGAAACTGTTGCAGTTCCCCGAAGCGGTTCTGGCGGCCACCAAACATTACCGTCCCAATTACCTGGCGGATTATCTGTTCGAGCTCGCGCAGACCTACAGCACCTATCACCAGAGCATTCCGTTTCTGAAGGCGGAGGCGGGGGTGCGGGAAAGCCGGATGCGTCTGATTCGATCGGTGGCGGACACGCTTAAGATCGGGCTGGGGTTGCTCGGGATCGAAGCGCCGGATCGAATTTAGAGGGATGATGTCGGACAAGTCGGACAGGTCAGACACCTTCGTTGGATTTGGAGCGGGGGAGGGGCTTGAACTCTGCGCCGTCGAGTCGTATACACTCTTCGTATGACGACAAGTTCGAATGCCTCTCCTTTTCCCGCCGCCGGTCGAATCGCGTTGTGGTTGTGGCTGGTGTGTACGTTGATTCTGTTGATGGTGGCGGTGGGAGGCATTACCCGCCTGACGGAATCAGGGTTGTCCATGGTCAACTGGAATCCGATCATGGGGACCCTTCCCCCGTCTTCTCCGGAGGCGTGGCGGGACGCGTTTGATCAGTACAAGGCGACGCCGCAGTACGAAAAGTTCAGCGCCGAGGGGGAAATGACCCTCGCGCATTTCAAAGAGATTTTTTTCTGGGAGTATGTGCACCGGTTGTTGGGACGTGTGATCGGGATCGCGTATGCCGTTCCGTTGGCGGTGTTCTGGGTGAGGGGCCGGATTCCGAAAGGCTGGCGGTGGAAGCTGCTGTTGGGGTTGGTGCTCGGGGGATCGCAGGGATTGCTGGGGTGGTACATGGTGAAAAGCGGGTTGATCGACAAACCGTACGTCAGTCATTTCCGCTTGGCGGCCCATTTCGGGTTGGCGTTGGTGGTGTTGATGTATCTGTTGTGGCTGATTCTGGATCTGTTGCCCTTCCGTACCCATCGGCACACGAATTATCTTTCCGTCCGCCCGTTGCGAAGATGGACCGTTGGATTTCTGATTCTACTGGCCGTGCAAATTGTGTACGGGGCGTTTACCGCGGGGTTGCGGGCGGGGTACATTTACAACACGTATCCGCTGATGGGAGGCAGGGTCCTCCCCCCGGAATTCGTGTCCTCCCGGTTCGGGTCGGTGGTGGAGAACCTGTTGCACAACCCGGTCGCGGTCCAGTTCGCGCATCGTCATCTGGGATTGGTGGTGGTGGTCGCGGCGTTCGCGTTGTGGGCTTTGGCCCTGCGCAACCGTTTGATGCCCCGTCAGAAAGTGTTTTACAACCTGATCCCGTTGATGGTGACGATCCAGTTCCTGTTGGGAATCTTCACCTTGATCAGCGGCATGAATTTGCCGTTGGCGGTGGCGCATCAAGTGAGCGCGTGTCTTTTAAGTGCCGTGGCGGTGGCGGCGCTTCACGAGGTAATGGAACCGAAGACGGTGACTTCGCGTCGGTCGTGATACAGTTGGCGGATTTGCAGTTCGTTGAATTGGGAAAGCCAGTCCCTCACTGGGAGGAGGGCGGCAATCGGCTCGCCCTGGGGCAGTTTGAGGTTGAACACCAGATGGCTACATTTTCGGTCTCCGATCCAGTGTCGCAACACGCCGAAGCCTTTTCCGGGCGGCACCAGCATATCGGCCACCAGCCAGTCCACGGCGGGCTGCCTACGGGATAATCGAAAGCGGAGGCCGTCGGCGTGCAGGTGTTCGATTCGACGGACACTGGCGTCTTTGATTTTCAGGGGGCCGTTGTCGACCGCGGTGACGTGGCAGCCGCGGCGGGCGAGGGCGTAGCTCCATCCTCCCGGCGCGGCGCCGAGATCGATGGCGGTTTCGCCTTCGGCGGGTTCCCTGCCCATGCGTGCGAAGGCCTCTTCGATTTTCAGATAGGAGCGGGAGGGGGCGGCGGGGTCCATTTTCATGCGGAAGCGTCCGCCGGGCGCGGAGGAGCTGAGGGCGGAAGGTGCCGCCGTGCCGAAAAAGAGTCCCTCGGGAGCGAGCACCCATTGCTGAATGCAGCCCTTGTCGGCGGCAAAGAGCTTGGCGGGATCCCGTTCCCATTTGGCGAGGCCGGGATGAAGCCGGTTTCCTTTGCGGACGAGTTCCCGGGCGACGCCTCGGAGGCGTCCGGTTTCGCGGGGGCCTTCCCCTTCGGGCGTGAGAGAGTGGGCGCCCCAGGGGCGTGGCGTTTCGGCCCAGGACGTCCAGACGGCCTCGCAGACCTCGTCCGGAATCCGGTCGCCTTTTTCGAGAGGATAAAAGCGGGCGGAAGGCACCCGTTGCGCTTCGAACATGCAGGGGGCGGTGGGCGCGGTCCCGGAATCGAGCTGAAGAAGTCCGGGGGAGACGATGCGGGAATGGACGCCGTGGCATTCCTCAAGTTCCCGTTGCAGGAGGTCCGTGGAGCCGGGGCGGCAGAGCAGGAGGTCGAATGGCGAGGAGAGGGTTTTCAGCATCGGGCGGAACGGGCCGGAAGAAAGGGAAAGATCGGGCGTGTACGAGTTGTGATTTTTACGTTATGATCTACCTTTCGTCATGGATGCAGATCAACCTATATCTTCCGATTTCCGGCAGGCTCGGGACGAGTTCATCGGGCAGTGGGGCGCCTTGAGTTCCTCCTGGGGCATCAACCGGACGATGGCCCAGATTCACGCGTTGTTGCTGGTCAGCCCCGATCCGATGTGCACGGATCACATTATGGAGGAGTTGCAGATCAGTCGGGGCAACGCCCACGGGAACCTGAAGGAGCTGGTGACCTGGGGGATCGTCAAAAGCATCTACATCAAGGGGGACCGGAAAGAGCATTTCGAAGCGGAGAAGGACATTTGGAAAATGTTCTGCATCATCACCCGTGAACGGAAACGGCGGGAAATCGAGCCGGCGCTGGAGGTGCTGAAGGACTGCGCGGAAAAAACGGAGGGACACGCGTGTCCGAATTGCCGCGAGTTCAATCGTCAGATGGAGAATCTGGCGGAGTTCGTGGTGACGATTTCCTCTCTGATGGACAAGCTGTCCTGTTCGGAGAAGAACAAGGCGATCCCGATGGCGCTGAAGCTGTTGGGCTGAGCCTCCGCGTCAGCCGCGGACGGCCTGGTCTTTGGCCGATCCGATCACGGCGTGGTGGTCTTTGCCGTCCGCGTTGTCCCAGTGGGACCCTCCATGCCGGTCGACGCCCTCGACGGCGTAGCGAACCCGGGTATGGGCCGGCAGCGTTCCGAGGTTCGCGTGCCAGACATCGCGGTCGCCCAATACGCAGGATTTCTCCATGGGGTAGTGGGTCCAGTTAAGGCCATGGTCCACGCTGTAGAGAACCGACGCGCTTTGCGCGTCGCCCACGGGGGAGGTGAAGGTGGTTACCCAGAATTCGGTCCAGGGACGGCTCTCGCCGTCGGCGGGCCAGTGGTAGGTGTTATCGATCTGGAAACGATCGGAGGGCGGCGCGTTACTCATGATACAAACGATGCGGACAGGATCTCAAATCCCTTTGTACAGAAGCGCGTCCCGATCTTGCAATGCTAAATGTGGTGAGGGTTACGTTAAGAAAAGAGGTCTCCAAAGAAGTGTTTTTAAGTCAAACGCGATGAACGGGGGTCTCAAGCGGGATCAGGAATCGGTCGGATCCGATTGTGCGTGAAACAAAGGGTGATCGCCGGGGGGGACGTAGGTTTTTTGCGCGGGATCGAGAATCCACAGGGTCCGGGCGGAGGCGTCGAACAGGCCCAGAAGGGTTCCCTCAACGTAGGTAATGGTGAAGGCCTGGAGGGTTTCCGTCAGGTTCGGACCCCATGTGCAGGCCGGAGGGTCAAGTCGACGGCGGGAATACATGGCGGCGGGTCGCCGGAGCAGGGGGTGTAATAGATGGGTTTCGACCAGCGCTTCTTTGGTAGGAGGAGGGGCGGGATCGGTTTGTGCGGACAAGGAGGCGCCGACGAGACTGACGATCAGGAGGAGACAGC
>Ga0194137_10000741_pt1 | contig 20844 bp, 29 predicted proteins | sample TARM_MetaG_T3_14_FD_134025 | JGI IMG/M metagenome (GOLD analysis project Ga0194137, IMG submission 134025) | Freshwater microbial communities from Pennsylvania, USA, analyzing microbe dynamics in response to fracking - TARM_MetaG_T3_14 (version 2) | ecosystem: Environmental > Aquatic >... | reverse complement strand
GATATCCGCTGGCATATCCGAAAAAGACATCATTGACCGGGCTGTAATTGAAAATGTCAAAATGGTTGAGGATGAACTACTTGAATACCCGGCATTAAACGAGAAGTTGGTAAATGGCGGTTTAAAAATAGTCGGTGGCGAGTACCATATGGAGTCCGGGAAGGTAACTTGGCTTAGATAAAAAGGTGATACATATTCACTAAATAAAACGAAAAACAGTGGACATAGATTATAACATATTTCTAAAGAACACCTGAGCCTCAAGCATAGTTATCGGAAACTGTGGAATAGTAATCCAATATGAAAACAGCTGTGAATTGTAAAAACAGGGGGGGAACCATACGATGAATACATTGGAGTGGAGTCGGGGGTTAACTGAAATGACCCTGGCTTTTCATATATTATTCGCTACAGTAGGTGTTGGGATTCCCATTTTCATTTCGATTGCGGAGTTGATGGGGATACGCAAGAAAGACCCTCATTATACACTAATGGCAAGGCGATGGACAAGAGGGTTTGTCATTACGGTTGCCGTAGGTGTCGTAACAGGCACATGCATCGGGCTTCAACTTAGTTTACTATGGCCCGAATTTATGAGACTGGCAGGGAACGTGATCAGCTTGCCTCTCTTTTTGGAGACATTTGCCTTTTTTTTCGAGGCAATATTTCTCGGCATCTATTTGTACACATGGAACCGATTCAAAAATCCGTATCTGCATTGGCTATTGACTATTCCCATTGTCATTGGCTCTTCCGCCTCAGCGTTATTTATTACAATGGTGAATGCGTTTATGAATACACCACAGGGTTTTACAGTTGACAACGGAAACTTTTTGCATATCGATCCGATGGAGGCGATGTTCAATCCGGCCATGCCCTCCAAAGTTGCTCATGTTTTGTCTTCCGCTTATTTGACTGCCGCTTTCTTGCTTGCGATGCTTGCGGCCTTTTCCATGCTAAGGGGACGAAAAAATGTCTATTATAAAAAATCGATCCGTCTAAATATGATAACAGGTCTCATTCTGGCTGTCGCGACCATTTGGATCGGAGATGGGTCCGCCAAATTTCTGGCTAAGGTACAGCCCGAAAAGTTGGCTGCCGCTGAATGGCATTTCGAAACCGGAAATCGGGTTTCTTTGATTGTAGGAGGTCATTTGAACCCGGACACGTTGGAAGTAACCGGTGCAATTGAAATCCCATGGGGGCTCAGCTTTCTCGCCACAGGCGATCCGAATGGAACCGTAGTGGGGTTGAACGATTTTCCAAGATCGGAATGGCCGCCGCTATATGTCCATTATTTGTTCGATTCGATGGTCGGCATCGGCTTTTATTTACTTGCTATTCCTGTTCTGTTCCTGACTATCAACAAAATAAAGCGCTGGAATGCCTATAATCGATGGCTCCTGACCGGGATTGTTGCAGGAGGGCCATTATCCCTTCTTGCCATTGAACTGGGATGGTTTTATGCCGAGGTGGGAAGACAACCCTGGATTATCAGAGGATATATGAAAGTTTCAGATGCGGTCACAACAAATCCCAACGTTGGTGTTACGTTTTGGCTTTTTGCCGCACTGTATGCGCTTCTCGGCGTCATTTGCTTATTCGTCCTTGGTCGATTGTTCCGAAACAAGCCTGCGGAAATGGAACTAGAGGAAAGGCGTATTATTTTGTAGAGGAGCATGGAGATGTCGTTGGAGCAGCTTGGAATTACGGTGCTTTGGGTGTTTTTGTACGGGTATTTGATCGTTGCTTCGATTGATTTCGGCGCTGGTTTTTATGCTTATTACGGCAGAGTCATCGGAATCGAGTCCGTTATTGGGCCGCTGATTTCCCGATATTTGTCTCCCGTCTGGGAAGTAACGAATGTGTTTCTGGTCTTTTTCTTCGTAGGTATTGTCGGTTTTTTTCCGGACACTGCTTACTACTATGGTACCGCTTTGTTAATCCCCGGAAGTATTGCGCTAATCTTGCTTGCGGTCCGAGGATCCTTCTACGCATTTACGAATTACGGGGCAAGAAAAAACAATCTTTACTTACTTGCTTACGGATCCACGGGATTACTGATTCCGGCTGCGCTGTCAACAGTTTTCACCATATCGGAAGGAGGTTTTTTGTCTTTTGAAGGCCACTCCGTCCACTTGTTGATGGAGGAGTTGTTTTTTAGTACCTATTCCTGGGCGGTGGTTCTGCTAGCCATTTCAAGCGTTCTATTTATAAGTTCTTCTTTCCTTACTTATTACGCGGCGCGTGCTGAAGATCGAAAGGCGCTGGAATGGCTTCGCCGGTTTGCACTCTGGGGAGGCATTCCGACCATCATCTCCAGCTTATTTACGTTTATGGCGTTGCGAAATCATAACCGAGACCATTTCCTAAACACATTGGATGTGTGGTGGATGTTTGGCTTGTCTTTTATTTGTTTTGCGATTGCGGTGTGGTTCATCTGGCGCAGGCATCGATATGGATGGGCGTTTATCTTGGTTATGGCCCAGTTCGCCTTTGCCTTTTTCGGTTACGGACAGTCACATCTCCCGTATCTTCTCTATCCCATCTTGACATTAACCGGCGGCGTGACCAATCCAGTGATGGGGCGTGCACTGGTTGCAGCATTCACGGCGGGGCTGCTGTTGTTGATACCGGCATTGATATTGCTGTTACGCTTGTTTTTATTCAATGCAGACTATGTAAAGGGGAAAATAAGATGAATCTTTTTGATCGACAAGACAAATGGCTCATGTGGTTATGTTTTGGAATTGCCTTTTTGCTTTTCTTATCGTCGGTTCGATATTTATTTTAACCGGCAAATATATAGGTTTGGCACTTTTTTTGTGCATTGTGCATAGAGCTCAGTTCCCTGCACGTCATGGGGCGATACGTCCGCTCAGCGATGCCACTCTCATCTTAAAGACAAGAGCACCGGGTTTTCCCTGTAACCATCGAAATACTCCTTTATAAGCAAGAAATTTCGCTTTGATTGTCATCCATAGTCATATGGGACTGCCGCTAGACATCAAGCTGGCTTCCCTGGTTTCAAGCATCTATATTTTGCTCAGTGCGCACAGCCATGACTGAATCAAGCGGCCAATTCGCAAGAACAGGCCTTCATTATTCAATCAGGGCCAGCGTTTCATTCGTCGGCCGAATCGATCGAATCGGGTCGACTCATCACCTTCGAGCATCGGCTGGTGCCCGTACTGGATACAGCACTCCTATGCTGCCATGGAAGCTGACAATTAAGGATTTGTATTGCATCATTCCCACCAACCCTGAGCTGTTTACAATGGAGCTCGAAGGCAGTGACTTGCTGCCCCCCTGCCCGTATCCATTGTGTGTAGAGAAAAATGAGCTTCCTCCGTCGATCGGGGAAGCTCATTTTTCAATCAATTGACCAGACTAGCCTTCCTGCTTTGAAGTTCATTCATACTTACTTTACCCCGTTTAGCGCTTTGTAATTGGCTAACGGCAGCTTTCACTTCGAAGACGTATACCGATCCAACAAGGCGAAGGCCCGCCGTCCCAGCCTTTTCTGTTCATCTAACTCAAGCGTTCAGTAGCAGTTGTATGGATGTGGTTCAGATGCTCTTATCAACACAAGCAGTCAAACGCTTCTCGATGTCGGAAGCAATGTTCATCAAGGCCTCATTCTCCACAAGTCCAATGAGAGCCGTTGGCTTCGGCATGCCGATCTTGGTCCTTTCATTCTCCACATACACAGCCAGTTTGCAGGGAAGGAAGTATCCGACCAACGCATTTTCGGACAAAACCCGCCTGGCCTCCACTGGGTTGCAGACCTCGAGAATCTGATACGGCATGTCGAATTCGACGCCTTTCTCGTTCAGCTTCGCCTTCATATCCAGTTGCCATAGGACGCCGAACTTCTCCGCCTTCAAATTTTCCGTCAGTGCTTCAACCGCCTGCTCAGGTGTTTTGGTAGTTTCAACTGTATAATGGAACATCGTTTACAACTCCCTTTACATCATTTCTGTACGACCAGAACGTAATGTGCGCCGGTGGGGTGATCCGTTTCCAGTATGGTAAAACCGGCTTGCTCAAACGAGTGTGTCAACTCCTCGGAGCCTATTCGATGGTGCAGCGGCGGCCCTTGATCCGTCTCCTGCTTTTCCCACTCTAGGCATGCACATCGGCCGCCTCTGCGAAGGACCCGGTGAATCTCAGACAAAGCCTGTTGAAGCGGCTCCGCTTCATGCAGGACCAGGGACGCGATGACACGATCCACCGACTCTTCCTCCAGAGGAATCTGCTCAAGCCGGCCTTCGATGGTCTGAATATTTTTTATCTGCTTCTGTTTCGCCTTGCTGCGAATAACCTCCAGCATCATGGGCTCGATATCCAAGGCAAGTATGGTCCCACTTGTTCGCTCTGAAACAGGGATGGAAAAATACCCCGTGCCAGCTCCAAGATCCAGAATAGTTGCTGACTCGTTCTCATTCAGGGCCAGCTTCTCTAGCAAAGATTCCGGGGGAAGAACAGCCTTACGTTCGGGACTGTCGAGTTTAGCCATATTTTCAGGATTAAAGCGACGCTCGTGCATGGGATTGTCCTCCATTCATTCACTAAAATACTTTAACCGTTTTTATCCTTGCCCTAAACCACGCTCACCACTCGTTTACTTGCTTGCCAGTTTACCTTTCCAAGCCCCGATGCCACCTTGCAGATGGGCGATCTCCTTATGGCCGTTCTTCAACAATATTTTTGCCGCACTTTTACTACGCATACCGCTGCGGCAATAGAGCAGCACGTCACGATCCTGGGGAATCTCGGAAAGCCTTCGGGACAATTGCGAAAGAGGAATATTCTTCGCATCGGCAATATATCCGCCTTTATATTCATTCGGTTCTCGGACATCGATCACCAGCGGTTTGCCGGGTTTGCCCATATGGCTCTTAAATTCCTCTGCGTTAAGGTTTCGGAGTCCTTTGGCCGGTTTAAAGCGCGAATATGCAAACCACACGACTAGCACAAGGATTCCGATATTAATGATTGTACCTGTGTCCAAAGATTCCACATCCTTTCGTATTCACTTGTTTGCCTGTCGGCTGAAAAAAATCCCCCTGCGCGGCACACAACTGCCGGAAGCCGCGCTTATGCAGGATGCGGGCTGCTTTATTACTCTGATAGCAACTTGAGGACAAAATAATGACGGAGTCGTCGTTAGAGAGCTCTTTATGCCACACATAAGGCAGACGTCCGAGCGATATATTGATCGAGCCGGGAACATGCCCATGCAGATAGTCCGATGCATCCCTGACATCGAGTATTTTCACACTTGACTGATTTCGTGCTTTCTCCAATTCATGACAGGGCACATATTGGAAAGAAGGAACGGGCCAAAAGCCGCGCAGGACCCACAGGATCACGGCTCCGGCAAGAATATACAAGAGTGTTATCATATGAAGTCCTTTCTACAGTACTGCGACAGCTGAATAATGACACAGCTGCCGCAGACCATGGTTATTAGAGAGGCAAAACCTCATACAAGCTTTTCTGTCCAGGCGTTCAATCCGCCGGTCATATTTACGACGTCGAAGCCCTTCTCGCTTAGCAATTCACACGCAAGACCGCTGCGATTGCCGCTACGGCAGATGACGATCGTCTCTTTCGACGGATCAAGTTCTTTTAGCCGCTCGGTGAGCTGTCCAAGTGGAATGTGCTTGGCGCCTGCGACATGGCCGGATGCCCATTCGTCGGGCTCCCGGACATCAAGCAGGTTCAGCTTCTCGCCATTCTTTAACCTTGCGGCCACTTCTTGCGGCGTTGTTGCTTTCGGAATTTTGAATGCCATGTTTTTCACTCCCTCAGATTGTTAGTTGTTGTATTAGCGGCTCTTAACCAGAAGCTCCACAGCTTCTTTGACCATCTTTCCTGTATCGTTACCGGCAGCATGTTCCGCCATGATGCATTGCTGCAAATTTTCTGCAACGATCTGCGCGATAGCCTTGTCCGATGCGTTGCGAACGGCGGACAACTGTGCCACAACTTCCTTGCAGCTCTTTCCTTCCTCCATCAAACGCAGCACCCCGCGGACTTGTCCTTCGATTCTGCGCAGCCGGGTTTTGATTTCGTCCGTGTATTCGTAGTTCATGTCCAACAACTCCTTATACGAGTATGGGTATAGTATAAAGGAAAAAATTATAAGTTCATATACGCTTGTTCAAATGAATAAGTTTACCTTTCCGTTCGCGGCGTCACCCAGATATGCGGCTACTCCTGCATACTCCAGACCATCGATCAATTCTTCCTGTTTCAGACCGAGCAAGTCCATCGTCATCGTACAAGCGACTAACTTAACGCCTTGTTCTTGAGCCAGTTCAACCAGCTCGGGCAACGACAATGCTTTGTGCTTTTTCATCACATGCTTGATCATCTGGGGCCCGAGGCCGCCGAAGTTCATTTTTGACAAACCCAGCTTCTTCGCGCCGCGCGGCATCATCCATCCGAAAGCTTTTTCAAGAAGGCCTTTGTTTGTCTTTATCGGTTCGTCCCGGCGAAGCGCGTTTAATCCCCAGAACGTGAAGAAGATTGTCACCTCGTGATCATAAGCCGCCGCTCCATTCGCAATAATAAACGCCGCGATTGCTTTATCCAAATCGCCGCTGAAGAGCACGATTGTCGTTTTATCTTTTTCCAATTCCAACGTCACATACCTTCTCTCTCATAATATTTACTCATACCCCTATAGGTATATTAACGGACAATAATAAAGAATGCAACCCTTCTGCCGCGGCAAATGTTTGCAGATACGATTAATGCATTCACAAAATGGACGACCACACTTTAATGGCCGTAAGTGCGATCAGGACGACCAAACCATATCGAAGCACCTTTACATTGATTTTCGAACTGATCATCGTGCCGATCGGTGCTCCGATCAAACTGCCGATGACGGTATATACCGTCGCCCACAGAGGGATATCCCCGCCCGTGATTTTTCCGATGACGCCTCCAACGGCCGAAATAAAAACGATCGCGAGCGAGGATGCAATCGTTGTGCGCGTGGGAATTTTGAGCACGGTGAGCATAATGGGAATTAAGATAAACGCGCCGCCGGCCCCTACGATTCCAGAAACGATACCTACTACAAATGCCGCAGTAATGGCGATGATTTTGTTGAAACGGAGGTCATCCGTATCTTGTTGTGTCCCCCTGTTGGGTATTAGCATTAGCACGACCGCCAGTACCGCAAGGATGCCGTAAATCAGGTTGATGACATCTCCGTTCAACATACCCGAAACAAAGCCGCCGACCAGGCTGCCGACGAGGATGCTGCTCCCCATATAAAGGACCAACTGTTTATTGACGACGCCCGTTCCGCCCTTTTTGCTTTTTTTCCGGAACGCGATAACACCAGCAAGTGAAGCGAAAAAGACCTGAAACATGCTGATGGAGGAAACTTCGTGGGCTGTAAAGTGTGCCGCACCGAAAAGGGATGGAATATACAGTAGGAGGGGATAATTAATAATTGCGCCACCAATACCAAGCAACCCTGAAAAGAAAGAGCCGACCAGACCGATGAGCACCATGACAATGAGCAGTAAGAAATCCATGACACCCTCCTGTCGTAAAGTTTTCTCTAATGCGTGACATCAAGTTGAATACAGGTTATAATTAAAACCAAGTAAACTTATAAGAAATAAGGTGATCCGATTGCTTCAACATTTAAAAAGCTTTTTCGAAGATAAATGCCCGGTGTGCAATCAAAGACTGCAAGCGAAAATCGATATGGCTTGCAGCACGAAAACTTGCCCCCATGGCCATTATACCGAAGAAAGTTACTGTTCCCTTGGCATCACTATCGTATATGACGAGGCGAAATAAGCGGGCCCTTCCGGGTCCCGCTTTTTTTATACTTTGCGAACGTAAAATTTATAAACGCCGTCTTCTTCGACGTGCTGAATGAGTTCGTGTTTCGTCTGTTTAACCCAGGCTTGAAAATCATTGACGGAGCCTTTGTCTGTAGACAGGACCTCCATAACTTGACCTTGTTGCAGACTATCCAAGGCTTTCTTCGCCTTAACGATCGGCATCGGGCAGGCCATACCTTTCGTATCTACCGTGATATCTGTATTCACTTTGATGTCCTCCTTTATTTATCATGAACCGCACAGCGGTTCGGACCAATTTCCATCTCGCGTTGCTCGTCTTCGTTCGGTGTAATCTTACCCATATTCGTTTGTCGAATCTCCTGATAGGCGTTCGGTTGAGGCGGCAAATTCACGGTTACCGTCCGCCGGAACGTCTCCTCGTCTTTAATGTTCAAGCCCGGATTGTCGCGGTAGAGATCTGACAATCGGGCCATGACGCGGCCGCCATCTCCAAGCTCCGTCACTTTGCCGAAGTGGGCAGGCAGTACGATCAAATCCTGAGCCAAGCCTTTGTAACGGTTGTACAAGGTGTTGCGAAGATCGCCGACCCAGTCCTCTGCTTTGCCGGCCAAGTCCGGGCGGCCGATCGATTCGATGAACAGGATGTCGCCCGTAAGCAGATATTGATCATCCACGATAAACGACGTGCTTCCGATGGTGTGACCCGGCGAGTATATAGGTTGAATTTTGATCTTGATATTCCCTACCGAGATCTCACGACCTTCTTCCAGTTTCTCATATTGGAACGTTACTTCTGTCGCGTCCTTGGGCGGCAGCCAGTACGTTGCACCTGTTTGCTCCGCCAATTTGCGCCCGCCGGAAATGTGGTCCGCGTGCAAGTGCGTGTCCAGCGTATGTTTAATGGCCGCTCCCTGTTCCTCAGCGAAGCGTTCGAATACATCCGTCATTCGGAGCGTATCGATTACAGCTGCTTCACCGCTGGAAATGACCATGTAGGAAAGACAGCCTTTTCCGATCCGCACGAACTGGTACAGGGAGCCCCCGTCTTTCAAATCTCCGATTTTCACCGGCTCCAAATGCTCGCTCCAAGATTTCATGCCGCCTTCCAGATAAGAGACGTTAGTTCTTCCTGCTCCAACCAATTGTTCTGCCACGAATTTGGACGAACCTTCCTTGGCGCATACCACAAGCAAAGGTTTGTCGCTTGGAATTTGGTCTAGCACTGGATCCACGCCGTCAAGCAAATCAAAATACGGAATGTTGATAATCTCGACGCTCTCTCCTTCCACTTTCCAATCGTCGAAGTCACTTTGATTGCGCACGTCGAGAATGAAGAGTTCTTTTTTGTTCAGAACGATTTTCGTCAGTTCTCCCGCTGTCATCGGGCGGAGTCCGGTTGCAGTAGTCAATGTTGATTCCCCCTTTGATGAATTAGAACGTCAAGGACACGTTTGCGTCCTTCGCGAAATCCAGGAATGTGACGGCGCCGCCGACTTCGATTCCTTCAATGAAATCCTCTTTCTTTAAGTTCATGACGTCCATCGTCATTTGGCAGGCGATGATTTTCACGCCCATTTCCTGCGCCATATTCACCAGTTCCGGGATGGAAGGAATGTTGGCGTTCTTGAAGCCTTCCGCAAAATATTCTTTGCCTGCCGGCAGCGGAAGCTGGTGATGGACCTGCTTGTGAATCAGGTTCAGTCCTTCGAAGGTGAAAAAGATGGCTACCTCCGCGTCGGTTGCTGCAGATGCCGTCGCGATGTTGAAAACCTTATAGGCATCGAACATTCCACCATTGCTTGCGATAATCGCTACTTTCGTGCTCATTTTAAACGACCTCCTTGGTCCATGATTAGATTTGAAAGTTCTTTTCTATCGGTCCGGACCACCCAGACATGCCGGGCTCCACGTTTTTTACGTTCTTGAAACCCTTCTCGGACAGCAGCTGGCAAGCCAGATCACTGCGTGTGCCGGTACGGCATACAACATGAATATCATCTTCGGTATTCAGCTCGCCTAGGCGCTCTTCCAGTTCCCCAAGCGGAATGGAGACGGCGCCAGGAATCCGGTTAAACGCATATTCGGCAGGCTCGCGAACATCGAGAACGGTTACGCTGCCCAGCTTTTTCTCCAGCTCATCATTGGTCACGGTGTGAGGATATTTTTTCTCTTCCTTGATCTCATCCGCGCTCGATTTACGGATAAAGTGCTTAAGCACATCGCCATTCTGAATCGTGCCCAAATAGTGATGGCCGGTATTCTTGGCCCAGCCCTGAATGTCCGCCAGTGAACCTTTATCGGTTGCCTGAACCTCGATGACCTGCCCGGAATGCAACTGATCCATCGCTTTCTTGGTTTTGACGATAGGCATGGGACAGGCCAAACCTTTGCAATCGAGCGTCTGATCTGCTTTGATTTCTGAATGTGCAGTCAAATCGTAACCCTCCTATATTGGTGTTTTGCCGGGGCTTACATATCCTGTACGAGTTTACCCTACGGACTCACATAATATAATTACTCATACCCCTATAGGTATATTACATCCTAAAGAAAGGCATTGTCAACAGGGGAGAATAGTTAACTTCAGGGTTATGACTGTGAGTCCCCGCTGACTATCCACTTTATATTTACACTCTTGATCCCATATGGCGCTAAGGTATGTTCCAATACAATCTTCATCTTTTCCTGATCCAATTCTGCTTCCGAAGGATGAACTAGAATCGTCACCTCGCCAATCCCTTGTTCAAAATGCACCCCTTCCAGAGCAGAAGACGGCGGAAACGGGTTATCATATTTATCAATACGAGTATTTAACAGTTGCCCAATAGCTGTAATTCGAGGTGCCTTAATGGACGTTTTATTCACATAGAAAGTCTCGACTGGCACTGCCATACCGTTCTGATATAAATAAATAACATAGGTTTCTGTAATTTCCTGGTTCTCAGGAAGATCGTCTGATGACCGCAACGATTTGTTATTGACTTGTCCGATGATTCGGAGCGTTTCCTCTATCCAGCCTGCCGCTGTCACGAAGTTTCACGACCTCGCCGTAGTCCGAAAGGAAGTGGACTTCGAACAGGTTTTTATCGAGCAAGATGCCGCATTCCCGCTTCGTCTTCTTAATGAGATGGTTCGGCACCATATACAACACCCTACCCACCTTCTTCTCAAGCAAGTGGGTGATCAGCGAGAAGAAGACCGAAATTGAAATCGACGTCTTTCCGGTGCCAGGCTCACCAATGATGAACAAGTTCCGGTGTCGCTGGAATCCCTTTATCAGCGCGGTAACGACATGCGCCTGCGCGTTGAATAGCGGACGCTTAATCTGTCTCAATACTTCAAGCGGCTCGTCCTTGCCAGGGTGATGCACAGGTACGTACTCATCGTTCAACCGTCGAATCAGGTCTCCGCCGAACAAGCTCAAATAATCCCCGATCGACTCGATTTCCGCGAGCGAAATTGGCTTGCTGTTCGTCCCCGCTTCCGAGTTGATCTGCTCTTCCACAGCTGCATTCTCTACTGCCAACATGCTCATTTAGACCGCCTCCTTGTTCACGTCGTCCTCGATAAGCTGAATCGCACCCGTCCGCAACCCGTAGGAAACGTACTCATCCAGCACTTCCTCACCAGCCAATAGCTCGTAAGCAACAAATTCGCCGTATTCGCCGGTAAAGTCGTGTACGTCGAGCGGAACGAGATGACCGTCACGGAGCAGCTGATGGTACAGGTACGGGATCCACTCTTCCAACATCGGAGTCTCGTAATAGGAATCCACGGTCCAGAAGAGTTTTTGATAGATATTCCCGTCCCATGCAAAGATGCAGTACCCTTGGTCTTGACGAGACAAAGCTCTCTCGCTTGCGACAATGCCGGTTACCAACGTTTCGTCTTCGCGTTGGGATAGGTGCTTGTATTTGCCGTAAGGCTTGACGTAAAAGGATGAACGATCGTAGTCCTTTTCGCCGATCCGTGGTGCGTGGTACAGCCGGAACGAGACGTCTTCGGCTTTTCTCGAATGATGGAATTGCGCGAAGACCGCCTGCACGCGTGAGTCAATATCGATAAAGTTCGTGTAGATGAGATAGTTGTTCTTCGATTCCGGGTCCCGCTTCGTGACGACGAGGGAGCAATGAACTTTGACGTAGACGTCTTTGTGTCGAAACTCCATAAAACGCATGTTCTCTATTGCCTCCTTAATTAAAATCCTCGATCAGCCTTGGATGGTGCGGATGTTGCCGAAGCGATCAACCGTTCGGAACGTGATCTTGAATGTCTCCCGCTCCGTCTCGATCGTCTCGTTCGCCGTTTTCTCCACGTCCTTCGTAATCGCTTTCTTCACGATCCCTTTCAGCACGTGAAGCAGCTCGCCCCGGCCGACCTTGCCGTTCAGCCTGCCCGATGCCATGCGAAGCACACGGTGCATTTCCTTATCCGGAAGGAGCGGCTGCAGCTTTAATGCCGGTGCCTTCGGGGTCGTCCATTCCATGCCTTTTCGCGTAAGGGACGATTTGAGGGACACGCTCTTCACGTGATCGACGTCCATCAGCATGGAGCGGAAATACTTTGGCGTCACGTTCCCCTGCGGGACCTTGTAGATCGGTTCCTCCGCCATCGGAAGACGTTCCAGTTCGTTTCCTTCTTCCATCAAATTCAGGATCCGTTGAACCTCCGGTCGATCGACGAATTTTACGGACCGCTTGCGGCCGAACGCATAGACTTGCCCGAAAGTATCATCGTGCGACTGATACACCCGAATGTCGTCCAGGTTCGTCACGAGCAGCGTCACAATGTCCTTCGTCATCCTCCGGCGCGGGATGTTGTACACGAGAATTCCATCCACGGATAGATACTGAATGATGTGGCGAAGAAACACTTTTTCCTTACGCTCGCTCTTGGATTCCTCCGATTCCGAATCGTCATCGTACGGCGGGTTAAGGTAAATCAGCCGGAAGTAATCCTTCGTAATCCGGCACTGCTCGTACCCGCCAAACAACGCTTGATCGATTCGTCCCCGAAGCTCCAAATACTTCTCTTCGTTCGGCTCGATCCCGAACGTAACTGCCTTCGACCCACTCGTGAGAACTTCCAAGGCCCGCCCGCTGCCGGCACAGAAATCTGCGACGGAGAACGGCCGTTCCGGAAACTGCAAGAGACTTCGAACAGCTAACATATCCTGCTCAGTGGTCTCGAAGTTCCCCATTCGGATTTTGTTCCTCATCACGCGGTCGAACATGCCTTTCATGTTGTCGGCCATCCCTATCAATCCTCCTTGTAGAAATAAAAAAAGAGCCACGCATGAGCGCAGCTCTTATTTCCAACATCAGTTGCCCAAACAAAAAAAGGCATGCCTATGGTATCCATAGGTATGCCCCGATGTTCAAGCAGTTTCTTTTCCGGAAAATCCGGCCCACTCTTCCCCGAAATACAGCGGTGAAGAAACGAAAAAGTTAATCGTAATAGGGATATTATACCATGGGGCGTGAAAATTTGAACAGACCCGCTCCCGGATCGTATTTTTTGGAGAAAGTTGGAGTTCGCCGTATAATTAAACTATAAGAATGAATTTGGGGGTGACGGTTATGACGATCGAATCTCAACATAATGGTAATGACGATCTGCAACGGAAATTGGAATGGATGAAGGATCGTCTTGGGCTGGAAACAAACGAGGAGTTGTTCAGCAAAGCCCTCTCGCTGCTGCATCAATGTATCGAATGGGAGGACAAAGGTTACACCGTCGGGGCGTTTACGAAGCCCGGTCTGTTCGAGGACCGGGAGTTTGTTGAATATCGGATTCGTCCGATGGAGCGAGAATAGTCCAGTAATAAACAAATAAGGCCCGTTCTGCACATACGGCAGACGGACCTCATTTTTTCTGGCTACTCATTTTCGGCCATTCTTGATGCCGAAATAGTAGCCCAAGACCAGCGTTACGAACGGCGAAGCCATCGAGGAAATCGCCTTGAACACTTCAAGCGTCTTATCCACGTTCTGATCGCCGCTGAGCAGTTGAATCGCAAAGATGACCGTGAATACTACAATGACGAAGATTCCCGTACCGACGAGAGCCTTTACAAGCAGACCGCGTTCCTTGTATTGGTCCACGATGGTCACCGATTCCGCCTTCTTGCTTGCGGCACCTTTACGGCTCTTCGTAACTTTCAACTGTTCTTCAACACCCGTTACTTTGAGCTGTTTTTCGTCAACCCGCATGGTTATTCACTCCTTCCTATTTGCAGACGTACAACCTCCTTCCCAAACAGCCCCGAACGCCGCACAGCACAGATTTCATAGCCGCGTTCCTCCAGCTCCACGCCCATGTTGACCAGGGACAAAGCCTTCGAGAAAAGCTGCTCCGTGGTCCGCACGCCGAGCTTTTGAGAAAGATTTTTCAACATGACGAAGATGCCGGAACGCGGAGCATAGACTCCCTCTTCTTCCCAACCTTCGTCATAAGCACTCGCCAACTTGTTCTTCAAGTCGGCCATAAGCGGATGGCGGTTTGGTAAAGCATCAATGAGCTGCCGAAGCTGCTCCTTGGTGTACGTAAGTTGAATGTCCACGACATCCGAATCCGCCTTATTTACTGCGTCCATTGCATTTACCATGCCTTATCCCCCAAACCATAGAATTAGGGCTGCATAACCCGCAGCCCCACTCTTTGTTACCTTACGGGCAGAACGACGTTCGTCTTGGACGGATCTCCATCATAGAGCATATAAGCCGGCGAACTGGGTCCGGTCATATGCAACACGACGTCCTTCACGTCCCGATCCCCGACCGCAAGTGCATCCCGAAGGTATCGTCCGTTGAACTTCACCATGGTCAGACCATCGTCCACGACCGATCCTTCGATCGTCTCCACGATCTCACCCGTCTGGCTTTCCGACTTCACGACCAATTCTCCGTCGTCGCTTCGAAGGAAAAAGACCCGATGATTCTCGGATTCCAACGAGAGCATACGGTTCAGCGTTTCATCGAGCGGTCCGCGCGGAATCTTCGCAACGATCGGTTGCTGCGGCAGTTTCATCACGTCCGTCACATTAGGGTAATTCCCTTCCAGCAGCCGGCCGAAGTAGACGATATTGCGATCCCGAAGAATCAGCCATGCGTCACTCAGCGCCATCGCAATGCGATCGGCATCTTTGAAGGAATCCACGATGCTCTTGAAGTGAATCGCGTCGATCGCGCCTCCGCGGAAATTCGCCGGGTCCGGAATCGTTACATCGGAGATGTAACGATAAATCCGGTGGCGGTTTGTCGCGACAAAGCCCAGTTTCCCTTCGGCTTCGTAAATCTTGACCCCGCACAGAATCGGCGTATTCTCGTCCGTCGAAGCGAACCGCTGCGCGGCCGCACCTTTACGCAAAGCGTCGATCGGAATGTGGAGAAATTTCGCGCCTTGCAGGGCTGGCAGCTGCGGAAACTCATCCGGATCCAGCACTCGAAGGGATGCAGAACCTTTCCCATATGAGATATGGACAGAGGCTTCCTTCACGCTGAACGAAAGCGTACCGCTGGGAAGCCGCTTGACGAGCTCGATACCTTCCCGGGAAGGGAACAAGTAACTGCCGTTTTGGTTGCCCGTGTTTTCTACCTTCAGCTGCAGGAGCACCGACTGCGTTGTGTCCGTAGCCGTCACGAAGAGGGTATCGCCGTTTAGATCGAACTTAATGCACTTCATGATCGGAATAGCGCTGCTCTTTGGAGCAACTTTCGCGCACGTGGTGAGCGCGCTCATGATCGCATCGTGTTCAACGTTAAACGACAAGCCATCTGCCTTCACTACCGAACTGCTTGTTTGTTCCTGGATTGCGTTTGCCATCCTACCTATTCCTCCTTGTTTTTGAGCACGCAAAAAAGCCGTGGAAAACAAAAAAACACACCATAGGCGTGTTCATGTTCTCCACGGCAATTTCAGTGCCAATATTTTGCGCCCAATTCTGGGCCTTCTCGCTCACCTACCGAATTTCAACGGCGGTGAAAAAAAATGGTGTTTCGTAATACCCTTATTATAGAAAATATCCTACAAGCCCGCAAGACGGGAAGTGCCTCAGCTTTTCCGAAGCTCTTCCCGAAGACTAAGGAACTCATCGTAGTTCGTTCTAGCCAGCATGACTTCTGCATTGGTATGGTTCATAGCAATAAGGTAGTTACCATAGATAACAGGATCCGGTCGCACAGAAGCAACATATTTGAGGTTTACGAGAAAACTACGGTGCGGACTGAAGATATACCTGGACGTCTGCTCCAGCATTTTCTTTAATGGCGTGCTCGTCTCAATCACCCGGCCATCCGATAGATAGATATTGACGTGCTTTACCTTGCTCAACTTCTCGGCATAAATGATCAGATTCTCGCTGAAGGTTAGGTCACGCCACTTATGCGTCACGGTAATCATGTTTACTTGTTCCGACACCGCGGCGTTTAATAACTCGTCCGCCTTGATACGCTGGATCGCTTTATTCACTGCAATCTCAAATCGTGGAAATGTAACGGGTTTCGCAAGATAGTCCACCGAATTGAGCTCATAGCTCAACAGAAGATGCTCTGGATTACTGGAACCCGTTACGAATATCATCTTGGGCGATATACCCTTATCTAACAACGAACGATACGCAGAAATACCGTCAAGTTTCTCTAGCCCGATATCGAGGAGGACGATGTCCGGTCTGTATAATTCACATGCCTCGATTAACCGCGAGCCGGAGGAGACCATATCGAGCACGGTAAGGCCCATTTTTTCAGCAAAATGCTTTAATTTGTTGCGCGGAATAAGGTCATCCTCCGCGATGACTACTGCGTATTTCCTCTCCATCTCCTATACTCCTCTTTGTCTGTGACTTGTCGTTATCGCATGCACCTCACCTAAGCGTTATTGGTAACCAAACATTGAATTGAATAAATCCCTCTTCGGGCAATTCCGCGTGAATGCCGCCCCTGTAACGAGTGACCCGTTCTTTTACAATGGATAAACCAATACCTGTGCTGTTCTTAGAAGACTGCTTTGGTCGGAACATTAGGTCAATTGCTTCTGGTAATACCTCTCGATGTAGTTTATTTTTAACCGCGAACCGAAGCTCGTTCTCGTACATTTCGCCGCTGATGAACACAGTACGCTCACCCTCTGGGAGCTTCAGCACTTCATCAAACGCATTATCGAGCAAGTTCCCGAGGATTTTTACAACATCTACGGACTTCACGCCTACGATATCCAACCTTCCACCGGCCAGGTTACGGAATTTATAAGTGAAGTCGATATGCCGCGCAATGGATTGCGTCAGCTTGGATTGTATTAAAGCCGCTATACCGGGATGGCCGATATCGATGACCTCGTGTATTCTGACCGTTTCCTCAGCCAAGTCATTGATATACCGCTTGGCTTCGTCGAAACATTCCAGTTCGATCAGTCCATGAAGGGTGTCCAAATGGTTATTGAAGTCGTGCCGCTGGCCTTTGACAGCCACGAGCAGGGAGTTCAATTCGTCGGTATAATTATCCTGCACGTCCTGGGCGACTCTGTTCTTTACCCGGTTTATTCCCCGAATTACGATAAGCCCTTCAATGATACTGGCGGCCGTGACGACTGCAATGATGATAGTATGACTTAGGAGTTGATTATGAAGAGCTTTCTGAACGCTGTCCATGCTGCTGGTAATGCCGATGACATATGGGAATTGTACGTTCTCGCTCGTAACGGGAAAATAGGTCTTTAACACTTCGTACCCATTGACGTTCGCCGTATAGGACGAAACGCGCCCAGTGCGAATCGCCGCCTCGATAAATTCCAAGTCTTTGTGATCGGCATATTCATTCGAACCGAAGAGGATTCTCCGTTCCGAGTACCGCGGGTTTCTTACTCCGTTGGAAACCGTGTATAGCCGCGGATCATCTTCATCTAAGGCAAACGTTCTCGGATTGAAACCTGCAATCGCTAATAGTTTCCCCTTGTTCTCGTCAAGCGTCTTCCGGACGTACGCGTTTGCCCCTAGCGACCACTCAATCTGCTGGATATAGCTGCTATCTATGTACGGGTTGATGATGTAATTAGTAGAGCCGTCGAAGTAATAACCGTATTTATTCTGCAGCGATTCCGGGTTTGATGAAGAACCGGATATCTTGCCGGACCAGTAGTGTTCGGAAACAACCCCTTCCACTGTGACCGGCTCAAGATTGAACAGTTGGTTGAACGCAGTGAAGTAATCGCCCCAGCCTTTCGAGCTTAAACCGATCTGCCTCGGTTCGGATGAGCGGACCACGACGATATCCTCGCCGTTGCGCGCGAACAGCGAGATAGCGGTGACGTTCAACTGCTCCGCCAACTCGACCAGTTTTTCATTCGTCACATCGTTGTAGCTCGGCGGCAAGTCATTGCGGATCGCAATCGCCGTATTCTTGAGTGCGTGAGATACCAACGTATCGGACAAATACATAGCGCTCTCAACGTTATCTACGCTAAGACTAATTTGATTCGAGATCGTTTCCATCTCGCTAGCGAGGTTCTCTGTAAGGGACTTTTTACTTACAAAATAAAAGATAGCATCATTAGCGAGTAGGATAATTAGTATAGTAATGAATGAAACCCAAGTCAGGTTCTTGGCTGACATTAACAACTACTTACCTCCCAATTTGCCACTCCCATATGCCTATTCCTTTTGCAATTCAGGGCAGAAATTCTACAATTTAGGACATGAATATTCCTGAATCGTGCCGTGGTGTATAGAATGTGTAATAGGCACACTATCGAAAATTGGCAAAGGGGGTCTGGATCATATGAGTCGCGTTTCTTATTTAGTTATCTTCGAAGGAGACCATGCTGAGTCCAATGTTGCTGCGTTCGTGCCGGCTTTAGACGTAAGCATCATGGGCGACACATACGAAGAAACACGAACCCTCGTAAAAGAGATATTAAATCAAGAGATCGCGTCCCTTATTACTAGAGGACAAGGCATCCCATCTGAAAGCGCCCGATCGGAAACGATTGAGCTCGCAGGAGAGAGCTACCCTGTTCTCTATGAGTCGAGCAGCAGCGTTGAGCGGTGTACCGCCTACATCCCAGGCTTGCGGGTTCGGATTGCAGGCATGTCCCTTCTGGATGTGCGGTCGAAAGCAAGAACCATCCTTGAATCGGAATTGGCCGAACGGACTACTGCCGGCAGATCAATGCCGAATGAATTCGTTCGAATCGAGTCGGTTTCTGTCAATCTTCGGCACGCATCGCACGTTCTGTTTCGACAAAAAGGTTTCAGGAATGCAGAAGTATTATACAATATTTAATGTGTCATAACATGTCAAAAAAAGTCGAACCAATTTATTCAGAACATTAGAGAGAGGGCAGCGCGGCTGCCCTCTCTTACTTTTTTCCTATGCGTTTACGTCTTGCTTCCACTCGGTCATCAATGCCCCCACCTCTTCAAAGGATAGTACATCCGGGACGATGCGAAGGAAAGCCGCGTCGAACAATAAATCAACGGTTGTGTCGCGACCTGTGCAACAATAAACGGATTGCATCCATCTCCTCACGATCTCCCTGCGGTCCATCGGAGGGAATGTGATGTGTATGCCGGAATGATACGCTCGGACGGAAAGCTGCAGCTTCCTGCCCTCGTCCTTTACACATACACAAATGTACAAATTGCCCGGCTCCGGGCGAAACCGCCTTACCGAGAGCCGGCAGGCCGCGGCTCTTGGCTTATTCGAGCGGTTCGCTGGTATTCGGCTTTGCTCGCCGGCGCGGGCAGCCATGTTCATCAATACCAGCTCCTATTCACTGTGACGCGCTGAGCGCCACCTTATCCGACAGACTCAAGCGGCCTGTGATGCTCCATCTCTGACCACTTGCCCCAATTATCCAGCAAAATCACTGGACCGTACGTTGTTCCTCCGTTCATTCCCATGTAGAGAAGGTACGGAACCCCTTCCTTTTCCGACCGGTAGTCCGACGGCATGCGAGCATAATCGCTTCTCAGCATCACCGGCTGCACGAGGACGTCTTCCCCTCGTACAGTCCTCTCATGCAGCTCCCCACGCGCCGCCGCGGTACCCAAGCGTACGTCCACCATTTCGCCTGTCCTGCGATCTACTAATCCGTAATGAATCATCTATTCCCCTCCTGTTCGCACGGGCGCCTGTCATGCTCCTCAACGCATGCGATTTCGATTGCATGCAATCTACCGCCGCGGCCGACGAACGAAAACCAGACTTGGGTTTCCACTTCTGAGATTTTGCCGGAAAAATGATCGCCGTTCACCAGTCGAAAAACGACGTAGTCTCCTGCCTTGATGTCTTCCAACTTCACCGGATCAATCGAATCGAGCAATGGTTGCATCGATACCCCTCACTTTCATTTTTCTAAACTAAAAAAGGGAATCGCCGGCACTCGCCAGAGCAATTCCCCTTACCACTACCAATCAAATACCGGGATTCCATCAACGGTCGGGGCGTCGCTATCGAACATCACCCACGAACACCCTTCAGCAACCGCATGCCGTAATATGTCCTGAAGCTCCGAGGGAACCCCATCGAGATTCTTCCCCGCTTCCGGAACCAGAATCCAGTATCCATAAATGTGCTTGTCGTAAACGATCAATGTTCCATGCTCGTCACCCGACAGCCATTGGTTCGTTTCCGGACTGATATGCGCGGTTGAGAGCTCAAGCATATTCCGGATAGCCGATTTTACTCCCGTTTCTACTGCCCCCATGACGTCTCCTCCTTTCAAAATGGCAAGTCGTCTTCCGATATGTCGATCGGCCTGCCCTCATCCGAGAACGGATCGTAGTCCCTGCTGCCACGAGACGAATTGTTGCCGCCGTAACTTCCGCCGGCGCCATAGCCGCCGCCAGTACCGTAACCTCCGCCGGAGCTACCGCCATAGTTTCCGCCTTCCGCGCTTCGATTCCCGCCGTTACCGCCATTGCTGCCTTCTCGGTTCGGCGATTCCAGAAAGCGTACGTTGTCTGCGACAACCTCTGTCACGTAAACCCGCTTCCCTTCGTTATTAT
>Ga0194137_10000740_pt1 | contig 20847 bp, 23 predicted proteins | sample TARM_MetaG_T3_14_FD_134025 | JGI IMG/M metagenome (GOLD analysis project Ga0194137, IMG submission 134025) | Freshwater microbial communities from Pennsylvania, USA, analyzing microbe dynamics in response to fracking - TARM_MetaG_T3_14 (version 2) | ecosystem: Environmental > Aquatic >... | reverse complement strand
TATAAGTAGTATTTGGTTTTAGTCTAATTACAGATTTTGAAGGGTAAATATACCGTTCACTAGTAGAATCATTAAGTACTTCAAGTGTTTCTCTGTTGTAACCTATTAATAAATTTTTCCCACCACCAGCATCCTGATAACTCTTCCCATCAACCTCTACATGCACAACACTGTCATCTGCTTTATCTGTGTAAATTTCTGTACCTGATAAAATCTCCGTTTTATTATCTAGGTCATCGAATATCAACTTATCACCTATGTATCGTCGTAAGACTCGTCTATCTCCTACGAACACATTATTACGAGTCATAGACTACACCTCCCAAATATCATAGATGGTGTCTGGGTCCTTAGTCACTAGCGCGTCATAACTAGCCTGACTGCCGAACCAATACTTCAATCTAGAGTTGCCATTAGCATTCACAATAGTGGTTTGTTGTTCCCTAGAAGCTTCGTTAGCTTCAAACTCAGACTGTCTAAGACCCTCGGCTTGAACCCTAGCTAACTCATTACTCTTGCGGATACCCTCAGCAGATTCTCTGTCAGCTTCAGCCTGTTGTATGACCGTGAAGTCAGCTACGCCTTTAAACTCATCTAAATATCGTTGATAATTCTCATCATAAACCTCCGCCACTCGTCCTGCGTCTTTATCAATAGCTGACAAACCTACGTTAAATATAAAGCAGTTAGCATCTGCTGAGACGAGTAGTACACCGTTCTTACGAACATAGACGTAGTTCTTAACGACTTCAGACTTACTAATATAAGCTGGGTCGAATTGCCAATCGACATAATGACTCTTAATAGTCCCTTTAGTTAACAACTTAGATTTAGATGCGGTAAACAGACTCAACACCTCTACCTCGTAAGAATCGTCCATGACTAACAACTCACCGTTCTGAAGTACTCTCAAGTAAAACGAGTAGTTATTAATATCCCTACTCATCAGAGTGACGCCTAAAGATTGCGTATTATTCTTACGAATATCGACATGTACATCGACCTGTAATTGCTCAATTTGCATTCTACATTCCTCCTATACCCTTGAAGAAATCGCTTAGTTTACTAAACTCGATTCCTACAGTAATTTTAGACTTCCATGGTTGCAGGAAGTTCCGTTCTATCTTAACTATTTGAAATATACCATTTGTTATAAGGAATTGGGACGTCTCCACCAGTACTTGGTCTGCCAATCTATAAGGCGTTAGAGACGAATCTCCTAATCTATACAAGTCCAACACAGATATGGTAGTCTCAATATTCTGACTAACTTGTTTATCCAACCACTCAGTAGCCTTAATCCTCAAGTCGTTCTGACCAGTAACGTTGTTAAATATCTCCCTACCAACCTTAACGTCGAATACATCCAACAGCGTCTGTGAGGATACCATCTCAGTTAATGTAATATCCGCTGCTTGCTGTTGACCCTCCACTCTAGGAGGTTTGCCTATAGGTATGATTGTAGTATAGATGTTGCTTGAGTCAAACATCTCCTGAATATCAATTATGTTTGTCATGTATGATATAGGGGATACGTTGTCTCTACCCTTCTTCTCACGAATATTGATAACATTCTTACCGTCTGAATTCTTACTACGCTCAATCCTACCATCCATGAAGAAATACTCATCGAAAGCTTCCCATATGGTCATCTCGGTAGATAAATCAGCCTCTACAATCTTAGGATGTTCCACATACGAACTACTACCAGTGCTTGGATTAACAGGTTTAGCTCTGAATGTTAAGTTGTCCTTAGAAATCCATGCAATAGCTGAGTTGTTGTAATATATAGGGTATCTATTAGTCGCTGGTGCGTAAGTACCTATAATATACGTTAGTGTCCGATAGTTAACAGGTTCTGTCGGTATAGGTACACCTGTATTAGATGTGGACGACGCATAATATGTTGTCACACCACTCTTAATCGTAACGGAAGTACCTACAGGATATCCACCATTAGTGCCTGTGTTAACCGTCGTACCACCAGTACTAGCCATAGCCTCTACCAGTTCATTCGCCCTAACATATCCCTGAGGACCATTAAGGGTTAGATAATACCACCAAACGCCACTTACTTGCTGACGTCCACTGATTGTTACAGTCTTACCCTTTAGCCAGTCAGCCATCCTCAAGTTAGTGCCACCATAAGAGGTTGAAATATACTGAGCATTAGGTTTAACCGTAGCCGTACTGCCGACAGTCAACGCAACTTCAGAAGTGGTACCACCATAATCTTTATACAAACCAATCTCACAAACACCCAGTTCGAACCTACACTCAGGTCCTACTTGGGCGTTGTGATGATTGATTAATAGTTTGTAAAGGTTCTCATACGTCCCTGAGAATATCTGGTCAGGTGCCCTGGAATCCTGCAAATATCCAACAGCATCCATAGCTTCATATGATTTAACCGAACCGCTCATGTTGTCAACTCGTGTATCATAGTCATAGACTCTACCCTCGAAGAACTCTTCACCTGTCTCAGTATCCTCAATACGAATCTTCGTACGTCTAGGTTGAATATAGCCGCCTAGCTGAGTAGCGTCGTTGAATGAGAAACTTAAAGTAGGTATTTCGTTAATCTTCTCAGATAGATTAAGGTTTGATAAATATCCTTGGTTGGTACTAGGTGAATGGATGATAGTGAGATTATCATCAAGTAAATATCCTTGTATCATAGATACTCCTCCCTAATCCAGATTTTGATAGTACCATCTAACCCTATAAACCTTAACTTGTTCTCACCAGGCTCTAAGAACATAGTATCGTTCATACCTACATTATTATCAGATAATCTCCGCCACAAGTGTCTCTCACCATTCAGTTCTACATATATCCCTGCATAGAATATACCACTATTAATCAGTCGCATACTAGGCTTGACCCTAACTGAACCATCGTTTATTATGGTAACTTCAGGAGACTTAGATGTGATATCGACAAACGATTCTAGAATATCCTGCGCCCATACCTCTTCGCCAGATTCGAAAGTATAGATGGTTTTATCTATAACGTTCGGAGTATCGCCAATGGTTGATATACGAATACTTTTAATAACTTTCGGTTGATATAGGTGGAACCGTGTCGTTACCCCGTGTTCCCTATCTTGGAGAAAAGTCTGAGACCACGGAGCTAGGTTAACTACGTCCCCTACTTCGTGAACTTTCAATGGTACAGAGAATTTGTCTCTAGTCGGCAACGCCCACTGTTGTTTACTAAATCTCGTACCGTTCTTAAAGTCAAACGATCTAAATATATCCTCGCCTTTAGAGTCGACGGTTCGTCTAAACGGATAACATGTGAAATATACCTCAGCTATACCATACTCCATAAGATTCGTCTCGAAGTCGTTTCCTTCTTGTAGTTCACCACGAAAATAGAAGTGTGGAATAATATCCAATTCGAGCCTTCTCCGACCAGTAGGAAAATATAACCAGTTCATAACGTCCATAGCTTTTTGTTGAGTATTCTTAGACTTAATGACTCCATAGTCTAATATGTTGATTGTTATTTTGATTCTTCTCTCTTCAAACGGTTGCATACCAGATACGGCTGTGGATACATCCATAATAGTATTCGTACCAATTAATCGTTCTTTAGTCTTTATCTTACTTGGGTAGTAGACTTGAGGGTCTGTTGGAATGATAATACCCTTATCAAACCAACTATGCACCCCATCTAGCCTGAAACCCCTTTCATGTGGTCTCATCCTACAGTCATACCTCCTTTACCTTTTAATATAAACGAACCCATAGTTCTATTAACCTCAGCCATAGCCTCACGAGATAACTCTTTCACTTGGTCTACTGACTGTACTACTGGGTTGTTGAAGTTAATTACAATAGGTTGTTTCTCTTCTGTTACTGGGTTTGTCTTAGGTTCTTCAGGTAATTCTTTCTTAGGTGAAATATAACTCATCATCTCACGCATAAGACCCGAAGTATTACCGACGATTCTTGTATTACTATTTAGTTCTAAAGGATTATTCTTCATGTTGCTTAAGTCAAGTACTGGTTTAACTACTGGATTGGTCTCAAAGTCCTCGCTCAATACTTCCATAAACGTATCAACGTAAGACTTAGCAGAAGTCATCGCTCTAGTCGCCATGTTACCTGCTTCAGATACAGCATATTTAGTATTCTTCCGAATACCCATAACCATACCCATTACGAAGTTAGCACCTTCTGGAATCATCTCACGTGAAGGAGAGTGCGAGTCTAATCTAGACTTGACAGCAGATAAGGCTTTCTCAGCCATTGATACACCGGCAGAATATACACTCTGAATATTACCCCATATACCAGAAACGAAACCTGATACAGCTGAAGCCCCTGTTTGGAACCAACTAACAGCTGAAGCACCTTCTCTACCTTTCTGACTAACCGAACGACCTGCAGAGTTGGCATTTAAAGCTTGACTACTAACACCTCTAACAAACTCATCACCTTTATCACTACCAACACCTTCTGTATCTGGCTCAGCCATACCACCAGCAGCGCCTTCAGCTAACTCGGTACCAGCTCCAGCAGCAGACACACCTACAATACCATCGGCAAATGCTTGAGCACCCTCAGCACCTACCTCACCAGTTCCGAATCTATCTCGAATACCTTGAATGGCAGCATCGCCCATTTGGTTAGCCGCTTCAGATACCCCTGGTATCCAACCAAATATAGTATCTACTAATTGAACCATAGCAGTCACTACGAGTTCTAATATAGACCCTAAGAGGTTAAATATAGCAGATATAAGTTCAGGTCCTTGGTTACGAACTGCGTCAGCCATACCATTGATTAAGTTGACGATAAGGTCTATTGCAGCTGTTAATAGGTCAGGTAATCCTTCCCCTAAAGCTTGTGCTAATTTAACGATAATATCAACAGCTATTGATACGAACTCTGGAATATAATCCCTGAATGCTGTCAATAGACTGTGGATAATCGTGAATACAGCTTCTACAGCTACCGGAGCAGCGTTAGTTAATCCTACTGCTATACCTACAATTATCTGTTCTAATGCTGTAATTACTTGTGGTGCGGCTCCTGATATGGCAACTAAACCGGTAGCCAACATAGCTAATCCAGCAGCAGCCAATCCAACACCGACCCCTACCAGAGCTATCGTCCCAGCCAATCCTAACATAGCAGGTAACGCAGGGGTTAGTAATAAAGCAGCTCCAGCCATTACAGCTATTGTTCCTGCCAATGCTAACATAGCGATACCAACTTGTTGAATGTTAAGGCTTGATAGCGCTTTAATTGGTATAACCATAAGATTCAATGCCGTGGCCATTACGACCATAGCTCCTGCACCGACTATACCACCACTTGCTCCATGCATCGCTAGGACCATTATACCTAATCCAGCAGCGATAGTTATCAATCCTTTACTTAGAGAAGCTCCGTCCATAGAGGCGAATTTCTCTAAGGGTTTTACTAGCATATTAAGCGTTACAGCCATCGCAATCATACCAACTGAACCAGTAAGCTTGATACCGGACATTAGGTGTGAGAATAATGTTATTTCACCTAGTAATATACCAATAGTTATTAAGGATTTTGTTAGCTGGTCTGTAGGAATGTTAGCGATGTCGGTCATAGCTGATACTAATATCTTGACACTTACTGCCATAGATAATAATGTTGTACTTGTTCCAGCCTTCATCTTAGTTCCTTCAGTCAATAGAACAAATCCTGCCATAACCGCAACGACCGCTGCTAACGCTATAACACTCCTAGTCAATCCTGAAGCGTCAATACCAGACAACGTCTTAACAGCCTGTGCTATTACCAGTAAACTACCTGCCATAGAAACAATCTGCATACTACCGCCAGCACCTTTTCTATCAACCTTCGATAACAAGGCCATGGATGCTGTCATAGTAGCTACGATTGATACTAATCCTTTTAACCCTGTGGACATTTCTTCTGGACTAACCGTCGACAACATCTTAAGAGCTCCAGCGATGACAAATATAGAACCTGCCATAGCGACGAATGTGTTAGCGATTGAAGCTGACTTAAATATACCTAAGTCCATCTTACTTATAACACCCAGTGAAGCAGTCAGTCCTGTTAATATAACCCCCAAAGCTGAGATACCTTTTACAATATCTGCTGCGTCAATACCCTCTAGTAGCTTCAAACTGACAGCTAAGGTTCCGACGGCCACTGCGATAGCCATAAGACTTACTGATTTGATTGAGTCCGTGAATGAACTTAGAGTCTCGCCAAGAGTTCCGAAGAAATCTTTGATTCCTCCACCTTCACTAACCCCTTTGAACATACCCGTTATACTTTCTAATAAATCCTCAACAGGTCCGGACATTTTAGATACCTTATTTACTGCTAGTGCTAACACACCTACTAGTCCCGTATTAAGTAAATCTACTGCTGTGAATCCACCTAGGAATTCTCCTATACTTTTTAATATAGAAGATATAACCCCAGATACAGTTTCACCTACCCCAGACAGACTCTCTGCTGAACCAAATAAGAACTGTCTAATCGAACCGAACATAGATACAATACCTGTCACCATACTACCTAAGAATGTACCTATACCTGATAGTGATTTGGTTATAATATTACCTTCTTTTAATGACTCGTTGAATCTTAATAATGCTTCTGCGGCAGATACTAAAATATCAACGAACCCACCACCTAAAGTACTGACTAAGCCTTCAGGTAGAATATTCAACATAGCTGAGCCTAGACTCTTCGTGATTTCCCAAAGTGATGAGAATACACTGAATACTCCTTTGAATATAGTACTCACTTTACCAGCCATCTTCTCACTTAATGTAAGACTAGCTGTGAAGTCTTTAATAGCGTCTACTAAATTTAGTAATTGTTGTGCGGTTACTGGAGGGAAAATATCCCTGAATGCGTCTTTAGCTATCTTACTAAGCTGCATACCTGCTTCGAATAGATTTGTTATAGTTTGAACGATAGAATCTCTACCGCCTAGGTTCACAAATTCCTCTACTAGTTTGTTTCGTGCGTCAGTAGAACCCTCAATAACACTACTTAAAGCGTCGTTAGCTCTGGTCCATAAGTCACTTGCTGTCTCGAAATCACCAATTAGTAATTCCCACGTTTTAGCCCAACCAGAGCCTGCGGCCTCTTGTAAAGTATTCATCATTTGTGTATATGTTCTAACCTTAGTAGCTGCCTCTAACATTGACTCGTCTTCAGCGAATTTAGATAAAGTGTCTAATAATACTTCAGATGTTAACCAACCATCCTGTAGTGAATCCCTAAATGACTTAGTCTCGTCTTTAACTGAACCAATGTTCTTACCTGCCTCGATAAGGGCGTCTTGAAATTTCTTACCGCCCATACCAGCATTAACTACCGAGTTCCAACCCATTAGAGTTACCTTACCGTTGGCTAGTTCTTGTGATAGTTGATACATTGCGTTAGCTGCTTGGTTGGTATTCGAGCCTGATACGGCGGCTAAGTTGGATAGTCCTTTGATAGCGGTAACCGAATCTTCTAGCCCAACCCCAGCAGTAGTGAATCGACCAATGTTCTGGGTCATGTCTGCGAAATTATAAATGGTCTTATCGGCGTATGTGTTTAGCTCATCTAATGCTTTGTTCACCTGTTCTAAATTAGTACCTGCATGAGCAGTGTTTGATAGTATGGTTTGGATTGAACCAATCTTTAATTCATACTCCCTAAAACCCGCCATAATCTGGTCTACTGACAGGGACTTAATTAGCTGTGTTCCTGTGTTAATCGCGTTCATAGCAATGTTTGTTAATATACGGTTAGCTACCTCACCCATGACACTAAATCTACTTGTTACAGTGTCTATGGCTCCGAGTAGCTTATCCATAGTTACATTTCCTGAAGTACGGTTTAATTCTTCTAATGACTGTACTGACTTATCGAATGTAGGAGCGCTTTTACCAGTCTTACCAAAGACACTACTCATCTTATCAAATATAGAGATTGTGTTCTCTGCTTTTCTCCTAAACTCGGCTTCGTCCAGCGTCATCTTTACAATTTGTTCATCTATCGGTCTACCAGCCATTATTTCATCGCCTCCCTTGCAAGGAGTTCTTTAGCTTGTTCAAAGACTGGTGTCATGGCACGTTTAACATACGGTCTGGCATAAACAACCCCACCAGTACCAGTACCATGTCCTAACTCAATAATCTTAGCTATGTTGACCGATTCATTAGGGTGAGCCGTGTTGAAGAATGAGATTGTCGGAGTAATCCCAGGTACGACTTTATAATCCCAACCACGAGACGTTTCACCCGTATCTTTTGGCGTATGTTCAGCTAAAGACTCAACACCAAGGTCTCCAATCTGGTTTAAAACACTTGTTGGCGTTGGTTTTGTACGTCTTTGCAACCAAGATATCGTTGGTTTAAATTCCCCTGTCCTACTGAATGTAACTCTCATACTATCAACCTCCCTTCATTTTAGCTTTACGTTTAGCGTTTAATTCGGCATTCTGCTTGAGAACCTCTTCTCGACTCATCTTTTTAGGAGGACTTTCTTGATAAACCCTCGTTGCCAGTAAGGCGATTAGTCTACTTAGATGCCATTCGTCACAGGAGAATGGTATACCTAGTTGAGCCATAGACCCATATAGGGTTTCTGCTGTTTGGACCACGCCCCGTTTTGGACTGTTGTTTTCATTTTGAAATTTAGCAGCTGATTGATTCTGACTCATGTATTCGAATAGTTTGTATCGCATCTCATCGTTGAAATAGTGTTCTGAGAACCCTGTATCTAGACACATATACATAACGTATGAATCCCATTCCTCAATAGTGAAATCTTTCTTTGGTAGAAAGGGTTGTTGCCATTCGGCTTCCCAGTTATAAAGCGATTTAAGACAGTGTTCAAACCTGAAACTCCTAGGTGATAACGTTACTACCTTGTATGTCAGTGGATCAAACACTTCTACGGAACCGAATTGTAATTCTATCATAGCGGTCCTCCTTAAGAAAAAACAGGAAAGAAGTTAATCCTTCCTGTCTAATTAATTGGTTATTGTTTCTCTTGTTCTACGTTACCTGGTGACACAGTAGCTGCTAAACCAGTTGCAAAGCGTTTAGTCATCTCTGGGTCATTGAATAACTTCTCGAACAATACTGGGTATGCTTGTGAGTATTCGAAACGGTCTCTAATCTCTTTTGTTTTGTAGAATCTACCGTCTGCAGATAGCTCACCGTAAGATTCTAACATAAGGATTTGCATCATTTCCATAATCTTCATACCATCTAGTTCAACCTTTAACTTATTTACGTATTCTTCCAAATCCATACCAATTCGAGCTGTAATTGACATTACTTCCGGAACTGATAAGTGAAAGCGGAAATCCTCAGTGACTTGGTTACCATTATAATCTGTATAAGTAATTGTTTCTTTAATCATGAAATAGTCCTCCTAAAGTTTTTGTAATCATTTTGAAATTAGTAGTCTTATGGTACTACTGGTGTTGTTTGTAACATTGCTTGTCGTAAGAATTCTTCTAATGACGGGAACGATGGTTCAGCCAATTCAGTTCCATACAAAGTATCTTTCAACCATGTTAAGAAAGCTGGACTTGTCTCTACGCTCTTAACTGTAACGTAAGCTGTTGGTTGAATGTCGTTAAACTCAGCGTCATCTAGTCCTATAGCAGCCGCTTCGAAGTCCCATGATAATTCGATAGCATCTGGGTCAGCGTTCATTGTTTCATAAGCACGTTCTGACGGTGACGCTGTTGCATTCCATACCAAGTGGATTGTTTCTCCATACGCTTCTTTCTTAGTATCATTACCTAAGATTGTAGACCAAGCTAAGTTGAATGGCGAACGAGCTTGTTGTTTAACGTGTACACCAGCAATAACTTCCTTAGAACCATCACAAGCAGCAAATCCATCTGGGTACATATAAGCTCGGATTGTACCCTTTGTGTTCTCTTTTGAACGCAAAGTTAAGTAGATTCCGTTGTTTGCATATAGGTCGTTGGGTTCTGCTCCATCAGGTGATACTGTTACCCCGATTAAACCATTCCAACCTTCGTTAGGTCCGTTAACACCTCCAGAGTTAATTACAGATAAGACACCTTTTGACGTACCTGCTTCGTATAAACGTTCTGTTACCTTATCCCATGTAATTTTTACCATTATTAATTCCTCCTAAAAATATATGTCTAAGTATGTATGGTTAAGATTATCAATTTCCTGATAGTCCACCAAATCAATGAGTTGTTGTTCTTGTAACATTCTCTCGGCTACTGTGGAATCCGGGTCCTGTTCAATAATCGTAATTCTATACAGCTGTCTTGATGAATATAACTTGTTGTTAGCTCTCCTTAGAGACATGTCTTGTTTCCTATAAAGAATGCATGGATATTTTAATGTCTGATTAGACGGCTTTCTAAAATATACATTATCCATATAGGTCTTAAGAACGCTATGAAGTTCTAGTCTAGTTCCCAACATATATACCTCCTAAACTCATTATCAATCTAGGTTTGGCTATCTGAATGTTACTGATAGTCCATTTGTGACCCATGAATGTAATATAAACGATGTTAGTGAAGTTTGTGTATGCGAACTCGTCTGCTATAACGCTAATTCTCTGAGTTAACTGCATATCGTTTAATTGTTGCCCGTTAGAAGAAAAGGAGGAGCCTGGTGACAGGACATCCCCCGATACTTTACGTTCTACAACGCTATTCTTCCAAACTCCGGGAGGACTCTCGACTTCCATAGTATAACCTATTAAGCCAGAATACCTCATTTTGAAATCACCTCTACGCTGGTGCTACAACTGTAACTAAGATTGTTGCGTTGATACCATTATCTGGAGATACAACCTTAATAGATGTCTCGCCTACGCCACGAGCTGTAATTTGCCCACCTGCACTAACTGTAGCTACGTTGTGGTCCAATGAAGCCCATGATACGTTTTGGTTTGTAGCGTTAGTAGGTGCGAATGTAAGTGTGATTTGTTCTTGTGCTCCTACTGCTAATGTAGTTGATGTCTTGCTAGGTGTAATGCTTGTAACTGGAACAACTTCTCCTTGAGATAAGTAGATAGCTGACTTAGGACGAACTAAAGCACCTGATAAACGAGTTTCAATCAAGTAAGTGTACTTATTGAAGTCGATATCGAAATCGTCAAATGTAGTAATTTCTCCACCTTTGTCAGTACCGTATTGGTAGTCAGTTAAGTTAACGATGATAGCTTCCCCGTACGCTAAGAAAGTAGTTTCTACGATTTCTCGAACACGTAATTGAGCTGCTAATTCAGTTAATGACGGAATACCAGTCATGTTTAACCAACGTCCATCAGTTCCCTTCAACAATTGAATATCTGCTAATAAATCTGGGTTGATGAATAATGTTGGACGACCTGAACCACGGTATTCTCCGTAAGACTTAATTACTGTCTCAACGAATGTAGATGCGTCATTGTATGTTTTCTTGATTGTATAGAAGTCATCATCCGAACGGATAGGACGGATATGACTTTCATCAATCTTATGACGGTTTGGTTGACCACTTAAATCTAAATATGGACGACCATCGCCTACTAATGTAGCACGAGCAATTTCTTGGTTTAACATCATGCGCATTTCTTTGTTCAAGAACGGTACAATATCTAATGTACGTTTCATATCTAAGATGTTATCACGGTCCATCTTTTGTAGCTTGTAGATAGTTTGTGGTGATGTTTCACGTTTGGCAATTGCGAATACTTGCTCAATCTTTTGGTCTCCAGTAACATAACCTTGTGCACGAGCTTCTTCAGCAGTAAAGTCAGCCCATGTTGAGCGGATTTTAGCCCAAGGCGACTTAGTTACCCCTGAGATGATTTGGTCTGTTGATGTGTTGATGTCAGAATATACATAAGGAGTTTCGTTTAAGTTCTTAGCTTCAGGGAATAGTAACTCCATGTTCTCGATACCGTGTTGTACCATAAGTCCTTTTAATGAACCTGACATAGTATCGAGTGCTCTATTTACATCAGTTTGAAATCCTGCGATGTTGTGGTAGATTACCTTGTCCTCTGTCTTATCGAATGCGTTGTGTTTCACTGTTGTATCCTCCTCTGTATCGTCTTCATCTTCCATGTCAATAATGTTCCCTACTAATGCTTCTACCGCTTGCATTTGTTCTGGGTCTAACGTCTTTAATACGTCACCGATAGTTTTTTCTTCTGCCATTTCAATAGTCTCTCCTTTTGTTTGGAATTCTACAGGTTCTAGAACGCTGTCAATACTATGAATAATGTTATCTGAATAGACTACAATCTTACCAGTGTCTATCTCTTCTCCTGTATCGGAGTGACTAATAACTTCTTCGATTAATGCCCCAGGATTTGCTCCCTTACCTACTAAACTAATTTCAAAGATTTCACCATGTAGTACGTCTGTACCACTTTGTTGAATCTTATGCGCACCGATTGACATTGCCACTATGTCTCCATGTTTGACACTCGCCTTTGCATGTTGACCGTTTGCTGTATCGTTGAAGTAACCAAAGGCATAAACACCTTCATCTCGGTTTTGTAACTTTACTCGACCGATGATGTTCTTCGGATCTCTCCAACCATGCTCGAATACTAGCGGGACTGTTGTTTCATGATTCTTTTTAAAGGCGTCCTGCTTGATAACTCGACCATCAGCACATACAATATCGCTTTTGGTTGCCCAACCTGCGAAGTCGTATACTTCTTGCGACATACGTTTGACCTCCTACTAAATAGATTTCACTCATTTTGAAATTACTTCAGGGGGCGTGAGCGACCCAAGGTTATTATTCTTCAACTACTGTTTCTTCTACTGGTAATTCCTCTTCTTCACCCATTCCTAGTGGTGATTCATTACCCGGTTGGTCTTGCATAGGCATGTTCGGGTTAAATAGCAAATCAGCATTAGGGTCTTTGTGATGTGGGAATCCAACAATCTTACGCATCTCATTTGATGTAGCGATTTGGTTACGTCTAAACGTATCACCAAGCTTGGCCACTTCTTGAATAGGTACTAACTTGAACATGTCTCTGTATGCTTCAAGAGTATGTCCTTGGGTTCTTGCTGTCTTACTGATAAACTTTCTATCGAACTCTTTTATAATATTATCTACTAACACATCAATTGTCCTAGAGTAGTAAACTCTCATTTGAGCCTCTGTAGCGGTACCGTTGAAGATGTTTTCAGTCAAGCCTAGTTGATTGAAGAATTGATTGGTTAGATAATCAATGCTTGTTTGTAGCTGAGAGTTAGCAGGTCTGTTAAGTTGCGTAACCTTCTCTGTACTATCGACATATGCGATACCGTTAGACCCAGACCTTAATTGTTCTTCTATACTTTCCAATCGTTCTTTAGCATTCTTCATCTGTAACTCAGTTTTTACAGCATAAGGTAGTTGCATGATGATGTCTAATCGACCAGAAGAAATCAGTCTGTCTAGGTCGTCCATCATTGTCATCTTATGAACAAGTCTTTGTAGCGATGAGTTCGGACCGCTTAGGATTGGATATAGAGGGTTCTCGATGATAGCCACTTCTGACTTCTTGAACCAACCTTCTTCCTTCTCACCAGTCTTATCGTTATAGACTCTTACCTGTACTGCTTCTGGAGACCATTGAATAATCTTTCCTACTCGCATAGTTTCGATATCAGATATAGTTCCACTTTCATTACGCCAATAATCTATCGGTACAACAGCAATTGCCTGTTCATCGAACATAGAATATGCTATGTCTTGTCTGAACGCTATTCCTGACTGGTCAATATTGGCTTCAACATTGAAAATATAGTGTAGACCGTCTTCAATGATAGTCTGGTCTCCGTTAGATTTATTGTTCTTCACATGTCTAATCTCTGTATTTGCAACGTCCATTGCTATTCGGTTAAATATAGATGACGTAAAATCAGAGGCTGTGACATTCGAAGATCGGTGTTCCGGTCTGCTAGATATCTTTTCTGTTGGGAAGAAGTTACCTCTTGGTATATTCCCCCTCCAAGCGTTCCATGCTAAAACCGCCCTTTCTTTTATTCTCATTTAAATGCCTCCTGATAACGACGGTATGCAACCCATGCATCCATAAGTGCCGCCACGTTGTCAATCTTCTCGTGGTTACGTCGTTTAGATAGTTTCCTGTTACCATTGTTATCTTCTACCGTTATCGAGTTACCCATTGCGAATTGCATTAATAACTCATCAAATAACAGCAGTCTTTCACTTGCCAAGTTGTTTAACTCTCCTAGAGGTACAGACTCAGTCCTTACCCCTTGTCTTACTACGGTTGTAGATTGAGGACCATACTCACTTTCCCACTTACCTATAAAATCTTCTGCGTTATACGGGTCGAATCCTAGCATAACGACAGTGTATTGCTTCTCTATGATGTGGTTGTCCAAGTCTCTGTACACTTCCATCATGTTAAGTACAGGACCAGGCATAATAATCAAACTACCTTCATCTATGAATGTTTGGTATTTGTTATACATGGCTTTATGTAGTTTTCTGACTTTTGTTTCTGAAACATAAGAACGAGTCTTCACACCGTAGTAAGTCTTAGGTCCTTCACTAGTCATTACTTCCTCTAACGGAAACAAGAACGTGAATGCACAGAAGTCGTCACCTTGAGATAAGTCAGCCCCTAAGGTACAAGGATATCCTGAGAAATCTCTATAGTCATGCGGGATTGTATCTTCGTAATGGAAGAAATATGATAGACCTGCTACCGGAATACCAAAACGTTTAGCTTTAATATCGTTGGCTGTGGCAGGACTATGTTCCATTCTCATAACATCTTTCTCATAGTCCGTATAAGATATAGTTGCCCCGAGGTTTGGATTAGCTTTTGGCCACATTCTAGGGTCTGCAATTTCTTGTTCACTATCTAATTTATAATGCCAGATTGATACATGTGGGTTGAAATAGATACCTTTAAGTATGTCTAATAACTCCATCTTAATAGTATCTCCTACTCCATCACGAGTCGTTCCCTCTGAAGAGGTTGCTAATATAAACCAGTCGTGAACCTTGTTAGCCCCTTGTTCCAGAGCACCAATTACGTCTTCTTTTACGTCACCTGATAACCACTCATCCACAGTGTTAATCTTAGTACCTAAACCTTGTAGCTTATCTACGTTCATAGGTCTAATTTCGATTAGTGATTGTGTGATGAAGTTCTGGATACCTTTCTTAGTTGACGCTAGCTTGACTTTCTTATACCTATCGTTAGCCATTACGGAACCTTGAGTCATCCACTTAAATATAACTCCTTTAGCTCTACTTATAGCAGCTCTAATAGGCTTAAGTGTCTCGTCTGCCTGGTCCATAGTCGGTCCTACTACTACTTGGTGAGTCGTCGACGTGTCTATTACTAAGAAATATGCTTGGATCAGTGCAGCATACATAGTCTTAGCAGCACCCCTAGCAACGATTAGATATTGTTTGTTAACTAGGCGTTTCTTTATAGTAACGTACTCCATAGTTTTGGTTTCTGGATTGTATCGTCTCTCATTAACGAAATAATACCATGCGAACGCTGATTCTGCCCACAACCTAAACGTGGGTAGTAGATTTAGATCACCTCCGTCTTTGAGTGTCATTTCTTCCTCACAGAATTGTATGAACCCATCTATGGCTGCTTCATCATACCAGTAGTCGGGCGACTCGATTAAGTAATCAATTCGAGCCATTTCCATAGCAATCTCTTCATTAACGGGTATCTCACCGTTTAGAACCTGTTCTCGGAATCTTCCATATTCCCTAGGAGTAGCAGTGTTTGATAACACCATCTAACACCTCCTAATAGATTTCGTTTAACATTTTACCGATTCCTACAGCCGAAGAATACTGGGCAGATAGTGGTAATTCCCCTGCAGTTTTGAGTAGGTCGTCGATTTGTTTCTTCTGACTTTTAGCTACCTGTGTAGATAGTTGGTCGAATCGACCTTCTAAGTTTAACCTGTCTACTCTGGCTTTTAATTCGGAATCACTTAGTTTATTTCTTACATAATACTCTCTTTTTAATGCATGACTCTTCTTAAACAATTCTTTAGACTCTTTAACTTTTAACTTTAAAGCTTTTTGGACTGATTTCTTACTATATGAACTCGATAATTGTTTGGTTAATCTCTGCATATGTGCTTCATTTTGAAGTCGGTCAACGGTTGTCTTGAGTTCTTGGTCTGATAGTTTGGATTGGTCTTTGTTGCCCCAACTTCTCTCTCTTTTGGCGGATTGTATCTGGTCTTTTGTACGTCGAACCCCCCATTTCATACCTTTGACTCCGTAATGTTCGATTGTATCATCGGTAGGGAGTTCCATGTCGAAACTACCCATTCGTTCTACAAATTCATCGTAACTCATGTATACCTCCTATTCCGCTTCCATATAGACAGCGAACATTTGTCGCTCCTCATCGAACGCTAGTTTCTTATAGGTCATTTTATTAGGAGCCAATATTGCTTCCTGGTTACTACCAGTGTTTACCAACTTCTTACCCTTACCATTCCTACCATCGGCTAGAAGACCAGGAGTGTTTTTAGTCTCAATTACCAGATATGAGTTATAGGTTTTTGCAGCATTCGGATTTACTTTACGCCAAGTATCAATTGCAAACGTTGGAGACGTTGATGTTGAGTATACTCGATTCTCCTTAAAACTCTTACCTTTGAAATTCTTATCGAAGTCTCCGAAAGCTTTACCTAGTTCATCTTCACCCATAGAGTCAAGTTTCTTAGCTAATCCATCAGTTGAGAATTTTAAGTTAGTTGAACGGTAAACTACCATGTCATTCAACTTGTTCTTACTGATAGATTCTTTAAGTTCATCAGATTTTTGTTTCACATGTTCGGGTTGACCTGTTGCTAGATAGGTATTGATAGTTCTAGAATAGGCAGCCGAGTCTGTATACTTTTTCAATCGTCCAATGTCGGTTTCGTCTAGGTTATCATATACTGCTTCTTGGTGTTTCTTAATACCTTCTCTGTCTAACACTTTCATCAATTGTTCATCGGTAGTGACTACACCTGTTTGTTTACTTTTCTGATTTAACATAGAAGTAATAGTTGAGTCCGATGTCTTGTGCTTGGTGAATAGTTTCTTTATAGCGTATGTGGTTTCTCTGGGATTAATCTTTGCCAATCCGGCGTATGTACCAGCTCTAACAGCTTCTAATACCTTATTCGAGGATTTGATTAGTTTCGCGCTTGGCTTTTGCCTATCGACAGGCTCGTATTCTTTACGAACCCCCCATTTCATACCTTTGACTCCGTAGTGCTCTATAATGTCGTCTAAATCATAACTCATAGAAACACCTCCTATTCGGTGATGTTGTATTCTTTGTCTTCGCCTTCGAAAGCCATTCGGACATCTGTATAGGCCTTCATAGCGGAACGGGCATATTTAAGACTCTTTTTATCAATATCTTTTATCGGAGTGTTCATTGATTTCGATATAGCATTGTTTAATTTTTTGTTCTCACTATGTCTTGCTGCTAGATGTATAGCTATACCACCTAATCCTGGAGCGATATTCGATGGTCTTCTATCTTTACTCCTTGAGTTCTCAGTCAATCCGACAATTAACTTTTTCTTTTCGGGTTTCTTATCCGCTTTAGCAGTCTTTTCAGACTTAGCTCTAAGTTCTTTTTCTTTAGCGCGGTTCATATTTCCAGTAGTCGTCCAGGTATTACCATCCATGTCTGTATAAGTATTTGTACCATTCTTTTTTCTAGCGGAAACTCTATCAGGGCCTTTGCGAACTCCCCATTTCATACCTTTTACACCATAGTGTTCGATGATATCGTCTAAATCATAACTCATTTCTGTCCTCCTTGTATCCTTCCCTAGCTCTCCACAATGCTTCGTCTAGTGCACCTTTAACGTATTGTACGTTGGACGGAGGTGGTGGGTCGAATAGTATTTTTGTACTTAAGTAGACGTAATTTCGAGCCAATGCGAAGTAATCGTTGTTCTGGGCTGGGTTCTGGAACTCTCCCCAAGTAGTGTCTTTATCAGCGACTATCAGACTTCCTACACCATTTTGAAATAGGGTTGCTATTGCAGCATTGATATACCCTAAGAGATCGTTGTCAAAGTCGCCTTCACTGTCTCTTACTCCTACCTTGTCTGCTACGTCTGATAATATTGTATCTATTTGTTTTTCTTCAACCATGGTTTTGTATCACCTACCGTTCTCTCAACATACGGTTCGAATGGTTCTCCGTAGTGAATTATGTTACTTGTTAACTCCGACGTAGAGATTAGGTTCTCAGGGTCGTAAAGTTTCCAACTATTGTTTATGATGTCTTCCTCGGTAATAGGGTTTATATGATGGACTATAATTCTTCCAGGAATCCAGATACCGAAAGTCCCTAGGTCAAAAGCCATATCACGATGTATGATGCTTAATCTAGTTGTTCGCCAAGGTTTGGAGTGGTAGAACGCCATAGACATGTGTCTCGGTGAACTCACATTACCATCTCCAAGCATCAAATACTCTAACCTTTCGTTATAGGATTCCAATTTAGCCAGTTCAGAGTAGCTTTTATTGATTTCCACTCATCTGTTGGAACTTCTCGAATACTTCTTTCATGAGTTGTTCCTCCTTCTTACCTTCTACGATTGCCATAGCCTTGGCTTCTGCTAATGACACTTCAGCTCGTAGTTTCTTGAGTTCTTCTTTCTCTCTTGATGACGAGAGTCTTAGATAATGCATTAAAACTGACGGAGGTGCAGTCCCTTCCTCCAATTGTTTCTCAACTAAAGTAATAGCCTTAGCAGTAAGCGCTTTTTCCTTAGCAATTGAGTCTAGGATTGGTGCATTATCCACCTTCTTCTTTGAAGCCATGTTAATCACCTACCTTATTGTAAATCAGCATAGTTCTGATTCTTCCTGTTGTCTTTAAGGACAACCCAACGGTCTTTACCTGAGTATGAAATATAGTGACCCCATACATACAGTTTACCTGCGACGATTCTGTCAATGTTAACAGTAGACCCTGGAGTGTATCTCAGACCAGTGTCCGAACCTGATGATACGTCTGGATTACTTCTAACCTTTACGGTCTCTTTAAACTTATAAGTCCCTGGAATAAAGTCTGACTTAGGCGCTTCAATTGGCTTAGTCGGCGTTTGAGGTACTGGTGTTTTAGAGCCCATCATCTCTTCGATAGTCTTACCTTTAGTCATGTAGTATTTAGTTCTGTCGATGAAGTATTGTAACGCTGCTGTATAGCTACCAAATTGTTTAGCTGAGCGTTCTGGACAACTTGTACCCAATCTTGATACCCATGTATGCAAATTGAAAGTCGAACGTGATGGTTTGATTCCAGCGATGTGACAAACTTCAGCAGCACGCATCAATGCTCGTTCTGTATTCTCTGACCATCTCTGATCATTAGAGTTATACTGCATACAGATTTCAATGTGATGATAGTTACGGTTGTATGTTGAATTAGCTGCTGCGTATGCTCCGTAGTTAATGTCTTCGACAGTTAACATACTTGTTGAGTCTACATAATCGTGTGCGAACCCAGCTTCGGGATTGTTCATTCTAGCAGTCCTTAGCCAGCCCTCATACCCAATACCTGTGGGGTTTCCAGCGTCGTTGTGAATCATGATACCTTTCGGCATACCACGCCAATCAGCAACACCTTTAAACATGTTTACAGTTTTGCGTTTGAAGTCTACCATGTTACTCACCTCCTTTTATCGTCTCAACACCATCATGATAACCACTCGATGCTAATCCAGATAGGATACCGGCGATAGCGAATTCTAATAAGTCTCCTTGTAAATATACACCTACTGATAATGTGAACACTAACGCGATTACCATTGGTGCTACGTTAAGGTATAGTCCTTTTAATTCAAATGTCTTCTTAGCCCAATCAACCAATGACTTGATTACTGGGATTAAAACTAACAAATATGCAGTGGAGTTGTTTACTAAATCTTTTAAGAGTTCTTCCATTCTTTTTCCTCCTTCTCCAAATGAGACACACGTCGTTCTAGATTTAGGATAGTGGTTTTTAGTAAACCGTTCTCTTCTAATAACTTATCCCGTTCCCATTCGACTGTATGTTTTTCTTTTAGAATCTCTAAGTTACGTTGTTCAATGTCTCGGATTAGTATATATAGTTCGTCTATCTTAACATCTCTTACTTTTAATTCATCAGAGAAATGTGCTCTCTCTTCTTGTAGTTGGTCTATTATCTTTTGTTTGTCATCTAGAACGTTCTTTCGATTCGCTACAACATTCGCTAGAAAGGTACCTCCTACTACAGTGCTTATTAATGTAAATAAATCTTCATTCATCCCTGAAATCACCCCTCCACAGTTCGACGTAACATGACGCTGAAAGCGTTATAGCCATGACTGAACCAGTGTTTTGGGTTCCGTTCGACAAATATGCCCAAGTTATTATTAGCCATAACAATGTGATTCCAATCAACGACCACTTCTTAATCCTATTGTTTGGTTTGAATACTGTCATTAGTTTTAAAAGTCCCAAGAACATCATCACCGTTCCAAAATATAGACTGGTTTGGTACGGGAATAATTCTACCCGATCTATGACATTCTTTGGGTTGTTTATGAGCAACAGCAGACCAAATAAGGTTGTTCCTAACGACAGCACCACCGCATGTCCATAGTGTATAACTATAGGTAGGTGTTTCCTAATACTGTCTAAAATATCTTTCATCTTTTATCCCTCCCTTTGTACTACCTTCACCCCTCTCAGGGAGCCTTCTAGGTAAGGGGAGACCTGATTCACACTAGTCTAATCGACTTTCATCAACTTTAGGAGGACTTTATGAAACCATAGTCACCCAGAAAACCCCCGGGGAGGGGTGAAAATAGGGG
>Ga0194137_10000738_pt1 | contig 20886 bp, 22 predicted proteins | sample TARM_MetaG_T3_14_FD_134025 | JGI IMG/M metagenome (GOLD analysis project Ga0194137, IMG submission 134025) | Freshwater microbial communities from Pennsylvania, USA, analyzing microbe dynamics in response to fracking - TARM_MetaG_T3_14 (version 2) | ecosystem: Environmental > Aquatic >... | reverse complement strand
TCCCCTTTAATGATAATACGAATGAGTTTAACCATGTAGGAAACAAATGGGAAAATAAGAAGGGTCGCAATGACGTTAAATGCTATATGTGCCACTGCTATTTGCATTGGGGCATTTAAATCAAAGCGAGCAGCTAAGAATTTATCAATCGCAAGGAATTGATTTAAAAACACCATAGCGAACACGGTTCCAATGACATTAAAAAGGGTATGTATTCCTGCTGCACGTTTAGAGGCCAATGAACCCCCTAATGCAGCCATGATGGCGGTGATGGTTGTACCAATGTTAGAACCAAAGACAAAAGGTAGTGCAGCATCGATGGTCATGCCACCCGCTTCATAGATTTTTTGAACAATCCCAATCATCGCTGAAGAAGATTGAACAAGACCTGTAAAGATAATCCCTCCAGTAAGAGCTAGAAATGGATTAGTACTCATTGAACGTGTTAAATCAATAAATGCTTCAACATCCTTCAGTGTTTTTAATGCATCTCCCATGGTTTTTAAACCAAAGAACATGATCCCAAAACCTAAAATGGATGAACCAATGTAGTTTGTTTTTTTCTTCTTTGCGAATAAGACAAGCATTGCTCCAACAAAGATGATTGCCATCGCAAAATTCTCAATTTTTAATCCAATTAAAAAGGAAGTCACGGTTGTACCAATGTTGGCTCCCATGATGATTCCTGTGGCTTGTTCAAGGCGCATCAATCCAGCACGTACAAAGCCAATAGTAATGGCTGTGGTTGCTGATGAGGATTGAATTGCAACTGTAATGAACGCACCAATCCCAATTGCCATCCACACTTTTGATGTGTAACGATCAATGTAGGTTCTTAACTTATCACCCGCAACAGCTTTAAGTCCATCACCCATAAATTTAATACCAAATAGGAATAATCCAAATCCACCTAAAACCAAATCCCAAGGGACAGCTTTAAATGACTCTAAAGAAGCGATTAATTGATCCATAACGTACCTCACACGATATGATACCATTATCTTTACTGATTGTGAATATAAAATCAGACGAGTCTATGATAAAAAAAGTGAATATGGTATACTGTTTAAGGAGGAATTATGCCTTTTTCATTTATAAATAACACTAAAGATAAAACATGGAATGATCAAAAAATCATTCTAAAAACCATCATGAAAGAAGCGATTCTATTAAAAGAAATCAAGTCTAAAACAAGAGTGAATGTTGTTTTAGTTCATGATGATGCGATGCATGAGTTCAATCTGCATTATAAAGGAAAGGATTATCCTACGGATGTTCTCACTTTTGTGAGTGATGATGAGGACTCATTAGCAGACATTATTATTAATGTTGACGCGTGTGTTCGTCAAGCACAGGAGTATAAGCACTCAATACAAAGAGAGTTTGCATTCTTGTTTGCGCATGCTTTGTTGCATGCGTGTGGTTATGATCATGATAATGAAGAAAACGAATCTAAAATGATTCAAAGACAAAAGGAGCTATTGCGTGAATATCCAAGAGATCTTAAAGAATCTAGTCTTTAAGTTTAAGGTAGCCTTTGAAGGGCTCTTTTTTGGCTTACTTCATGATTCTAGTATTCAATTACAAGCTTTGTTGGCTGTGGTTGTGTTAGGACTCATTGTTTTCTTGCCATTACAGGTATGGGAAATGATTGTTCTTTTGTTACTTATTGGTTTAGTTTTAGCACTAGAGTATATGAATACCAGTATTGAGTGGATTTGTGATGCTTTAATCCCACAAGAACATGCTGATGTTAAGCGCATCAAAGATTTAGCTTCTGCTTCTGTTCTTGTTATGTCACTGTTTGCGGCGATTATCGCAATGATTATATTATTCCCAACCATAAAGGAGCTATTATGAATAAACAAGAATTAATTAATCAAGCTTTTAAAGCAATGAATCATGCGTATGCGATATATTCTAATTATCATGTAGGATCATGTATCTTACTTAAAGATGGAACAACTTTTCTTGGCGCAAACATAGAAAATGCATCCTTTGGAGCCACCAATTGTGCGGAAAGAAGTGCTATTTACGCTGCGTACTCCAATGGTTATCGTAAAGATGATATTGAAGCAATTGCGATTGTGAGTGATGGTTTTAGAATTGCGGCTCCTTGTGGTATATGCCGTCAAGTTTTAAGTGAACTATTACCTCAAGATGCACCAATTTATCTTTCTAATGGCAAAGATGAAGTTGTCATGACCATTGCAGAGTTACTCCCTATGCAATTCAATGTAGAGGATGTAAAACATGACTAAAGCTGGAACCGTAGCCTTAATTGGTCGTCCTAATGCGGGTAAATCCACCTTGCTCAATGCTTTAATGCAAACCAAGGTGGCCATCACATCGGCAAAGGCACAAACAACACGTAATGTAATATTAGGTGTCTATAACGATGATCAAGGGCAAATTGTCTTTTTAGATACTCCTGGTTTTCACCAACCCAAAGATGCTTTGAGTTCTATGATGGTCAAATCCACGGTTGCAACCTTAAAAGAAGTTGATCTAATACTATTCATGATTGATATTACAAAAAAGGAAAAGGCGGTTGATAAAACCCTATATGATTTAGTTAAGCAGACCTCTTCTCCTGTGTTTGCGATTGTGAATAAGATTGATATGATGAATCGTAATGCAATCATACCTCTGTTAGAACACTATGCAACCAACTATGAGTTTAATGAGATAATTCCTTTGTCTGCACTTAATCAAGATAATCTTGAGCGTTTAGTGGAAGTAATTTTGAAGGAATTGCCAGAGCAAGAGCGATTGTATCCTCAAGAACAACTGACTCAATTGACGTATCAATTTTATATTTCAGAAGTGATTCGTGAGAAATTACTCAATTTGACTAATCAAGAAATCCCTCATTCAAGTGCTGTTGTGATTGATACTCTTTCATTTACAGATTCAACCTGTACGATTGAAGCTTCCATTATCGTAGAAAAGGATTCACAAAAGGGGATTGTGATTGGTGCAAAGGGTGCACTTAAAAATGAAATCATTAAGCAAGTAAGCATGGAACTTCGTCGTCAATATGGATTAAAGATTCTCTTATCCCTTCATGTGAAGGTGGATAAAGATTGGAGATTGAAGACAAGTAAAATCAATGCATATCTCAATCCAAATCAAAGTGAATATGAACAATAAGCTTGTTGCCATGATTGTTTCTTCAACTCAGTATAAGGAAAAAGATGCCTTAGTGAGAATGATAAGTGAAGAAGGAAAATCCATCACAATGATTGCGAAAGGAGCTAATGCTCCAACGAGTAAGTATGGTGCTTATCTTCAACCTTTTAATGTCTGTGCGATAGAGTGTCATATCAAAGAACCACTTTCAACATTCATGAGTGCAAGTATTCTAAAAACATTTTCATTTTCAGACATTCATCATTTGGCTGCTGCCTCCTTTATTGTTCAATCTATGGATGCGATTAATCAAATGGAACCACATAATTTTGATTGTTGGAAGGCTGTTGAGTACTTGAATCTTATTCAACATTCCATGATGGCTGCTTTATTGAAGTTTTGTTTTAATTGTTTTGAGATGGATGGTCGTCAATTGATTGTGGACGAGTGTGTGGATTGTGGTTCACTTCAAGTCAGTGGATTTAGTTTAAGTGCTGGTGGATTTGTGTGTAAGAATTGTTCTCATTTTGAGAAAGTGGATCTTCATGACATTGAAGTTCTTAAAACATTACGATGCATTTCTAAAGCACCTTTAGAATTAACCTATCGTTGTCCAAGCCATGCTTTATCCATGGGGATGATTCAACTTTTTGTGCATGATTTAAAAGATTCAATTCCTTTAGCAATGAAGAGTTGGAAATTCATGGATGACCTAGTATAATGAGTGAGAAAAGTGAGAAAATGTATGAAAAAATTAACCGTTGAACAATTAATATCCCACTTGAAGTCGACAGGCTTTGTTTTTCAGGGTTCTGCCATTTATGGTGGTTTAGCTAACACATGGGATTATGGTCCTTTAGGTGTAGAACTTAAAGACAACATCAAAGCAGCATGGTGGAAAAAATTCATTCGTGAGAACCCACATAATGTGGGTATTCAAAGTTCTATTTTAATGAATTCAAAGGTATGGGAAGCGAGTGGTCATCTCAAAACCTTCTCTGATCCACTGATGGATTGTAAACAATGTAAAACTCGTCATCGCGCCGATAAACTGATTGATGAAGCATTAGAAAACAAAGTCAATGCAGCAACATTAAGTTTTGAGCAGATGGAAGAAGTGATTAAGACCAATCATATTGCATGTCCTAATTGTGGTTCTAAAGATTTCACATCCATTCGTCAGTTTAATTTAATGTTTAAAACCTTTCAAGGGGTGGTAGAAGACAGTTCCGCCATCATTTACTTGCGTCCAGAAACGGCACAAGGAATGTTTGTGAACTTTCAACATGTTGTTCGTGCAAATCGTAAGAAAATTCCATTTGGATTAGGTCAAATTGGAAAGAGTTTTAGAAATGAAATTACTCCAGGTAACTTTATTTTTAGAACGCGTGAGTTTGAACAAATGGAACTTGAGTTCTTTACTCATCCAGATGAAGCTATGAAATGGTATGATTTCTGGCAAAAGATGTGTCATGATTGGTTGGTTGACTTAGGCTTAAATGAAGAAAACGTAAGAATTCGTGAACACGATGCGGAAGAACTCTCACATTACTCTGTTGCGACTTCTGATATTGAATATCGCTATCCTTGGGGTTGGGATGAACTCTGGGGCATTGCTAATCGTACAAATTTCGACTTAACCCAACACCAAGAACATTCCAAACAATCCATGGAATATTTTGATCAATCCACAAACACCAAATATATTCCTTACGTCGTCGAACCTGCCGTTGGTGTAGAACGTTTATTTTTAGCATTCATGGCTGAAGCATGTGTCGAAGAAACCTTAAGTGAAAACGACACGCGTTTGGTTGCGAAACTTCATCCAGCATTATCACCAGTCAAGGTTGCTATTCTTCCTCTTTCTAAGCAACTCAATGAAAAGGCACAAAGTGTGTATGCATTATGTGCTAAACACTTTAACACTGACTATGATGAGTCAGGTAGTATTGGTAAACGGTATCGCCGTCAAGATGCAATTGGTACTCCATTTTGTGTCACCATTGACTTTGATACTTTAGAAGATAATCAAGTGACAGTACGTGATCGTGATTCAATGGAGCAAATTCGTTTATCCATTGATGAGCTTGTTCACTATGTTAAGGAAAGGATTGTGTATTAATGACGCAATTTCGAATCGATGATCAAACAATTGAGACGATTCGAAAGAACGCTGACATTGTGTCTATTGTTGGAACCTATATTCCTCTAACCAAAAAAGGTAAAAATCATGTGGCACTGTGTCCTTTTCATGATGACCACAATCCATCCATGTCGATTAATGCGTCAAAACAAATATATAAATGTTTTGTTTGTGGGGTAGGGGGTAATGTATTTAATTTTGTTCAAAATTTCGAAAAAATCAGTTTCTTAAATGCAGTATCCAAAGTCGCTTCACTCAGTAATCAACATTTCGATTATGTTGAGCGTAAAAAAGAAGTTGATCCAAGTAAAGTAGAGGGTTACAAGATATTAAATGAATCTCAATCATTCTTCAAGTATCAATTGTTTTCAGTTGATGGACAACATGCATTGGATTATGCACGACAAAGAGGTTTAAGTGATGAGTTGATACAAACCTTTGATATCGGTTTTGCACCATCACAGTCTGCCTTAACTCATTTCTTACAAGCGAAGCAATATTCTTTATATAAAGCTAAAGACGTCAATGTGATCAACGATTATGATGGTCGTTTCTATGATGTGTTTGAAAACCGCTTAACCTTTGCGATTGCCAATGATGAAGGTCAAGTGGTGGGTTTCAGTGCACGAGCTTTGGATTCTTCAGCAACCAGTAAATACATCAATACCAACACGAATGATTATTATGTTAAATCTGATTTAGTATACAACTTTCATCGTGCAAAAGAACATGCAAGAAAAGCAGGACATATTATTGTAGTAGAAGGGGTTATGGACGTCATTTCGTTTGCGAAAGCAAAGATTTATAATGTTGTTGCAACGTTAGGAACCGCTTTAACTCCAACTCAAATTGAAAAAATCAAACGATTAAGTTATAATGTCGTCCTTGCTTATGATCAAGATGAAGCAGGACAAGGTGCAAATTACAGAGCTTTAGCCACGCTGTATAAAGCGAAAGCGAATGTAAGTGTGTTACAATACCCTATAGAAGGTGATCCTGATGATGTCATTTCTAAACAAGGTGTTAAAGCTCTAAATGAGTGCGTTGCAGAACCTTATCATGGGATTGAATTTGCATTCAAATATGGAGCAAGTTTATACAATTTAGGAGTTTATCAACAAAAGAAATCGTATATGCTTGCAATGATTGATTTGATTCGATTACTACCAGACTCGCTTGATCGACAGCATTTTGCATCACTTCTATCAAAACTGATTGACATTGAAGTGAGTGAGATTGTTAAAGCGATTGACAATAAACCATCTTCAAAAGTCATCTCAAAGGTTAAACATCATCCATTTGTTATTCCTTCTTATGAAATGGAGATTCTAACTCAAATGATGTTGTCAAAGGAAGCTGCGTATTATTTTAGAGATCAATGTGGGTTTCTTAATGAACCATTAGCTAATCAACTTGCTTTAAAATTATTATCGTATTATCGAGAACATGATTCGTTAGAAGTGGCAGACATGCTGAGTCGTATGAATGATGATGAGTCACAACGATTCTTCTTATGGATTCTTGATTGGCCTTTATTTCCAAAATCCTACAACATCATTTCATTAGATGAAGCAATTATTAGAGTAAAAATCAAAATGCTTGATGACAAAATCAAGCAACTCAAGCAAAAGAGTGTCCTCACTCAAAACACATCTGAGAAAACCTTGATTCTGAATGAAATGATTCAAACCCAACAAGAGAAAGACCGTTTAAACGGAAAATAGGTGTACCATGGCAAAAGAGTTACAAACCCTAGACCAAATTAAAGTCTCACTCATTGAAAAAGCGAAAAAGAAAAAAGCATTGTACCAATCTGATATTGATGCTTTGTTTTCATTGTATGATTTTTCTGATGATGACGCGGAAGCGTTCTTATCATGGATGAAAGATGAAAACATTTTGCTAAGTGATGAAGAAGAAGACATTCAAGCACCAGATACGATTATTGAAGATGAAAACGGTGATGATATTCCAGATTTCATTGGTGATGGAGACGGTGAAGAAATTGAAGATGAAGAAATTAACATAGTTGATTTGCAAACATACGATGCCCAGTTTTCTAGTGGTCCAGCAGTTAAAATCAATGATCCTGTAAAAATGTATCTTAAGGAAATTGGACGTGTCTCACTGATTTCACCTGCTGATGAACCTGAAATTGCTCGTCGTATTCAACAAGGCAGTGATGCTTCTGCCGAAATGAAATCAATGCTCGAAACCTATTTTCCAGAGTATGTTGACAAACTTAAAGGGATGGACAACATTGAAAACTTCTTGTTTGATCATTTACATGATGAAGCCTTGATTGTTCGTTTGAGACAATTGGCAGATTTACGTTACGATGGGGACGAATCTAAACGTGTATTGATTTCAGCCAACTTACGTCTTGTGGTGTCCATTGCAAAGAAATATGTAGGTCGTGGCATGTTGTTCTTGGATTTGATTCAAGAAGGTAACATGGGACTTGTGAAAGCAGTTGAGAAATTTGATCACACTAAAGGGTTTAAATTTTCAACCTATGCGACATGGTGGATTCGCCAAGCCATCACAAGAGCTATTGCTGATCAAGCTAGAACTATTCGTATTCCAGTGCATATGGTTGAAACCATTAATAAGCTTGTTCGTATTCAACGTCAACTGGTTCAAGATTTAGGGCGTGATCCAACAGCTGATGAGATTGCTGAAAAAATGGAAAACATCACAGCAGAAAAAGTGCGTGAAATTCAACGTATTGCACTTGATCCTGTTTCTTTAGAAACACCGATTGGAGAAGAAGATGATTCCCACTTAGGTGACTTTATTGAAGATAAAGATGCATTATCACCAGATGAATATGCTAACAATCAAATGCTTAAAGATGAAATAAATCTTGTGTTACAAGGTTTAACGGAGCGTGAAGAGAAAGTACTTCGATTACGCTTTGGATTATATGATGGACGAACACGCACTCTTGAAGAAGTTGGGAAAGAATTCAACGTTACACGTGAGCGAATTCGTCAAATTGAAGCTAAAGCATTACGAAAACTTAAACATCCAACACGTTCAAAGAGGTTGAAAGATTTTGTCGACAAAACCTAAATTATCAAAACGACTTCAATGTATTGTGGACATGATGCCACCTCTTGATGTTGTTGCAGATATTGGGTGTGATCATGGGTATGTTCCAATTTCACTTGTTCTAAGTTCAAAAGCAAAAATCGCTTATGGAATCGACAATAAGGTTGAGCCTTTAAAGGTTGCTAAAAGAAACGTTCAACTTTTTAGGTGTGAAGAAAATGTGATACTACTCAATAACCCACTTAAGCAACCGATTCAACTTCTTGATGGATGCATTATTGCAGGTGTTGGTAAAGATAGTGCGGTTTCAATTCTTCAAGAATTCAGCCCATATTTTCATGATCAGACCCTATTAAGCATTCAAGTGAATGCTCAAATTATCGAAATGCGTCAGTTGATGAAGCAATTTGGATATCGTTTAATTAATGAAAAAGTCGTTTTTGATAAAATGCATTATGTTGTAATGCAATATCAAAAGGGAGTAGATCATGCTGAGGGTGTAGAGCTATGGATTGGCCCCCACCTGCTTAAGCATATAGATGAGAATAAAGATTATTTTATGGAATTAAAGCATACTGCAGTGCATTTTAGAAGCATTGCTCAAGATGCTTCAAAGCAAACAATGTATGCAATGATTGATGATTATTTGCAAGGCATCCTATGATGCCTTGTTGTGTGTTACAATATAGGGTAACAAAAACCCAAAAAGGATGGTTTATATGCAAGATTCACTATTAAAGAAAATGATGGACATCAATGGCTTTAAATCTTTGAGCCAAGTTCAAGAAAAAATGATACCATGGATTGTGAAAAAACACAGTCTTATTGTCACTTCTCCAACAGGAACAGGAAAGACACATGCGTATCTTTTTGGTTTACTCTTGAGAGTTGTGTTTAGACCTGAAGAAGTGGGTGCGGTTATCTTAGCCCCAACACGTGAACTTGCGTTTCAAATCTATCAGTTCATGAAGATTATGAGTCCGTTATTTCCAACACTTAAAGTGAGTCTGCTTGTGGGTGGATCAACACGTAAAGAGATGCCAATCAAACCTCAACTCGTCATTGCAACTCCTGGACGATTATTGGACATGATTCAATCTCAAAGAATGACCATCCATCAAACTCAAATGATTGTGATAGATGAAGCAGACATGATGGTTGATGAAGGATTTCTACCAGAACTTGACCAATGTTTAAGTGCAACATCAGCCAATACGCAAATCGTAGTCTTTTCTGCAACCATACCTCAAGCATTGGAACCGTTTTTAAAGAAATACATTAAGACAGCCAAAATCCACCAAAGTATTGATGATGAAGTTTTCAATCCCAAATTAACACATCATTTAATTGCATTAAAACATCATCGCTATGAGACAATGGTTGAGTCTTTACTTAATCACATTAATCCTAACCAATGTTTGATTTTTGCGAATTCTAAAGATGAATGTACAACCATTGCAAATCATTTACGTTCACTCAATCATCGTGTGGTTGAGTTACATAAAGGATTAACATCCACTCAACGTAAAAACACCATTGTCAGTATTCAATCCTTAAAAGCGAGTTTGATTGTAGCAACGGATATTGCGGCACGTGGTTTAGACTTTAAGCATGTTTCTCATGTAATTTCTTGTGGTTTCCCTAAAGATTTATCATACTACAAGCATCGTGCAGGACGTACGGGACGTGCTGGTTTGAGTGGAGAAGTTTACGCTTTGTACAATGAAAAAGATGATGAAGCAATTCGTAAATTAATGACTCAAGGTATTGTGTTTATTCATGAGTCACACAGTGATAAAGGATTTAAAAAATTAACTCCTTATGGACAAAAGCGTGTCTTTAAAACAGAACAAGATAAAAAGATTGTTGCCATGATTAAAGGTAAAAACAAAAAAGTTAAACCTAATTACAAGAAAAAGATGCAAAAAGAAATAGAAACATATGAGCGTAAAAAACGTCGTGCCATGATTGATGCAAACATTAAGGCACTACGTAAGCAAAAGTATAAAGCAGAAGCAAAGGAGAAGAAAGCATGATCATTGGTTCTCATGTTGGTTTAAAAGCTGATGAGTATTTTCTAGGATCAGTCAAAGAAGCTTTGAGTTATGGCTCAAATGCATTCATGATTTATACGGGTGCTCCTCAAAATACGGTTCGAAAAAGTGTTGAATCACTCATGATTAAAGAAGGTAGAGAAGCTCTAAAAGAAGCTGGCATCCCCATTGAACATGTGATTGTTCATGCACCATATATTATTAATTTGGGAAATACGTTAAAACCAGAAACGTATGAACTTGCAACTTCCTTTTTAAGCAAAGAAATTGAACGTGTCAAAGCATTTGGTGCAAAAGTGATTGTGTTACATCCAGGTGCTCATGTGGGTGCTGGTAGTGAAGTTGGAATTAATTCCATTATTCGAGGTCTCAATACAGTTCTAAAAGGGGTAGAAGGCATAAGCATTGCGCTTGAAACAATGGCAGGTAAAGGCAGTGAATGTGGCCGAACGTTTGAAGAAATCAAAGCCATCATTGATGGTGTAGAAAATAAGACATGCATTTCTGTCTGTTTAGATACGTGTCATGTTCATGATGCTGGTTATGATGTTCATGATGTTGATGCTTTACTCAGTGAATTTGATCGTGTTATTGGTCTTGATTATTTATCTGTTGTGCATATTAATGACTCAAAAAATACTCGTGGAGCAATGAAAGATCGCCATGAGAATCTGGGTTATGGTGAAATCGGATTTAAAACATTGCATCGATTTGTCACTCATCCGAAATTAGCTCATCTTCCAAAAATCCTTGAAACACCATATGTTGGTGATCTGCCTCCTTATCGTGAAGAAATCAACATGTTAAAGGAAGGTCATTTTAATCCTTGGAGAAATGAATAGACTATGAAATTATCGCGTGAAAGTTACCATCGAAGTGTAAGCACGACATTAGATACACCTCTTGATCATAAGAAAAATGTATCAATCCGTTTGCTTGCTTTTGCACTCATTATGCTTGTGGGCATGACGGTGGTTTTTGCGCGCTTTTTTTATGTTCAAGTGATTAAAAATGATTATTATGCACAACGTTTAGAAATCTATTCCCGTCGAATTTTACAACTCGCTGCACCGCGAGGTGAAATGATTGATCGTAATGGTAACTACATTGTCTCTAACATTGAACAATTAGAGATTACTTTTATGCCTCCAAATCGTTTAGATGAAGCCACAAAACTTGATTTATCTGCTCGCTTTGCGAAAGCATTTGAAATGAACATTGCGTTACTAAGAGAACGAGATTTAAAGGACTTATACCTTCATTTAAACCCTACCACTTTAAATGATTTCTTAACATTAAGTGAGAGAGAGGATTTTGCCAACGGAGTAATCAATTCAAATCAACGATTGGATATAGTGTTAGAACGCATCAATGAAACACACCTTGCTACGCTAAGTGTTGAAGATCAAGCCATGTGGTTAGTCAAAATCTTGATTGAACAACCAACAGGGGGTCGTCCAAAAGTCATTAAATCTAATGTGAGCAAGGAAGAAATTGCTTACCTTATTGAACACAATCATTTATTCCCAGGTTTTGATGTCCGTATTTCATGGGCTCGATTATATCCTTATGAAACGATTCTTCGTCCAGTCCTAGGATCAATCTCAACTTCTACACAAGGTGTTCCACAAGAAAGTGTCTTGTTCTATTTGGCTAATGATTATCTTCGTAATGATATTGTAGGACGTTCAGGAGTTGAACAACAGTATGAAAGTATTTTACGAGGCATAAGTAGTCGATATAACTTAAACTATCGTAGTGATGGACAAGCGGTTTTGGACGAGTTGAGCATTGGAAAACAAGGGGACACCTTAAAACTAAGTTTTGATATGGAATGGCAACGCTATGCCGTTGAAACCATCACACGAATATTTGATGAGAATCGTAATACTCGAGAACGACGGTTTATGAACATCATTGATTTTGTCATGATGGATGTGAATACAGGTGATGTTTTAGTTATGGCCTCTGTTGCTAAAGGTGAAGATGGTTACATTTATAATCCAATGAGCAACATCCTAAATGCCTATGAAGTGGGAAGTGCAGTCAAAGGTGCTACGCTTTACATGGGATTAGATCAAGGTGTGGTGCAAATCAATGAGGTTATTCTTGATACACCACTTAAGATTAGAGATACTCCATTGAAGCGTTCATATCGTGATTTGGGCCGAGTGAATGATTTAAAAGCGATATCTCGCTCATCAAACATATACATGTTTCACATCGCAATGCGATTAGGCGGGGCTAATTATGTGTTTGATGGTCCTTTATCCATCAATCCTGAAGCTTTTAATACGATGAGAAATTATTATACTCAATTTGGCTTGGGTACACAGACACAAATTGATTTACCTAATGAACAAACGGGTTTCAGTGGAACATCCACTGTTCCTGGCTTATTGCTTGATTTTGCGATTGGTCAGTATGATACATATACCCCAATTCAATTGGCGCAATATGCATCAACGATTGCTAATGGTGGAAAAAGAATTGCTCCACGAATTTTACTTGAATCCATCGACTCGCAATCAGGTCAAATCAATTATGTTAATCCTGTTCGTGTGTTAAACATCATTGATAATCAGGTTGCACTAAAGCGAGTTCAAGATGGTTTTAGAGATTGTGTTGTTAATGAATTGTGTCGCTCTCAGTTTAGTTCCATGATTACTCCATTTGCTGGAAAAACTGGAACAGCCGAAACAAGTACCTTTGATGAAAACAATGAATGGATAAGATCACATAATTCAACGATTGTGACATTTGGTCCATTTGATCAGCCAGAAGTTGCAACAGCATGTGTTGCACGAAATGCTTGGGTTGAACGTTCTCAAAGCAATATTTGTCAAATTGTTACAGCGGAGATTTTGAAATTTAGATATCCTTGATTTTGAGGAAGATGATGTTGGATTGTAAGATAAAGTTGTAGTAATTAGAGAATCTTTATGATATACTTTACACGCGTTAGATCGGAGGATAGTTCGTGAGAGATCAAATCATATTCAAATGTAGCGAGTGCTCTATGGAAAACTACATATCAACTCGTAATAAGAAAAAACATCCTGAAAAGATGATAGTTCAAAAGTATTGCCCTAAGTGCAATAAGAAAACAGCACACAAAGAAAAGAAATAATCATGCATTGCATGGTTTTTTTTTAGGATTTTTGCCTTTGATTTCATACTTTAAGTATGAGCAAGCTAGATAATGATTTATCAGATTTAGTGAACTGGGGAGTAAATAACTGCATCAGTGATGTATTAATTGAAGAAGGCTTTAATCGAAGCATTGAAGGTTTATCGTATCAAAAACGTATGAACTACACATATAATGATTCATTATCGCATTTCATAGATTTCATTATTTATAAGGCTCAACTTTCACTCGGTAGTGATGTAGCACAGAGTAAGTGGTGTGAGGTTTATACACCACAAGGATTTGTAAATGTTAGAGTGTCGTATTTGAAATCATCGCAGTCTCGATTCTTAACCTTAAGATTAATTCAAGATCAAGTGAAAGATGTGTTTCAAAGTCTAGTATTTCAACAAAAAGAAATCCTTAGTCAAATTCTTCAGTTTAGACATGGTATGTTATGTTTTATAGGACAAGCAGGAAGTGGTAAAAGTACATCTCTAAGAAGTTTTCTTTCATTATTAAGGCATAAAAGGATCATTAGCATTGAACATCCTATTGAACAACATTGCTCATTTATGATGCAAATTGAACTTGATAATCACAATATTCAAACCATGGTATATCATGCACTTCGCCACCATCCTCAAGTGCTCGTGCTAGAAGAAATAAGAAATGAACATGAATTAAAAGTAGCTTATGAAGCTTCATTGAGTGGGCATTTGGTGTGCATGACATTTCATGCTCATGATGTAGAAATGGCTAAGACTAGAATGCTTTCCATGATTCCTGATTTTGATTTTTCAATCATCAATGCTTGGTTTATTCAATCTAGAAATGAGGACAATTATGCTTCAAAGATTCAAGTCATCGTTCAAATTGAAGAAACCAACATTAACACCGCTTCAATTATCACTCATTCATCAATCGTGTGAATTGAATCAGCCTTATGAAGTTATCAAAGTCATGTTTAATCTACCTTATGAAACCAATCAGATGTTTCTAAAGAATTATGGAATTGATGATTCCCATCATTTTTATGAACACATCGATATATTAAAGTCATTGTTTTGGTTAAAAGATCAATGGTTAAAAGTGTTTTATTCTATTGTTTATCCTTGCTCCATGTTGATAAGCAGTTATCTTATGCTTGTGTTATTTCGTTTTCAATTCAAAACAATTCTTAGTCAAATGAATTTTTCATTTCCTTGGGAGTTTAACTTTATGATATGGGTTAATTCAATGGTTATTGTGATTGTTGTGAGTGGGGTTTTATTGGTGTGGTGGTTAACTGCTTCTTTGTTTCGAAAAGTGCTTGCAATTCAAAACTGCAGAAATCATTCCTTTATTAAATTAGTCATAGAGTGGCATTTTATTATTGCCTTTAATAGTTTCAAACATGATCACCTTGCGATAAATCATGTGGTGAATCTCATTAAGACATATCAAGACAATGCATTGTTTAGAATTCTAACGATTGATCTTAAAGAACTTATTGAAAGGGGAGAAGGTATGAAGCAATGGATTGAAGATAACAGTCATCATCATCAAATGCAGGGATGGTTGTATGAACAGATTTCACTTCACCATCATAAGAATTGTCAGCTATGGCAAAAGCAACTTGAGAACTGCATAGTTTTAGAACTGCATAAAATCAATCGTAAAGTTCTATTAGTACTTTATCTTTTTATTGGGTTTAATTTGATGGCTATGATGACTCTACTAGCATTACCTTATCAGTGGATGAAAAACATATGAAGAGAAAAAGAGCGTTTACTCTCATTGAAATGATGGTGGTTATTTTGATTTTATCTTATTTTCTGATCACAACCATTCCTAATCTTTATCATATACTCACCCTAGCTAGTTCAAAAACGTGTGAAGCACAAGTCAATCTTGTGAATGCGGCTATACTTCAATACAAAATGGAGTATCAACATTATCCTCAAACATTAGATAATCTGATTCAACAACAAAGTGTCGAAGCTGAACAGTTGTATTGTGATGGTGAAAGAATTCGCTATGAAAATTTCAAAGCAAAAAAACCGTAAAGCATATACATTAGTTGAGATGTTAATGGTAATAATCATTTCAATTACCTTCATTACCACTTTTAATTCAGTGCAAACGATTCATTCATTTCATCATATCGATGCACAAATCTTTTCTATGATGATGAAAACTATTTCACATCATCAATCGCAAGACATTGTTTTGGATAATGTTGTTATTAATCGATATCATCCACAGTTTTCATTTTCCCGCTCATACACCTATCATTTTGATCGTTATCAAGTTGTGTTTCACATAGGAAGAGGGTATTATGCGATACAAAAAAGGAACTAGTATACTTGAAGGACTTGCACTACTGTATTTACTGTCTTTGATAATCACATTTATTCATGTGCTTTATGGGTAAGCAATCAGGAAGTATTCTTATGCAAACTCTCTTGAATCTTTTCATCTATTCCTTTTTTCTCATCGTTGCGATACAAGGAATACGTGTCCTTTCAAAACCTTTCAATCTAGACGATTTCAAAGTAGCTTATGTACAGATGCAACTAGATTATTTAAGTGCGTTGTATCAAGGTGCATATCAGGATGACAACGTTTGTTTTACTCATGATATATGTCTACAATATCGTAATCATAGAGTGATCCTTACACCAGGCCATCAAATAATGTTGGAAAACATTGAGGATTTTACGATTATTAAACAAGAGCAAAAGATATTCATGACGTTCAAATTTCAAGGAATAAAAAGAGAACTGTATGTTAGTAAGAAATAAAAAAGGGAGTGTGTTTCTTCAAGGTTGGTTTGTCTTCTTACTTTTCATGAGTGTTGGGATACAATTTAGTTTATCCTTTTACTGGCAAAATCAAGTGTCCATCTCATATGATGAAGCCAGAAATGTTATTAACGAACACATTAAGGTGATTCAACGTTTACGTCATCAAGCTCAAACATGCACAAGTGATTTTGAGTGTGAGATACAAACAACCACTTCAGCTCTTTTTCATTATTTTATTCGATTTGATATGACGAACTATAATGTGGTTGAAATTATCATATCGAAGCTTTAAAATAAACAAAAAGAGAGAACAATATGATCAATAATCAATTCAAAGAAGCATTAAAACTTCATCAAGCGCAATATTTCATTATTAACGCTCAACCTATGTTACGTTATGTTAGTCATTTTAGTGGAACTGAAGGGGTTGTACTCATTTCAGAAACGAAACTCATCGGTTTTTTTGATACACGGTATGCACTTCAAACAAAAAAAGAATGTCAGTTTGATGAGTTGTACTTATTTGAAGACAAGACTAAGGTTTTATCTGAAGCTGCAAAGTTCATTAACGGACAGACTGTATGTTTTGATGCATCCACAACCACGGTATTGCAGAGTCAACTCTACAGTACACTGTTCAATGTGAAAGCATATGTGGATGCCACTGATTTTAGAATGGTTAAACAACCTGATGAAATCAAAGTATTAAAAGAAGGAATTGCTTTGGCGGATTTGATATTTGAAGAAACATTACCGTTGATTAAACCAGGATTAAGTGAAAATCAAGTGGTTGGTTTGCTTTTTCAAAATATGATTAAACACAACATCAAGCACTTCTCTTTCAACACGATAGTAGCAAGTGGCTTACGTTCAGCTTTCCCACATGGAGTGGCATCAGAGAAAATCATTGAAGAAAATGACATTGTTACCGTAGATTTTGGAATCATGTATCAAGGGTATTGCACTGACATGACACGCACATTTTTCTTAGGAGACATCAATCCTAAACTCCAAGAGATTTATGAAGTCGTGCTAGAGGCAAATGAGTTGGCTATTAAAGCATGTCGTCCAGGAATAAGTGGTGAATCTGTTGATCGTGTTGCACGTGATTACATTACTTCAAAAGGTTATGAGAAGTATTTCATTCATGGCACTGGTCATGGATTGGGAATGGATATTCATGAAACGCCTTACGTAAGGGTAGGGGCACAAGCACTTCTAATACCAGGACACGTTGTTACAATTGAACCAGGTATATACATTGAAGGTTTAGGTGGTGTCAGGATTGAAGATGTTGTTTTAATCACGGATGATGGCGCTGAAGTCTTGACAAAAAGCCCTAAAACCTTAAAATAGAAAGGTGGAAGGTGAACATTATGATTACATCAAATGATTTAAGACCAGGAATTACATTTTCTTATGAAAACAATATTTACGTATGTTTAGAAGCATCCCACAATAAAACAGCGATGCGTCAGATGATTGTTAAGGCTAAGGCGAAAAACCTTCGTTCTGGTTCAATCATCGAAATCTCTTTTACAGGTGGAGACAAAATTGAACCTGCACACATTGATAAGAATGAGATGCAGTATCTTTATGATGATGGTGAAAATGTTATTTTCATGGACACTTCATCCTTTGATCAAATTGAGATTCCTAGAACACGTCTTGAATGGGAGTTAAACTTCTTACGTCCTCAAGATAATGTTATGATTTCAATGTATGAAGGTGAAATCCTAGGTGTAATTTTACCTGATAAAGTTGCTCTAAAGGTTGTTGAAACCGAGCCTGCTGTAAAAGGAGATACCACAACAAATGCTTCAAAGCGTGCGGTATGTGAAACAGGATTAGAGATTAAAGTCCCACTATTTATCTCACAAGATGAAATTGTCTTGGTAAGTACAGTGGATGGAAAATATAGTTCAAGAGCTTAAATTATAGTTTCGTGTGATTCACGAAACTTTTTTATTGTGCTTGACGTTCAAAATGTTATAATATCAACATATGAACATATAATCATATGATGGAGGTTGTTATGAATGAATGTCTTACTTATGAGATCCATCCCCAAGCAATAGAAGAAGTTAAATCTAAGCAACTGAGTCAAGAGACCTATAGGGCAATGACTTCTTTACTTAAAATGATATCTGATCCTTCTCGATTAAAAATCTGTCATGCTCTATTTTTGCATGATTTATGTGTTTGTGACTTGCAAGAAATCTGTGGTATGTCTCAATCAGCGCTTTCTCATCAATTGAATAACTTACGACTTGCTCGATTAGTGACTTCTCAAAGAAAAGGGAAGAACATCATCTACTCTCTTGCAGATGATCATGTGAAGAAATTATTTGAAGTAACCTATGAGCATGTGATGGAGCAAGTATGAAAAATGTAGAAATTGTTTTAGAAGGATTAACATGTGCAAATTGTGCAGCAAAAATTGAAAAGAAACTGAATGAGCGTAAAGATATTCAAAACGTGACACTTGACTTCAATACAAGTATTGTCCATTTAAGTGTTAAAGATAATTTAAGTGTTCAACAAAAACAATCCATTGAGAAAGACATCAAATCGATTGAGGATGTGCATGTTCATTTTGAAGATGAACAAGACAAAACATTGATTGCTACACATACTAAGACAAATTGGACCTTGAAGATAGGTGTAGGAATTATTGCACTTGTTTTATCACTGATAGAAATCAATACAATCACACGGTTGATTGTATTCTCTGGCTATCTTTACATTGGTGCACCGGTGTTAAGCAAAGCCGTCAAACGTATTCTAGCAAAACAATGGTTTGATGAGAATTTCCTAATGAGCATCGCAACTTTAGGAGCCATTTTCATTAATGAATGGCCAGAAGCGATAGGAGTCATGTTGTTTTACACCGTAGGTGAATACTTTCAAGATCGTGCAGTTGAAAAATCACGAAAACATATTTCATCTTTACTTGATATTCAAGTTAGTGAAGCAGTCGTTATGGATCAAGGTAATCTACGATATCTTGATCCCACACAAGTTCAAATTGGAGACATGATTCTTGTGGCTGTTGGTTCGAAAATTCCATGTGATGGTATCATCGTTGAGGGACAATCTTCTCTAGATACTTCTTCCTTAACAGGAGAATCCATTCCTGTTGATGTGTCTATTGGAATGCAGGTTATGGCTGGATCACTTAATTTGCAACAATCCCTCATCATTAAAGTAAACACCTTGTATGAAGATTCATCATTATCCAAACTCACAAAATACCTTAAAGAATCATCGCAAAAAAAAGCAAAATTTGAATCAACCATGTCTCGTTTTGCAGCATACTATACGCCAATAGTGGTCGGATTAGCCATCATATTATTGATTGTTTTAACATTGTTCGGAACTCCATTTAATACAGCACTTCATCGCAGTTTGGTGTTTTTAGTCATCAGTTGTCCGTGTGCTTTAGTCATTTCTGTTCCCTTAAGCTATTTTGCTTCCATGGGATATGCTAGTAAGAGAGGGATCCTTTTTAAAGGAGGTGAAGCTTTAGAATTGGCTAACAAAATAGATGCTTTTGTTTTTGATAAAACAGGTACACTGACGCATGGGAAAATGAGTGTTGTACATCAAGTGAGCCTCATCAAAGATTCATCTCATGCTTTAAGACTCATTAAGGCTTTAGAGAGTCATTCGACTCATCCTATTGCTTCTGCTCTAGTTCAACATTGTGATAATGTCACTGCATATCCTATGAGTAATATTCAGGAATTGAGTGGTGTTGGTATGATAGGCGAATACCAAAACAAGATCATTCGCATCAATAAAGTCTCTCATGATGAATTATCATCCCTTAATATTGCAAATCTGAATTATCTTGATCACTTAACATGGATTGGAATCTATGAGAATGATCAACTGATTTATATTGCTGGGATTTCAGACCAGATTAAAGAATCCTCTTACTCTATGATCAAAAGACTTAAAGATTTAGGTATAAAAAGCACAATCATCAGTGGAGATCATGAAGGTGTAGTTAGTCACGTCAAAAATCAACTTGAAATAGATCAATCGTATGCATCTTGTTTACCACATCAAAAAGTAGAATTAATGCAACAAATGATGAAGCATCACTATATTGGATTTGTTGGTGATGGTGTTAATGACTCTGCAGCTTTAACTTTAAGTCATTGTGGAATAGCAATGGGATTAAAAGGAAGTGATTTAGCTATTGATGCATCCGATGTTGTGATACTTAATGATGATATGAATCAAGTGATTGAAATCCTCAGTATCGCAAAGCGAAATCATGTAAGTATTATTCAAAATTTATTCATGGTCTTTATTGTTAAAGGGGTGGTTCTCATTTTAGGAAGTTTTGGTCTAGTAGGCATGTGGGAAGCCGTTTTTGCTGATGTAGGAGTTGCTTTGTTAGCTATATTAAATGCGATGAGGATTTTGTATCAAAAGAAATAGATTTCTATTTCTTTTTTCTTTGTGAATGTATTGACAATATTGACATAAAGTGTATAATATAAACGTATACTTCAGGGCAGGGTGAAATTCCCGATCGGCGGTAAACTCCGCGAGCGAAAGCAGGAACTGGTG
>Ga0194137_10000737_pt1 | contig 20989 bp, 18 predicted proteins | sample TARM_MetaG_T3_14_FD_134025 | JGI IMG/M metagenome (GOLD analysis project Ga0194137, IMG submission 134025) | Freshwater microbial communities from Pennsylvania, USA, analyzing microbe dynamics in response to fracking - TARM_MetaG_T3_14 (version 2) | ecosystem: Environmental > Aquatic >... | reverse complement strand
ATACAAAGCTTTAATAGTACTAAACTATATGAAAAAACTACAAAAGACTTTTATGATTTTATTATCGTGGATGAGTTTCATCATGCAGCAGCAAATTCATACCATACGTTATTGAATTACTATGAGCCCAAAATTCTACTAGGCTTAACCGCAACCCCCGAGAGGATGGATGGTAAAAACATTTTACAGTATTTTGATGATATAATTGCTAGTGAAATGAGACTAACAGAGGCTATTGACAGAAAGCTCCTAAGTCCATTTCAATATTTTTGTGTTACTGACACTGTCGATTTATCAAAGCTCAAGTGGAGTAAGAAGGGATATGACATTAAGGAGCTAGAGAATGTTTATACTACAAATAGTTTAAGAAGTAGGCAAGTAATAGATAGTGTATACAAATATGTTACCAGTATAGAGGATGTCAAGGGTTTAGGATTCTGTGTAAGTATAGAGCATGCTAAATATATGTCTGATTATTTCAATGATAATGGGATCCCGTCTATTGCTCTATACGCGGGAGTGGATTCAAAGATTAGAGAAGAGGCAAAGACTTGGTTAATTAATGGAAAAGTAAGGTTTATATTTGTTGTGGATTTATATAATGAAGGAGTAGATATACCTGAGATAAATACGGTGTTATTTCTAAGACCTACAGAAAGCTTAACTGTGTTTCAACAACAGCTAGGTAGAGGGTTAAGATTATCGGCGGAAAAAGAATGCTTAACCGTTTTAGATTTTGTTGGACAAGCCCATAGGAATTACAGTTTTGAAGAGAAGCTTAGATCCCTAATTGGTAAGTCTAAACATTCTATTAGGCATTACGTAGAAAATGGATTTTTTAATATTCCTAAGGGCTGCTTTATTCAACTTGAAAAGCAAGCTAAAGAATATATATTAAGAAATATAAAGGAGACTTCTAATACAAAGAATAACCTTATATCTAAATTGAAGTATTTTGAACAGGATGCAGAATTGAAACTAAATCTAAATAATTTTTTAACGTACCATAATTTGTCCTTGTACGATTTTTATGGCAAAAGTGGAGATCGATCTTTCAAAAAAATGTTAGCAGAGGCTGAACTAATACCATATTTTAATTATGATAGTGTAAAGAATATTATTAAGAGATTTCCTAACTTGTTCTATTTGAACTCGGTCAGTTTGATTAGTTTTATGATTGAGTACATTAATGGAAAGGAAGTAAAAACAGAGGAGGATAAGCTTATGCTATCTATGTTTTACTACTCCTTTTATAATTCATTTCCAGAGCAGGAGGGATTCCAATCAATGGAAGATGCCATTAGGGCAATCCTATCAAATTCTGAAATGAAGGAAGAGATACTTGAAATATTAGAATACAAATATAACAATCTAGATACATTGGAAATTAATAATAACTTTGGATTTGTATGTCCATTAAAGGTTCACTGTAATTACTCTACATCCCAAATACTAGCGTCCCTAGGCTACTTTAATGAAGAGAAGACTCCAGCCTTTAGAGAAGGAGTCAAGTATTTTGCAGATAAGAAATTAGATATCTTCTTTATTACCTTAAATAAATCTGAAAAGGACTTTTCTCCTTCAACTCTTTATGAGGACTATGCGATCAATGAAAAATTATTCCATTGGCAGACTCAAAGTAAAGTATCGGGAGAGAGTAAAACAGCACATAGATATATAAACCATAGAAAGCTAGGTAATAAAATCGCATTATTTGTAAGAGAGTACAAAAAAGAAAATGGTTATACTTCACCCTTTGTATTTTTAGGATCATGTCAGTATATAAAGCATTCTGGTAATAAACCTATGAGTTTTGTATGGGAACTTAAAGAGGAGATGCCACCTATGTTTGTACCTAGAGCGAATAAAAATATTCTATAACTCATATGGTGAGAGAGCCTAAGTGGTATCTATATTGCATAAATGAGATTAAATTAAAACTGTTATTTGACAATTAATTAACTTTTAATTATAGGTATTGATTTATTATACTGAGTTGTGGTATAGTTCCATATAAGAAAATTAACAGAAAATATAGAAAATACAGAAAATATTGAGTAAAGGGGTAAGTTGATATGAGCATGAAATTTAAAAGAAGAATTCCTACTTCAGAAGAAATTATGGAACTAATTCCTCTACCGAATCACATTAGAGCAATTAAAGAAGAAAGAGATAAGGATATAAGAAATATATTTGAGAGTAAAGACGATAGATTTCTTCTTATAATTGGACCGTGCTCTGCAGATAATGAAGAGGCCGTATGTGATTATATTGGTAGACTTGCAAAAGTTCAAGAAAAAGTAAAGGATTCAATTTTAATAGTACCTAGAATATATACGAATAAGCCGAGAACAACGGGTGAGGGATATAAAGGAATGGCCCATCAACCAGATCCAACAAAAACACCAGATTTATTCGAGGGAATAAAAGCAATTAGAAAAATGCACTTGCGGGCATTAAGTGAATTTCATATGCCAGCTGCGGATGAGATGCTTTATCCAGAGAACTATATTTATCTTTCGGATCTATTAGGATATATAGCTATAGGGGCTAGGTCCGTTGAGAATCAGCAACATAGGTTAGCCGTAAGTGGAGTTAGTGTTCCAACGGGAATGAAAAATCCAACAAGTGGAGATATAACGGTAATGTTAAATTCTATAATTGCTGCACAACAGAGCCATACCTTCACATATTCAGGATGGGAAGTTGAGACTACAGGAAATGATCTATCTCATGCAATTTTGCGTGGGGCAGTCGACGCAAATGGTAGAAATATACCAAACTACCATTTTGAAGATTTAATTAGGGTTGCAACAGAATATGAGAAGCAAAAACTTGCGAATACAGCTATTGTCGTTGATGTAAACCATGCAAACTCCATGAAATGCTATTATGAACAACCTAGAATAGCAAATGAAGTTTTAAATAGTAAAAAATATGATCCTTTATTAAATAAGATGATAAAGGGATTAATGATTGAGAGTTATATAGAAGATGGTAAGCAGGATTCTAATGAGATTTGTTATGGTAAATCCATAACTGATGGATGTTTAGGATGGAGTAGTACTGAACGGTTAATATATGAAATCGCAGAGAAACTGTAGACATATTAATAAGTGATTAAAAAAAGATTAAAAGTATATTCGCGTACTTTTAATCTTTTTTCTTTTACCTATATTGGACACAATTTTTTAAAACTGATCTTTATAGCCCTCTCTTAGTAGTTTAACTTCTCCGGTTTCGGTATCTAAATCATAGATATTAAAATTCGTTTGAATATCAAACCCCTTAGAATGTACCGCAAAATTTATAGAGCCAGAACCCTCTTCACCACTTTGTATACGATGAAAAACGTTACATGGCCAAACTAGTATACATCCACCCTCGTGAACTAGTTCACCATTTCTATATATTTTATCTGGATAGACAGTAAAGTGTTCTACTTTACCGTGTACTCTTGTATACAAATAAACATCGCGCTTACCGTGCAGAACCATTAGGTTATCCGCTTGATGGGGGTGCATATACCAAGTAAATGGAACGCCTTCTACTGGGCCAGGGGATGAGGCGTTACTATCATGAATAACTCGGTCTACGGAACTGATATGTGGTAGAGTATCTATTGGAAATAAGTCGAAAACAACACCATCGGTCTTGCGAAATGGGGTTAGTTTGATAATCCTATATAGGTTTTTTACCTCTTCGATTACTTGCATAAAATCCTCCCTTTACATTAGAAATAAAATATGTTGAATTGTTAAATTTAAATTCAATACTTTATTCTAACAAGTCTACATTTGTTTGGATAAGTAGTTATTGGTTCCTAGTATAATATATTTATTATAAAATATCAAATTTTACGAGAGTATATAAACATTATATGTAATTATCGAAGATTGGGAAAGTAATGATTAGAATTTTTAAGTCTTGTATTTAAAAGAAAAAAAGAATTGACCTCGTTTTTGTTGAAGTCAATTCTTATTTATTAATTTTATCTCTGTTTGTTCATTTATTTAACTGTAAGGTCTATTTTTATAGCGTTCTCAAAGGAATTTCTTATGGCTGCTATAATATCTCCATGAGGATCATTAAGACTCATAGTAGCTCCAGTTGTAACATCAACTAACATTTCTTTTTCCTCACTAGTCAGAGCGCTATATTTCGCTTTATCTTCTTCTTTTGTTGAGTCTGCTTTAAGAGGTCTTCCATTTACGTCAGATGTATATTTGGCGAACCATTGTTCTACCTCTTCAACTGTTTTTCCTATAAATAGCGCTTGGAATGCGTCCATTTGGTCGCTCCAGCTACCAATAGCACTCATAACATATTTATCTCCACGATCTCGTTTTGTCACCCATCCACTTACTTCATCTAGGAAGTACTCTTCTGTATCAGGGGTTTTACCATCTACTACTTCATCATGGTTTTCGTCATTATTGTATCCACCTTGGCCTGGGAATCCACTGAAATGTGGCATGCCATCACCATCATAGTTAGGAGTAGCAAATTCTAATTGATCTACATAGATAGCAACGATTTTGCCATCGTTATCAAAAAGTGTGTTTGCAAATACTTGATTCACACTATAAACAGGAGTACCTGTGTTATCTTTTCCAGGGCCTACTCTTGGCATATTGGTTAACCCAAATCCTTGAAGTGCTGCGGATTTAATATCTAAAGGAACACGATTGTCATAAGCAGATTTAATAGCCGCGATAATATTACCGTGAGAATCATTAAGACTCATAGTAGCGCCTGTAGTTACGTCAACAAGCATTTCTTTTTCTTCAATAGCTAGGGCTTCATACTTTGCTTTATCCTCATCTTTAGTAGATTCAGCCTTAAGAGGTCTACCGTTGATATCAGAAGTATATTTGTTAAACCATTCTTCGACTTCTGAAACTGTTTTACCTACGAAAAGCTCTTGGAATGAATCCATTTGGTCACTCCAGCTTCCAACTGGGCTCATTACATATTTACTACCACGCTCTCTCTTGGTAATCCAATCATTAACTTCTGAAATGAAGTATTCTTCTGAATCAGGGGTTTTTCCATCAACTGTTTCATCATGGTTTTCGTCATTATTGTATCCACCATGGCCAGGGAAACCACTTAGATGCGGCATGCCATCACCGTCGTAGTTAGGAGTAGCGAATTCTAATTGATCTACATAAATTGAAAGTATTTTTCCCTCTCCATCAAATAGAGCATTAGCAAATACTTGATTGATACTATAGACAGGAGTTTCTGTGTTATCCTTTCCAGGACCCACACGGCCATTATTTGCTAGTCCAAACCCTTGATAAACATTGGCAGCAGAAATTGGACCACTGTCACCCTTATTAGTTTCTTCTGGCGCAGGGTATTTTACTGGATCTAATGCGTTATTAACAGCATTAATAATGGCATTACTTGTTACTGTAGCACCGGAAACAGTATCGACCTCTGTAGTGTTTGCCTTTACAATAGCAGCTGGAATTTGTTCTAGGGCAGGGGTAGCTATTCCCTCTGATTCATTTTGTTCAGTTATGTCAACAGCAATTATTTTGTCACCTTGCTTTGTTACATTTACAGTTACATTACCACCGAACCCTTTTGCTACACCTGTTAATGTAACAGTATCCTTTGAACCGGTGGTACTTGTACAAGCGGTTGTACTAATAATAAATACAACACATAAAAGAATTAAAAAAAGCTTTTTCATTACCCATTCCTCCTCTATGATAAATATAGTATGTAGATATATATTCAGGCATTTAACAAGAATACTGTTAAATACATAAATACCAGCAGAAGAAGTGAAAAAAATTGTAAAATGTACTTTATGGATAAAATTAACATATATATTGTCAATTATATCACAAAGTTTTATTAATACAATATATTATTATAGTTGTCTACCTATGCATTTAATTATATGTTCAATGACTTTTTTACGATTTTTTGAGTATATTTCATTTATTTAGTAATAACTTATATATTGAAAAATATTATAGTTGTATAGAGAAAAGGAAGTATAAAGTTGATTCTATAGTAAATAGATGATAAAGTTTACATATATTACAATTAGATACAAAAGGGGGGCAGAGATAATGGCGAATAAAGGGAAGTATGATATATCCTTTTTAGGAGAATTTAAGGACAAGTCACTTGAAAGAGAGTTTTTTAATTTCGATATGAGTCATTATACTAAGGTAGTAGGTCCCGTGGCACTTATATACGGGCTCATATATATGATGTTCCTTGTATCTGATTACTTTGATATTGATAATACAAATGCGTTTATTAAGATATTAATAGTTAGACTATTGTTTCTAGCCGCATCAATAGCAATGTTTTTTGTTGTAAAAAGACTAAAGAATTATTTATACTTGTCATATTTAATAACAATATATGAAGTTCTTGCAATTATAGGTTTTATTATAATTATTGACGCTTACGAAACACTTACTTTACTATTCTTTTTTAGTGTAATGGCAATGACATTAGCAATCTATATTATCCCTAACAAACTTCTCTATTCCCAAATAATATCTATTTTCCTCTGTTCATCTTTTTTTAAATTACATGCTCATAACATAGAAGGCATGGAAACTTCCACTTTATTAAAAGTAGGTACATATTACCTTATTATGATTGTATATTGTAATATATGGGCCTATTTGAATAATTTCTATAAAAGGAAGCAATTTATAGACCGTAGGGAACTTCATAGGGTCTCTATTACAGATTCGCTTACGGGCATATATAATAGGTCTAAATTTAATACGGAACTTGTTCAATGGATTGATTATTGCAATCGCTACAATAATCCTTTATCCCTCGTCATGTTTGATATAGACGATTTTAAAAGAATTAATGATAGTCATGGTCATCTTATTGGTGACAGTGTGATTGGAAGTATTGCAGAGACAATAAAAAATACTATACGGAGCACAGATGTATTCGCGAGATGGGGTGGGGATGAATTTGTTATTTTACTTCCCAATACTGACATTAATCAGGCCCACGGATTAATAGAGCGGATGCGAATTTGTATTCAAGATAATAAATTTGCTAAATCAGAAAATATTACCTGTAGTTTTGGCTTAGTGGAATTAAAAGAAAATGAAGATTTACAATCCTTTCTACAAAGGGCAGATAATAGACTTTATGGTGCAAAGGATTGTGGTAAAAATGCAGTAGTATGGGATGATAGTAGCCTATGTGAACCTAATTATTAGATTAGATAGATGATTTCCTACGGAAGTCATCTTTTTAAATTATATAATTATTAAAGAAATTTTCATTTTGAATATATGTAGAAGAATAAAGAGCCTGGACTAAAAAGTCACAGGCTCATATTTATATCTTTATTTAGATTCCCTAGTATGCTTACCTAAGGGCGTTTCTTTTTACCTCATAAAACGCTTTCTTAACAGCAGGAATAGATACTAGTAAGGCAGTTGCTATGCCCTCGGTACCTACATATGAGAAGTTGTACCATGCAGAATAAACCGTAGGATTCCAACCCTCAGGTGCATATGATCCAAAGAATATAATACCGGATAGAAAATGGCATAAAAATCTTCCGAATGACCCAATTATAATTCCCTTTGCTAAACCGTATCGTTGATTAACAAATAAACCTGATAGTCCTAGGGCAGCAAAGGCCAAAGGATAATCTAATAGTAATTGAATAGGGTGCATAACCCATCCGCCTAAAACAAGCTGTATTAGTCCATAAACTACCCCAACCATTAGTCCAGAGGATAAACCGAAAAAGTATCCGATTGCGATAATAAAAAGCATACTAAATGGAGTTAGACTTCCACCCTGTGGCATTTGAAATATTTTAATCTGCGATAAAACTAAGGATGCGGCAATTGCCAGGGATGAATAGGTTAATATTTTAATTCTTAAGCGTTTATTTCTGCCCCCACCTCGGGATACGGCTAGCAGAAGTATTATCAACGAAATTACCGCAATGATAATTTGGCCTACAGTAGTGGTAATTATTCCTTGTAAGTCTCCTTCGCTAATAGCTGATAAAAAATCATTAAACATAAAAAACCTCCTTCTATTTGTTCTCGCAGGAGGCATTAACCATATGAACACGAAAGGCTAACAGAGGAATTCTCTAATGGTAGCACTAGATAAGTGTTCACTTCCCTACGTCGGCATTACCCGCGTCAGGTTTAAAGGGTCAGTTAATACTTTCTCAGCCACCATTGGGCTCCCCCAGCGAAATCTTTATACATCATAGCCCAGAACCATTCATTTGTCAAGATAGAGTATGCTGAGTTTTATGTTTATTAGGACTGGTTCTGAGTTGATTTTCTATATGTTATTTATACATACCTTACAATAACAGATAATATAGGTTCATAAGCAAATTAATAGAATATATCCATGTCTTTTTCATATGTTTAGTACAAGGATTGTTTTCATATTTAATATAGTAAATTTATATATTGAGTATATGAAATAAAATCTTTAATACTTAAATAGAAAATCAATTTTAATAAGGGGGAAATTTTAACGTGAGCAAGATAAATAATAGGGCTAGCTTAAAAAACAATGAAAAAACAAATGCGATTAGAGGAGCAATTCAACATAGGGCGACGTGGATGGCATTAATGTTTTTAGAAATGGAAAAGGCCGGTTATGATGCTGAAAAGATAACAAGAGCAGCAGTTAGACAAACAGGCCTAATCCACGGAGGATTATTAAGGGATGTGGCAGCCTCTACAGAGCTTATGGATTTTAATAAGGCATTTTTAACTGAAGACGGTGTAAATAATTTTGAAATGGATATTAAAACCTTAGATGATAAGGAGCTATATGTTGAATTTAACTATTGTGCCTTAGTAGAGGCTTGGTTAAAACTTGGTATTGATGATGAGAAAATTGCTTTATTATGTGATATTGCAATGGATGGTGATCGGGGAATAGCTGAATCAATGGGATATGGTTTTGAACTTGGTAATACAATTGCACAGGGTTATAAAACCTGTAAAATCAAGTTCCTAAAGAAATAATTAATTATTAGGGGGAAAGTAAAAATGAAAAAGTTAATTTATGTATTAGTAATAGCACTAATACTCTTTTCGGTTGTAGGCTGCACTGGTAATAAACCATCGACTACTAATACTGAAGAAGTGTACAAATTTGCAGTATTTGCACCTATTACCGGTAACTATGCTGAATATGGAAAAGGTTTCGAAGTAGCAACTCAGATGGCTGCTGATGAAATTAATGAGGCTGGTGGAATTAACGGTCATAATATAGAATTACAGGTTTTTGATACTAAGGGTGATCCAAGGGAAAGTGCTGATATTGCTAGACGGGTTTCAGAGGACGACTCAATATTAGGGGTTATCGGTGATTTTTCCAGTTCCAACTGTATGGCAAATGCACCTATATTAGGTGATGCTGGAATGGTTCAATTATCACCAACGGCATCCCATACTGATTATGCAGGCATGAATGAGTATATGTTTAGTATTATGGGACGTCAAGACGGAGAAGCGCCATTTTTCTCTACTTTCCTTCTACAAAAATATAAGGGGGCTAAGGACGTTGCTGTAATATATATCAATAACGATTGGGGAAAATCTGCATTTGATAACTTTACAAGTCAGACAAAGATAGATGGGATTAACGTAGTAGCTGACGAAAACTTCGTAGAGGGAGAAAGGGACTTCAACTCCCTATTAACAAAAGTTAAATCACAAAATCCAGATACAATTGCATTAATAATGCATGCAAATGATGTTGCATTAATAGCTAATCAAATAGCACAAATGGGTTGGGAAGTTGAAATAACAGCATTAGGACCAGGAACATCTATGCAAATTATTGAATTAGCAGGGGACAATGTTGAGGGACTAATATTATCAACACCTTTCTTTATAACTGAAGAAAATGAGCAGGCATGGAAGTGGGCAGCAGAGTTTAAGAAGAGAGCAGGATTTGAACCAACGGTTCATCCAGCATGTGCTTATGACACAGTTTATCTTTTAAAAGCTGCAATTGAAAACATTGACGGAGAAGTGACTAGGGACGCTATTCGTGAAAATCTCCAAAATCTTGAGGGCTTTGTAGGATTAACAGGTCCAATTCAATTCAATCCTGCTGGGGATATTACAAGATCATATTTAGTAATGGAAATCGTTGATGGTGTATTTGTTCAAAGAACAGATTTTGATTACGTTAATCAATAGAGTAAAACAAAGATAGGTGAGTTACTAAACTGCTTTGTAGCCATCTAGTATGGCTGCAGAGCATTTTTAATAGGAGAGAACAGTGCTTACTATGGATTCCACCAGGCATAGAGGGGGGAAAGGGTTGGATAATTACTATGTAATGCAGATAATAAATGGATTGGCCCAAGGGTCTATATATGCTTTGATGGCAATCGGTTATTCAGTGGTAGTTGGTGTAGTAGGGCTAGTTACATTTACCCATGGGGAAGTAATTATGTTAGGCGCATACGCTGCCTATTATACGTTTACTTTTGTAGGAGATCATTTAATTTTGGGTATCTTAGCAAGTTTTACAGCTTCATGGCTTATTGGTGTATGTGTTTATAAAGTATGCTATGAGAAATTTTTTGATTCACCAAGGCACATACCGTTAATCTGTACCATTGGCTTTAGTATGTTACTAAAAAATCTAGCTCAAATTATGTTTGGTCCAAACATGAAATCAATGCCCCAACCAATAGCCTTAAAATTTATTAACATATTTGGTGTTAGAATTAACACTATTCAAGTGATGATATTCGCAACGGTACTTGTATTATCCCTTTGCTTATATGTACTGAATAATAAAACAAAATGGGGAATTCAGTTTAAGGCAGTGAGTCAGGATAGAAAGGCAGCTGCTTTGATGGGGATTAATGTAAATAGAACAACCCTTATTGGAAATTCCATAGGATGTAGCTTGGGTGGTGTAGCAGGGATGCTACTTTCAATTTATTATCAATCTTTAGTGCCAACAATGGGTGGAGTTTTAGGATTAAAGGCATTTTCCTCCACAGTTCTAGGGGGACTAACCGAAGCACCGGCATCGGCCTTAGGGGGATTGTTAATAGGACTAACAGAAAATATGGGAATATCAGTATTATCAAATAGCTATAGGGATGTATTTGCCTTTGTATTTTTAGTGCTTGTATTAACTATAAGACCACAGGGATTCTCTAAGAAAGTGGGTGGCAGACCATGATGATAGATAGATTGCAGAACAATATAAAAATATTTTATCTACAGCATTGTTTGAAAATGAATATTTCATTAGTAGTGATACTAGGTCTTCTACCATCCATAGTAAATAGTAGTTATATTACTGGGATCTTCTGTCGTATATTGATGTATTCAGTTCTAGCTGGATCACTGAATATTATTAATGGATATAGCGGACAGTTTAATATTGGCCATGCGGGATTCTTTTGCATTGGGGCATACACCGAAGCGGTTTTAGCAACGAAATTCGGATGGAACTTTTGGTTACTACTTGTAATAGCAGGTCTATTTACATCCTTTGTAGGTTTTCTAATATCCTTACCTACACTTAGATTAAGGGGGATTTATCTTGCCATTGTAACTTTAGGATTCTCAGAAATAATTAGAATTATCGCATTAAATTGGATGGCTGTTACTGGAGGTCCTATGGGTATCAAGAGTATACCATCCCCTATGTTCTTTGGAATCAGAATCAGCGGTTCGACTAAGTATTATTATATCTTTTTAGCTCTGGCAATATTATTTATATTTACAACGGACCGGGTGCTAAAATCACGGGTAGGTAGAGCCTGGATTTCAATAAGGGAGGATGAACTTGCGGCTAAGTCCTTGGGTGTAGAATCCAGCTTCTATAAATCCATAAATTTTATGTACGGGGCATTTTGGGCTGGGGTCATCGGCGCAGCCTATGCGCCATACTATAAATTTATAGCATCTGACATGTTTACACTAGACGAGGGATTTAATATTCTCTCAATGGTAATTATTGGAGGACAAGGCACTTTAATTGGCCCTTTAGTTGGCTCAATAATAGTCAGCTTTATAACTGAGATATTTAGGTTTGCAGCCCAATATAGAATGGTCGTATATGCAGTTTTGATTCTAACTATGATGTGGTGGAGACCCCAAGGACTTGTCGGTGCTTATGATAGTGTCTTAGCGGGGAACAAAACCAGAAGAAGAACTAAGAGAAAATCAGTTAAGGCAGGTGACCAATAGTGGGTAATGTGATTCTAGAGGCCAAGGATGTCTGTAAATACTTTGGAGGACTAAAGGCAGTGGAAAAAGTAAATATGCAGGTGAAGGAAAAGGATATATTTGGTATAATTGGCCCAAATGGAGCTGGAAAGACAACTTTCTTTAATGTTTGTTCTGGGATGTATAGGCCAACCTCGGGAGATATACTCTATAAAGGCCAGTCGATTATTCACAAGAAACCTGAGGAAATAGCCAGAAATGGGATTGCGAGAACATTTCAAAATATCCAGCTGTTCAGAAATATGAGCGTCTTGAATAATGTCAAAATTGGATTCCATATTCGAACACGGGGTAATATCTTTGATGCAATAATACGAAATAAAAAGTATGTTAATGATGAAGAGCTGGTAATTCAGGAGGGTAACGAAATACTAAAAAAAGTTGGTCTGTATGAATATAGAGATACGATGGCAGGAAACCTGGCCTATGGAATACAACGGCGGGTGGAAATAGCCAGAGCTTTGGCGTTAAAGCCAGAGTTAATACTCCTAGATGAGCCTGCTGCTGGAATGAACCCATCGGAAACCCAGGGGTTAATGAAGTTTATCCAGGATTTAAATAAGGAAGGCTACACTATTATGGTAATCGAGCATGATATGAAGTTTATTATGAATATGTCCAATAAGGTGTTAGTACTTAACTTTGGACAGAAAATTTCAGAGGGTATTCCTGAATATGTTAAGAAGGACGAAAAGGTTATAACAGCATACTTCGGTAAGGGTTTTAGTAAGGAGGTAGATATTTAATGTTAGAAATAACAGATCTATCAGTCAAATATGGCTATATTAATGCCCTTAATGGAATAAATTTTAATGTAAAATGCGGTGAAATTATCACCTTAATAGGAGGAAATGGGGCAGGGAAGACAACGACTCTAATGGCAATCTCAAATATCGTACCTAAAGATTTTGGTACAATTCACTTTAAGAATGTAGATATATCAAATTATCTTCCTCATGAAATAGTGCAATTGGGTATTAGTCATGTCCCAGAAGGACGAAAAATTTTCCCTGCCTTAACTGTAAAGGAAAATTTAATAGCAGGTACCTTTGGAAATAAGAAAATACTAAAAGGTGACCTGAATGAAAAATTGGAAGAAGTATATAACCTATTCCCTAGGTTAAGGGAGAGGATAAATCAAGGGGGAGGCACTCTTTCCGGTGGTGAACAGCAAATGTTAGCCATTGCCAGGGGACTTATGATGGATCCAGAGCTTATAATGCTTGACGAACCCTCCTTAGGATTAGCACCAATAATAATCGAGGAGATATTTGAGTTAATATTAAGAATAAAAAGGTCCGGAAAAACCGTTTTACTAATTGAACAGAATGCGGCCATGGCACTGCAAATTGCTGACAGGGGCTATGTCTTAGAACGTGGAAAAATATTTATAGAAGGCACGGGGAAGGAATTAATTAAGGATGATAGGGTAAGGACGGCATATCTAGGAATATAAAGAGGGGGATATATTGTGAAAAAGATTATAAATAAACCAGAGAACTTTGTTGATGAAACAATGATGGGAATTCTTTATGCATACGGTAATAAGGTAAAGTTTTTGAATGATGATATAAGGATACTAATAAAAAATACAGAGACTAAACCTGGAAAAGTGGGCATAGTAACCGCCGGGGGAAGCGGGCATTTACCGGTCTTCCTAGGTTATGTAGGTGAAGGTATGATTGATGGTTGTGCCGTAGGGAATGTATTTGCCTCACCATCAGCATCTAAAATGGCAGATATGATAAGGGCCTGTGACTATGGTTCGGGGGTATTATGTTTATTCGGAAACTACGGTGGGGATAATTTGAATTTTACTATGGCAACAGAGGAAGTAGAGTTTGATGATATAAAGACTACTATGGTAAGGGTAAATGATGATGTGGCATCGAGTCCTAAGGAAACCGCTATAAAACGCAGGGGTGTTGCGGGTATGGTATATGCCTTTAAAATAGCCGGTGCAGCTGCTGATAACATGATGAATTTAGAAGGTGTAACTAATGTAGTTAAAAAAGCCTTAGAAAATATTAGAACTATGGGCGTAGCCTTAACTCCATGTATTGTTCCAGAAGTAGGAAAGCCAACTTTTACAATTGATGATAATCAAATGGAAATAGGTATGGGTATACACGGAGAGCCGGGTATTGAGGTGGGGGAATTGAAAACTGCAGATGAAATAGTAGATATTATGATGGAGAAAATAATTGGTGACATTGAGTTAAATGAAGGTGATGAAGTATCAATAATGGTAAATGGTTTAGGAGCAACCCCTCTGGAAGAACAGTTAATATGCTATAAACGAGTTTATGAAATATTAGAGGCTAAGGGTGTGAAAATATATATGCCCCATATTGGAGAGTTTGCTACTTCAATGGAAATGAGCGGTGTATCCATAACTTTATTTAAGTTAGATTCTGAATTAAAATCATTGCTAAGGCAGCCAGCCAGCACTCCTTTCTATACCAACCATAATAAATAAGGGGGATAAACATGGAATATATAAACCGTAAGGATATCATCGGAATTATAGAATGTATTAAAGCAAGGATGGTAGAGTCCAAAGAAATATTAATTGAATTAGATGCAAAAAATGGAGATGGAGACTTGGGACTAAGTATGGCCAGTGGTTTTATTAGGGTAAGCAGGGTGTTATCACAGTTAGAGGAGCCGGATATAGGACGGGTATTTATACGGATATCAAAAGCCTTTAATGAGGCAGCACCCTCAACCTTGGGTACTTTATTATCCATTGGGTTTATGGGAATGGCAAAGTATTTTAAAGGGAAGAATAACATCAATATTATAGAACTTTCCCTAGGTTTTGAGAAGGGATTAGAAAATATAATGGAGAAGGGTGGAGCTAGACCTGGAGAAAAAACAATTATTGATTCGCTATTTCCTGCAATAGAGGTGTTAAAGGGAGAGGCTTTGAATAATACACCCATTCTTGAGACTTTCAACCTTGCTGAGAAGGCTGCCTATGAAGGTATGCTAAAGACTAAAGAAATGAGGTCAGTGCATGGAAGGGCAGCATACTATGGGAGTTCTAGTCTTGGTATACAGGATGGTGGAGCTATGGTAGGCATGTTAATTATGAAGGGTTGCGCTGATTACTTTAAGAGCAAGTATGTTAAGGGTGAATAGATATGGGTAAAGTTACTGTATTTGGAAGCTTTGTAGTTGATTTGATGGCTAGGGTACCGGAAACCCCTAGGGTTGGAGAAACCGTAAAGGGTTCTATGTTTAAAATCTCTTCAGGAGGAAAGGGTTCAAATCAGGCAGTGGCGGCTAAAAGAGCAGGTGCAAATGTAGTTATAATAACCAAGGTAGGTAGAGACCATTTTACAGATCTAGCATTTCAAAGTTTTCAGAAAGAGGATATACCTACAGAGTATTTATTTATAGATAACGAGAAATCTACGGGAGTCGCTCTAATAATGGTTGGGGAATTAGATGGCCATAATTTAATATCCGTTGTGCCAGGGGCATCAGATAACATTAAAATTCATGAGGTAGAAAAAGCTAAGGAAGAGATCATCGGAAGTTCTCATCTACTTGTTCAACTAGAAACAAATATAGATGCAACAATAGCCGCCATAGATATTGCTAAAGACTATGGTGTAAAGGTAATATTAAATCCTGCACCGGTTGTAGAATTACCTGATAATATTTATAAGGGTATATATATAATAACTCCTAATGAAATAGAGTCGGAGAGTCTTAGTGGTATTAAAATAATTGATGAAGAATCATTAAGAGAGTCCGTTGACTTCTTTCATGAGAGAGGAGTTGAAAATGTAATGATCACATTAGGTAGTAGGGGTTCATATATATCTACCCCTAATCTAAGAACCTTTATAAAAGCTATTGATGTAGAGGTTGTAGATACAACCGGAGCTGGTGATGCATTTAATGGAGGACTGGTAGCTGCTTTGGCATCTGGGAAAGAAATTATTGAGGCTGCGGAATACGCAAATATCTATGCAGGTTTATCGGTTACTAGGATTGGTACTTCCATCGCTATGCCAAGGGATGACGAGGTGAAAAAATACATAAAAAGTGATATAATAGTGAGTTGATATAAATAATAGGAGGGGAGGCTAAACTATGTGTACTAATGAAATGGAGATGAGATTTGACAATTTATCTAATATAATCGGCTCTACTCCTTTGTTGGAAATTATCTTTAAATATCTGGGTGAAGAACGGACAGTTTATGTAAAGGCCGAAAATTATAATATGACTGGTAGCATAAAAGATCGGATGGCTTTACATATTTTAAGAAAGGCATACGAGGAGAATAAACTAAAGCCTAAGGGTAGGATTATTGAGGCAACCAGTGGAAATACTGGGATTGCTTTCTCAGCTATTGGAAGGTTATTGGGGCATAAGGTGACAATATTTATGCCAGATTGGATGAGTCAAGAAAGAATAAACTTAATAAAAAGTTTTGGGGCTGATATAGTTTTGGTAAGTAAGGAGCAGGGTGGATTCTTGGGCAGTATTTCTTCAGCAGAGGAAATGGCTAAGAAGGAAGAGAACACCTTTTTACCTCGTCAATTTTCTAATGTATATAACTGTGAAGCTCACTATCTTACAACAGGAGAGGAAATTTGGTCGCAGCTTGAAGTGCTTAACCTTGTCCCGGATGCAATTGTAGCAGGCGTAGGCACTGGTGGTACAATTATGGGAATTGGAAAGTGTCTTAAAAGGAAGAATCCAAACATTAAAATATTCCCACTAGAACCTTCAAACTCTCCGACAATGTCAACGGGATTCAAAGTAGGGCAACATAGAATACAAGGCATATCGGATGAATTTATTCCACCTATTGTAAAACTTAAGGAACTCGATCAGATTATCGATGTAGATGATGGGGACGCAATTTTAATGGCCCAGAAACTTGCAGCCAACTTAGGATTAGGTGTAGGTATCTCCTCCGGGGCTAACTTTATTGGAGCTATAAAGGCTCAGGAAATTTTAGGGCCAGAAAGTAATGTTGTAACTGTTTTTCCTGATGATAATAAAAAGTACTTAAGTACAGACCTGATGAAAACAGAAACTGTGAAACATGGTTTTATTTCCTCTGGAGTCGAATTGTTAAGTTTTAAGGCTCATAACTATAAATGTGCCACCTGCAAAGGGGATATAAGATAATTAACTTTAGAAGACAATATGAGTATGTATTAATCTAAATGAGGGTGATTTTGAATCATCCTTTTTTTCAATGTATTTAGAAACTAATACACTTGAGGTATTGTCTTAGAAAGGATATAATTATCAAAGAGAAAAAAATGGACTTTCAAATTTTCAAGAAAGTATATTACAAGGTTTTAATCTGAGGGGTGATTTGATGAATTGGTTGAGGAAGTTTATGGTTGGGAGATATGGTCAGGATCAACTCTCTATTTGCTTATTAGTTATGTCGATAATTTTAACACTGTTGGGTCAGTTTACGGGCATATCAGCAATAGTAGTTATAAGCTATGTACCGCTATTTATAGCATTGAACAGAAGTATTTCAAGGGATATTCAAAAGAGAAGAATGGAAAATTATAAATTTATGATGTTTTTAAGTCCTTTCTTTTCTAAAGTTAATACAATTAAAAAACGTATAGAGGGTTCAAAGACACATAAATACTATAAGTGTAAAAAGTGTAGTACAATGCTTCGTGTTCCAAAGGGAAGAGGGAAAATCATAGTGACATGTCCTACTTGTAAAGAAAAGTTTACAAAGAAATCATAATAGGAATGACACAAAAACTTATGGCAATAGTGGGGAGGTTGCTTTGATGAATGTAATTAATGTACTATTGGGTAATATCGTTTATGGAATAGCAAAATTAGTATCGTTTATTATGGACAGTATAATACGACTGTTAGTAAATATAGTATTATTTATTAAGACAATTTCAAAGGGTTTCATGGCTTTACTTAGTATGGGAGGTTGTTTATTTTTTATATTTTTTGCTTCCTGGGGTTTTCGTTTATTGATGGATCCGCTGGGACTACTGGTTATAATGTTCTTTATTATATTCCCTATACTAGGATCTATATTTGTATCACATTTAAAATATTTAAAACATATTACCACAGAGTATCTGTTTAATTTGTCCAATCACCTTAAGGACAGTGAAACATATAAGTATAAATCCTTCGGAGATTATAAAGCTGCCTACAGAAGGACTGAGGAGGAAAGAATAAGAGAGGAACAACGCCGTCGATATGAGCAACAAAGACAATGGCAAGAGCAGTTCTTTAAACAACAATGGCAAAACTTTGGCAACCAAGGTGGACAGAGCTACCGGGGCAACGGTGGCCATCAAAGTGGATTTGGTATGAACCCTGGTGCCGAATTTAAAAATAAGTATGAAAAGAGCTGTGATATATTAGGTATACCTTATGGGGTAGATAGAAATCAAATTAAATTGGCATACAGAAAAAAGGCTAAGGAATTTCATCCTGATTTGAATAAGGACCCTAATGCTACTAAAATATTTCAACAAATTACTGACGCCTATGAGTTTTTAAGTGATGAAAATATCCGGAGATACAAAAATCTGTAGGATAGTAATTACTATAGCGGTTTTAGATCCTAACAGAATATATTATTAAATCAATACTCTAGTCTAAGTACTAGGGTATTTTTTTAGTTTGGATATTATTGGTATGAAATATATTTAAATATAATCAATATAAATGGTAAATATTTATATTTTTATGTTATAATAGTTAGTATGCAACATATTACCAATCTATAATTATGTAACAGAAGCTCATTTTTATAGTATTATTTTCAACGTGTTCACGTATGCATATAACTTGCTAATTTCACTGTTTTGGTAATTTTGTTAATCCTACATTCAAAATTCTTCTAAAATAGGGGAAGCAGTAAGCTATATATATAATTAGGGGTGTTAAAAATTTGACAGAACCCGATAATGAAAAGGAGTGGTAAAAAAGTGAAAAAAATCTTAACTATGCTATTAGTCATCACTGTATTGTTTACGGCTGGATATATACCAGCAGAAGCATCCTACTGGGAAGGTATGAAGGAGATATATGAATGGGATGCTATTGAAGGTAAGTCAGAGATAGATCTTAACATATCTATGAATAATTTAAACCAGCAGTATAAAGTAAAAATGTATTCATTATCTAACCTTGAGGATTTTAGCTCTTACATGGATATTCAAGTAGAAGATATGGTAGGGGATATTAATATTCCAAATATTAAGATGTACACTCATGGAACCGACATCTATATAAACACAGAGGCTGTCAAAACACTTATATCAAATATGGGGATAAACGAGCCTGTAGAAATAGATGAAGAGTTTATAATGTTGAAAAATAACGAGGGTACTGTTCAGATTAATACTAATATCCTTAAGGATATGATTAAATTCATCGAGGAAATGGAACTTGGAATAGAGTTAGGTATGACTCAGAATGGAAATACTTATACTTTAGAATTAAACTCAGATAAAATAGTTGACCTTCTAGATGCATATTTAAGTTATGTTATGAACAATGTAGATAAACTTCCTGCAGGTATGATGCCAGAAGAGTTAACAATATCCGAAGAAGAAAAGCAACAGGCTATCGATACATACAACAATATGATAGCACCTCAAATTCAAATGCTTAAAGGATTTATAACTGGAAGTTACTATAAGCAAGTAACTACATTTGATAAAGATTTATTAAATGAGGAGTCAGAGTTATATATAACAATTCCAGAGGTTGAAGACATGAATATTTTAGTAAAAATGTTATCAACTTCAAAAAAAATTGATGCTGCAGATATTAAATTACCTGCATCAGTGAAGATTATTACGGAGAAAGAGCTTAATGAATTAATAATGAAAAGCATGGCAAATCCTCATACTGATGGAAAAGAGCTAAAGGTAGCAATGGATCTTGAGGGTAGCTACTTCAAATTTGATAATGATAACGTAGAAGAAGGAAAAATTGAATTGACTGTTAAAGATGGTAAATCATATATATCAACTAAGGATGCTGAAAGTATATTCGGAGTAACTATACCATCAGATAATGGCTCCATATGGATTAGAGAATTAGAGAACTACGGTTATCAAATTAACTGGGTTGGCGAAGTGAATATGATAGAGGTTTATAAACTAAAATAACAAAACACCTCAGAAAAACATATACTATTATGTTTAGATGATTTCTGTATTCTACAGGAGTCATCTTTTTTTATCCCTAAGGAGTCTATATTTAATAAGTTTGGATGATCCCAACTTATTTACCTTAATTAGACAAAAAACAAATGTGGATGCACATATAGTTACATGCATCCAACACTAATTATGACTATAAATTAAACTCTATAGATTTATTTCAAGGATATCTTCCTGTGAATAAAGCATTTTTATGTATTGAACTCGTTCAAATGCCCATGGATCCTTCATGTTATCTTTACTCATTGTACCTTGGAAGCTTTTTATAGAGTCATAATTCTTACTCTGCATCCAGCTCTCAACCCCTTGAATAATGCTACTTAAATACTCAATTCTATTTTTATATAATGTACTAACTACCTGAACGCAGGATGCTCCAGTTAAAAGCATTTTTACTACGTCCTTTGATGTCATAATACCGGTGCTACTGCAGATATCCGTATTTAATTGATCACTTAAAAGGGCTGTCCATCTTAGAGGCAAACGACTTTCTGATTCATCGGAAAAAGTAAAGAAGTT
>Ga0194137_10000733_pt1 | contig 21008 bp, 23 predicted proteins | sample TARM_MetaG_T3_14_FD_134025 | JGI IMG/M metagenome (GOLD analysis project Ga0194137, IMG submission 134025) | Freshwater microbial communities from Pennsylvania, USA, analyzing microbe dynamics in response to fracking - TARM_MetaG_T3_14 (version 2) | ecosystem: Environmental > Aquatic >... | reverse complement strand
GGGGGGGGGGGGGGGGGTGGGGGCCGGGGTGGTGGCTTCGGGCATGAGGGGCTCGGTCGGTGGCGAGGGCGGCAGTGTCCGCGAACGGTCTGTCCAGTCGTGGCAGCAGGGGCTTGCGGTGCCGTCCTACGCGGGGTCGCGTTCCAGGCTCACGAGGCGGCTGGCGTCGCGGAGCCAGAGTGGCGGCATCCCCAAGCGCGGAGGTGCGACATGAACGCGACCACGGATTGCCCGCCCGAAATCCAGAAAGCCCCTTCCCCGAGTGGCGACGTGCTGATCTGCGTCATCGGTACGGCCGAGGTGATGCAGGCCAGGGAAGACGATCTGTCCGTGCTGGCGGACGAACGTCGCGTGCACCGCCTGGACTGGCGCCTGGACGACGAGTTCGGCGAGCCGCCCGTCGAGGCGGACTGGGCCGACGGCCTCATCGTGCTGAATTCCGACGCTTGGGCCGCGCCCACGGGCTGCGCCAAGCTGCAGGCCCTGCTGAAGATGGCCTGGCGCTGCGGACGCACCGTAGCCCTATGCGGCGATGCGATGAATTCCCTGGGCACCCTGGGTTTCCCGGCCGATGTGCCTGCCGAAGCCGAAGGCCTCTTCCTGTGCCCCCAGGGCCCTTGCGACGGCACGCTGCGCGAATTCCTCGACGCGGTTCATGAGCAACCTCATCGCGGCCGCTGAACCCGCGCAAAGCAACGGCGCGACCCGCAGGTCGCGCCGTTTTCACATCTACCTTCGGATCAAGCCGACCACCAGGCTGACGACGGCCAGGATGATGAAGCCGTAGAACAGTAGCTGGGCAATGCCAGCGGCGCCCGCGGCGATGCCGCCGAAGCCGAACAAGGCGGCGGCGAGGGCGATGACAAAGAAGATGATGGCGTAGCGCAACATGAGGTTTCTCCTTGGGCTGTTGGCAGCGCCAATCTAGGACGCGTCCGGTTGGCGCCGTGCCGGCTGCTGCCTCGCTGCCGGGTAGGAGGTCACCGACGCGGCCGACTTGGCGGCGCTGGCATCGCAGCTCACGGGCGGCAGGTTCTCGCCGGGGTCGACGAAGGCCAGCAGTGCAGCAGGCGGTGCCAGCGCGCCCAGGGCGACGGCGGCGATGGCCTTGCCACCCAGCGCCTTGCCCGCCAGCGCCACGCGCGGGGCGCCCAGCGTGCCTTCACGCGGACTGGTGAGCGCAGCGTCAGCAGCGAGAAATCCTTGGGGTGGGCGGCGACGCGCAAATCCAGGGTCTCGTCGGCCAGGCTGACGCGGCCGTCGATGGTGATGCGGCTGTCGCGGTTGTCGATGACGGCCGTGCGCGGCCGCAGCACGCCGGCCTTGAAGCTGCCGTCCAGGCGCGCGCAGTTCAGCGTGAGGTTCTTGTCGCCGCTCAACAGCACGCCCAGGCCCTGAGCGATGTCCAAGCCGGCGGCCTCGGTCAACAGGTGTGAGATGCTGCCCTTGTCCCGTCCGACGCGGGCCTGTGCCGCGTTCAGCTGCCAGACACCCGAGGCGTGCTGCAGCCGCCTGGCCAGATCCACCGGCGGGGTGCTCTGCAACCCGATGTCGAAGGGCCGCCGATGTCGGCCAGCGAGTTGCCGCGTACCTGTAGCTGGCCGTCCAGCGACCGCGCGTCTAGCAGTGAAGCGGCCGTGCCATCGAAGGCGATGCGGCCGTCGCGTTGCGTCAGCTCGGCGCGCAGCTTCACGGGCGGCAGGCCGGCCTAGCCAGGCACCAGCAGGGCCAGGCCCGCGCCGGCCTCGGCCTTCAGTGCCAACTGCTGGCCGCGCAGCGTGCCTTGCAGATCGGCCGTCCAGCGGCCATCGGCCTGGGTCGCGAAGCGGGCATCGCCGAGCAGCAACAGCGGCGCGTCGTCCAGGTGGGCCGTACCGTGCCGGATGGCCATCCTCGACGAAGCCACCAGCGCCCTGGACGATGCCAACCAGAAGCGCCTCTATGAGCGGCTGCGCGAGCGCGGCACCACGCTGATCAGCGTCGCCCACCGCGCCGCCGTGGCGGGCTTTCATCGCCATGTGCTGAAGCTGACCGGCGGCCGCCGTTGGAGCCTGGGCAAGACGCCGATACAGAGCGCCGACAAGCCCGGCGACTGAGCGTCGCGCACCGGGTGATTTCCCGACCGTTCGGTCGACAAATCGCCGATACCATGGGCGGGCCTTCACTTCGCACCGCCATGGATCTCACGATTGCCGCCATCCTGGGCCTTGACGGCCTGACCAACGGGGCCATCTATGCCCTGGTCGCCCTGGCCCTGGTGCTGGTGTTCTCGGTCACCCGCATCATCTTCATCCCGCAAGGCGAGTTCGTCGCCTTCGGCGCGTTGACGCTGGCGGCCCTGCAGCTGGGCAAGGTGCCGGGGACGGTCTGGCTGCTGCTGATGATGGCCGCGGTCGCTGCCGCGCTGGACCTGGTGCAGGGCCTGCGCGAGCACCGGGCGATGTCGAAGATCGCCTTTGGGTTGATGGAGACGCTGAGCTTCCCCATCGCCATGGCTCTTGTGGTGCCCATGCTGGCCGAGCGCCAGCCCGCGCTGTGGATCCAGGTGCTGCTGACGCTGGCCATCGTCACCGCCATGGGCCCGCTGCTCTATCGCCTGGCCTATCGCGCACTTTCGGGCGCCAGCGTGCTGACCCTTCTCATCGTTTCCGTCGGGGTGCATTTCGCGCTGACCGGCGTGGGCCTGGTCTTCTTCGGCGCCGAGGGCTACCGTACCCCGGCCTTCTGGGAAGCGCGTTTCGACGTCGGGCCCTTGAGCCTGACCGGCCAGACGCTGATCATCTTCGGCGCCTCCCTGGCCCTCATCGTCGCCCTGTTCGTCTTCTTCGAACGCACGCTGACCGGCAAGGCCCTGCGTGCCACCTCGGTCAACCGCACCGGCGCGCGGTTGATGGGCATCTCGGGCGACGCGGCCGGCAGCCAGACATTCACGATGGCCGCCTTCATCGGCGCGCTGTCGGGCCTGCTGATCGCGCCGTCGACCACCATCTACTACGACACCGGCTTCCTGATCGGCCTGAAGGGCTTCGTCGCCGCGGTCTTCGGCGGCCTGGCCAGCTTCCCGATGGCCCTGGCCGGCGCCATCGGCGTCGGCCTCATCGAAAGCTTCGGCAGCTTCTGGGCCAGCGCCTTCAAGGAGGTCATCGTATTCACGGTGATCCTGCCGGTCCTCCTCTGGCGGTCGTTTGTCGACCCGCATCACGAGGAGCATTGACATGAACCGCAAGCATCTGTCGATCGCGGCCGCCGCTGTGCTGCTGGTGCTGCCCTTCGCGCCCGTGCCCGACTTCTGGATCACCCAGCTCAACTACATCGGCCTGTTCTCCCTCGTCGTGCTCGGCCTCGTGCTGCTGACAGGCGTGGGCGGATTGACCTCTTTCGGCCAGGCGGCGTTCGCCGGTGTCGGCGCCTACGCCACCGGCTATCTGTGCAACGCCATGGGCATGTCGCCTTGGCTGGGGCTGCTGGCGGGCTTGGGCCTGACGCTGCTGCTGGCCCTCGTCATCGGCGCGCTGACGCTGCGCATGTCGGGCCACTACCTGCCGCTGGCCACCATCTGCTGGTGCCTGGCGCTGTACTTCCTCGTCGGCAACCTCGAGAGCCTGGGCAAGTACGACGGCCTGCTTGGCCTGCCCGCCATCACGGTCGGCGACTTCAGCTTCCAAAGCGAGCGCCGCATCTATCTGCTGATCTGGCTGGCGGCCCTGCTCGCTGCCCTGGGCGTCACGCGGCTGCTTGACTCGCGGCCCGGCCGCATCATGCGGGCGCTCAACACCAACCGCGGCGGCGGCGCCACCATGCCTGAGGCCATGGGCGCGAGCACCTTCCGCTACAAGCTGATCATGTTCGTCGTGGCGGCGCTGCTGGCCTCGGTGTCGGGCTGGCTCTACGCCCATATGCAGCGTAGCGTGAACCCCTCGCCCTTCGGCATCAAGTTCGGCATCGAATATCTCTTCATGGCCGTGCTGGGCGGCATAGCCACGGTGGGCGGCGCCTTCACCGGCGCGGCCCTGGTGAAGCTGGCCGAGGACCAGTTGAAGGTCTGGCTGCCACTGATCTTCGGCGGCTCGGGCAACTACGAAATCATCGTCTTCGGCGTCGTGCTCGTCCTTGTGCTGCGCTTCGCACCCGATGGCCTGTGGCCGCTGATCGCACGCTGGCTGCCGGCACGCGGCGCGCGGGCCGTGGACGAGCGCGCGCCGGCCTTGGGTGCGCGCAGCCACCCCGAGCGCGGCGAGGCGCTGCTCGATGTGCGCAAGATCAGGAAGACCTTCGGCGGCCTGGTGGCCGTCAACGACATCAGCTTCACCATCCGCGCCGGCGACATCGTCGGCCTCATCGGTCCCAACGGTGCGGGCAAGAGCACCACCTTCAACCTCGTCTCCGGCGTGCTGCCGCTGACGGCCGGCGAGGTCGAACTGCTGGGCCAGCGCGTCGACGGCCGCGAGAGCCGTGACATCGCCCGCGCCGGCCTCTCCCGCACCTTCCAGCACGTCAAGCTGGTGCCCGACATGACGGTGCTGGAGAACGTTGCGCTCGGCACCTATCTGCGCACCCGAAGCGGCACGATGAGCGCCATGCTGGGCCTGAACCAGGCCGAGGAGAGGCAGGCCCGCGCGGAGGCCCTGCGCCAGCTGCGCCGCATCGGCCTGGCCGGCCAGGCGCACGAGCTGGCCGGCAATCTGGCCCTTGGCCCGCAGCGCCTCGTCGAGATCGCCCGCGCCCTGGCCAGCGACCCGTCGCTGCTGCTGCTGGACGAACCCGCCGCCGGCCTGCGCCACAAGGAAAAGGAAGCGCTGGCCGAGGTGCTGAAGCAGCTAAAGGCCGAGGGCCTGTCGCTGCTGCTCGTCGAGCACGACATGGACTTCGTCATGAAGCTGACCGACCGCATCGTCGTCATGGAGTTCGGCCGCCATCTGATGGACGGCACGCCGGCCGAAGTGCAGGCCAGCCCGGCCGTGCGTGCGGCCTATCTGGGAGCGGACGAATGAGGCGGGCCGAGCGCTGGGCCGTTCCCGAGCCGGCCCGCATCCCCACGGGGGATCGGCCGGTGTACTCACCGGACGAGGGGCAAACATGAACTCGCTGCTGGAAGTGCGCGATCTGCACGCCGGCTATGGCCGCGCCGAGGTGCTGCATGGGTTGAGCCTTGAAGCGGCCGAGAAGAGCGTCGTCACCGTGATCGGCCCCAATGGCGCCGGCAAGTCCACGCTGCTCGGCGCGCTGATGGGCCTGATCCCGTCGCGGAGCAGCGTGCTGCGTTTCGCTGGTGAAGACATCGCCAAGCTGACGCTGGAGGAGCGCGTACTCGCCGGCCTGGCCCTGGTGCCCGAGAAGCGCGAGCTCTTCGGCACGATGACCGTGGAAGACAACCTGCTGCTCGGTGGCTGGCGGCCCAAGACGCTGGGTGATCGGCGCTGGCGAGATGGGCTGGAGAGCGTCTACACGCGCTTCCCGCGCCTGAAGGAGAGAAGCAAGCAGGCGGCCGGCACCCTGTCCGGCGGCGAACGCCAGATGCTAGCCCTGGGCCGCGCGCTGATGGGCCAGCCCAAGCTGCTGATGCTGGACGAACCCAGCCTGGGCCTGGCGCCGCTGATCGTGCGCGAGATTTTTTCCATCGTCGAAGACCTGCGCGCCACCGGCGTCAGCATCCTCCTCGTCGAACAGAACGCCCGCGCCGCGCTGCGGGTGGCGGATCACGGGCATGTGCTGGAGACGGGGGAGTTCGGCTTGAGCGGGCCGGCGGATCAGCTGGCGGCGGATCCGCGGGTGATTGAGACTTATCTTGGGGCAGGTCGCAAGGACTGACGGCAGTCACTGCGCCGTCATGCCCCCGTCCACCGCCAGCGACTGCCCCGTCAAATAACGCGCCTTGTCGCTGGCCAGGAAGACGATGGTCTGCGCGATCTCGTCCACCGTGCCGGCGCGCTTGGCGGGCACGCCGGCGATCAGGCCGGCCTTGGCCTCGGCGTTGTGGCCGGTGAAGCGTTCCATCATGTCGGTCTGGATGGGCCCGGGCGCCACGGCATTGACCCGCACGTCGGTGGCGGCGGTTTCCAGCGCGGCGCTCTTGGTCAGGCCCTCGACCGCATGCTTGCTGGCGACGTAGACCGATGCGCCCGGGAAGCCGATCTGGCCGGCCACCGACGACACGTTGACGATGGCGCCGCTGCCTTGGGCCTGCATGGCGCGCAGCTCGTGCTTCAGCGAGAACAGCACGCCGCGGACATTGGTGTCGAAGATGGCGTCGTAGTTGTCTTCCGTCTGCTCGGTGATCGGACCGGTCGCGCCTTCGACTCCGGCGTTGTTGACCGCCACGTCAAGGCGGCCGAAGCGCTCGACGGTGTGCTCGACCAGGGTGCGCACCTCGGCCTCGTGGCGCACGTCGGCGCGGATGAAGATGGCGTCGGGCGCGCCACGAGTCTTCAGTTCGGCGGCCAGGGCCTGGCCCTCGGGTTCGCGGCGGCCGCTGACGACGATGGTGGCACCCTCCTTGGCGAAGGCGAGGGCGGTGGCGCGGCCGATGCCGGTCAGGGCGCCAGTGATGAGGACGATGGGTGAGGTCATGAGACAAGCTCCAAACAGTGGTTGAGTGAACTCACTGTGATTGCAGCCTGCTCAATCCAGAAGACGATCGGTTTGCCTAAGATTTATTCCACTCAAGACTGAAAGGGCGACGAGCGTGGACCGTTTGCAGGCGATGCAGACCCTGGTGCGGGTGGTCGAGCTCGGCAGCTTCTCGGCCGCGGCGAGAGAGCTGGCAAGCACCCAGAGCGCCGTCAGCAAGCAGGTGGCGGCGCTGGAGAAAGCGCTGGGCGCGCAGCTGCTGGCGCGCAGCACACGCGCGCTGAAGCTGACCGAGACCGGTGAGCGCTATGTGGAGCAGGCACGGCGGCTGGTGGCGGAGATTGCCGAGGCCGAGAGCGAGCTGCGCGCGGGCGAGCACCGGCTGCAGGGCTGGTTGCGCGTTGCGGCCTCGGGCAGCTTCGGACGTCTCAAGCTGATGCCGCTGGTGCAAAGCTTCCTGGCCGCCCACCCGGGCGTGAAGATCGACCTGCGGCTGAACGACGGCTTCATCGATCTCGTCGAACAGGGCATCGACGTCGCGGTGCGCATCGGCGAGCAGCCCGACTCCAGCCTCATTGCGCGCCGCATCGGCACCGTGCGTCGGGCCGTCGTGGCGCGTCGCGGCTATTTCCAGCAACTGGGCATCGCGGCGCCTGGGCATCCGCAGGACCTGCAGCAGCACGACTGCATCGTCTACAGCGAGCTGCGCAGCGGCCCCACCTGGACCTTCGAGGCCGGGCCCGGCGCCGATGCGCCGCTCGGCAGCCTCGTCAGCGTGCGCGTGGGCGGCAGCCTGCGCACCAACAGCGGCGAGGCCGTGCGCGAGGCGGTGCTGGCAGGCATGGGCCTGGCCTATTCACCGCATTGGCTCGTGGAGAAGGAACTGGCCAGCGGCGAGATCGAATTCGCCATGCCGCATTGGCAGGGGCAGGCCTTGCCCATGCAGCTCGTCAGTCCGCCGCAGCGGCGGCTGTCGGGCAAGGTCAAGGCCTTTGGCGACCATCTGGCCGCCGGCCTTGCAGCGGGCTAGATAGGCCTCAGGAACAGGCCGACCGTCAGGGCCGCGCCCAGGGCGACGATGGCAATGCGCAGCGCCTTCTCGTTGACATGATGCAGTGCCCAGGCGCCGGCCAGGCCACCCACGATGGCGCTGGACCCGAGCACGGCGGCCTGCAGCCAGTGCACCTCGGGCGACAGCACGAACAAGGCCACGGCCGATGCGTTCATGACGCCGGCCAACACGTTCTTGGTCGCGCCGGCATGGCGCGTGGGCATGCCTGCCACCGTCAGCGCCGCCAGCATCAGAAAGCCGATGCCGCCGCCGAAATAGCCGCCGTAGATGGCGATGAGGAATTGCAAGGCTGCCGTCACCCGGGCGCTGAGGTGATGGTCCTCCGCCACCGGCTTGCGCAGAAAGCTGCCCCAGGCGAACACGCTGGTGGCGAACAGCACCAGCCAGGGCACCAGGCGGGCGAACACCGAGGATGGCGTGTTGAGCAGCAGCCAGGCGCCGACCGCGCCGCCGAGCAGGCTGATGACGACCAGGGCGCGGAAGGACAGCATCGGCGTGCCGGCCACAAGGCGCCGTCCCGCCCAGCCCGAGCTGAGCTGGCCCGGGAATAGCGCCACGGTGGAGGTGATGTTGGCCGCCAGCGGCGACATGCCGGACAGGATCAGCGCCGGCAAAGTGACGAAGGAGCCGCCACCGGCGAGCGAGTTCTGGAGGCCGGCCCAGAGGCCGGCGAGCACGAGGAGTCCGAGGAGCATGGCTGAGGGGGCGAAGCGGCGGCGCCCTTCAGGCGGCCGCGGCCACCTCGGCATGCGCCCAGGCCTCCAGCATAGGGTGGGCCGGCAAGGCCCGGGTTTCGCGCAGGCAAAGATCTATCTGCCGCAACGGTCAGGCGAGTTGGGCTCAGAAACTGGCCCACTCGTCGTCTGCGCCGGCGGTCGCGGCGGCCGGCGCCGGCTTGGGCGCGACGGCAGAGGGCGCCGGCGCCTTGGCCTTCGGCGCGGGGCGTGGCGCGACCGCGTGGCGTGTCGGCCTGGCGGCCGAAGCCGGCATGGGCGCCGCGCCGCTGTTGAGGCGGAACACGGACACGATCTCCACCATCTGCTGGGCCTGTTGGCGCAGGCTTTCCGCCGCCGCGGCGGACTCTTCCACCAGGGCCGCGTTCTGCTGCGTGACCTGGTCCATCTGCGAGACGGCCTGCTCGACCTGGCCGACGCCATCGGCCTGCTCGACGCTGGCGGTGCTGATCTCGCCGACGATGTCCGTCACGCGCTGGATGGCCTGCACCAGCGACTGCATGGACTGGCCGGCGGCGTCGACCTGCTGGCTGCCGCGCTCGACTTGCTCGACGCTGCTGGAGATGAGGCTCTTGATCTCCTTGGCGGCATCGGCGCTGCGCTGGGCCAGTGTGCGCACCTCACCGGCCACGACGGCGAACCCGCGGCCCTGTTCGCCCGCACGTGCCGCTTCGACGGCCGCGTTCAGCGCGAGGATGTTGGTCTGGAAGGCGATACCGTCGATGGTGCCTATGATGTCGGCGATGCGCCGGCTGGATTCGCTGATGCCGCGCATGGTGTCGACGACGTCGCCGACGGCACCGCCGCCCTGGCGCGCCGCATTGCTGGCATTGCGGGCGAGCTGGTCGGCCTGGCGGGCGTTGTCGGCATTGCTGCGCACGGTGCTGGCGAGTTCGGACATGGTGGCCGCCGTCTGCTGCAGTGCCGAGGCCTGCTCCTCGGTGCGCTGGCTGAGGTCGGCGTTGCCCTGGGCGATCTCGCTGCTGGCGGTGGAGACCGACTCGGCGTTGGCACGCACGCGCGACACGGTCTGCGTGAGGCCGTTCTGCATGCGGTCCAGCGCGCGCATCAGCTGGGCGGCCTCGTCGGCGCCCTGGGCGTGGACGTTTTGGCGCAGGTCGCCGTCGGCCACCGCGTCGGCCACCTCGACGGCGCGGCGCAGCGGCAGGGTGATGGAGCGGATCAGCAGCCGCGAGATCAGCAGTGTCATCACGATGGCCAGCACCAGGGCGACGATGACCACCGTGCGGGCGTTGGAATAGGCCGCCTCGGCATCGGCGCTGGCCTTGTCGGCCCCCTGGGTGTTCAGCTCGACCAGCTTCACCAGCGTGTTGGATGCGCTGTCGAAGAATTTCTGCGACTCACCGTCCAGGATGGCGCGGGCCTGGTCGTTCTCGTTCTTGCGCGAATGGGCGTAGAGCTTTTCGTGGGCCGCCATATAGGCCTTCCAGTCGGCCAGGAAGCTGTTGTAGAGGCGCTGCTCTTGCGGCGAGCTGATCAGCTTTTCGTAGGCGGCACGGTTCTTGTCGAAGCCGTCAAGCACTGCAGCCATCTGCTTGTCCTTGACCGCCATCGTGGCGTCCTCGGTGGCCAGCACATGGGCGGTCTCGGCGATGCGGTAGTCTGAGGTGTTGGTGTTGATCTGGTTCACCAGCGACACGCTTGGCAGCCAGTTGCCGGTGATGTCCAGCGTCGCGCTGCGCATGCGCGCCATCTCCAGCATCGCCATGGTGGTGACGAGGATCAGCAGGACGAGCATTACGCCCATCGCGGCTGCCAGGCGCGGCCCGATCTTCCACTGCATGGGATTCATGACGGCAACTCCTTGAGGACGCGGCCTGCTTCGTGCGCGGGGCACGGCTTGAAGCGAGTCTGCCCCTCAGGTTTCGGGTTGTCTACGGCGCGCAAGGCCTGGCGCCTTGCAGGACAGCTTGCTGTTAGGGCCTGTTGCCTGGCTCTCAAATCTTGCGCTGCCAGGCCAGCAGCTTGTTGTTGGCCAGCATGTCCAGACGTTCGCGCAAGCTCAGGCCGGCCTTGGCCGCTTCGGCCTCGACGTCGGCCAGCCGGCGCAGGCCCCAAGCCGGATTGCGCCCGCGCAAATCGGCATCGAAGGCGAGATTGCTCGGTGCCGTCGGTTCACCGTCGATGACGTAGGGTCCGTAGGTGATCAGCAGGCCCTGGGGCGCGAGATGACGCGCGGCACCCTGCATCAGCCCGGCCGTGCAGGCCCAGGGGGCAATGTGGATCATGTTGGCGCAGTAGATGGCATCCACTTGGGCCGGCACGCCGGGCCAGTCGGTGTCGAGCACGTTCAGCGTGATCGGCGGGCGCACGCGGCCCAGGCCTTCGCACCAGGCGGCGATGGAGGGCAGGGCGGCGGCGTCGAAGTCGCTGGGCTGCCACTGCCAGCCGGGCAGCCCCTGGCTGCAGAAGGCCGCATGCTGGCCCGTGCCGCTGGCAATCTCCAGCAGCAGGCCCTCGGCCGGCAACAGGCGCTGCAAGGCCGCGAGGATGGGCGGGCCGTTTCGTTCGGCGGCGGGGCTGTGGCGGCGCTCGTTCATGGCCCTGATCTTGCCAGCCGTGGAAAGAATGACTTGCGGCGTTTGCGGTTTCTCGATGGCCGCCGGCTGGGCACAGTGGGCGGCGTTGATTGCCAAGGAGCCCCAGATGACCCTCAAGCTGTACCACCACGCCCTGTCCGGCCACGCCCACCGCGCCGAGCTCGCCCTGTCCCTGCTGGGCCTGCCGCATGAGCTGATCGACGTGGACCTGGCAGCCCGCGCCCACAAGACGCCCGAATTCATCGCCCGTCATCCCTTCGGCCAGCTGCCGCTGCTGGAAGACGACGGCCACCCGGTCTGGGACAGCACGGCCATCCTGATCTATCTGGCCACCAAGTACGACAGCACCGGACGCTGGCTTCCGCAGGACGCGGCCGGCCGCGCGGCGGTGCAGGCCTGGCTGTCGGTCGCTTCGAGCCTGATTGCCTACGGCCCGGCCGCAGCCCGCATGGTCACCGTGTTCGGTGCGCCCTTCAATGCGGACGAGGTCATCGCCCGCGCCCATGCACTGTTCAAGGTGATGGAGGCCGAGTTGTCGCGGCGGCCCTTCCTCGTCGGCGACCATGCGACCCTGGCCGACATCGCCGGCTACAGCTATATCGTCAATGCGCCGGAAGGCAATGTGGACCTGGCGCCCTATCCGGCGCTGCGCGCCTGGCTGGCTCGCATCGAGGCGCTGCCGGGCTTCGTGCCTTTCAAGACAACAGTTGCGGGCCTTCGCGCCGCCGCTTGAGCCATGGACGCCGCTGCCCCTTTCCACGCCGGTGAGGTCGCGGTGCAGGCCCGTCTCGGCGTCGCCGAGCGCGTGGACGAGATTGGCCGCCGCGTCGTGCGCGACCACATGCCCGAGCAGCACCAGCGCTTCTACGAGCAGCTGCCGCTGATGCTGGCCGGCAGCGTGGACGCATCCGGCCGGCCCTGGGCCACCGTGCTGGTGGGGCGGCCCGGTTTCGTTCAGGCACCGGATGCCTGGCATCTGACCTTCGACACACAGCCCATTGCTGGCGATCCGGCAGCGGCCGGCATGACGCCGGGTGCACCGCTGGGCCTGCTTGGCATCGAGCTGCACACGCGGCGGCGCAACCGCGTCAATGGCGAGTTGCAGCTGGCGGGTGGCGGAGGGCTGCGCCTGCGCGTGCGGCAGACGGTGGGCAATTGCCCGCAATACATCCAGGGGCGCGAGTTCGAATGGGTGCGCGATGCCGCCGACACCCAACCGCGCACCATCGAGCGCATCGACAGCCTGGACGGCGACGCGGCCTGGTTGATCGCTGCCGCCGACACCTTGTTCGTTGCCACGCACGCAGCGGCGGCCGGCGCGGACGTGTCGCATCGCGGCGGTCCGGCCGGCTTCATCATGCAGGAGGACGAACGCGTGCTGCTGGTGCCCGACTACTCCGGCAACCGCATGTTCATGACCCTGGGCAATCTGCAACTCGACGGCCGTGCGGGGCTGCTGTTCATCGACTTCGAGCGCGGTGATCTGCTCACACTGACGGGGCGCGCGGACATCGTCTGGGACGGGCCTGAACTGGCCTCGCTGGAGCGTGCCGAGCGCGCCTGGCGCTTCTGTCTCGACGAGGGCTGGTGGCTACGCGACGCGCTGCCTTTGCGCTGGCGATTTCGCGACTGGGCGCCGCAGAACCGCTAGTTCAGCGCGGGATTGGCGCGCAGGGCGTCCACGGCCAGGTCGACGAAGGCGCGCACCTTCTGCGTCGCGTGCCGACCCTCGTGGTGCACTACATGCACCGGCACAGGCGGCAGCTCGAAGTCTTCCAGCAGCGGCAGCAAGGCGCCGCTGGCCAGAGCATCGGCGACTTGATAGCTGAGCAGGCGTGCAATGCCCAGGCCCGCGAGTGCAAAGGAGCGGGTCGCGTCGTTGGTCGTGGTGCGCAGCCGGGGCCGGATGCGTTGCACCAGCGGCTTGCCGCCTTCGGCGAAGCGCCACTCGGGGTAGGGAGCGACCTGGGTGGGCTGGATGAGCTGATGCGCACCCAGGTCCTGCGGACGATGTGGGCGGCCGTGGGCGGCGAGGTAGCCGGGTGAAGCCACCAGCATGCGCCGTACCAGGCCGACGCGGATGGCCCGCAGCGAGGAGTCCGGCAGTTCACCGATGCGCACGGCCACGTCCAGGCCCTCGTCGACGAGGTTGACGACGCGATCGACGAAGACGCATTGTGCGTCGACGTCGGGGTAGCGCCGGAGATAGTCGGTGACGATGGGCGTGACGTGCAGGTTGCCGAACAGCACCGGCGCCGTGACGCTGAGCAGGCCCTTGAACTGGCTGCGGCTGCCGCTGGTGACGGCCTCTGAATCACTGACATCGGCCAGGATGCGCCGGCAGTCATCCGCGTAGCGGGCGCCGGCCTCTGTCACGCGTACGCTGCGGGTGGTGCGCGTCAGCAGGCTCAGGCCGAGGCGCGCTTCCAGTTCGGCCACGGCGCGCGTGACGACGGGTGCCGACAGGTCCAGCTTGCGCGCCGCACTCGCGAAGCCGCCGCTGTCGACGACGGCGACGAAGACTTCCATGGCTTGCAGGCGATCCATGGCCGACGACTATGCCGCACGAATCGAAGTATTCGGGGCGAGCGCAGGGCCGCTCCCGAGCCGGCCCGCTCTGGCGATGTGCTTGCGGCTCGATGCCGCAAGCATCGCCGTCCCCGCAGGGGACCGGCTGGACACGCTCGTGTCCAGCGGAGCAAGGCCGGACGAGGGGCTTCGCTTTAAGCCAGGCGACCAGCCTGGAAGTCGCGCACCGCCTGCACCAGCTCGGCCTCTGTGTTCATGACGAAGGGGCCGTACTGCGCAATGGGCTCGCCCAGGGGCCGGCCGGCGATCAGCAGGGCCTTGGTCACAGAATCGCCCGCCGTCAGCCGCACGCCGTCGCTGCCTGCCGTGTTGGCGAGGATGGCCATGCGGCCGGACAGCACCTGGCAGCCGGTCTCGAACTTCAGCGCGCCTTCGTAGACGTAGACGAAGGCATTGAAGTCGCTCGGCAGCAGTTGCTCGAAGGCCGCGCCGGGCGCGAAGTGCAGGTCCAGGTAGAGCGGCTCGGTATGGTCTCGCTGCACGGCGCCTTCGACACCTTGGCTGGCGCCGGCGATGACGCGGGCCTTGACGCCCTCGCGCTCGAACTCGGGCACCTCGGCGCTCGTGATGTCGCGATACCAGGGCTCGCGCATCTTGTCCTTTGCGGCCAAGTTGAGCCAGAGCTGGAAGCCGGCCATGCGACCCGCGTTCTGCTCGGGCGTCTCGCTGTGGATGACGCCGCGGCCGGCCGTCATCCACTGCACGCCGCCGTCGCTGATCAGGCCTTCGTGCCCGGCCGAGTCGCGGTGGCGCATGCGGCCGTTGAGCATATAGGTGATGGTCTCGAAGCCGCGGTGCGGATGGTCGGGGAAGCCGGCGATGTAGTCGTCGGGGTTGTCCGTGCCGAAGGCGTCCAGCATCAGGAAGGGATCTAGACGGCGCTGCAGGTTCTGCGTCAGCACGCGGTTGAGCTTGACGCCGGCACCGTCGCTGGTCGGCTGACCAGCGACAAGGCGTTCGACCTCGCGCGGCTGGGTGAGTTGGGACGTCACGACGGTGTTCCTTTCAGTTGTTTTCGGGCCGAGCGCCGGGCCGCTCCCAAGCCGGCCCGTTGGGCGATGTGCTTGCGGCTCAATGCCGCAAGCATCGCCGTCCCCCAGGGGGACCGACCAGACACGCCTGCGTTCAGCAGGGCGCGACTGGGCGAGGGGTCTCAGCTTAGGCGGCGAGCAGCTGAGTGATTTGCGAACGTGCGGCAGCCAGGCCTTGTTCGGCGGCGAAAGCCATGCCCTCGGCGTAGACGAACTCGACGTCGGTCATGCCGAGGAAGGCCAGCACGGTGCGCAGATAGGGCGTCATCTGGTCGCTCGGCTGGTCGCGGTGAATGCCGCCGCGGCTGGTGACGACGTAGACCTTCTTGCCGGTCAGCAGTCCGACGGGGCCCTTCTCTGTGTACTTGAAGGTGACGCCGGCGCGGGCCACGGCGTCGATCCAGTTCTTGAACTGGGCGGTGACGTTGAAGTTGTACATGGGCACGCCGATGACGACGGTGTCGGCGGCCTGCAGTTCGGCGATCAGGGCATCGTCCTTGGCGACGCGGGCGGCCTGCTCGGGCGTGCGCTTGTCGGCCGGCGTGAACAGGGCGCCCAGCGCGGTCTCGTCAAGCACGGGCTGGGGCGTCAGCGTGAGGTCGCGCACGACGACGGTGGCGGCCGGGTTGGCGGCGCGCAGGCCGGCGCTCAGTTCGTTGGCCAGGCGGGTGGAGACCGAACCTTCGGTATCGGTGGCACGGCGGGCGCTGGCATTGATTTGCAGGATGTTCATACGGGCTCCTGGAGGGGAAGGGTTGCGATGGGATGAACTCTAGAGTTCCATCAGGCGATCCAGAAGCCGCTGAATTGCATAAGATTGTTCTGTCAATGGATCAATGAGCCAGCCATGGAACCCGATGCCGATGATCTGCTGCTGTTTGCCCGCGTCATGGAGGCCGGCAGCTTCAGCCGGGCCGCCGAGCGGGTGCACTGGCCCAAGAGCACGGTGTCGCGGCGCATCGCGGCGCTGGAGACGCGGCTGGGGGAGAAGCTGCTGCAGCGCAGCACGCGCAAGCTGTCGCTGACGGACTTCGGGGCCGGTGTGCTGGAACATGCGCGGTCAGTGGCTGCCGAGGTGGACAGCGCCCTGGCCCTGGCCCTGCACCGCCAGAGCAAACCCAGCGGCCGGCTGCGCGTCAGCATGCCGGCGGATTTCGCCCAGCAGGTGGCGGCCGGCATGCTGGCCGAGTTCGCGTTGAACTATCCCGAGGTGCAGCTGGAACTGGACCTGACGCCACGGCGCGTGGACATCATCGGGGAGGGCTTCGATCTCGCCATCCGCATGGGCGAGCTGAGCCAGGAAAGCCAGCTCGCCGCGCGTCGGCTGGCGACGACGCATTGGGGGCTGTATGCCTCGCCGGCCTATGTGGCGCGCGCCGGCGAGCCGCTGCTGCCGCAGGCCCTGGACAGCATGCATGGCCTGATGCTGCTCAGCCGCACCGGCGAGCCCGTGCCCTGGCGGCTGCTGAAGGAGGGCGCCGAACCCTATCTGGCCCGGCCGGTGCAGCGCACGCTAGCCAATGCACCCAGCCTGCTGGCCCGGCTGGCCGAGGGCGGCGTCGGCATCGCCGGCATTGACCGCCTCATCGTCAGGGACGCCCAGGCGCTGGGCCGGCTGCAGCGCCTGCTGCCCGACTGGCATCTGCCCGGCTCGGTCGCCTGGGCGGTGTTCCCGGAGCGGCGCCTGATGCCACTGCGTACCCGGGTGTTCCTGGAGGCGATGTCAGCCCTGCTGGAGACCTGCCCGCCGCCGGCCCCTTAGTCGTGCCATCGCGACGACGACGAGGCCGACAGCCAGCAGGGCGGCTGCGTCTGGCTCCGGCACGGCCACGGCCACGGCGAGCACGGCGTTGGCTAGCTCCTGGTGGGCCAGGGTCGTCGGGTGGATGCCGTCCCAGAACAGCGACGTGTTGACGTCGCAGGCATTGATGGACGCACCGCAGGCATGGGTCCAGTTGCTGAAGCCCAGTTGGGCGGCGTTGCTGACGGCGGCTGTCATGAAGCCGTACATGTCGAAGATCTGCGCGCCGCTGCCGGCCAGCGCGCCGCTCAGGGCATTGTCCATGGCCAGGCTGAGCGTCGAGGCTTGGGCACTGACGCCCAGGGCGTTGGCCAGCGGCGTGAGGCCGAAGTTGGGCGTGTTCAGCACCAGTACGTGCTGGGCGCCGGCCAGCTTCAGGTGGCCCACGATGCCGGCCATGTCGGCGGCATAGCCGCCCACGGTGGAGGCCGCGGTGGCATTGGGGTCGGCGCCGGCCTTGACGGCTTCCAGCGCCACGCGGATGTTGTTGCCGCCGCCGGCCACCACATAGAGGGCGTTGGGGTCGGCGTGGTTGCCGGTGGCGCTCAGATAGGCACCCAGCTGGGTGTTCATGCTGTACGGGAAGCCCGGCAGCTGCGGGATATCGTTGCCGTCGACGCCGGTCTGCGCGCCGCCATAGGCGAAGTTGGTGCCGTGGGCGACGGCGGGCAGCAGGGGCAGGCCCAGGGATTGGGCGAAGTACTGCGTCCAGACCGGGCCGTTGGAATAGGTGCCGGCGGCCGAAGGGATCCGGCTGTAGTCGCTGTCGCCCGTGATGTTCACGGCCGGTAGGCCGCCCGGGGCCTGGGACAGCAACAGGAAATTGTTGCCGCTGTCGGAGATGCTGTCGCCGAAGACGACGAGGGCTGAGTAGGGGCTGGCGGCCGATGCCGTGATGGCGGCCGCACAAAGACCAATGCCCGCGGCGACGCGGGCGAGCTGACGGATGGACATGGAGACTCCCTGATGGCGGCCGCAGGACTTCTAACGGCTCGACAACAGCATCCCTGCCCCCCGGCTCAGCGTCAACCCGCAGACGCCCCTGAAATCAATCCGTGTCACCCTTGAAGGCGACTTCGATGGCCGCTTCGCGGGCTTTGCGTATGGGCGCGAAGCGCCATTGCTTGACGGCTTCCACGGCCGCCGTACCCAGTCGGCTGTGGCTGGCCTTGATGACCGAGGCCTGCTGGACCGAACCATCGGGCGCGACGGTGAACTGGACCTGGGCGAAGCCGCTGCGGAAATTGCCGCCCTGCGTCAGCTGGCGCGGGATGGTGGGTTCGACCTTGGCAAGCAGCTTCAAGGGCTCATCGACCTCTTCCTCGGCGGGCTTGGGCGGCGGCTCGGCGGCGCGAGCGGCCGCGGCCAGGGGAGCGGTGGGAGCCGGTGTCGGCGCTGCCGAGGCGAGCACGACGGGGGCGCGCTCGAGTTCGGGCTCGGGTTCCGGTGCGGCCTGGGGCGCTGCGGCAATCTCCGTCGGCGGGGCTGCGGCAGAGGTGGTCGTTGGGGCGGGTGCAGCGCTCGGCGAAGGGACTGGCGCGGGCTTGGTTGCCGCCGCCACGGGGGTCGGTGCGGGTTTGCGGGGAGCGGCCGCGGCGGCAGGGGCCGGCGCCGGTGCGGCGGCGGGCTTGTCGCGGTTGGCGCCCTTGTCGGCGTTGAGCTTGATCCAGTGAAAGACGGCGTCGGCGGCCTTTTGCGCGCGCTCGAGCTCGGGCTTGGGGGCCTCTTGGGCGCCGGCCGCCTGAGCCAGTATCAGCAGGGCACCCGCGATGGCGGGCAGGGCGAGCGCCAGGGGAGGGCGCGGTCCGAGTGTCATGACAGCTCCACAAAGACAGGTCGGCTGATGGTCCGAGCGCCGGACTCTAGTCAGGCTTGAGCAAGTCGTCAGTGGGGTTTGCCCCTCAAGCGACGCGGGGGGAATGCAATTCCGGCAAAGCGTCACGCTTGGGCGAGCAGGGAGCGGCAGCGCTTCTCGTGCTGCTGGATTTCGGCCAGCGTGACCTCGATGTCGTGGCGCTGCTGCTCGAGTTGTTCGCGGTGCTGCGCCAGGATGGTAAGGAAGGCACGCAACTGGGGCGCGGCGCTGGCCTGGCTGTCGTACATGTCGACGAGCTGCTTGATCTCCTGCAGGGCCAGGCCCAGGCGCTTGCCGCGCAGCGTCAGTTTCAGCCGGGTGCGGTCGCGCGGCGTGTAGACGCGGTTGCGGCCCTTGCGGCCGGGCTCGAGCAGGCCCATGTCCTCGTAGAAGCGAATGGCGCGCGGCGTGATGTCGAACTCGGCGGCGAGCTCGGTGATCGTGAAGGTCGGCTGGTGCGCTTCGGTCGCGGCGGAGACAGACTTGCGGGGGGGCATGGCTACACTCGATTGACGTTAACGTCAGTCTAATAGGGTCCGTCCAGACGGCGGGAGTCGGATGCGTTGCCACTCAAAAGCCCGCGAGCAAGGCGCGAAGCCGAAGCTGAGGTCATCCCCAGCGAGGCTTTGCAACGCCGCGCGCGGGCTTTTGAGTGACAACCCTTGGGGAGAGGGGCCGCGCAGGCGCATGGCGTCGTTGCGCGCCTTGCTCGGGAACCAGCCCGGGCTTCAGCGCGTCGCCTAGCCCTGCACCAGCGCAGACCCTCTCGCACCGACTCCTGCCGTCTGAACAGACCCTTTGCACCATGGCCAACGCGCGCGAATCCGAACTGCATTACCCCCTGGGCGAAACCCTGCCCGCCCCCGGCGAAGCCCTGGACCTGGCGCCAGGTCTGCGCTGGCTGCGCATGGGCTTGCCTTTCGCGCTGGACCACATCAATCTGTGGCTGCTGCGCGATCGCATCGACGGCCGCGAGGGCTGGACCATCGTCGACTGCGGCATCGCCAACGACGACACCAAGGCCAACTGGGAGCAGGTGTTTGCCGCTCACTTGGACGGTATGCCGGTGTTGCGCGTCATCGCCACCCACTTCCACCCCGACCACCTCGGCCTGGCCCACTGGCTGACGGAGAAATGGGACTGCCGGCTGTGGATGAGCGCGACGGACTTCAACCTGGCCCGCCTTGCCAGCAGTTCGACGGTGGGCATGGGCGGCGCGTCCGCTGCCGCCTTCTTCGGCAGCCATGGCCTGACCGACCCCGAGTCGCTGGACAAGATCCGCGCCCGCGCCGACTACTACCCCAAGATGGTGCCCGTCGTGCCGGCCAGCTACCGCCGCCTGATGGATGGCAGCGTCATCGACATCGGCGGGCGCGCCTGGCGCTGCGTCGCCGGCTATGGCCACGCGCCCGAGCACATCAGCCTGTTCTGCGAGGAAGCAGGGTTGCTGATCAGCGGCGACATGGTGCTGCCGCGCATCTCGACCAACGTGTCCGTCGTCGACGTCGAGCCCGAAGCCGACCCGCTGACGCTGTATCTGGACTCGCTGTCCCGCTACCTGGAGCTGCCGGCCGACACCCTGGTGCTGCCATCCCATGGCAAGCCCTTCACCGGGCTGCACGCCCGCATCGACCAGCTGCGCGAGCACCACGACGAGCGCCTGGCCGAGGTCATGGCTGCCTGCCGTGCCGTGCCGACCCACGCGGCCGGCCTGCTGCCCGTGCTGTTCAAGCGCAAGCTCGACCTGCACCAGACCACCTTTGCCATGGGCGAGGCGATCGCGCATCTGCATGCGCTGTGGCTCAAGGGCGAGCTCAGGCGCGAACTGGGCGCCGACGGCGTCTACCGGTTTTCACCGAGCTGAGTACTGCAAAGAGAAACGCCGCCGACGAGGTGACTCGTGCGGCGGCGGTCTTGCTTGCTCGGTACTTTCGCTCCCTCCGGCTGTGCCGGCTCCGGGGTACCTGTGATGACAGCGTCGGAGCGAAGTGTTGCGCGTTGTGAAGACGCCGGGATGGCGGCGGTTCGGTAGTATTCACATGCAATCCATTGCAGAGAGAGTTCCCGGCTTGCAAGCTCACTGGACGACGATGGACTCCTCGCGAAGAGCGTCTCGGGAACGCTCGAAATCGGGCAAGACGGACCGCACCGTGTCCCAGAACGCCTGGCTGTGGTTCATCTCGCGCAGATGGGCCAGTTCGTGGGCGACGACGTAGTCGATGATGGCCGGCGCGAAATGGATGAGGCGCCAATTGAGGCGGATGGAGCCATCGGCGCTGGCGCTGCCCCAACGGGTCTGGGCCGAGGACAGGCGCAGCGTCTTCATGGCCACGCCCAGCATCTGGGCGAAGTGCTGGCAGCGCGGCAGGAAATCTTCCCTGGCGCGGGCCTGCAGCCAGGACTGGGCCAGGTCGCGGATCTGCTCGGCCGAGGCACCGCCGGGCAGGGGCAGGCGCAGTTGGCGCGCTTCGGCGTCCCACACCACCTCACGCTCGGCCGGCGCGATCACCAGGGTCAGCACCTCGCCGAGATAGGGCAGGCGGCCGCCGTCCAGCCATTCGATGCGCGAAGCCTGGATGCGCTGCTGGCGTTCGCGCTGCTCGACCAGCTTGCGCAATATCCATTCGCCCTTGTGATGCAGGGCGCGTTCGATCTCGTTGATGGGCACCCAGCGCGGCGCGCTGACGCGCAGGCCCTGCGGTCCGACGACGAAACCGATGCTGCGCCGGCGAGCCCGCTTCAACTCATAGCCGATGCGGTGCTGGCCGAGCAGCAATTCGCGCCGCGCGCGCGGCGCG
>Ga0194137_10000730_pt1 | contig 21022 bp, 28 predicted proteins | sample TARM_MetaG_T3_14_FD_134025 | JGI IMG/M metagenome (GOLD analysis project Ga0194137, IMG submission 134025) | Freshwater microbial communities from Pennsylvania, USA, analyzing microbe dynamics in response to fracking - TARM_MetaG_T3_14 (version 2) | ecosystem: Environmental > Aquatic >... | reverse complement strand
GGGTTTCTATGGTGATGGCACCAACCAAGAAAGTCTTGGGAGTTGGCTTCTGGCTGTACCAAGCGGTGGCAGCGGCATTGATTTCGCCAGTGGGGAAATCCGCGGAGACTTCCTTCAGGCTGTTGTAGGTGCGGACCGGATACTTCTCACCAACGGTGGGGATAAACTCTTTGCTCATGAAGAGCAACGGGCCAAACCCATCGGTGGCAACAGCATTCGGGGACACCGCAATGCTGACGTTAATCAGGTCGGAAATTGGAATAGACATTTACTTTCCTTCGACTTGGATGACTTGGTCGCCATCAATAAATACGCCACCCACAACAGCGCCAGACATGACACCAATTGGGGACAGCTCCTCTCGGAGAACGTTGAACTGCATTTGAACAGCTTGCCGAAACTCCCAGTTGGTTTCGAGCACAAGAGAAGCAAGGTTGAGCGGCTTCTTGTCCATGGCTGCAAACTTCTCTTGCTTGAGTACAGCCTGAACATCTGGGCGGTAGAACGAGTTGTCAAACTTGATGAACTCACTACCCTCCCGAGAGAACAGAATTTGGAATGTCAGTATCCGAATGCCACGGCTGCGGTACATTTCAACACCGCCAACGTCCACAATTTTGGACTCATCGAATCCTGGATTGGTACTGCTCACACACTTCACAGCGGCATACTCGCCAACTGGCCGTGGCGCACCCTCCTGCTGCATCTGGTAGGTGAAGCGGGGGATTCCAACGCAAACATCTATGATTCTTTTAATCGCTTGGATTTCGCTATCGTAAACGTCCATCACTTCTCCAGCTGCTTGGCAGCGATGACGACATAGAATCCGGCATCGGAGTAGTTGGAAACCGAAATCACTTTGTACTTGATGCCAGCAAATGTTATCAACGATTTCATCGGCATCTGGGTTCTGGAGTGTACCTGAATGAATGCTGGTTGCCGCTCACCTATTTCGGTGGCCTTCAACTGTTGTCCATTGGTTCCAGAATCTCGGTCGCCGTATGCGATTGGCGTGCAGCGAATCTGTTTAGGTGGGGAGTATGATTCCCCAACCCAGTTATTCTCGGTATCGTAGTACCCAGAAATATACAATTCTAAAGTGTGCTTTGCAGTCGTGTAGCGATTGAAAGCACGGCTTTGATTAATCATGTGACCTCTTAGGCCACACGCGGGCCAGCAAATGCCATCCGTCGCCAGCGCATGTACGCCTGACCATAGACAGTAGACATCAAGTCTGCTTCTTGGTATGGGATGGTTGAAATCATTCGGTCGCTGAATTCCACTTGGACGTCATCGACATCTGTCCGTGAAACCGGCAGCGCAGGCATTGGCGCATCGCCAGCAACAAGGTCGTCCACAGTAGACGACCAATGCGCTATCAATGCTGCTTGAGCTGGGTCATAGAAACCACACCACCGCGACTCGGCACTTCCCATAACAAGGACGGAATCCCCAGTGAGGATGTCGAACCGAGTCTGGGTCATTTCTGACATTGCTGGATAGCGTGAGACCAAATCGCTCAGTGAAATCATTTACGCCAACTTGTCGTAGAGAGCCAGCTTCGCATCTTCGGCCATACCTTTCGGGTCCAGCCCATTGGCAATCAGGGTGGCGTCGATGTCCGCCATGGTTGCTTTCGGGCGTTCCACGATGGTGAACTCGCCGGCCTTGATGGATTCCAGCAGCAGGTTTACAGTCTTGGTTTCACCAGTCTCGTAATACTCCTTAACCTGCACAGCCTTCTTGTCCATGGTGACGGGGACTTCGGATTCGATTTCCGAGACGACCTCCTTCATCACATTGACTTCGGTCTGGCTGGCGCACAGGGTTTTGAAGATGGCATCATCCAACTCGACGGTTGCGCCGCCGGGGATGTGTACCAACGCCAACTCTTGCGCTTTGGAGCCTTCCTTCTGGCGGTAGTAGAAGAACTGGGCATTGCGGGTCTGGTTGTTCTTAATTTGCATCTTGTTCTCTTTGAAGTTAGAGGCGGCATTGCTGCCGCCCAAGTGCTATCAGATACCGGAGTTGATGGAGAGCGCAGCCGGATACATGACTTGGAAACCAGCGAAGCGACCGCGACCAGGAATCTCGTAGACGAGACCGTGCAGTTGCACAGGTTGCCAAGTCAGCGGCAGCGGCTCCCGCAGACGGAAGGTGTTCATCCCGCCAGCCTTGCGGCAGACCACAATGAAGCAGTCGGCACCAGAAGCGCCGCGACCCTTGATTGCGTTCAGACCCTTGATTTTCTCGCGGGAGTTGATGAACTGGTTGTTCGCGATAAAGAACTGACCTATGGTCATGTCGCTTTGCGCGGAACGTGCAGTGTTGAAGATGTACTGCTCGTGCTCAACCGGCATCCAGATTTCTTCCGGACGCATGATTTTCATGGTGGAGCTGTACATGGCAGACACTGCGGTGGTCAGGTCGGCGATAACTTCGGTCGGTTGCTTCAGCGCCCACTTGGTGGGAGTACCGGCACCAGCACCAGCAGCAACGTTGGCTTTGGTGATGTCCGGATGGTCGAAGAACCCGACGAAACCGTTGGCCGCATCACCGTACCAAGCGGTAGAGTTCACGTACTGCTCGTAACCGCGAGTTGCGGCCATGGCCTTACGAGCTTCCAGCGGGAGGCCAGTTACGGAGGCAGCGGCAACTTCGTCGATGTCGTAGTCGTAGGCAGTGCCAACAGACTTGACGGTGATGGAGTATTCCTTGCCGGAGAGGCTGGACTTCGGCAGGTCGGTTGCTCGGGCGTTGATGACCTGAGCTTTGCCAACGTGGTTGTAGGAACGGTAGGTCAGGGTAGTTACGCCCGGGCCGCCGGTGGTATCCACACCGAAAGCTTCACGCGCTTCCAGTTCCGGATACAGGGTGTCATAGGTTTGAGCTTCGATGAACTCAAGCTGGCGCTGGAAGAACACAGCATTGTCATCGTTCAGAACGACGGTGCCGGCATCTTGAATTCGTACCAGCGCATCGTCCAGCTCAAATTCAGAGCCGTCGAGCAGTTTTACCATCTTAGGCATTCGGATTTCCTTAGGAAATTGTTACGACACAGGCTGTGGAAGTAATCTTCGTCGGTGTCGGAGTTGCGGAGTCGGTGACTTCGCAGGTATAGGTTGCAGCATCCCCCGCCGCAGCGGTTGCAGTGACACTAATGCTGGCAGTTGTTTTACCAGCAATGACAGTGCCACTCTTTTTCCAGACATAGGAAAGAGTTCCGACACCACCAGTTGCCACCACAGCCAAATCCAAAGGCACACCAGTCGCAACTGTCTTGGTTGTTGCCAAGTCAGTTGTGAAGACTAGCGCAGGAGCAGGGGCTACGGCTTTGGGCCAACGAGGATGACCATGACCGGGATTACGTCACCGGCCTTGGCCGGGAACCGCAGAGCCTTGACGTTGGTAGCTTTGGTGTAGCCAGCAGCCACGCCACCGAAACCGCCAGTTGCAGAGATACCGATGTTGGCATCGGTGATGGCGGTGACCAGCTTGACCATGACCGGGCCGTCCATCATGACAGCCAGCGGCTGACCTTTGGGAATCAGGACGGTGCCGTCACCGGGACGGGTCTTGGATTCCAGCTTGAGTTCACGCATGGTGATGCCGAGGATTTCGCCAACATTGTGGCCAACTTTGATGGTGTTGGAGGCAACACCTTGCTGAACGGCAACGCCGTATTCAGACATTTCGGCATCGACGCTGTAGGTCAGCCGTTGGGAGTTGGTAGTGGCCAGACCATACTGTTCGCCTGCGTAGGCTTCACCAGTGTTGATGGACCAAGTTTGTACGGGCATGTTGATACCTTACTTGTTGTAACGTTCTTTGCGACGCTGCAAAGCTTCATCGCGGGGGCTGGGCTTGCGTTCGACAACACCTTCTTTGGAGGTGTGCTGCATGGAAATGTTCAGGGCATCACTCAGGGTGACGCTTCCGGCATCTTCCAGTGCAACTTCGAATCGCGCTTCGATGTAGGCATCGCTCTTGCTGGACACATCAGCGTCCAGAAGTTTTGCTACAACAGTTCGGCGGATTTGCGAGTCGGTCTGGCCGGAGAAATCCATGTCAACATAGCCATCACCCAGACGGGCAATGTTGGTCAACATGTTCATGCGGCTTTCGACACGCTCTTCAACCATGGTCTGTATTTGTTCGTCGGTCAGACGTACAGACTCGGCATCAACCAGACGTTGCTCCAGCGTGACGGTCTTGTCCTTGAGCGCATCACGTTCAGCTTCGAGAGCTTCGTAAACGGTGCGGTCGACAATACCAATCTCTTCGCCGGAGTCGCCAATGCGGGTGGTTTGAGCACGGGCATTGCGGACAATTGCGAAGTGGTTTGCCTTGATAGAGACTTTGTCGAAGTCTGCTTCGCCATCTGTGCAAACTTCGAGTTCGCAGGTGGCACCGAGGCTCACTTGGTCGTAACCGGCATCAACGAGTTTGATGGTTGCACCATCGTTGATAACCACATGGCCAACCAAGTGAGTGCCGTCGGCAGAAGGCAGACCTTCGAGGAAACCCTTTTGGAGTTCCTTGTTGTTGCCGATGTCCACATCATCTTTGGGATGGTTGACGGTCAGCGGGATGGAGCGGCACGAGTCAATCGTGGCTTGGTCAAACAACACTTCGGGACGGGTGCGGACGCGGCACACCTTCTCAGGCAGAAGGTGTGCGGCAATAGCGCCCAACTCTTTGGCTTTGTACAGCATAATGCCGCAACGAGCCAGAGTTACCGGAGCAATCATTTCACCAGAATCACGAAGGATACGCGCAGACGGAATGGTCATGCGGTCGTGCAACAGTATTACGCTGTTGCTGACCGAAGCCTCATCATTGAGTTGTACCTTATGACTTGGAATCACTTGGACTACCTTGTGTTGGTGGATTCTTTGGAGGTGCACCGATGGCACACTCTCCGAATATTCTGGAATGGGCAACAATACTGTTGGCAGCTTCACGTGTGATAGTGCCATTGGCGACCAGAAGGTCTAATGCTGTTGCAACATTCACAGCACGTTCCGCCCTCTCCACATTGGATTCGGGGAAGATGTCACACCATTCATAGGTGTACTCCTCGATACCAAAGTGCGCTTGGACAATTGCATCTATGACACACAAACGTGGTTCAAAGATGGTAGTCTGCAAGCCTGTCAGCAAGTCGATATAGTTGACAAGGTCAGATTCGCCCGTCGCGTTCATACCGTCTGGAGATGCAGAAAGGAAACGTGTTGCCGGAATACCAACTGCCGCTGCGACAATCTTGAGGTATTCCCAGATTAAATCTTTTACGCCGGATAGCGCAATCGACTTGGTATCGTACTTCTCAGCTTCATCAAGTATGAGAACATTATAAATGCTCTTCGCCAACTTCATGAGCCGGAACCGCTTCAGGACCGCCTGCTCACCTTCCGGGCTCGTACAAAGCGATTGCAAACCAGCTACAGTAACAACGTCAATAGTTGCTTCCTGTGCCAAGTTCGCCGCTGCCGCAGCCGTGGTGTAGAATTGGTCAATGGTTTTCATCAGTGGTATCAACACCGAATCTGAATACCACATGTTTCTCTGGAACTCGAACAACGGAAGTTCGGTGCCTTCGAAACGCAGAAACCGCGAATGGTGAATCATCCCGCTGTAGCCTGACAGGGTGTAGAACTCTGGCAAACCGTAGTGAGGACTCAGCGCATCCAGTACCATAGTACCAGCCGCATACATTCGAGAGCGGTCAACAACTCTCAGGGATTTGATACATCCCTTCTTCAAGTTGTCAAGACGCAGTGGGGTGTCGAGCTTGCCAGTACCTTTGATATCCAGCAGCACAAACGAAGTCCCATAGAGTCGAGCCCATTGATATGCCTCACGGAACAGGTGACGGATACGAAGTTTCTTATCCGCCAGCCGACCCTCTTCGGAGTCAATGTGCCGCCACTTTCGAGTCATGTCTTGAGGAATAACGGTGCAAACTTTCTGACTCACCCAGTCCTCACGGAAGCGGTTCATCAGTTGACGGTAGTCAGCATTTTTGTTGGAGAAAGTCCAACGGTTATGCTCCGCCTTATCCTTTTCACCACCAAGTCCGGATACTATATTCTCCAGACCATCCGCAAGCTTAGTCTTTCGGAAAGCGTTAGACTTTCCAACGTGCGAGTCTTGTTTGGGATTCACTTACTTTCTCCCGAGGATTGCACCATTACTTTTGACAATGCGAACACTGTCGGAAGCTTCGATGCGAAGATTTGCCTCATGGCGAAACCTTTCCGCATCCAAGTTGCCTTTGCAAGGCGCTGCCTCGATAGTGCAGAGGATGTTACCCAACAGGTCTTGCACCTGAATGGATTGGTTCTTCTGCGAACGGGCATCAATACGAGTGATTACAGCCATGTCATACCCATGATGTGTAGTTGGCACTTAGGCCAGAGAACTCTATTGCAACCAAGTCTGATACGTTGTCCACACAATCATCGTGACCAGTGCCAGAACCCAACGAGGTGAAAGCAAGAATTTCCCGCTTAATGTGCTCAGTGTGCTCATGGTTGGCTGGATACAGAATCTTCCCTTGTGAGAAGAACGGCACCGCGTTCAAGAATCGTGTAACCTTATTCCCTCCGGACTTGTCTCGGGGAACTGGCAGCAACCGCATCTGTCCCTTTGCAGCAAATCGCTGGTTGAGGAACTGCCCAGAAGCCTTGTCTTCCAAGTACAGTGCACGAGGAATACAGTTGGGCGAGTTGATGTCAAACTTGTTGCACTTCTTCCAGAAGTCGAGGATTTGTTTCTCCAACTCCGGCACTTCAAACTTGCCCAGCATTATGTCGAGGCAGTAGGCATCACGTTCTTTCGTGATTCCCCAGTGCTTCAATACTGAATAGTCTGAGTATTCCTTTTCTGTCGATGCGGTATCGGCTGTAATAAACGAACGAATTACGCGACGACGGTCGAACGATGAAGGGTCGTATTCCTTCCACCATTCTTCCTTTACAAGGCCATGGCCCATTGCCGACGGTTCGCCAGCATACTGTGAGTTGTACGTGTATGGGTTTGCATCACGCATTGCTTTCAGCGAGGTTAAACTTTTACGCGACGACCACAGTGCAGACTCTTCTTCTTCTCGACCGAGGTCGTACAAGATTGGTATTGCATGGGTGAAGGCTTGCTTCTTTATGAGCTTGTCGTAGTAACCGGCAGAGCCAGTTTCCTTCGTGACAATCCCCGGGATGTTCAGGTAGTGATACTTGTCGGAGGAATTTCCTCGGAGCAGGTAACCAACCAAGTCTGCGTCGTGAACCCGCTGCATGATGATGACCATGGGGGTGCGAGCACACTTGACCTTCTTTCCCTTGACCGTGATTTCACCATCGTTCGCCAAGCGAGACATGAAAGTGTTATCATATCGGTCATTGATTTCTGTTCGTACTGGGTCGGAGTACGCATCCTTCGGCTTGATGACGTCATCAACGACGAACAAACCAGAATACTTATCCGACAACAGTCCGGCACCCTTACCAGTGAGTTTGCCACCAGTTGGGACAGAGTGCATAACGCCTGACTTGGTTGTACCCCAACGTTCCAAACTCCGCTTGTTCGGGTCCAACTTAATGTTGGGGAAGATGCGTTGGAACAGTGGGTCAGACAGGACATCACGGATGTAGCCGCTCGACTCAAACACAACGTCTTCGGCATAGGAAGTAATGATGTTGTGGCTCGATGCGTTATGGCAGAAGGAATACAACGGCAACGCAATCGACATGATTTGAGTCTTGGAATGGCGCGGCGGAATGCAGACAACAAGCCTGTCAATCTCACCATCAACAACACGTTGAGCTGTGTCGAAGATTACGTCGTGGAAATCTTGAGTTTGAAACTCACAGGACATCTGCAAGTAGAAAGACCACTTTGCAAATACCTTGAAGCTGCTCACCAGAATCTCGCGCACTGCCGTTGCAACCTTTGCAGGGATGGCAGTTACGTCCACATCAAGTGGGGAATACAGAATCTGGTCTATGAGCTCTTGGGTGTTATCGAACTCACCCGTAGGCTCCTCAATGGTGGAACCCGCAATGCGCTCCGTTCTACCTTCCTTGATTGTCTTTTCAATCTCAGATGCGAACGAAGTTGAATCCTTGGAGTCGGCTGCTCGGAATCTCTCCAGCTGCGCCACCAACACTGAACGAAGAACTGCGTCCTTTTCCAGCCCCTGACCTTCAATCTCGGCACGAATGTTTTCTTCATACGTGTCGACTATGTCTGGGATGTTGGCAATATACTTACGCAGCAATGGCAAAGAGAGTATGCAGAAGCGTTCACGGGAAACTTTCAGCAGGTTGCCATAGTGCTTCGTCAGATAGAATGCAACCGAATCGTTAAACTCCGGACCTAGGTCCTCTGTGGCCTTTGACATTGATGCGTCCTCTTTTCAATTCCTATTCTACTAATGTCGGACGAATAGCAGAAGTCACCCGAATAATAGCCGATATTTCCGCATCCACCTTCTTATCGAGGCGAGACACTTGCATGAAGCCATCACACACAGGACAGTGCTGCATGATGAAATCATCTTCTGCAACTTCCGACCCACATTCGTGGCACTTGATGGTACGCATAAGCGAGTCCTATTAAATAAAAGGAGGTCATTATTAACCTCCCTTCCCAAATAATAGCGTCACGCTCAGTATTTAATGTCGCTCCAGTGCTTCTTCTCGAAGAACTTTTCGAGTTGAATCTGGTTGGAACCAATCGCCACAACAATTTTGAAGGGCAGAATCAGCGGCTTTACAGCTGCCATCAAATCTTCGCGGCCACGTTTGATACGCTCAGCATTCTTCTGTGCATTCTCGCCAGACGGCAACATGAACACAAGAACATCGGCACCAGTCTGATTGCGAGCATCGAGTGCTCGGGTCAGATAAGTGCCGCCACCAGTCGAGGTGACTTTGGTGGGGAGGTAACAAAAGTTGACGCCAACTTTATTCTTTACTACAGGGTGCAGAGCTTTCGACATGAATGGAATTCCACTTGGTTTCAGTTTTGGTTGTTTCAACCCTTGCACCACGGAAGATTTCGTAGACGTTGTCCCAGTCAATTCCCCAGCTGTACTCGCGGCTGGTGTAAACCAACCAGTCACCAACCAAGTCCTCGGCAGGAATGTCCACACCTGCGTATTCCACAGCACCTTCCGCAGTTTCAAGGTCGATAGTTGCCTGCAAAGTTACATTGCAGGCAGAGTGCTTGGAATACTCTTCTTCAACTGTCTCGCAGTCGTCGAACAGGTACTTCACAAGCTTGGCAAAGTGCGGAGTCTGGTCCCGAACCAACTTGGTGATGTTGTACTTCGCAACAGGACTGGTCGGCACATTAGGGAACAGCTCTTGCAATTCGGCCTTAAACTCCTCAGCCATGCTGTTCTCTTCCGAGTTCAGGTGGGACATGAGGGCATCAAACTTATCTACGATAGACATGGATTCTCCAGATTGTCTTATACTGCGCCGGTCGAGCCGATGCCGCCTTCACCACGTTGGGTGACGGTGAGTTCACCGACCTCTACGAACTCGTGTTGGATTGCTTCGCTGACCTGCACCTGACAGATGCGCTCATGGCGTTCAATCATGACTACTTCGCTGGAGTCGTTGTGCAACTTGACCAGCAACTCCCCACGATAGTCGGAGTCGAGGATGCCGGTGCAGTTGGCCAGGCGGATACCTTTGTTGAAACCATGGCCCGAGCGGGAGTGGACCTTCAACTCGAAGCCAGCAGGCACTTCAAACTTGAGGCCAGTGCCGAAGGCAACGGATGAACCCGGAGCAATCAGGCAGTCACCTTCGTACCAACTGCCATCGACACCCTTCCACTTGAGGCTGTGAACATCGGCAGCAGCGGCACCTTCGGAGGCATAACGCGGCAGACGGGCATGCTCAGCCATGCGGGTGACTTTGACAGTTTGCTTCTTCTTACAACACATCAGGAAATTCCTTATCGAGGATTTCCACAATCTTGTTCAGGCCAAGATGTGGTTCACCGTCAACTAAATCCACATCGTATGAGTGGAGTATTTTGGTATCTGGGAGTCGGACGTAAGAGCGAGAATCTCCCTCGAAATTAAAACCAACTCGATGCAGACGAGCATAGACAAGCAAATCGAACTCAGGTTCGGTTGCAACAACTTCATCTGCAAAACCGCCATCGGGATAAACGACAGCAAAAGAGCCACCCAGACGCCCCGACAGTTGTCGCAGACCATCTGCTTCAACCTTGCCGAAATAATCACTGCCAAAGCGAGGTTTGTAGATTTCCTCACTGACATGAATAAGCGCCTGCCGAGGTGTGCGACCCCCGAGCCCTGCCAAAGACTTTGAATCTTTGAGCTCACGGTCGCTGGCGTAGTGGATAAACTTCTCCAAATCGACGCCAAAGTGCCGAGCGGTATGTTCATAGAGTGCGTCCTTGAATTGACGTTTTTGGAACTTGGTCATGGTGAAGGAACTGACCAACAAGTTGGCCAGCGTATCCTTCCCGCAACCCGGAGGTCCATTGAGGATGATACCGAGTTTCATTAGTCGAAGCTCTCTTCTGATTTGTCGGTGCGCAACCGAACCAAACTGGGGAACCGCAGCTTGCCAGCCGAGGTCTTTTCGCGGTAACGAACTTGCATCACCTTGCCGATGAGTTCGCCACGATGTTCCCACAACCACTTGCGGATGTTGTAGTCACCCTCAATGTTGTGGTCTTTCAGGCAGTCAAACACCATGGAGCCAGCTGAGCCGTGTTTGGATGCGAGCGAGCCGCAGATTCCAACATTCTTGCCCTTGCCTTCCTTCATGCCGGTAATCTTGACGTCAGCGTACTTGTAAGGTACAATCTTCCACCAAAGGGTTTCACCCCTTTTGTTTACCTGACGGACGATTACGCCCTCATGACCAAGCTCCAATTGCTTCAACATCAGTGCATGAAGATTCTCATTGCTTGGATTCTTGCACCAGCCGATGTAAAGGCGCTTGTCGATGTTGCCATCCGTAAGCTCGTACACGTTTTCCTGTGCTAACGGGACGGTTGGCGCATCGTTGCTGCCAAGGATTGAGGAGGTTTCGTTCCATGAGCCACGGAAGATTTCCGCATCTTGGAAGTTCAGGTGGTCGAGGTGAGGCAACGGCTTGGAGTTGCGGGACCAAACTTTACCGGCCTGATTGCGAATGGCACGGATGCCGTCAATCTTGATGTACAGCTTACAGTGGCCCTTAATCAAACAATCGGGGTCTTCCCAATCGTGAGCATGGGCCTTGGTGTATGAGGTTCCATCATCGAGTTGCTTGATAGTCATTGAGGTTCTCTCGCCTTCAAATACTCTCGGACAGCATTCTTGCGGCCGATTTTGGTTTTCGGAATTGGCTCAATGCCAGCCAGCTTGCACTTGGCAATTTGTTCGGCATCTCCCAACTTGTAAAACTTGATGCACTTCTTCTCGATTATTGCATCACGCCTTGTCACACCGTATCGCTCCATGTAGGTAACGACACCGTGACACTCTTTACACAGCAGCTCCAAGTCCTCTGGCTGAACCAGCAGCAGGTTTTCTGTGAAGCGGTGCAGGTCTTCCAGCTTGAGGAGTCCACCGACTTGCCTCTTGTGGTTGACCTCAATTTCTTTCAGCTTGAACATCTTCTTGCAGTGGTAGCACTGGCAATGATAAACAGGCCGCTTGCTGGTACCAATCTTCATAGCAAACTGCCGACTTTGAATCAGGGTCAGCTTGCTTGGGTGTTTGGACCAGATACTTCTGAACGCCGATTGAAGCCAAGCGACGAACTTGGCTTCTGTTCCACAATAGCCGTAGGCCATCTTAACTCCAACTAACGTTGAAGATACTCTGCATGTGAAACCACTCGTTTCTCTTTGAGGTCGTAACGGTCGGTTGTCTTGCCGTCGAAATGCCACAACCGGACCAAATGCCCGTCGTCAACCATGTGGGCCATGTACATGAGCCGACCAGCCTTGAGCAAAGCTTTTTGCCAACCGTCTGCGAAGTGCAACACATACTGGCGCTTGACCATTTCCAAACCTTGCGCGTAGCTGGTACAGTCTTTCAGCGTTTCATACGCCTCAATTGCCCCAACACCTTCACGTTTGGAATAGCTTTGGCCAGCTTTGGCACCAGACTTGTACATTGCCTGAACTTGTTTTCCGCAACCGATGACACCATCAGTGGAGTCCCCGGTGAGCAGTTGCCAGAGGAAGAACTTCGGACCATGGCCCTTGACCTCTTTCTTCTGGGATTTGCCACTAGGCTTGACGATAACCTTGAGTTCACCAAAGTCTTCTACCGGAATGATTTTCTCACCGATACCTTGGCTCTCACGCTCCCACTGGTAGTGCTTGATGACCGGACCTTTGCCACCGATGCGACCGACTTGACGGAGGTCTTTGTCCAACGACACGATGTAAACTTCGTCGTAGGTGTTGGGGCCAACGTAAATCATTTCTTTGATTTGATTGCGCTTCCCCATGACCAACTCGTATTCGTGGCGGGCCAACATTGCCATGAGGTCGTCTGCTTCCAGACCCTCTTTTGCAATACCGTTCCAAGCCACCAACAAGTGCGCCTTGGCGTTCTTGAGGTTGTGGGGACGCCACACACCTTCGCGGTTCGCTTTGTAGTCGTCGGTGATAGCATCACGCATGTTCTCAGAACCCGACATGGTGGTGAAGTAATCTGTCGCACCCAACCTGTCCAAGATGAACTTCATCTTCGAGTCCATGGACATTTGGATTTTCGCGAAGTTCACATCCTCCAACTCCTTGCCATACTCTTCAGCAGCGGCATGAGAGAATGCAACCATGTCACCGTCAACCAAGACGAGGACACGCTTTTTATTAGCCATTGTTTCTCCAAAACTTAGTTTGTAACACTCTCCCAATGAAAGTATTCCAAATTAAATTCAAGAGGACGCCCCGAAGGGCGCCTTCCTGTTTTCGATTAGAACGGGTCGTTAGGCTGTTGGCCTTCGGCGTTCTGTGCTTCGCGAGCAGCCCGAGCTTCTGCCTGTGCGGCCAGCTCAGCTTGCATCGCTGCATCGACCTGCTCTTCAGTTGCCTGATTCGGAGCAGCTTTCGGTTCGGGAGCACCGCCCAGCAGTTGATGGAGCTTGGAGCCAACGAAGTCGATACCCTTGGTGATGCGATTCTTCACAGCCCAGTCGGAGTCCCCGCCCGGCAGTTTGTTGAACACTTCGAGGTCCGGCTCACCCATGTCGAAGTAGACGGTCGGATTGATGAGCGGACGCGCATCTTTCTGGTCTTTCTTCTTCATCGGGGAGAAGGTCGCAACCTTGTTGTCTACCTTGCCAGCGTTCTTGCCGGAGGACTTGGTGTATTGCACCAGACCAACAACCAGCGGCTCACCGAGCAGGTCTTTCAGGGCCTTGGCTTCGTGGCCCACGATACCCTGTTCGAGGTTCGGAGCAACTTGCAGGGCATCCACAGCCTTCATGAACTTGTAGATGTGAGAGTTGTCACCCATGAAGCCGTCGGTGTTGTAAGTGAACTCGAAGTCGAACCAGCGCGGCTTGTCTTCGATGTTCTTGGCCATCATGACGCCTGCGTCTTCATCAGGGTCTTGGACCATGATGATTTTGCCTTCGCCATCGACCTCTTTCATGTACTCTTCCAGCAACTCGAAAGTCACCAGCATCTTGAACACCGGCTGCGGGTATTTCACAGAGCCCGGCTGTTTGCCGAGGTCAACGATACGAACTACGCGGGCGGGATAACCACCTGCTTCCAGCAGAGGTGCTGCGGACGGAATCTTGTTGGAAGCTTGAGTTGGGGCGTTAAACAGTGCCATAATTGAAACCTTATTATGCAGTTAGAAAAAAAAAATAATTAGCTAAGGGCCCAATGGTGAGCCCAAAACCAACTAATGTTTAGTGAGTATCAGATGCCATGTCCACATCCAGCATGAGTTGTTGGATTCCCTCAAAATCCAAAGCACTGGTGATGTTGTTCAGCAGGGCTTCGAAAGTCTTGTTGTCGCGGAAATCCAGTTCGTCCTTGTTCTCTTGCAGATACTTGCAGAGGTCGTGGCGCAGGGTTTCCTCGGTGCATGGAACGAAGTGGAATTTATCCGACATCTTATCGAACAGAACTATTTCCATTAGTGAATCTCTGAGTAGTTGTCGCCGAACTGCACATCGCATGCGCAGTCACGATTGAGCTTGAGCTCTTTGTTGGTGCGAGCCATCGCTTCATGCAGAACACCTTCCCACAGTTCGCGATTACCTTTGCGAACTTGCAGAATAAGTTCATCATGGAATTGACCGGACAGTTTCGGGTCACGGCCCCAACGCTCATTACAGATTGCAATGATGTTGTTGCACCAGATGTCGAACACATACGCACCAGTGCCTTGGCACAAAGTTGAGAAACGGTCTTTCTCGGTGCGCAGGGAATACCAGAACTTGTTCACCGGATTCTGCTGCCACATCTGGCCATCGACTGTGATGACTTTCGTATTCGCAGAAATCTCTTTGATGGACCAGTTCAAATCCCAGTATGCTTTGTGCAGTCGGGCACCTGTTGCTTGGTCACACTTCGCAGTGCGAGCAACTGTTGCAACACCGGCACCATATTGACCACTTATATTCAACCAAGTTCGTTAGGCTTGGTCCGCTTTCGCAGCTGCATGTCGCCATGCAGAGTAGACTATATCACCACCTTTCGGTGCTCCCCGTTTCGAACCACTTGGCCCTACTCCTTTCGGATAGTCGTTACACGTTCAAGAAATGTTCAAAACATTCGTGCTCTATTTGGTGGCAACGCTTGCAAAGCAGTTCGAGATTAATCCTCTCGTTGTTGCTTCTGTTGTGGTCTCGGTGGTGTATCACACGTTCGAAACTACCCACAGTTTGCAAGTCTTTGTTGCACCTCTCACAGCACTTAAGTTCGGCAAGCATTTCAACTCTTGCTCGAACATATTCACCAGTCCCAGAGGAATAACATTTGCTGTCCTTCCCTTTGTGGTGTGAGTTATGGTTTCCAGTGCCGGCTCCGTAGTTTATGCCACGCTTCTTTGCATACTTAAAGTATGCCTTTTCACGAGCATCTTGTGCGGATGATTTTGCACATGTCGAACAACGCAGGCTCGCTGGACCTTTTGGTGTGAATTCTACACCACAAGCACATAACTTTGGTTTATATGTTCTTTTCATTTCAAGCTTCGCTCGGTATTGTCTCATAGAGAGTTCCACCGAATTAGAGGAGTTTTACATGCGCATCATTTTACGCATAGTTGGTGGACTTGAACATTGGACGGTCTTTGCACTTTGCAATCTTGTCCTTGTGGTCTTGACTCTGCTTCTCGGTGATGAAACCACCGATAACACCCAGCGCCAAGTGGGCGTCGTAGTCATCAGCAAGCTGCTTCTTCACGTACTCTGGGTCATAGTCCCACTGGTAGTGGTGCTTGCAGCGGTCTTCCAGCGAACACAGGTCAGAACCTAGTTGTTCGAAGTCTTCACTCTCCGCTTCCAACATGCCACGAAGCTCTTCCCCACCAAATACACGAATGGACGGCAGGTTTACCAACTCTCGGTGCTTGAGTCGCAGTGTGTTGGTGAGGCCACCGCAACGTGCTGTGAGGAAACCTTCATCGTCAACAGCTTTCATGAAGCCATTCGCAACTGTCAGTCGGTGTTTGTATACACCAAGGCCAATCAAATGTTCCACACCCTTGTCTGGGTGCAGCTCTGCAAGTTCGTGCAAACTCGGGCAGATGTCGGGGTTGCCGTCATCGTCCTTGATTGTGGTCTGCGGAATTTGGCGAGTCTCGCCAGTTTCTTTGTCGCGAACAAACTTGAAGGTTTGCGGAACCCAGCCGAGGCTGAACAGCCAATCTTTGATTTGTACGTGAGAACCTGCATTTGGAGCTTTGTACCCTTTGATGGTCTTGATTACCAAATCTGGGTCTTTCCAGTCCAAACCGTTTGCATCGCAAATCGCCTTCCACTTGAGGCCGGTTGCGGACAGGGTTCCATTTTTCTTGTGACACTTTGCTGGGCGATTCATGAGTTTGTACTCAGTGATTCGCGGCATGGATTCCTCCAGTGCCAGAACCTTTTCGTCAATCATCGGCGTAACTTTGTCGATGAAAGCTTGGCACTTGGTCTTATTCAGCTTCCAACGTGTGCGCTGTTGGATAACCTGTTGCCGTGCCTTGGTCATGAGGAAGGCAACGAATCGCTTCGCCTCTTCCGGTGACTTGTAAATCTTTAGCAGCTCCTGCCACTGATGGGCCCAGAGTCTGTACTGAATCTTGCAGTCTTCCATCACCCGATGGTTGTAGACTTCTTGAGGTTGGTTTTCCCATTCCTCAACTTCCGGCTTGTGTACACCGAACTCTTCCCCATAGTTAGCCAAGCCGTGCATCATTTGACGCGGACGAAGGTACCAACTTATGTACAGGGTGTCTATGCACGTGCACTTCGAAACGTCGTAGCCTAAGAAGGTCAGGGCCTCGAAGTCAAAGGTGTAGCCGTTGTGCATTATGAGCGTCGGACCAGTGTCCAGAAATGCTTGAATGCGGGCTCTGTCTGTCCACTCGATGCAAACTTCCTCACCTGTTTTTACATCAATATACCCGATGTTGTGCAGGTGCGGGTTTTCTTGCCGCTTCATATCTTCGAGCAGGCCAGTTGCTTCAATGTCACTGGCGAACATGTTGTTCCATGGGTACATTTCTATATCCTATTGAGAATGGCAAACTCACCATGCAGTTCTGTTGCCTTGCGGTTGTACGCAATTGCAGCATCTTTTGCACTGCTAAAAGTACCTAAGTGGATGCGGCGTTTTCCTGCCCGTATCTTTGCTGTAAACACACCAGTTGCAGATACGGCGACACCCCGATACCCAGACTTACCAATTGCCTTTGGCACATTGCAATTGTTTGTCCTATTGTCGGCGGCCCTCAGGTTGCTCGGGGAGTTGTTCAGGCCGTTTCTATCCTTATGGTCAATTTGACTTGGCAGGTATCCGTAGTGCATCCCAAATATAACAGTATGCACATACTCAAAACCCTTACCCACACGGACGTTTAGGTACTTCTTATCTCTTCCACAAGGGCTTCCCGTCTGCTTTGACATCCCAGACTTGAATTTTCGGAATAGTGTGCCGTTGGAGTTGTATGTAAACAAGCTCCGCCACAAACGTATCCTTTCTTCATCGGACATTTGAACTCCATCCATCTTAAAGCGGCCCGGGGGCCGCAGTTGTTACTTCTTGGCGAACTGGACAATCTCTTTAGTTTCAAACAAAGAGTCATCCCAATGCTGCTGGACGATGCGGCCAGAGTCATTGTTGTAATACGTTTTGAAACCGTCGGTCTTACCGCTCTTGCGAGCTTTGATACCACGGATGATGGAGCAGTTCGGGTCAACGGCTTGGCTGTTGCGCTCAAAGCCAATCATGAAGTGCGAGTATTTCGACGCAGCCCGAGAGCCGGTGAAGTCACCCTTCTTGATTCGACCACCATCTTCATGTGGCCTCTGGCCTTTCGCAACTGGGTTGAGGTGAGACAAGTCCAGAATTTGGAATTGGTATTGCTCAGACAACTTGACTTGGTCTGCATAGAGCTTCCCAAGGAAGTCGTTCTTCTCGGATGCTGAGATACCTTCAGACAAAATGGTCAGGTTATCCATCACGAACATGTCAATGTCCGGACCAATCTGACGCAAGATTGTCTTCATACCCTCCCAAGTTTCGTAAGGGTCTTCGCCTTGCTGTTTGCGGTCCCAGATTTCGATGTTGCGCAGCAGCTCTTGGCAAGTTGCCTTGAACTTTGCTTCATCGAATCGCGGGTCTTGTCTGCAACCCGGCTCCCAATATGGAAGTCCGTCACGCAGACCGGCCATTCGCAACAGGGTCTCTTGAGGCGTCTCTTCCATGAATGCTGTGAAGATGCCCCAGTCGTGCTCAATGATGTTGTGCTCGGCCATCTGTCTGGCAAGTGTGGTTTTACCACCACCCTCAGAACCACCGAGGGTAATGATTTCACCACGACGTTGACCAAACAACATGTCGGTTAGCTTCGGCCATGGGGTCGAAACACCAGCTACGATTTCTTCATCCAGCTCCAGCATCAGCAAATTCTTATCAACCAATGCAGTGGGAAGTGGACGGGCGGCACGGAAGATTACAGCGTCACGAGCTGCTTTCAGCATCCCACGTTTGAGGCAATCATTTGCATCATTCGCAGGGAGCATTGCAATCATGGCGCCTGGAAGCAGACGGCAAGCCTCTTTGGCAGCTTTCTTGCCCGGCTCGTCGTTGTCAAAGACGATAACAACCTGTTCCCAACGCTGCTTGATTTCTCCAGCAACACCAGCCAAACTCTTGTGGACTGAGTCTGAACCATCTGTGAGGGAAATGACCGCAAAGTCTAAGTCCTCATATTGGGTCCCTCTGTTACAAGACCGCAGGATTTGTCGGAGTGCTATGCAATCCTCTTCGCCTTCGGTAATGTACAGAGTCTTGCCACCAATTTGCTTGGCCTTTTCCCAGTTGTACGGGTCGTTGTTCTGAGTGTCCCCGACCGACCAGATGATTTTCTTGTTTAGAAGTTTTATCTTCCAACGAACAAGTGTACCACCACGCGTGAATCCGTGGGCCAATGCGTTTGGAGTGGTTCCGTCAAACTCAGACAGGAGCAAACGCACACGGGCTTCGCTCCAGTATTCTGGCTCTATGCTGCGGTGGTCAAGGTTGAAGACTGCGCAGCTAGATATTTCATCAAGCTCTTCCTTGATTTCTTCCGGCGTCTTGACATGTACTTCGTCGGGGTCAGGTGGATTGTTTCCATAAGGATTCGGGACGACGACACTGCAAGCAAAGCAATATCCGCTGTAGAAGCGCTTTCCATCCTCCTCATTTATCCACACTTGCAGTGACTTCCCACTGGTGGACTTACAGGTGGGACTGTCGTGCTTTATCTTCGCAACACATTGTTTTACTTGCATGCTTGGGCCTTGTTACTGGTTCGTCAGTGCTGCCCAGCTAATTGGGAACAGCGCAGACATGATTTTGTTGACCTCTTCTGCGAACAGATTTGCCTCATACTGGGCGTGTTCGGACGAGCGTTGGTTGTAGAGGTTGGCCCAGCCAAACAGTGAGCCAGTCCAAATCCACTGGGTTTGCATACCCTGCGGAAGAACCATGCGCGCCTGTTCTGGGGCAACACCAGCACCAATTAATGCCAGATAGTCGTCCACCGAGTTCGAGTACGACTGCTTGATTTCTGCAATCGCCCACTGAGTCAACTCGGCAGAGGCTGGGACTGCGCTATCCTTCATGAGTGATTTCGGACGAGCCAAAATAACATCGGGGATATAGCAGGTGACTTCAACGGCATCGCCATCTTTATAGCGACGTGAAATCTCATTCCAGTCAAATCCAACTTGATGTTTGCCAACCTGACGAGCCAGAAAGATTGGGGAATCGCAGCGAATTTGTACCTTGGGATGACGCATGGGAGTTATGTGGTTGTGCTCCGCCAAGAATTTCAGCAGGGCTGCATCGCGCTCGGAGAACTCCTTGGATTCAGCGGCGTATGAAACTCTTGCCGCATTCACAACAGTGAGGTCCGTCCCCATGAAATCCACGAGTTCGCACTTAATAAATTTATTCATTGAGTAACTCCACCTTCTTCTTCATGTAGGCTGAATGCGCCTCTTCTGGCGTGTCAAACAGACCTAGGTGTAAATCCTTGCCGCACACAGATATGCTGGCGCGATATGCAACAGTACCAGACTTTCTCTTGTGCACCTTAACGCCTTGCAGGCCAGTCAATTTGTTTGACTTGCGTGCACCAAACTGGTTGTGGCAATTTTGTGAGGTATTGACCTCGCGAAGATTACCTATGGCGTTGTTCTTCTTATTGCGGTCTTTGTGGTCCAGTTGCTGTGTCGGCCATTTGCCGCGACAGAAGTACCAAGCCAGCACATGTGCTTTGACGGCCTTGCCCAAGTATCTTATCGTAGTATACTTTGAGTTTACGCCACCAAGCTCTTGCCCACACCTTGTGAACACACCACTCACAACATTGTATTCTAGATTGTCCCGAAGTATTTTGGGGATGACTACCTCAGACATTGAACTTCTCCTTAACTTTCTTGAACAACCTGACGCGGTTTTACTTGGACTTTACGCGACTGATTATTTACTTAATATTGTTTCCCGCACAAGCCAAGCTGTCCAAGAAAGTTAATGGTCGAATCGCCCACGTGACCAGCGTGTATATTAGGGAGCACCGGGACTTTCAACCCGCTATCCGAAGATAGTACCATAGGCTTGCATATTTCATTGCGTTGGGGATACGGATTTCTCCGAACCAAATACAGGAGGTAATATAGGCTGCCACAAACTAACAAAAGCACTCCTAACAACGCAAATCTCACCACCGTTGAAGCGACTGTGCGACTAATAACAACGTCTCAAACAAATTGAGTATGCCAGAGTGAGTGTTGCATTTTGCAGATGCAGAACTGTTTCCGTAAGAAACTGGACGGTTTTACAGACCGAAAACTGTGCACCATTAACGCCGTGCAAGGCCAGAATTCAAGATACACTACTATCTTGTTTCCCTGAGACCGGGATAGTTGAGCCTCAGAAACTGTTGGGATACTCCCGTAATTCGGTGCAGACCTGTGGAATCGAACCACACACCCAAGTGACACACGCAAGAACATGGGTGGACCTGGCGGCCCGCATAGTTGGGGGCAGTTTATAGACATGCCCGGGTCCCATTTTAGCGTGTTTGTTCACGGAGCACTATTCTCAAGCATCGGCAAAGTTTCTTTGGTCTGACCGAGTTACCGCAACTGTTTAAGTGTCTGTTCACTACCTGAGAAGCCATCAGGTTAAACCTGCCTCGTTATTTATAGTCGCGCGCTGTCCTCGACTTTGCCGTGAAACTCACTCACGGTGGCGAACTTAGCTTTTGTTTAAGCGACCTAAGTGCCGCCTCGCTCTGGGATGTTTAACG